>Ga0308157_10004256_pt1 | contig 19244 bp, 15 predicted proteins | sample PhyBR1_FD_201035 | JGI IMG/M metagenome (GOLD analysis project Ga0308157, IMG submission 201035) | Phyllosphere microbial communities from UC Gill Tract Community Farm, Albany, California, United States - DLSLB.R1 | ecosystem: Host-associated > Plants > Phyllosphere > Unclassified | place: USA...
GAAACAGCTGGTGCTCGATTTAGGCGCGGACCAGGCGCACAGCCTCGCTTCGTTCGAGGTGGGACAGAATGCCGAGGCGGCAGCGCTGATGGCGCAGTTCGCCGACCGCACGTCGCGCGAGCACTTCGCCTACCTGTGGGGCGCGGGCGGCGTCGGCAAGACCCACCTGCTCAAGGCCCTGGCCAGCGCCGGCGGCGAGGCCGAGCAGCTGCGCGCGCGCTACATCTCGCCGTTTTCCATCGAGTCCGAATTCGTCTACTCGCCGGAGGTGGACCTGTACCTGCTGGACGATTGCGAGAAGCTGTCGCCGCTGGCGCAGATCGATGCCTTCGCGCTGTTCAATGAAATCCGCGCCAACAACGCCTTCATGGTGTGCAGCGGCGCGGTGGCGCCGGCCGTGCTGCCGGTGCGCGAGGATCTGCGCACCCGCATGGGCTGGGGCCTGATCTACCAGATCCACGGCCTGACCGACGATGAAAAGGTGGCCGCGCTGACGGCCGCCGCCACCGCCCGCGGCTTGACGCTGTCGCCCGGCGTGATACCCTACTTGCTGTCCCATTTTCAGCGCGACATGCGGTCGCTGTCGACGATGCTGGACTCGCTGGACCAATATTCCCTGGAAACCCAACGCCCGATCACCCTGCCGCTGCTGCGCGAGTGGTTGCAGGCGGAAGCTAAAGAATGACGAAATCCTGCATGAACTTAGCCTTATTTGACCTCGACCACACGCTGCTGCCGATCGACTCCGACTACGAGTGGGGGCAGTTTTTAGTGCGCATCGGCGCCGTGGACGCCGCCGAATTCGCCCGCCGCAACGATGAATTCTTCGCCCAGTACCAGGCCGGCACGCTGGACCCGGTGGAATACCTGGAGTTCTCGCTCGGCACCCTGGCCTCGTTCCCGCAGGACCGCCTGAAGGCCATGCAGGAGCAGTACATGGCCGAAGTGGTACTGCCGGCGATCCGCCCGTCGGCGCGCGCACTGCTGCAAAAGCACATCGACGCCGGCGACCTGGTGGCCATCGTCACCGCCACCAACCACTTCGTCACCGCGCCGATCGCCAAGGCGCTGGGCGTGGAGCACCTGATCGCGGCCATGCCGGAGGTGGACGCCGACGGCAAGCTGACCGGCAAGCTGCTCGGCACCCCGACCCAGGGCGCGGGCAAGGTCACGCACACCAAGGCCTGGCTGGCGAAGATGGACAAGAAGCTGGAAGACTTCGGCACCGTCCACTTCTACAGCGATTCGCACAACGACCTGCCGCTGATGTCCATCGTCAGCCACCCGGTGGCGACCAACCCCAACGCCGCACTGAAAACGCACGCCACAGCCCAAGGCTGGCCATTAATTGACCTATTCAATGATTAAGAAACTGATCCGCAAAATCCTCGGCACCAAGAGCAAGGCACGCGACACCAGCACGCCGGTGGTGCTGGGCCCCGAAGCCCACGGCATCGATCCGCGCCTGCTGTCGTCGAACGCGGTGCGCGTCACCAGCACCCTGCAGGAAGCCGGCTACGAAGCCTTCGTGGTCGGCGGCGCCGTGCGCGACCTGCTGCTGGGCGTGAAGCCGAAAGACTTCGACATCGCCACCAACGCCACACCGGAGCAGGTCAAGCGCCTGTTCCGCCGCGCCTTCATCATCGGCAAGCGCTTCCAGATCGTGCACGTGATGTTCGGCCAGGACCTGCTGGAGGTGACCACCTTCCGCGGCACCACGCTGGACAACGCGCCCAAGGACGAACATGGCCGCGTCCTGCGCGACAACACCTTCGGCTCGCAGGCGGAAGACGCGGTGCGGCGCGACTTCACCATCAACGCCATGTACTACAACCCGGCCAACCAGCAGGTGCTGGACTACCACGGCGGCATCGAGGACATCCGCGCCAAGACGCTGCGCATCATCGGCCAGCCGGAAGCGCGCTACCGCGAAGACCCGGTGCGCATGCTGCGCGTGGTGCGCTTCGCGGCCAAGCTCAAATTCACCATCGAGCCGAATACCGGCGCGCCGATTCCGGTGATGGCGTCGCTGATCGACAACGTGCCGGCGGCGCGCGTGTTCGACGAGATGCTCAAGCTGCTGATGAGCGGCCAGGCGCTGGCCTGCCTGCAGCAGCTGCGCAAGGAAGGCCTGCATCACGGCCTGCTGCCGCTGCTGGACGTGGTGCTGGAACAGCCGCTGGGCGCCAAGTTCGTGACGCTGGCGCTGGATTCGACCGATGCCCGCATCCACGCCGGCAAGACGGTGTCGCCGGGCTTCCTGTTTGCGTCGCTGCTGTGGCACCAGGTGCTGGAGAAGTGGACCGCCTACCGCGCGGCCGGCGAACAGACCATCCCCGCGCTGCACCTGGCGGCCGACGACGTGCTCGATTCGCAGACCGAGAAGCTGGCCTTGCAGCGCAAGATCGGCTCCGACATGCGCGACATCTGGTCGATGCAGCCGCGCTTCGAGCGCCGCACCGGCAAGTCGCCGCACAAGCTGCTGGAGCACCTGCGCTTCCGCGCCGGCTACGACTTCCTGCTGCTGCGCTGCGCCTCGGGCGAGATCGACGCCGAGCTGGGCGAATGGTGGACCGCGTTCTATGAAGGCGACGAAGCCACCCGCGAGGACCTGATCGCATCGGCCAACCAGCCGGCCGGCGGTGGCGCCAAGCGCAAACGCGCGCCGCGCCGCGGCAACCGCAGCAAGGGCGGCGCTGAAGGCGGTAGCACTGGCGGCCATGCCGGCGGTTCCGGCGACGGCGGCCAGGGCGGCGGCGACTGAGCTGCGCCATCGCATCATGAACAACCATGGCACCATCGGCAGTCCTTCGGCCGCGCTCACCGCGCAGCCGGATGACGGCGCGCCGTTCGCCTTCACCGTCGCCTACATTGGCATCGGCGCCAACCTGGGCGACGCGCGCGGCAACGTAGCCGACGCGCTGGAGCGCCTGCAACGCCTGCCCGGCTGCACGTTGATGGCGGCGTCGGGCCTGTACCGCACCGCGCCGATCGACTCCAGCGGGGACGACTACATCAACGCCGTGGCCCGCATCGCCACCACGCTCGGCGCCGAAGCGCTGCTGCAGGCATTGCACGGCATCGAGCAGGCACACGGCCGCGAACGGCCCTACCGCAACGCCCCGCGCACGCTGGACCTGGACCTGCTGCTGTACGGCGACCAGCAGATCGCCAGCGCCACGCTGACCGTGCCGCATCCGCGCATGACCGAACGCGCCTTCGTGCTGGTGCCGCTGCTGGAACTGGCGCCGGCCATCCACATCCCCGGCAAGGGCGCGGCGCAGCAGTACGCCGCGTCGGTCGCCGACCAGGGCATCAGCCCCATTATTTGACTCCCCTGCACGCGATAGCATTCGGGACTACACTATCGCCGTGTCATCACATCTTTAAAGGATTTCCCATGTCTGGTTATTTGCAAGGAAACGAAATGGCTGCGAGCCAAAAGCCTGCCGCCACCACCGCACCTGCACCGGCCAAAGCGGCCGCCAACAAGGCAGTCACCATACCCGCGCTGGCGAACCTGCGCGCGGCCGGTGAAAAGATCACCATGCTGACCTGCTACGACGCCAGCTTCGCCTCGCTGATGGACCGCTGCGGCGTCGAGATCCTGCTGATCGGCGATTCGCTGGGCATGGTCTGCAACGGCCACCAGTCAACGCTGCCGGTGACGGTGGCCGAAGTGGCCTACCACACGGCGGCCGTGGCGCGCGGCAGCAAGTCGGCCATGATCGTGGCCGACCTGCCGTTCGGCGCCTACGGCACGCCGGAAACCGCGTACGCCAACGCCGTGCAGCTGATGCAGGCGGGCGCGCACATGGTCAAGCTGGAAGGCGGCGCCTGGCTGGCCGACACCGTGCGCTTCCTGACCGACCGCGCGGTGCCGGTCTGCGCCCACCTCGGCCTGACGCCGCAGTCGGTGCATCAGTTGGGCGGCTACAAAGTGCAGGGCAAGACCACCGAAAGCGCCGACCTGCTGAAGGCCGACGCATTGAAGATGCAGGCTGCCGGCGCGGCGCTGCTGGTGCTTGAGGCGATCCCCACGCAGCTTGGCAAGGAAGTGACCGACCTGCTGGCGATACCGACGATCGGCATCGGCGCGGGTCCTGACTGCTCGGGCCAGGTGCTGGTGATGCACGACCTGCTGGGCGTCTTCCCAGGCCGGAAGGCGCGTTTCGTGAAGAACTTCATGGAAGGCCAGACCAGCATCGACGCCGCCGTCACCGCCTACGTCACCGCCGTCAAGGACGGCAGCTTCCCGGCGCTGGAGCACTGCTTCTAAACTGAACTCGTAACATAGCTACTTCAGGGACTCCAATAGCAGAACGCATCGGAGTCTTTGCATATCAGAGACCAGCTAATTTTCTTAGCCGACCAATAAGCATCTCGACGCGAGCCTGACTCGTCGGATCTGGATGCAATTGCCATGGCAGAAGCTCCGTAAACGTGGGATCTGCAAGTAGTGTATCTATCTCATCCATGATGAACTCTCTAACAACCGGGTCAGCATTTGCAACTTCATCTAGTAGCTCTACTCGTCCATCTACCAGGTTGACGATGTCTTCGATGTCATGATGCTCATAGTTTCCTCCGCCTCTACTCCGAAAAGATTCCAATTTGGTCGCTAAGAACATCGGTGCAGTGACCATTCGAATCTCCGTTCCTGATGGAAGCTTGATACGCTGCGAGTACTGAACAGCTAACGGATACCATCTATTGGTGAAATTGTGCCCAATTTCCACAGATGACATAACATCCACTATTAGTTCATCTTTCCGCCATCGACATATCACGTCGCCCTGCTCTTGAAATCCCTTCTCACGCAACTTTTGCTCTAGTTCGTAGTAGCTCGGTAATGTAATGACTTCAGTGATTAAGTCGACATCTTGTGTCTCACGAATGGGCGGGCGCGCACCGTCTGTAATAAGTAAGCCCACCGCACATCCACCCACAAGCACCAACTCATCACGCAGTTCACCCAGTTCATTTGCGACTAACTCTACCGAAGCTACATTCGGGTCTCGTAATTTCATTTTAAACACCTCATCAATTCATCTTTGGCCAACTCTCTCTCTCGAGCGGCTCCCCCCCTTAGCGCATCCACGAGTGTCAACAACTCATAGAGCGCGGCGTCCTGCCGACAAGCCGCAGGTACCGTCGGGTAAATCGGAAGAAAAGCTATACCCCTAACGGTACCCTCTGGGTCAGGCCAAACTTGAGGTATCTCTACGTCGCTCGTGAAATATTTGTTTAGTGGTGGCCCGGCAAATCCCGTTGGCGTCCCCCGCACAAGTGTCCCGTGTATCGCAGGAAATACATACTTAACACCATGAATCAAAAACTCGAGGAGAGATGCCTTGACCGCAACTATGCCGTCTGGTTGTCGAATCAACAACCGAGATACTTGTGCTCGTTTCACTGCGGCATGTACTTCAGAGCTCGCTAAATGCAGTTCAGACGCCAAGTAAGCATATGTGATATCTGATGGTTGCATCACGGAAATTTTCAGGCTAACAAGCAAGTCTTGTGGCTTGAGGCTCATCTGTTTTGCTAAAGATGTCACAATAAATTCTCCATTCGCGATTAGCAAATATTTGGTCGCAGTACAAGCCAAAATTTTATGCTTATTTTGCTTTCGCGAATAGCGAATATTAAAAAATAACGACAATTCAACCCCATAAATGGAGCATAATGATCGCTAAGCTCTGGGATACTGCTCCCAGAGGGTAGACTATACCGGTATAGGTCAAATTTCAGGAGGAAAAATGTCTGCTATCGTGTCAAAAAAAAGCCCAAGAGCGCCTACGATGTCACTGAAAGATGCGATAGATCGAGCATTAAAGGCATATGATCGCGAACGCTTGCATGAGGCTCCCACAGAAATTGTTGCTCAAAATATAGGCTACAAAAATGCAAACAGCGGCACCGCCCTTTCGGCAATAGCCTCATTACGCTACTTTGGACTACTGACTCGTCCTAAAAATGGTCACCTGGCTGTGTCCAAAGACCTTGAGTCGATGAAGTTTGCACCTACAGATGAGCAACGACAGACTTTGGTCATCCAGTTTCTTATGAAACCAGACCTGTATGTCGATCTGCTAAAAAAGTATGAGGCGGGACTACCATCAGATGCAACGATGAAATATGACCTCATCCAAAGAGGCTTCATTCCTGCTGCGGCGGAAACCGTCCTGTCAGCCTTTAAACAATCTGTTGAATTTGCAAACTATTATGGTACTTCGTCAGCTAACGAGGCTAGTGCTGAGCCATCGCAACTCCCAGATCTTGATGAGCAAAAAGATGATGAGCGACCTGCTCAGAATTTAGTTCAAGCACGTCCACAAGTCATCAACAAAGCGGTTCCGATAGAAGTACAAGATCACGACTTAGAAAAAATTCCTGTCAGACTCTCGGGGGGAAGGAAAGCTTGGTTGCTCATACCTAGTACTTTCTACAAAGCAGACAAAGATCGCCTAAAGGCCCAAATAGATTTACTACTTGCTGAAGACGAAGAATATTAAGAAAGCTGTTTTATACAATTCTCAAACGCGACCAGCAGGAGCTTGATGTCGCTCTTACCGGTACTCGGACATACCAGCAGCATGTTGTGGAACGGGGTGATCAGCAGGCCGCGGTTGAGCAAGTAGAGGTGGATGATCTGCTCAAGTTCGCCGTCCAGTATCGCCTGCGCCTGCGTGCCGTTTTGCGGCGCTGTGGGGGTGAACTGGAATTCGGTGCGGGCGCCGATCTGGGTGACGCACCACGGCAGCTTGTGGCGCGCGATCACGGCGCGCAGGCCTTCCGCCAGTTGGGCCGCCAGCGCGAACATGTGCTGGTAGGCGTCCTCCGTCATCACCTGCTCCAGATTGGCGCGCATCGCGGCCATGGCGAACATGTTGGCGCTTAGCGTGGTGCCGACGCCGGAGTGACCCGGCGGCGCGCTGCGCTTGGCCTGCTCCACCCGCCGCGCCAACTCCTCCGTAAATCCATACACCGCGCAGGGAATGCCGCCGCCGATTGGCTTGCCGACCACCAGCGCGTCCGGCCGCATGCCGTGCGCTTGCGCGTAGCCTCCGGGGCCGCTGCTGATGGTGTGCGTTTCGTCGATCACCAGCAGGCTGCCGTGGCGCTTGATGAGCTGCTGCGCGGCCTCCCAGTAGCCCGGCTGCGGCAGCACCATGCCGATGTTGGTCATCACCGGCTCGGCCAGCACGCAGGCGATGTCGCCCTGCTTCAGCGCCGCCTCCAGCGCCGGCAGGTCGTTGAACTCCACCACCACCGTATGGTCCGTGAGCTTGTGCACTTGTCCCAGCAGGCTGTCGCGCTGCGTCGGCACGCCGTCGGCCAGATCGACGAACACGTCGTCCACCGTGCCGTGGTAGCAGCCGTTGAACACCAATACCTTGCTACGGCCCGTGGCGGCGCGCAGCCAGCGCAATACGAAACGGTTGGCGTCCGATGCGGACAGGGCGAACTGCCAGTACGGCAGGCCGAATCGCCGCGCCAGCTCCGCCGCCACCGGCGCGGCATCCTCCGACGGCAGCATGGCCGTGTAGCCGCGCGCGGCCTGGCGCGCTATCGCCTGCGCCACCGGCTGCGGCGCGTGGCCGAACATGGCGCCGGTGTCGCCCAGGCAGAAGTCGATGTATTCGTGGCCGTCGGCGTCGCGGAAGCGCGCGCCGGAGGCTTCGCTCACCGTCAGCGCAAATGGCGTGGACCAGTCATTCATCCAGTGCATCGGTACGCCGAACAGCAGATGTTGCGCGGCCTGCCCCGCGAGCCGCGCCGATTCGGGATTGCGCGCGATGTAGCTGGCGCGTTCGGCGGCGGCCAGCGCTTGCGCGCTCGGCCAGTTCAATCCGTCGCGGGTGCCGGCCATGGTTACACCAGCAGCATCAAGTGCTCGCGCTCCCAGGAGCTGATCACGCGGCTGTAGGTGGCGAATTCCAGCTCCTTCACTTCGCAGAAGGCCTGCACGAACAACTCGCCCAGGATTTCACCCAGCGGTTTGCATTCGCGCAGGCGCAGGATGGCGTCCTCCAGGTTGCGCGGCAGCTGGTCGTGCACATGTTCGGCACTGTCTGCGGTTGGCGGCGATGGCGTCAGGCCTTGCGTCATGCCGAGATAGCCGCAGGCAAGCGTGGCGGCCATCGCCAGGTAGGGATTGACGTCCACGCCCGGCACGCGGTTCTCCACGCGCCGGTTGACCGGCGTGGAGTTCGGGATGCGGATGCCGCAGGTGCGGTTGTCGTAGCCCCAGTGGACGTTGGTCGGCGCCGACATGAAGCGCGACAGGCGGCGGTACGAATTCACGTGCGGCGCAAACAGCAGCGTGGCCGCCGCCGCGTACTGCTCCAAGCCGGCGATATAGTTGAAGAACAAATCGCTGGCCGTGCCGTCGGCACGGCTGAAGATATTCTGTCCGGTCGCCGTATCAAGCACGCTTTGATGGATGTGCATCGCGCTGCCTGGCTCCGTCTCCATCGGCTTGGCCATGAAGGTGGCGAAGATCCCGTGCCGCAGCGCCGTCTCGCGCACCGCGCGCTTGAACAGGAAGACGCGGTCGGCCAGCTCCAGCGCCTCGCCGTGTGTGAAGTTGATTTCCATCTGGCCGGCGCCGGCTTCGTGGATCAGCGTCTCCACACCCAGGTCATGCTGCTTGCAGAAGGTGGACAGCTCCAGGAAGAAGGGATCGAAATCGTTGACGGCGTCGATCGAATACGACTGGCGGCCGGACTCGGTCTTGCCGCTGCGGCCCAGCGGAGGCGTGAGAGGCTCGTGCGGATTGCTGCTGCGCGCGACCAGGTAAAACTCCATCTCCGGCGCCACCACCGGCTGCCAGCCGCGCTCCGCATACAGCTTGAGCACCTTGCGCAGTACGGCCCGCGGTGACAGGCCAACCGGCGAGCCGTCGAAGTTCTGGCAGTCGTGGATCACCAGCGCGACGTTCTCCGCCGCCCACGGCACCTGCCGCAGCGTGTTCAGGTCCGGCACGCAGATCATGTCTGGATCGGTGGCGCCGACGTAGGGCATGTTGTTGGGCTGCTCGCCATTGACGGTGTTAAGCAGCACGCTCTTGGGCAGGCGCATCTCGCCCTCGCTGAGGAAGAGATCCTTGGGCAGTATCTTCCCGCGCGCGATGCCGGTCATGTCGGCGATGACGCACTCCACTTCGTGGATGCTGCGTTCGCGTAGGAAGTCTTTCATGGCCTGGCTCATCGTTGCTCCTAAAAGCGGTCGAGATAGCGCCTGGTCTCCCACGCGCTGACGTGTTGGCTGTATTCGATCCATTCGGCGCTCTTCAGCGCCGCGAATTCGTTGACGATGTTCGTGCCCAGCGCGGCGGCCAGCACGGTGTCGGCCTTCAGCGCGGCGGCGGCTTCGCCCAGGTTCTGCGGCAGCAGTTGCAGCCCCAATTCCGCGCGCGCCGCGTCGGACATTTCATACACGTCTTGGTTGACTGGCGCTCCGGCTTCCAGCGCCTGATCGATGCCGTCCAGCCCCGCCGCGATCACGCCGGCCAGCGCCAGGTAGGGATTGGCCGAACTGTCGGGCAAGCGCCATTCGATGCGCTGGTAGACCACGCGCGCAACCGTGGTCCGGTTGTTGTCGCCGTAGCCGATGAAGGCCGGCGCCCAGCTGGTGCCGGACAGCGACTGCCCGCACATTAATCGTTTATACGAATTGACCGTCGGCGCGCACAACGCCGTCAGCGCGGGTGCGTGCCTCAGCAGGCCGGCCAGGAAGTGGTAGGCCAGCGAGGACAGGCCGAGATCGCGGCCGCCCTGCTCCTTCTCCTCGCCCAGCGCGAACAGGGGCTTGCCGGCGACATTCGCCAGCGACAAATGGAAATGCAGCCCGCTGCCGGGACGCTCGGCGAACGGCTTGGGCATCATCGAGAACAGCATGCCCTCCTCTTCGGCGATATGCTGGGCCGCCATTTTGAAGAGCATGAAATTGTCCGCCGCCTTGAGCGCGTCGGCGTACCTGTAATTGACTTCGAACTGGCCGGTGGCATCCTCATGGTCGATCTGGAACACGCCCAGGCCGCACTGGTCCAGCGACGCCGTCAGCTTTTCGATAAAGCCGCGCCGGCGCAACAGGCTCTTGGTGTCGTAGGATGGCTTTTCCAACGTGTCGGCGGCTTCGGCATCGTAGCCGTTGGCGCCTTTCTGCAGCAGGAAGAATTCCGGCTCCAGTCCCGCGTTCAGTGTCCAGCCGCGCTGCGCCAGCCGGTCCACCTGCTTGCGCAGCACCTGGCGCGGGCAGGCGTCGAACGGCTCGCCGGCCACGTGGCCATCCAGCGCCACGCGCGCGTAGCCGGGCAGCCAGGGCATGATCTTCAAGGTGGAGAGATCGGCGCGGCCGTAGTACTCGGAACGCGGGCCGGTGCGCGGCAGGCCCGTGCCCCAGATCGACGGTCCCGAAAAGCCAGCGCCCGGCGATACGATATCGTCCAGGTGCGCCAGCGGTATCAGCTTGCCTTTCGCGGCGCCGTGGATGTCCGTGAACTGCGCGAACACGAAGTTCACGCCCTTCGCCGCCAGCTCGCGCTGCAATTCCTCCGTCGAACGGGCGGTCGTGCCGTCTAGCCGATTTGTATCCATGTGGTTTTCAGCTCGGTGTATTTGTCGAAAGCATGCAGCGACTTGTCGCGGCCATTGCCGGACTGCTTGTAGCCGCCGAACGGCACGGTGATGTCGTCGCCATCGTATTGGTTCACGTGCACGGTGCCGGCACGCAGCGCGCGCGAGGTCTGGATCGCCTTGCTGATATCGGCCGTCCACACGGCGGCTTGCAGGCCGTAGGGTGTGGCGTTGGCCTGTTTGACGGCGTCCTTCACGTCGGTAAAGCTCAGCACTGACAGCACCGGCCCGAAGATCTCTTCACGCGCGATGGCCATGCCGCTGTCCACCTGATCGAACAGCGTCGGCTCGACGTAGTAGCCGCCGGTGTCGGTGCGCGCCTGGCGTCCGCCGGACAGCAGCTTGGCGCCACCCGACTTGCCGGCTTCGATGTAGCCCATCACCGTCTTCAATTGCGTGGCATCGACGATGGCGCCCATGACGGTGTTTTCGTCGAGCGGATCGCCAGGCTGGAAGTCCGGCATCATCGCCATCGCCTTTTCGAGGAATTGATCCTTGATCGACGCTTCCACGAACAAACGCGATGGCGCGTTGCAGCTTTCGCCCTGGTTGAAGTAAATGGAGCCGATGGCCGCCTGCACCGCCTTGTCCAGGTCCGGGCAATCGGCGCAGACGATGTTGGCCGACTTGCCGCCCAATTCGGTCCACGCCCGCTTCAGGTTGGACTGCCCGGCCATCTGCAAAATCTGCTTGCCGACGCGGGTGGAACCGGTGAAGCCGATGCAGTCCACATCCATGTGCAACCCGAGCGCGGCGCCGGTCTCGTGGCCGTAACCCGGCAGCACATTGAACACGCCCGGCGGAATACCCGCCTCCAGCGCGATCTCCGCCAGCCGCAGCGCCGTCAGCGGCGACTTCTCGGACGGCTTGAGCACCACGCTGTTCCCGGCGGCCAGCGCCGGCGCGATCTTCCACGCGGCCATGATCATCGGGTAGTTCCACGGCACGATGGCCGCCACCACGCCAACCGGCTCGCGCGTGATCAGCGCCAGGCTGTTCGCAGCCGTCGGCGCGATCTCGTCGTAGATCTTGTCGATCGCCTCGCCGTACCAGCGCAGGCAGTTGGCGGTCGCGCCCACGTCCACGCTCTGGCTGTATTTGATCGGCTTGCCCATGTCCAGCGTTTCAAGCAGCGCCAGTTCGGGGCCGTATTTCTGCACCAGGTCCGCGAACTTGATCAGCGTGCGCTTGCGCTGCGCCGGCGATTTTCCGGCCCAGCGGCGGTCTTCGAAGGCGGCGCGCGCGGCGGCCACCGCCAGGTCCACATCGGCGCCGTCGCAACGGGCGACCATGCCCAGCTTGCGGCCGTCGATCGGCGACAGGTTCTCGAACTGCTGTTCTGATTTGGCCCAGACGCGCTCACCGCCGATGAAGGCGCGGCCGTCGATCTGCAGGCTGCTCGCCCGCTCGTGCCAGGATGTTGTGGTCATATTCGTCTCCTTGATTTACAGCCAGCCGCGCTGCTGGAGGTCCGCGTAGGTCAGGTCGAGGCAGTGGCGGATCAGGGCCACCATCTCATCGATCTGCGCGCAGGTCATCACCAGCGGCGGCGCGATGATCATGCGGTCGCCGACGGCGCGCATGATCATGCCATTGTTGAACATGTAGCCACGGCAGACCATGCCCACCGCCAGCTCTTCGTCGAACGGCACGTTCTCGTGCACGGTCGCGCCTTTGACGCGCACCAGGTTCAGGCCCGCGACAAAGCCGCAGCTGTCAGCATAGCCAACCAGCGGGTGATCCGCCAGCTCGGCAAAACGCTTTTTCAGGTACGGGCCGGTCTCGCTGCCGACACGCTCGACCAGCTTCTCTGCCTCGATGATGCGGATGTTCTCCAGCGCCGCCGCACAGGCGACCGGATGGCCGGAGTAGGTGAAGCCGTGATTGAACTCGCCGCCCTTCTCGATCAGCACATCGGCCACGCGGTCGCCAACGAGCACGCCGCCCAGCGGCACGTAGCCTGAGGTGACACCCTTGGCGAAAGTGATCAGGTCCGGCTTGATGCCGAACAGCTCGGACGCGAACCACTTGCCCAGCCGCCCGAAGCCGCAGATCACCTCATCAGCGATCAGCAGAATGCCGTACTTGTCGCAGATGCGCTGGATCTCCGGCCAGTAGGTGGCCGGCGGGATCACCACGCCGCCCGCGCCCTGTATCGGCTCGCCGATGAAGGCCGCGACCTTGTCCGGGCCGACCTCCAGGATTTTCTTCTCCAGCCACGATGCGGCCTCGATGCCGAATTCGTCCTCCGTCATGCCGCGCCCGGATTCCAGGTAGTTCGGCTGGCCGATATGCACGATGCCCGGAATCGGCAAGCCGCCCTGCGCGTGCATGCCGTCCATGCCGCCCAGCGACGCACCCGCCACCGTGCTGCCGTGGTAGGCGTTGTGGCGGCTGATGATGGTGTGGCGCTCCTTGTAGCCCAACACGTCCCAATAGCGGCGCACCATGCGCAGGTTGGTGTCGTTGCCTTCCGAGCCGGAGCCGGTGAAGTAGACGTGGTTGAACTGCGGCGGCGATATCTTCACCAGCTTGGCCGCCAGCTCCACCGCCGGTATGTTGGTGGTGTTGAAGAAGCTGTTATAGAACGGCAGCGTCTCCATCTGCTTGTAGACCGCCTCGGAAATGCTGGTGCGGCCGTAGCCGACGTTGACGCACCACAGGCCGGACATGCCATCCAATACCTTCTTGCCCTGCGAATCCCACAAATAGATACCCTCGCCGCGCACCATCACGCGCGCGCCCTTTTCGCCGAGCGCCTTGTGGTCGGTGAAGGGATGCATGTAGTGGGCCGTGTCCAGCTTCTGGATGGCGGCGGTGTCATACACTTCGGGACGCACGGCAGCCTTCACCGACGCGACCAATGCGGCGCTGGGCGCCAATGGGCTGTTCGACATGATGGTTCCTATCTCAAAAAGGTCAGACGTGCAGCAGCAGGTGCTCGCGCTCCCACGGGCTGATGACGGTCATGAATTCCTGGTGCTCCAGATCCTTGATGGCGGCGTAGACGTCGATGAAGCGGTCGCCCAGCACGCTGCGCAGCTTGTCCTCGCCGCGCAGCAGTTGCAGCGCTTCCGGCAGGCCTTGCGGCAGTTCGACCATCAGGTCATACGCGCTGCCGACGGTCATCGGCGTCGGCTCCAGCTGCTCGGTCATGCCGAGGTAGCCGCAGGCCAGCGTGACCGCCAGCGCCAGGTAGGGATTGGCGTCCGCGCCGATGATGCGGTTCTCCACGCGGCGGTCCTGCACACCCGATTCCGGCACGCGGAAACCGACGGTGCGGTTGTCCATGCCCCACTGGATGTTGATCGGCGCGGCCGTGTGGCGCACGATGCGGCGGTACGAATTCACATACGGCGCGACGATCGCCATCGCCGACGGCATGTAGCGTTGCAGGCCGCCGATGTAGTGCTTGAAGATCGGCGCGGCCGAACCGTCGTCGGAGCTGAAGATGTTCTTGCCGGTCTTGATATCGACCACGCTCTGGTGCACGTGCATCGCGGAACCCGGCTCGCCCGCCATCGGCTTGGCCATGAAGGTGGCGTACATGTCGTGCTTGAGCGCCGCCTCGCGCAAGGTGCGCTTGAAGAAGAACACCTTGTCGGCCAGGCCGAGCGGATCGCCATGCAGGAAGTTGATCTCCATCTGGCCGGCGCCGATTTCGTGAATCAGCGTGTCGACGTCGAGGTTCATCATGTCGCAGTAGTCGTAGATGTCTTCGAACAGCGGATCGAATTCATTCACGGCGTCGATGCTGTAGACCTGGCGGCTGGTCTCCGCGCGGCCGCTGCGGCCGATGGGCGGTTTCAATGGCAGGTCCGGATCGCTGTTCTTGGCGGTCAGGTAGAACTCCAGCTCCGGCGCCACCACAGGCTTCCAGCCTTTGTCGGCATACAGCTTCAGCACGCGGCGCAGCACGGAGCGCGGCGCGAAATCGACCAGGCGGCCGTCGGAAAAATAGCAGTCGTGGATGACCTGCGCGGTCGGGTCGGTGGCCCACGGCACCATGGTGATGGTGGTCGGATCAGCCTTCAGGATCATGTCGCGGTCGGTGGTGGAGATGGCACGGTCGTAGCCCGCGTCTTCCACCGGATAATTGCCGGTCACGGTCATGCCCAGCACCGCTTCGGGGATGCGCATGCCGCGCTCCTGGGTGAACTTACCCCGCGGGAGGATCTTCCCGCGTGCCACGCCGGTCAAGTCGGGGACCAGGCATTCGATTTCGGTGACGTGCTTCTCGTTGAGCCACAGGTCCATGTCGGTATAAGTAAAATTCTCGCGGATTGCCATGGTTCTCTCTCTTTTTTAGCGTTGATTTTTATATGTGCGGCAGGCTTCGCCGAAAGCCTTGAATAATCTGACGGAATCGGGATTCTCCGCCAGGCGCCACTCTGGATGCCACTGTACCGCCAGCGCAAAACTCCTGGCGTCCGCCACGCGGTAGGCTTCCACCAGGCCGTCGTCGGCGCGGGCTTCCACCGCCAGCGACGGCGCCAGTTGGGCGATGCCCTGGCCGTGCAGCGAATTGACCATGATTTCGGAGGCACCGCCCAGGATGCGCGCCAGTTCTCCGCCAGGCTCCAGCCGCACGCGATGCGAGGCGGCGTATTGCTGCTCCAGCGGCTGGTCCTTGCGCTCGCGGTGGTCGGCCATGCCGGCGACGTTGTGCACCGCCTGGTGCAGCGTGCCGCCCAGCGCCACGTTCACCTCCTGGAAGCCGCGGCATATCGCCAGCAGCGGTATGCCGCGCTTGAGCGCAGCCCGGATGAACGGCAGCGTGGTGGCGTCGCGCGCCGCATCCTGCGGCAGCGACGGCTCCAGCACTTCCTGTCCATACAGGCCGGCGTGCACATTGGACGGTGAGCCGGTCAGCATGACGCCGTCGGCCAGCGCCAGCAGCGTTTCGAAATCGGTGGACGCGCCCAGGGCCGGCATGATAAGCGGCGTGCAGCCCGCCCCCTCGGCCACGGCGGCGACATATTTGAACTGGGCTGTGTGATTGGCATGGGCGCCGATCTGGTTCACACAGGCGGGAACGATGACAATTGGGCTATGCATGGCTTCATCATATGCCTATTTTGGTATCATTGTGAGTGCCACTTGTTTAAATTTGATGGAACCACTTTGAGTATCCTGCCGCATCCCCTGTCGCCCGCTTCCGACCTGCTGGCCCAAACCCTGGCCCAATCGGGCTTTCATCCACGCCTGCCGCAACAGCGTCGCCTGTACGAGGCAGCCAAGGGCGCGATCCACCGCCAGCAACTGGGTGCGGGCAGCAAGCTGCCGTCCAGCCGCGACCTGGCGCGCGACCTGGGGATCTCGCGCAATACGGTGATCGCGGCGTTCGAACAGCTGGCGGCGGAGGGTTACGTCACCAGTCAGCTGGGCAGCGGCACCTATGTGGCGGACCTGCAGGCGCAGCGCGCCAGCATGCGCGGCACGGGACCGGCGCCGCGCGGCTCGCCGCAGGGCCGCGCCGCGCGGCTGTCCCGGCGTGGACGTGAGATGACCAGCTTCGCCGCCGGCCCGCGCTTCGAGATCCAGCCGTTCGCGCCGGGCGAGGACGACTTCTCGTCCTTTCCGTTCAAGCTGTGGCAGCGGCTGCAGAACCGCATCTGGCGCGAGGCGCGCACCGACCTGCTGGACTACGGCCAGTCCGGCGGCCACCTGCCGCTGCGCCAGGCCATCACCGAGTACCTGCGCCTGTCGCGCTCCGTGAAGGTGACGGTGGACCAGGTGATGATCACGGCCGGCACGCAGCAATCGCTGGACCTGTGCGCGATGCTGCTGGCCGACGCCGGCGACACCGCCTGGGTCGAGGATCCCGGCTACTGGGGCGCGCGCCGCGTGTTCCAGTCGCGCGAGCTGAAACTGCATCCGGTCGCGGTGGACAACGACGGCATGGTGCTGACGGCAGCCGACCTGGCGACCAGGCCACGCCTGATCTACGCCACGCCGTCGCACCAGTATCCGACCGGCTCCGTCATGAGCCTGGCACGCCGGCGCGAGCTGCTCGATGTCGCCGTGCGCAAGGATGCGTGGATACTGGAGGACGACTACGACAGCGAATTCCGCTACACCGGCCGCCCGCTGGCGGCGCTGCAAGGACTGGACATCGACGACCGCGTGCTTTACATGGGCACCTTCTCCAAGGTGCTCTACCCCGGCATCAAGGTCGGCTACCTGGTGGTGCCGCCGGCGCTGGTCGACGGCTTCAAGAGCGCGCTGTACGATCTTCAGCGGCCCGGCCAGCAAACGGTGCAGGCGGTGCTGGCGGACTTCATCGCGCTGGGCCACTTCACCACCCACATCCGCAAGATACGCCAGACCTACGGCGCCCGCCGCGAGCTGCTGCGCCGCACGCTGGTGCAGCAGCTCGCGCCACGGCTGGGCGGCCGGGTGACCATCTCCAGCGAGGAATCGGGCCTGCATCTGGTGGTGCAGCTGCCGGACGACGCCGACGACGTGGCGCTGGAGGCGGCTGCTGCGGCGGCGGAGATCCGCGTCAAGGCGCTGTCCACCTACTACCTCGCGCAGCCGGTGCGGCGCGGGCTGCTGGTCGGCTATGCCTACTGCACGCCGGAGAAGATCGCGCACTACGGCCGCATCCTGGCGGACCTGATCGCGGCCGGAGTGCCGGCATGAAGCACATGCCGTGGAAGGACTTCTGCGCGCTGGTGAGCAGCATCGGCGTGGTCGGGCTGGGGCTGGGCGCCACCATTCCATTGACGGCGTTGCGGCTGGACCAGCGCGGCATCGGCACCGACATCATCGGCATCGTCACCGCCGCCAGCGCCTTTGGCATCCTCGCCGCAACGCCGTTCGTGTCGCGCTGGGTGGCGCGCCACGGGCCGCGCGGTTGCATGATCGGCGCCATCGCCATCGGCGCGCTGTCCACCGCCTTGATGGAGGCGACGGACAATGTGCTGCTGTGGGGCGTGCTGCGCTTCGTGTTCGGCGCCTGCATGGGCGTGTTGTTCACCATCGGCGAGGCGTGGGTCAACCACCTCGCGCCGGTCAATTCGCGCGGCCGCGTGGTGGCCATGTACACCACCGCGTTCACGCTGTTCCAGCTGATAGGCCCCGCGCTGGTGGCGGGCCTGGAAGGCAAGGTCGCGTGGCCGTTCGCCGCCTGCGGCGTATTGTTCCTGCTTGCGCTGCCCGGCATGGCGCTGATCTCCAACGACGGCCAGGCCGAGGAGGACGAGCCGCACGTCTCGTGGCGCGCGGTGCTGCCGCGCATGCCGATGATCGCCGTCGGCGCGGCCTTCTTCGCGCTGTTCGACACGCTGGCATTGAGCCTGCTGCCGCTGTACGCGATCCGGCAGGGCATCGTCACGGAACTGGCGCTGCTGTCGGCCACGGTGGTGCTGGTCGGCGACACCGCGCTGCAATTCGCCTTCGGCTGGCTGGCGGACCACGTGGGACGGCGCCGCGTGCACACCGGCTGCGGCATCGCCGTCTGCGTGCTGCTGCCGCTGCTGCCTTTCGCGGCGGGCACCCCGTGGCTGTGGTGGATACTGCTGCTGATGCTGGGCGCGGCGGCGGGGGCGATCTACATGCTGTCGCTGGTTGCGTGCGGCGCGCGCTTCCAGGGACAATCGCTGGTCGCGGCCAGTGCGGTGGTCAATGCCAGCTGGGGAATCACCAGCAGCGGCGGGCCGTTGTTGACAGGCCTGTTGATGCAGACCGCCGGCATCAATGCGCTACCGGCGGTGCTGTGGTGCGGCGCGGCGATCTTCGTCGCCTGCGCCTGGTGGGAGTACAAACAGGGCTACGTGGATTAACCCTTGGCCGCGGCGGCGACCTGCTTCTGGCGCAGGCGTTCGTTGCGCGCCATGTAGAGGCTCGATCCGATCACGCCGATCGACACCACAAGGATGGTCAACGCGGCCACCGCGTTCACGCGCGGGTCCAGGCCCAGGCGCGCGCGCGAGAAGATCACGATCGGCATCGTCGACGAGCCGGGGCCGGACAGGAAGGCCGACAGCACCACGTCATCCAGCGACAGCGTGAACGTCAGCAGCCACGCGGAACCCAGCGCCTGCGTGATGTTCGGCAGCGTCACCAGGAAGAACACCTGGAACGGACGGCAGCCGAGATCCATCGCCGCTTCCTCCAGCGACTTGTTCATCTCCTGGAGGCGCGACTGCACCACCACCGCAGCGTACGCCATGCCCAGCAGCGTGTGGCCCAGCCAGATCGTCACCAGGCCGCGCTCAGGGAAGCCGAACGCCTTCTGCACCGACACCAGCATCAGCAGCAGCGACAGGCCGATGATCACCTCCGGCATCACCAGCGGCGCGCTGACCATGCCCGAGAACAGCGTGCGGCCGGCGAAGCGCTGGTAGCGGTTCAGCACAAACGCTGCGAACGTCCCCAGTATCACCGAACTGCAAGCCGTCAGCAGCGCGATGCGCAGCGACAGTCCGAAGCCGCTGATGATTTCAGAGTCGTTCATCAGCGCCGCATACCATTGCGTAGAAAAGCCGCTCCACACCATGTCCTGGCGCGAGCTGTTAAACGAGAACACCACCAGCACCACGATGGGCAGGTAGAGGAACAGATAACCCAGCGACAGCCAGCCGCGCCCGAACCAGC
>Ga0308157_10004257_pt1 | contig 19232 bp, 18 predicted proteins | sample PhyBR1_FD_201035 | JGI IMG/M metagenome (GOLD analysis project Ga0308157, IMG submission 201035) | Phyllosphere microbial communities from UC Gill Tract Community Farm, Albany, California, United States - DLSLB.R1 | ecosystem: Host-associated > Plants > Phyllosphere > Unclassified | place: USA...
ACACCCATGGCAAATGCGGTGTATCGACGTGTCTTGATTATGCAGAATATCTCGCTGAAACTCCTCAGCAGGAGGAACAACATGCGTTGGTCACAATTACGCAGGCTCGCAATCAGCTTGCCACTCGCTATTCTCGCGGCAGTTTTGCTGGTTGGAATCAATGAAGCTGGTTACAAGCGTTCGCGCGACGCGCTGGACAACCTGTCACACATCCACAATGCCCGCACATCGCTGAGCATGCTGCTGCAGAACATGCTCGATGCCGAGACCGGCATGCGCGGCTACCTGCTCACCAACGACGAACGCTATCTCGAGCCTTACGAAAAAGCCGTGGCATCGGTCAACGGCAACCTCGACAACCTGCGCAACATCTTCATGACGTCGCGCCCGGACCTCGACTCCTTTGCCCCGCTGTCCCGCCAGGTCGCGCGCAAGCTGTCGGAAATGGAGCTGAGCCTGCGCCTGTATCGCCAGGGCAACGAGGAAGCCTGGCGCTTCGTGCTGTTCACCGACCTGGGCAAGGAGAACATGGATGCCATCCGCGCCTACAGCCGGACCTTGATGGAAAGCACCACCGAGCGCAGCCGCATCAGCCAGTCGAACATCGAGCAGTCGCTGCTGCTGTCGCGCATAGGCATTGCCACCGTGACGGTGATCGGGTTGCTGGCGTTCTACATGTACCTGCGCCAGGCCCACAGCCTGCAGGCATCGAACGAACGCGAGCAGGCGCTGCAGCATGACGAACGCCTGCGCCTGGAAGAACTGGTGCGCGAACGCACGTCCACGCTGACCGAGCTTGCCAACCACCTGCAGCAGGTGCGCGAGGACGAGCGCGGTCATCTGGCACGCGAACTGCATGACGAACTCGGCGCTTTGCTGACCGCCGCCAAGCTCGACGTCGCGCGCCTGAAGTCGCGCATAGACATGAGCTCGCCCGAGATTTCCGAGCGCGTCCAGCATCTGATCGAGGCGCTCAACAGCGGCATTGCGCTCAAGCGCCGCATCATCGAAGACCTGCGTCCTTCTTCGCTGGCCAACCTGGGACTGATCACCTCGCTGGAGATCCTGACGCGCGAATTTGCCAACCGCAGCAACATCGAAGTCGAAGCCAACCTCGAACCGGTGGTGCTGTCGGAGACCACCCAGCTCACCGTGTACCGCATCGTTCAGGAATCCCTGACCAACATCGGCAAGTACGCCAAGGCCAGCCACGCGGTGGTCACGGTGCACAACTACCCGACCTATGTCGCCGTGCAGATCCAGGATGACGGCGAGGGCTTCGACACCGCCACGGTGCGGCTCAACTCCCATGGCCTGGCCGGCATGCGCCACCGGGTCGAGGCCGCGGGCGGGCGCCTGACGGTGTCGTCCGAAGTCGGCAAGGGCACGACGATTTCCGCGGTGATTCCCTTGACCACGGCGACTCCCGGAATCGCCTGAAAGCCTGCGTCAGAGGCGGCTTTGGCGACGCGCAGCAGCGCTGTAGGAGCAGGACCACTCGGGCTACCACCATAAGCCTGACGAGGGGGCCCGTTGGGCACTGGCAGCGCGGCGCCGGACCGACTCCTACAGTAGTTGTTACAGCAACGCCTGCAGCAAGCACTCTTTCAGACTTGCGGATGCGGGCTTCTAAGGAGAATTGCATGTTGCATTACGCCGTAGTTTTTCTGGTCATCGCCCTGATTGCCGCCATTTTCGGCTTTGGCGGTATCGCCGCAGGCGCAGTGGGCATTGCCAAGATCCTGTTCTACATTTTCGTGATCATGGCCATCGTCACGTTTGTGCTGAGCCTGTTGAAAAAACGCTGAGCACCGCTTGCACGCTGCCACGACCGCAATTTATTAGGAGGATTTCATGAACTCGAACACCCCTGACAACACCCAAAAAGCCGTTGACGCCACCAAAGACATGGTGAACAACGCTGCCGATGCCGCCAAGGAAGGCATGAACGCCACACGCAAGGTGGCTTCCGACGCCGTGGACAAGGCCCAGGAAGGCCTTGACGCCGCTCAAAAGCATATCAATCCGGTGATCGACGACCTGGCCGCTCGCGCCCAGGACCTGGCCAACCGCAGCATTCATTTCTGCGCCGACAGCTCCGAGCGCGCGCGCCGCCAGCTGCAGTGCGCAGCCGAGGCCACCAACCGCTATGTGGTTGACCAGCCAGCCAAGTCGCTGATGCTGGCTGCCGCTGCCGGTGCCGCCGTTGCCACGGCACTGCTCTGGGGTTCGCGTTCACGGCACTGAGCCGCGGCGCCACACCTCACGGCCTCAACGCCACCCCCATTCCAAAAACGCTTTTATCCACCTCGAAGGAAGACACCATGAAATTCACCCGCGCCATTGCTTTTGCTGTCGTCACCGGTGCCACCCTTGTGGCCGCCACTGGCTGTTCCGTGTTCCGTGACCAGCAGTCCGTCGGCTCCTATGTGGATGACGCCGGCATCACGACCGCAGTCAAGGCCAAGATGGCCGAAGACAAGTCGGTGGCGGCCAGCTCGATCAGCGTTGAAACGCTCAACGGCACGGTGCAACTGTCCGGTTTTGCCAAGTCGCAAGCCGAAAAGAGCCGTGCGGAGCAGATCGCCCGCTCGACCAACCACGTGCGTGAAGTGCGCAACAGCATCGTGGTTCGCCCCTGATCTTGCGGGGCCTGGCAACAGGCCCGCATGCCCTACAAAAAGGGCCGGAAGCAATTCCGGCCCTTTTTGTCGTTAGAGTAGGCCCATGCAGGTATTCAATTGCGACCAATGCGGTCATCTGGTTTTCTTCGACAGCGTTCAGTGCCTGCACTGCGGCGCAGCTCTCGCGTTCCTGCCGCAATCGCTTGAAATGGTGGCAATGAAGCCGCTGGACAACGATTGGTGGCAACGCGCGTCGCCCCCCGCCGCAGGCAAAGCCGCAATCTACCGCTTCTGTCGAAACCGCACGCTGTATGACAGCTGCAATTTCACGGTGGCCGGCGGCGATGCCCATGCGCAGTGCGTGTCCTGCCGCCAGACGCGCTGGCTGCCCGATCTGTCGGACAAGTCCAACCTGCGCCGCTGGAAACAGATAGAAGCCGCCAAGCGCCACCTCTATTACTGCCTCGCTCGGCTGGGCCTGCAGCCCGGTGCGGGCGAACGCGCGCCGCGCTACGACCTGCTCGAGGAAATGCCGGGCCAGGCGCCGGTCATGACCGGACACGCGGATGGCACGATCACGCTCAACGTCGCCGAAGCCGATGACGAGGAACGCGCGCGCCGCCGCCTGGCATTGAACGAGCCCTATCGCACGCTGATCGGGCACCTGCGCCATGAATGCGGGCATTTCTTCTGGGACCTGCTGGTGCGCGACAGCGAGCATCTCGAAGGCTTTCGCACCCTGTTCGGAGACGAGCGCCAGGACTATGACCAGGCACTGCAGAACTACTACGCCAAGGAAGACAAGCTGATCGGCTGGCAGGAGAAGTTCATCAGCAGCTATGCGCAGTCGCATCCCTGGGAAGACTGGGCCGAGACCTGGGCGCACTACCTGCACATGGTCGACCTGCTGGAAACCGCCGCCAGCTACCAGACCCATGTGACCGTGCCCGACCCGTCACAGCCCCATGACCAGCTGGTGCAGGACCCGTTCGGTCCGGTGCCGCCCGATTTTCACGCCATGCTGGAGCAATGGGTGCCGCTGACCCTGCTGCTCAACAGCCTCAACCGCAGCCTGGGCCACCAGGACGCCTATCCGTTTGCACTGTCGGCCGGCGCGCGCCGCAAGCTGATGTGGGTGCATGAGCTGCTGCAGCAGCACCGGCGGCGGCAGTTGCCGCCAGCCGCGCAGGAATGACGCCCGCTCAGGCCGCCGGGCCGGCGACTTTCTGGCGCAGGCGCGCATAGACGTCGGACGACACGAATTTGTCGACTTCACCGCCCAGTGTCGCGATCTCGCGCACAAAGGTGCTGCTGATGAACTGGAACTTGTCGCTGGGCGTGAGAAACACGGTTTCGACTTCCGGCATCAGCGTACGGTTCATGCCTGCAAGCTGGAATTCATAGTCGAAATCGGTGACCGCACGCAAGCCGCGCACCATGGCCTTGCCGCCGCGCTGAACGACAAAGTCACGCAGCAGTCCGGAGAAGCTTTCCACGCTTACCTGTGGATAGGGCTTGACCGCCTCGCGCACCATGGCAATGCGCTCATCGAGGCTGAACATGGTCTTCTTGTGGTGACCTGCGGCCACGGCCACGATCACCCGTCCAAAAAGCTGGGTCGCGCGGCGCACCACATCCTCATGGCCCAGGGTGATCGGATCGAAAGTGCCGGGGTAGACGGCAAGCACGTTATCGGCCATGGCGCGGGAGTCTCCAAGTAGCAAGAGGGATGGCACTGCACCTTGGAGGTGCAGGCCTTGCGCGCATTATGCCCAAGCGCCCGCGCGCCGCCCAGGCAGTCAGTCCGCTTCGACGCACGCCTCGTCGCTCGCCTGGGCTGCTTCCACGATGGGGCCCTTGCGCAGCAGATGCGCATGCACCGCCCCGGCCTTGAGGTAGCGCTGGCGCGTCAGGCCCAGCGGCGCCAGCGCCGCGTCGTCCCATTGCGCGGGCGCCTCGAGGTAGATCCAGCCGTCTGCGCCGACAGCGCCGCGCGCCGCCCGCAGCGCAGGCAGGAACAGCGCGTTCTCGGTGAACGGCGGATCGATCATCACCAGATCCAGGCTGTCGGACGTGATCTGCTGCAAGATGTTCAGCCCGTCGCCGCGCTGCACCTTGACGGCCGTGGCGCCCAGGCGCTGCTGCAGGGTACGCAGCTGCGCGACCAGGCCGGCATCGAGCTCGACCATGACCACGTCCTTGGCACCGCGCGAGGCGGCCTCGAAGCCCAGCACGCCCGTGCCCGCGAACACGTCCATGCAGCGCCAGCCCGTGAGGTCCTGGCCCAGCCAGTTGAACAGCGTCTCGCGCACGCGGTCGGGCGTGGGCCGCAGGCCCGGGCGCTGGGCCACGGACAGGCGCGTGCGCCGCCACTGGCCGCCAATGATGCGGATTTCACCCGCGCCACCGGTCGTTCCGGCCTTGGCGGCGGCTGCGGCTTTCGCGGCTTTCAGCGCCTTGCCCTTGAGCGGCGCGGGCGTTTCCACGACTTCTGGCAGGTCGCGCGTGCGCACGCGCGTCTTGTGTTCAAGTGCCTTGATCGCATCGGCCACGGCCATGGATTGCACATCGATGTGGATACGTGAACGGCTCATGGTTTGCTTCCTCCGACCACCACAGTCACCATGCGCTCGGGCTGGAGCATGCGGGCCATCGCGGCACGCACCTCGCTGGCGGTCAGAGCCTCGACGCGCTTTGTCCAATGCTCGAGATAGTCAAGCGGTAAATCATTCCAGGCGATGTTCGCCACGTTTGACAGCAGCTTGCGGTTGCTGTCTATGCGCAGTGCGAAACCGCCAATCAGATTGTCCTTGGCCGCACGCAGTTCGGCGTCGGTGGGGCCCTTGGCAACGAAGTCAGCCAGCACCTGCTGGGACACCTTGATTGCCTCGGGCGCCTGGTCGGACCGCGTCTGCAGGCCGATCTGGAATGCACCGGCATGCAGGCCAGGCGCAAACCCGCTGTAGACGCTGTAGCTGAGGCCGCGCTTTTCACGCACCTGCTCCATCAACCGCGACGTGAAACCGCCGCCGCCCAGGATGTGGTTGCCGACCATCACCGCCAGGAAGTCGGGGTTGCGCCGGGTGATGCCGGGCTGGCCGATCAGCACATGGGCCTGGGCCGAAGCAAAGGGAATAGCGATGTCGCGCGCCGCCGCGAGCGCCGCCACCTCGGGCAGTGCGGGCTGCTGCGGGCAGGCAGCGCCCGCGGGCCGTGCCGCCGCATCATGCGCCTGCAGCGGCGCGAGCAGCTGGCTGACCAGCTCGTCGGCCTGGGCGCGGTTGAGCGCACCCACAATGCTCACGCGCGCGCCGCAGGCATTGATGAGCTTGCGGTGAAAAGCCTGCATGGCGCTCACATCGATGCGCGCCAGCGTGGCCTCGGAGGTCTGCAGCCCATAGGGGTGGCCGCCGTAGACCGCGGCGGAGAAGGCCTTGGCGGCCACCGTCGCGGGACGGGTATCGGCTTCCTTGAGGGCCGCGCTCCAGCGCGCGCGGTCGCGCTGCCAGATGTCCTGCGGCCAGCTGGGCTCGGCGATCTGGCGCGCCGCCAGGCGCGCGGCCTTGGCCAGCAGCTCAGGGTCGGTCAGCGAGCGCAGCACATAGCTGAAGCCGTCGTCATCGGCCGCAGCACCGAAGTTCGCACCCAGGTCGGCCCAGGCTTCGCCCAGGGCGTTCTCGTCCTGGGCCGGGGCGTTGCCGCTGGCGCGCACCCCCTTGGAGGCCATCAGCGCCACGGCCGAGGCCAGGCCCGACTGGTCGGCAGGGTCACGGCGGTTGCCGGCGTCAAACGCCACCTGTACATCGACCATGGGGATGCCGGGGCTGTCGACCAGCCAGACCTTGGCGCCGCTGGGCTGGGTCCAGTGCTGGATGGGCAGCAGGGCCCAGGCAGGCTGGGCGGCCAACAGGCCGCCGGCAAGGGCCAGCATCAGGCTGGCGGTTCGTGTGGGAAAAGCTTTCATGCGTTCACTCCGAAGCAGGCTCAATGCAAGGGCTGCTCGGAGGCAGACTCGGGTCGACGGGGCTTGCCCGGATCGAGGGGCTGGGGATCCAGCGTGGCAATGGTCAGCTGGTCATCGCCGAAATAGCGCGCGGCGACGTCCTGGACCTGGGCCGACGTGATCTGCTTGAGGTGCTGCAACAGCCGCTCCTCGGCATCGACCGGCAGCTGCATGCTCCAGTAGCTGCCCAGGCTCTGCGCCTGGCTGAACACCGAATCACGTTCGTAGACCGTGCCCGCAATCCACTGCGTCTTGACGCGGGCCAGCTCGCTGGCATCCACGCCCTCGCGCGCCACGCGTTGCACCTCGGCGCGCAGCGCGGCTTCGACCTCGGCCACCGTCTTGCCGGCCGCGGGAATGCCCGTCAGCATGAACATGCTGGGGCCGCGCCCGAGCAGCGACGCCGAGCTGCTGGCCGAATCGGCGACCCGCTGCGGGCCCTGCTCCAGCGCGCGCTCCAGGCGGGCTCCGCTGTAGCCGCTGAGCACTTCCGACAGCATCAGCAGCGCCAGCGCGTCCTTGTCCTGCGGGCCCAGCTTGTCGAGCTGCGAAATGCCCGGCACCTTGAAGCCCAGCGTCACGAAGGCCTGTTCGGCCGGCAGCTTGAGCGCCACGCGCCGCAGGCCCTTTTGCTCGGGCTCCACCTGGGGCTTGCGCACCGGCGTGGCCTTGGCGGGAATGCTGCCGTAGTATTTCTCGGCAAGGCCGCGGACCTTGGCGACATCGACATCGCCGGCCACGACCACCACCGCGTTGGCGGGCACATACCACTTGCGAAAGAACGCGCGCGCGTCGTCGGGTGTCATCGCTTCGAGATCGCTCATCCAGCCGACCACGGGGCGGCGATAGGGCGAAGCCGTATAGGCCGTGGCATAGAGCTGCTCGAACAGCGCGGCGCGCGGCTGGTCGTCGGTGCGCATGCGCCGCTCTTCCTTGACCACTTCGAGTTCCTTGCGGAATTCCTCGTCAGGCCACTGGTTGTTGGCAAAACGATCGGACTCCAGGCGCATGACGTCTTCCAGGCGCTCCGACGGAATCTGCTGGTAGTAGCCGGTGTAGTCGCGGCTGGTGAACGCGTTGTCGCGTCCGCCCAGCGCCGCCACGCGGCGCGAGAACTCGCCTGCGGGCAAGGCTTTGGAGCCCTTGAACATCATGTGCTCGAGCACATGGGCCACGCCCGATGTACCGTCGACTTCGTCCATCGAGCCCACGCGCACCCAGACCATGTGCACTGCGGTGGGCGCGCGCCGGTCGGGCTGGACGATCAGCTGCATGCCGTTGGCCAGCGTGAATTGCTGCGCCTTGGAGGCTGCTGCCGCCTCGGGTTGGGAGCTTGAAGAGATGGCGTTTTGCGCGCTTGCAGGAGGCAAATTTTGCGCCCCCGCGTTCAGGCAGGCCACGAGGCCTAGGAGGGTAAGAGCACGTTTCATAGAATGGTCAGATTCTACGAACCTGCCAATGTTCAGTTTTTTCAAAAAAAAGCCCCTTCCTTCCGCCGTACCACCCGCCGATGAGCCGGTGAGTACGCCCGCGTCCGCGCCTATTGAGCACGCACATGTTCCGGAAATTGTTCCGGACATTATCCCGGAGTCTGCCGCGCGCGCGTCGGACGCCGGCGCGATGCAAAGTCCGCCGGTGATTGCCGCGAACGAAGCAGCGCCGGGGGCCATGGGGCGCCTGCGTCAGATGTTCGGCGCGGCCAAGCCGTCCGTGGCCGAGGTACCGGTCAACGCGCCGCCTGTCGCTGCTGCGCCCCTGGCTGCGCCGCCGCTGCCTGTCCCGGCCGCGGCCGTGGAGGAGCGCGCCAGCTGGCTGGGCCGGCTCAAGGCGGGCCTGCGCAAGACCGGCAACAACATTTCCACGGTATTCACCGGCACCAAGATCGACGAGGCGCTGTATGAAGAGCTCGAAGACGCGCTGCTGATGGCCGACACCGGCGTCAAGGCCACGCAGCATCTGCTTGCCGACCTCAGGCGCCGGGTCAAGGAAACCAAGGCCACGGCGCCGTCCGCCGTCAAGGAACTGCTTGCCCAGTCGCTTGCCGACCTGCTGCAGCCGCTGGAAAAACCGCTGGTGATCGGCCAGTTCACGCCCACCGTGATCATGGTGGCGGGCGTCAACGGCGCGGGCAAGACCACGTCCATCGGCAAGCTCACCAAGCACCTTGCCGACGAAGGCGCCAGCGTGCTGCTGGCCGCGGCCGACACCTACCGCGCGGCCGCGCGCGAGCAGCTGGGCGTCTGGGCCACGCGCAACACCGTCGAGATCGTGAGCCAGCAAGGCGGCGACCCGGCAGCCGTCAGCTTCGACGCCGTGACCGCGGGCAAGGCGCGCAAGAAGGACGTGGTGCTGGTCGACACCGCGGGCCGCCTGCCGACGCAGCTGCATCTGATGGAAGAGCTCAAGAAGATACGCCGCGTGGTCACCAAGGCCGACGCCACGGCGCCGCACGAAGTGCTGCTGGTGATCGACGGCAACACCGGCCAGAACGCACTTGCCCAGGTGCGCTCGTTTAACGACGCGCTGCAGCTGACCGGCCTGATCGTGACCAAGCTCGACGGCACGGCCAAGGGCGGCGTGCTGGCCGCAATTGCCCAGGAACGCCCCATCCCGGTGTATTTCATTGGCGTGGGCGAGAAGCTCGAGGACCTGGAAACCTTCAACGCCAAGGAATTCGCCCAGGCCTTGCTGAGCTGAACACTTGGGGGTAGCGATCCGGCGTATGTCGCATGTCTGCTGCAAGGTCCAGCGCTGTCTTGCTTCATGCAATTCGCAAGGGTGACGGAGGCACAAGAGTGGCTTTGTGCCGGTGCCCTTTAGCAGACACAAGCGACGCGTCGGTATCCAAACGCAAACCCGGTCAGCCAGATTGCAAGCTTCACTTCAACCGCAAAACAACACGGAGCAGTGCGTCTGCTATACACCCAAGGCCATTCGCTGCGCCGCCTGACAACGCATTTGAAGCCATTGCATTTTCTTCTCTCGATGAATACCCGCAAGCGCTTTGTAAATAGCAACCACTCACATCGTCATTTTTTCCAGAGACAAGAACATCTTTGAAAGCTATGCGCATCCATGGCCGTTCTTGCGACCTCCTGACGAACGGTAGCCAAATGGGAGCGAACGGCAACGGCGCTGAAGAGGATACATGTAGTATCCGGCGTGACTCTTTCATACGATTATTCCCGTGACCTCTTACCGCAGCCAACAAGGTTTTTCGCTTGTCGAGATTCTCGTGTGCATTGCAGTGCTGTGCTTCGGCATGCTGGGTCTGGTGGGCCTGCAAGTCGCAGCATTGCAAGCCAATCGGGAAGCCCGCCTGCAATCTGCTGCAGTGCGTCTGGCGGAGGAAATGGCAGAAATGATGCGCGGCAACAAAGCACAGGCTATTGCCTTGACCAATAACCCGTATATGTTCGACGTCAATAGCACATCGACGCTTACAGCAACCAAGTGCGGCCTGCCCGGAGGAACCGGCACCTGCGCCTCGAAGGATCTTGTCGCCAAGCGCGATGTCTATGAATGGCTGACCCGTGCCGTGACGGGAGTCAAGGACTCCTCGGGCGCATGGTTGACGCCTCCCGAGCTTCCCGGCGCCAGGGCCGTCATTTGCCAGGACAACGCTCCATACGATTCCGCCGGCCTGCCGCAGTGGAGTTGCAGCGGCACAGGAGGAACCCTGATGCTGAAGATTGGCTGGACCCGCAGCAACACTTTACGCAGCGCATCGGGCACGGACGCCACCACGACGACCGCTGCAAACACCGGTGCCTTCGACAAGGCACTGCGCCCCGCAGTGACTTTCCCCATTACGCCAGGAAGCATCGATGAGCCGTGAAAACTCTTCGCGTCTTCGCGCGATGCAGCGCGGCATGACGCTGGTCGAGCTGTTGGTCGCTTTGCTGCTGGGCAGCCTGATCGTCCTGGCAGCGGTGGCTGCACTGACGGTATCGCGGCAAGGCTTTCTCGCCGTCGATGCTTCCGCACAATTGCGCGACAACGCCCGCTTCGCCACCAGCATCATTCGCCGCCTGACGACGCAGGCCGCGTATCTGGATTTCAAGCACGCGAGCACCTCGGCAGGCGCTGCCTTCAAGGTTGGGGCTTCCGGCGAAGCCCTGATGGAGCCGAGTATCAAAGGCTTCAACAACGCCGCCTACGACGTCGAGTTGATCGAGGGCACGACCAACGCGGTCACGGCCGCCGGTCTCAACAACAGCGACATGCTGGTGGTTCGTTACCAGATGGGCACGGTCACGATGGCCGACGGCAGTGAAGGACCGGATCAAACCATGATCGACTGCAGCGGCGCCACCTCCACGGCGACTGCCGACGCTCTGTCCGATCGCCTGGTCAGCGTCTTCTATGTTGCACAGGACCAGGGCGAGCCCACGCTCATGTGCGCCTGGCTCGACGGCAGCACCTGGAAGCAGCAGCCGCTGGTGCCAGGCGTGGAAAGCCTGCAGCTGCTTTACGGCGTGGACGGCGTCACCGCCGGGGCTGCGCCCAGCGCGGTCACCGACTCGATTCCCGAGCAGTATCTTCGCGCAGATCAACTGGTGGCCGGCACATTGACAGACACCAACGCCAATTGGGATCGGGTCCGCTCAATTCGCGTAGGCATGGTCATGCGCGGCCCGCCAGGCTCCTCGTCGAACAGCACGGTTGCCGCCCAGTACCCGCTAGGGCCGCAAGGCCTGATGAACTCCGCCAACGACCCGGGAAGCACCTTTGCCGCCAAGACCGACGGCAGACTGCGTCAAACGCTCTCGTTCACCATCCACCTGCGCAATGCGGCGATAGCCCGCCAGGGCACCACCTGATGCGAGCCAGAAACTTTTCCTTCCAGCCCGCCGCAACCCTGTGGATACACGCAAAGGCACCAGGGCAGCTCGGCCAACGCGGCGTGTCTTTGATCGTGGTCATGCTGCTGCTGGCCATCATCGCCATCCTTGGCATGGGCGCCATCCAGATTTCAATGATGAGCGAACGCGGCGCCCGCAACGAAAGAGATGTGCAGATCGCATGGCAAGGCGCCGAGGCCGGCCTGATGGATGCCGAATACGACATTCGCGGGCCGGGTACCTCGACGCGCAAGAACCTGTTCACGAAGAACGATTCCTCGGCCTTTGCAATCGGCAGCTGCGGAACCACAGGAACCGGCAAAGGGCTCTGTGATCCTTCAAGCGTGACGGGCAAGCCGCTTTGGCTCAGTGTGGACCTGGCTGCAGCCAGTCCCGCCGCGGCGGTCTATGGCGACTTCACCGCGCGCGCCTTCAAGTCGGGCACCAATGGGCTGCAGCCAGTCAAAAAGCCGCGCTACATCATTGAAGTGCTGCCAGATAGAAATCCTTTTGGCGACGCCAGCGGGCGGGTGGACAAGAAATTCGTGTACCGAGTGACATCGATGGGTTTCGGGCCTCGGGAAGACATTCAGGTCGTGACGCAAATACTTTTCCGAAAAGAGTGATCCCGGAGTGACCATGAAACTATTGCCTCGTGTGCGCCTGGCTCGATGGGCTCTTGCCATTGTCGCCCCCCTGTCTGTAGGTTATGCGGTTCACTCACTGAGCCAAAGCAGCCCGCCGAACATCACTCCGGTCGCGCTGAGCGCCGATCCACTGTATGCGCAGGGCTCGGGCCAGAAACCCACGCTGACACTCGCCATCTCGGTCGAGCACCCCACCGTGGGCGCCGCTTACCGCGGCGCTTATGTGCCAGCCACCGCTTACCAGGGCTACTTCGACCCGCTGAGTTGCTACACCTACGACAAAGCGTCCACGACCAAGCACTTCGCACGCTCATCCGCCTCCGATGCCGCAACCCACAGTTGCGCAGGCGCTGGCTTCAGCGGCAACTTCCTCAATTGGGCGGCAGCCTCCTCGATCGACATCATGCGTCTGGGCCTGACGGGCGGTGACCGGATCGAGGATTCAGCCTCCTCAACCATACTGCAGCGCGCTGTCGTTCCCAGCAATTTCTACGATGACGGCTCCTACTTCCCACGCAAGGAACTCACCAACGCCGTCGCACGGCAGGCGCTGCCCGCAGACTTCTTTGCAAGCGGCGATACGAACAACGTGCGGATCAGCAATTGTCTGAATCGAATTCACATCTTCAGCAACGGGACGGCGGCGACCAAAGGGGGAGCCGATGCCTGCAATGACTCATCCGCCGTGATGGGTCCGATACTCCAGCGCGAGACCAACACGAACATGCCGAACGGCTACACGCAATGCGCGGGCGAAAACGCCACCTGCTCGTTCACAGGAACAGCGGAAGTCGTCTACGGCAGCGGCAAGAAATGGCATCGCCGCCTGGTCACCAACGGCATTGCATGCAACAACAGCCAGTGGGGCGAAGACCCGGCTCCAGGCTCGGGCAAAAGCTGCCACTACAAGCCAACGACCACGGCGCTCTCCACGCCCATGAAGATCATAGGAGGGGAAGAAGCCCTCTACGTTCGGGTGAAGGCATGCAGCACATCGGGCGGTACGCTGACCGACTCGCGCGCCTCCGTGTGCCAGCGCTACCCCAACGGCAACTACAAGCCCGTAGGCAACATGCAGAAGTACAGCGACCGTATCCGTCTCGCGGCCTTCGGCTACCTGATGGACAACGGCGACCAGCGCTACGGTGGGGTGCTGCGCGCCCCCATGACCTATGTTGGACCCAAAACCTACGACGCCAATGGTGACCCTTCGGTGGACCTGAACCCGAACCGCGAGTGGAACCCTGACAATGGCGTATTCATCGCCAACCCGCGGGCTGCCACGGAGGGCATCAGCGGGGTGATGAACTACCTGAACACCTTTGGACGCACCGGCACGCCCGGCACTTACAAGGGCAACGATCCGGTGAGCGAGCTGTATTACGAAAGCCTGCGCTATCTGCAGGGCCTGGCGCCAACGCCGCAAGCGGTTTCGGGCCTCACTGCCAATGACGCAAGACGTGCCGGTTTTCCGGTGTACGCGAGCTGGACCGACCCGTTCGACGGCGGCTCCAGCGACAAAAACTATGCCTGCCTGCGTAATAGCGTCCTGCTGATCGGCGATGTCAACACCCATGCCGACCGCTCCATCCCCGGCAACTCGATCACATCGAATTCCGACTTCGATCGGACCAGCGAAGTCAGCCTGGCAAACAACATCCCGAACTTCAAGGACTGGACTCGCGTCGTGGGCGGATTCGAGGCGGGCCAAACGATCAGATATCTTGATGGCCGTGGCGACTCGCAGGTCACCAGTAATACCACCACGATCAGGAACACAGGCCTATCCGACCTGGACGACCGCAGCATAGGCTCGGGCAGCAAGTCGTCGTATTACATGGCCGGCATGGCCTATTGGGCGCATACGCACGACATACGCGGCCGGGACTGGACGGAGACAGCCAAGCGCCGCCCCGGCATGCGAGTAACCACCTACGTGGTGGATGTGAACGAAAACAGCGCCAACAACGATGCCACGGCCCGTCGACGGACCCACTTCTTCCTTGCGGCCAAGTACGGCGGCTTCAATGATGTGGCTGGCACCGGCAACCCGTATGAGCCGTCGAATGATGCCCGCAGTTGGGAGAAGGAAACCGATCCAGGCGAAGCCAAGACCTATTTTCTGGTCAGCGATGCCGACAAATTCCTCAAGTCGTTGGACGACATCTTCTTCGCCGCGGCCAAGGCCAGCAATACTATTTCGTCGCCTGCAGCGTCCACCAACACCTTGTCTACCACGGATGGGTATTACTACACTGCCAGCTTCAACACGGAACGCTGGTCCGGGGACATCAAGCGCAACACCATCAAGGTCAGCGACAATGGCGATGTGCAGGTGGGCGACGCGGCATCTGCAGTCTCTGCCGCGGCACGTCTCGATGCACTCACCGATGCGCAGACCAGTGGACGCAAGATCGTGGTCGGGCTCGAAAGCGCAGCCAGCACGGGCGGCTCCGCAGCCCTGTTCACCTGGAGCGCGATTGGCAACACGCTCAAGGCCCACCTGAACAAGGCCTCGCCCACCGCCACAGCCGATAACGACGGCCAGAACCGTCTCAATTTTCTGCGCGGCCATCGCTCGCAGGAGGCGGTCACCTTCCGTCAACGCAATTCCCGCCTGGGCGACATCGTCAATTCGGCAGCTGCCTACTCAGCTGTACCCACCACGCGCTACAACACGACGGCCTATCGCACGTTCTACGACAACAACAAGAACCGCACGAAGGCCGTATTTGTCGGCGCCAACGACGGCATGCTGCATGCATTCAACTCCACCACCATGGAAGAGTTGTTTGCGTACATCCCCAGCTGGATGGGCCCCAAGCTCTCGCAGCTGACCAACACGAATTACAACTCCTCCGGCCATACCAGTTACGTTGATGCACCGCCCGCAGTGGCCGAAGCCCAAGTCGGCAGCAACTGGAAAACCGTACTGGTCTCCGGCACCGGCGGCGGCGGGCAAGGCGTCTTCGCTTTGGACGTGACCGACCCGAGCGACTTTGCAGCAGACAAGGTTCTTTGGGAGTTCACGGACCAGAACGATACTGACATGGGCAACGTGGTGAGCCAGCCCCGCATCGTGAAGCTGCGCACCAGCGTTCCCGGCGCCGCCACGGCCACCTACAAGTGGTTTGCGGCAGTAGCCAGCGGCGTCAACAACTACGTCAATGACGGCACAGGCCGCTACAGCACCACCGGCAAGCCTGCGCTCTTCCTGCTGGATCTGTCCAAGCCATCGGGCACCGACTGGTCTCTGGGCACCAACTACTTCAAGGTGAGCCTGCCCATCAGCAACGTGGAGGCGTCCGGCACGCAGGAAGTAAACGCGGCCGGAACCGGCACCGGTGTGGGCAAGGCCACGGGACTGGTGAACTTCGATTTCACCAACGACCAGGCAGACGCCGTTGAATTCTTCTACATGGGCGACCTCCACGGTCAGTTCTGGAAGCTCGACATGGCCAAGGCCAACCTCTCAAGCGCCACAGAAACCAACTGGAACCTGCTGAAACTGACGTCCTACAAGAACACCGACGGCACCAGTCCGTTGCCCATGTATATCGCGCGCGACAGCAGCAACAAGGTTCAACCCATCACCATGGTGCCCACCATTGCGTATGGTCCCTCTAACTCCTACATCCTGGCATTTGGCACAGGCAAGTATCTCGAGGCAAAGGACAACAACGTTGGCTCCAATACCCAGACGCAGTCGTTCTATGTGCTGTATGACAGCGGCAATGCGGTATCGAAAGACCTGGAGCCCGATACGGATGGCACGGCGCGATTCAATGGCCGCGCGCGCCTGAAGGCCGGCTCGATCACGAACAGTGCGATCAGCGTAGGCACGTTCTACTGGAATCGCCCGCGAGACAGCAACGCCACCGACAAGAAAGCAGGGTGGTATATCGACTATCCCAAGAGCGGCAGCCTCGGCGGTGAAAAACAAATCGGCGCTGCAGCGCTGTTCGGGCAGACCGTGCGCTTCACCAGCCTGCTGCCACCGAGCGCGTCCACGGATGCCTGCGGCGGTGGATCAAGCTATTCGTACGAAGCCAATCTGGCCAGCGGCCTGGGCACGGTCACGACCATGTCCAGCGGTGCGCAGGGGTCGCCGATGTTCTTCTATACGAACTCCTCCCTCTCAAATAGTGACTCCACGGGGGCACGCGTCAAGACCGACCAAGGGGTGTTCGTGCATCCCGACGCCACCGCCACGTCAGGGGTGAGCGTCTCCGAAACCAAGACCGCTACATCGCAGGTCGGCCGCCTGAGCTGGCGCCAACTGAACAACTACCGCGAACTGAAAAACAAGGCCTGGGATTGAACATGAACATGAACAAACGGCCAGTCAAAGGCTTTACGCTCATCGAACTGATGATCACGGTCGCTGTGATCTCCATTCTGGCCACCATCGCCTACCCTTCCTACGCGGAGTACATGCGAAAGACACGCCGCGCTGAAGGCCGCACCGCGATGATGGAACTGCTGCAGCAGCAGGAGCGGTATATGACACAGAACAACACCTACCTGGCCATAGCCACGGCAGGCGACAACACTGTAGCCTTCAAGACCTTCTCGGGGGACTCGCGCGGCAGCGCCGCGTACTGGCTGGGTGCCCGCGCCTGCCCCAACCAGACCATCAACAATTGCGTTCAGGTGTATGGCGTTCCCAAGTACTACACCGACCCATCCATCACGGAGCTAACCATCACCAGTACCGGCGTGAAGAGCTGCACCGGCAACAACACGAGCGTCTGCTGGAAATGACCCCGCTTCCCCCACATGCGCCATCGACTGTCAGGAATGGCTGCCGGGGCTTCACGCTGATCGAGTTGCTCGTGACCATTTCGCTGCTGGCCATCATGATGGCCATCGCCGCGCCCAGCTTTGTCGGCTATCACCGCAATGCCGAACTGAGCGGCATCAGCAACAGCTTCCTGGCGGCCTTGAACGCAGCCCGCACGGAAGCCATGAAGCGCAACATGTTTGCCCTGGTGACGCCGCGGAACAACGACAGCGACTGGACCAAGGGATGGGTGGTGTTTGTCGATACCGACGATGACATGGCCTTCGACCGCACCAAGGACATCCTGGTGATGCAGCAGGAGGCTCCCCCCGGCTACATCACGCTCTCTGGAAACAGCAGCACGGCGGCCAATCCGAGCTATGTGCGCTACGACGGCTCGGGTTTTTCCCGCCCCACAGGTAGCGATGCGCCCAATACCACGTTGACCATCTCTCGCAGCGATGCCGGCACGGACTACCGCCAGATCCGCCGCATCAAGATCGCGGTCACTGGACGGGCCAAGATCTGTACTCCCACGGCGTCGGACGACACCAATTGCCTTTCCACCGACTGAGAACACCAAGCGTCCTTTTTCGCTGCAAGCGCCTTTGCTTATGCATGGCGCATGCATACGCTGGGGATGAGAAGCGGTTCGATGTGCCAAGGTGGTGGCAACCAGGGTTGGCACAAGTTGTCAATGGTTAAGAACGCTGGCCGCAATTGCCCAGGAACGCCCCATCCCGGTGTATTTCATTGGCGTGGGCGAGAAGCTCGAGGACCTGGAAACCTTCAACGCCAAGGAATTTGCCCAGGCCTTGCTGAGCTGAGGCGCACGCCTCAGCTGTCGATGCCGTCGCGCACCCACTGTGCGTAGTCGCCCAGGCACTGCTCGGTGCGCACCAGCAATTGCGGCACTTCGTAAGGGTGTTCGGCGCGCAGACGCCGGGCGAGCTGGGTCAAGGCATCGGGGAGGGTCTTGAACACCACGCGCCATTCGGCGTCCTCATGCAGCGCCTGCTGCCAGACGTAATGGGAGGTGATGGGCTCGGTCTGGGCGCAGGCCGCGAGACGCGCCTGCACCATGCGCTGGGCCAGGCGCTTCGCGTCCTCTGCGCTGGCTACCGTGGTGGTCACTACGCAGATCGCGCTCCAGGAGTATTCTTCTGACATGGAAGCAGTCTAGGACAGCGCCACACTACGCTGCAAGCAGCGTTGGCACAAGTTGTCAATGGTTAAGGAACTTCTGCCTTAGCACTCCCTCCAATAGACTGCTAATATGAAGATCTGGAAGAAAGGACTTCAATGACCTCCACATCCGCAAACATTGCGACGACCACCCTGGCGCCCACCAACCCTTGGGCACTCGTGCCTCCACTGGGCAACCTGGACGCCTACATCACGGCAGTCAATCGTCTTCCCATGCTCACGCTGGAAGAAGAGCAGGACTACGCGCGTCGCCTCAAGAATGACAGCGACCTGGACGCCGCCGGCCGGCTGGTGATGTCGCATCTGCGCCTGGTGGTGGCCATTTCCCGCCAGTACCTGGGTTACGGCCTGCCCCACGGCGACCTGATCCAGGAAGGTAATGTCGGTCTGATGAAAGCCGTCAAGCGCTTCGACCCCGAACAGGGCGTGCGCCTGGTGAGCTACGCCATGCACTGGATCAAGGCCGAGATCCACGAATACATTCTGAAGAACTGGCGCATGGTCAAGCTGGCCACGACCAAGGCGCAGCGCAAGCTGTTCTTCAACCTGCGCTCGATGAAGCAAGGGCTCAAGGCCGATGCCGCGGCGCTCGACGAGAGCACCCACCGCGACACGCTGAGCCCCCATGAGATCGACACCGTTGCGCAAAAGCTCAACGTCAAGCGCGAAGAGGTCATCGAAATGGAAACCCGGATGTCGGGCGGCGATGTGCTGCTCGATCCTTCTCCTTCCGATGACGGCGAGAACGCTTTCGGTCCCATTGCCTACCTTGCCGATGGTTCGCACGAACCCACGGCAATGATCGAGTCGCGCCAGCGCGACGCGCTGGCCACCGACGGTATCAGCCTGGCGCTGGACGGCCTGGATGACCGCAGCCGGCGCATCGTCGAGGAGCGCTGGCTCAAGGTCAACGACGACGGCTCGGGCGGCATGACGCTGCACGAACTCGCTGCGGTCTACGGCGTGAGCGCCGAGCGCATCCGCCAGATCGAATCGGCGGCAATGAAGAAGATGAAGAAGACGCTGGCCGAATACGCCTGAGTCTGGCGGCAGGGATAGGCAGGGATAATCAGCGCACCGCCTTTGCAGGCGGTGCGCTTTTTTCATGGCGCCTTGCCTGCACAA
>Ga0308157_10004258_pt1 | contig 19231 bp, 16 predicted proteins | sample PhyBR1_FD_201035 | JGI IMG/M metagenome (GOLD analysis project Ga0308157, IMG submission 201035) | Phyllosphere microbial communities from UC Gill Tract Community Farm, Albany, California, United States - DLSLB.R1 | ecosystem: Host-associated > Plants > Phyllosphere > Unclassified | place: USA...
TGAACGCGAGCAGCAGCTTCGTCGTCGACTCGCCGTCGTTGATCACGAAGTCGCCGCCCGTCTCGAACATCGCGAGGCTGTCGGGCGACTGCTGGCTGGTGACGACGTCGACCGCGCCCGTCAGCAGAGCGTTGCCGAGGGCCGTCGCGTCGCTGAAGTACTGGAAGACGACCTCGGCGTTCTTCGCGGTCTCGCCCCAGTAGTCGTCGCGCCGCTCGAGGCTGAGCGCGGAACCGCGGGTCCACTGCCCGAGCGCGTAGGGGCCCGTGCCGTCTGCCTCGGCCTTGCGGTCACCGGAGAACTCGCTGTTGACGATCCAGACGTATGTCAGGTTGTAGATGAACGAGATCGATCGCTCGGAGAGGGCCACCTCGACCGTGCGGTCGTCGACGGCGACCGCCTGGTCGATGACGGCCAGCTGGCTCTTGCGCGCCGACCGGGAGTCGTCGGCCGTGACCTTCTCGAGCGAGTACACGACATCATCGGCCGTGAGCGGCTTGCCGCTCGCGAACGTCGCGCCCTCCTGCAGCGTGAAGGTGTAGGTCAGGCCGTCCTCGCTCATTTCGTGCGAGGCGGCGAGCAGCGGTTCGACCTCGCCCGAGTCGGCGAGGCGGAACAGTCCCTCGTAGACGTTGCCCGTCAGCGCCTCGGTGACGCCCTGGCCGCCGCCCGAGGTGTTGTCGAGGTTCTGCGGCTCGTACATCGAGCCGATGCTGATGGTCGCGTCGGCATCGACCTGAGCTCCGGCAGGCAGCTCGTCGGGTCCGCCGGTCGGCGTCTCGGCCGCGGGGGAGCAGGAAGCGAGCGCGAGGCCCGCCGTGAGGATGACGGTCGCGGTCGCGAACTTCAGGGTGCGCATCGGGGTCCTAGTGATGAAGGGCGGGAAGGATCAGTCGTGGAAGCGCGGCAGCTTCTCGCCGGCGTGGACGGCGACCTGCAGACGGTTCTGCGGCGGCGGCATGGGGCAGTTGAACTGGTCGCTGAAGCCGCAGGGCGGCACGAACGCACGGTTGAAATCGAGCGTCACCCGACCGTTCATGGGCTCGTCGACGAAGAGGAAGCGGCCGGCGCCGTACGTCTCGTCCTGGTTCGTGGGGTCGCCGAACACCAGCAGCAGGCGGCCGTCGTCGTCGAACGCGCTGAGGCCGTACTCGACGCCCGCGATCGTGGCGGCGATCGTGCCCGGCACCGCCTTCTCGCGGGAGCCGCCGTTGTCGCGGATGTGCTCGAACGCGACCGTGTGCCCGTCGGGGGCGGGCTCGTAGACCGCCTCGATGACCCAGTCCGGGTCATAGCCGAACACGTCGACCGTTTCGAAGCGCGCGATCGCATCGCTGGCGACATCCCACACCCGTACGCCGTACTCGGGCGCACCCGTGTCGATGTTCTCGCGCTCGAGGGTCGTCACGGTCTTCGTCGCCGCGAGATCGGCGCGCTCTGCCGCGAGATCGGGCTCCTCGCCGCCGGAGAGCCACCGGGTCTCGACGAGAGCGAGGTTGCCGGTCGGGCCGACGAGGGCGGCCATGCGGGCGGTGTGCCAGTCGCGCCAGGCCTCGGTCGCGGGTGATGTACTCATGTGAATGATTCTATGGTCGGTCTCTGGATGCGTACTCAATCGAAGATATCGCCGATGATCCCGCCCAGGATCGCCCCGCCGATGAGCCCGCCGAGCATGTCGCCGCCGCCCATGCCGCCGCCACGGCGCCCGCCCATGCCGCCGCCCCAGCCGGAGCCGCCCCAGTCATCGCGACGCGCATGATCGATGTCGCGCTGCGCGAGCTGCAGCGACTCGTGCGCGAGCTGCGCGCTTCGGCGGGCCATGTCGCGGGCGCGCTCGCGGGTGTCCTCATCGCTGACGAGGGTGCCGGCGTCGATGCGCAGCCGCTCGGCCTCGGCGAGGCGGGTGCGGGCGTCGGCGCCGATCATCCCGCGGTGACCGTCGAGCAGACCGCGGGCGGCGCCGATCGCGCGGTCGGCGGCGTCGACGTCGTGCGAGACGTGCTCGATCGAGGGGATGTTGCGCTGGGCGCGCTCACGGGCCCGGTCGAGCGCGGCGTTCAGTTCGCTGATCCGGGCGAGCTCGGCGAACGGGTCGCCCGGGGAGCCCGGCGGCGTGAGAGCGCCCAGCCCGCTCTCGAGCTCGCCGATCGCGCGCGTGACGCTCTCCGTGCGGCGCTCGGCGCGTGCTTCGCTGATGTCGCCGCGCGAGTCGGCCACGACCTGCGACAGCGTGTTCTGCGCACGCATCGCCTCGATCTCGAAGTCGTCGACGGCATCGAGGATCGCCTGGGCGCGGCGCACCGCCTCGATCGCGGCCTCGAGGGCGACGAGGGCGTCGTCTTTGCGCCCCGCCTCGCGACGGCGCTCGGCCACATCACACGAGTGCAGCGCGAAGTCGACGAGCTGGCGCCCCTCGGCGGGGTTCGCGCCGATGCGCTGCAGCGCAGCGGGGGCGTACCGGGTCGACAGGCGTTCGACGGTCTTCTCCGCGAGGGGCAGCCGCTCTGCGATGCGGTTCGCCTCTTCGCGGGTGCGTTCGCGCACGGCGGGGGCCTCGCGCACCTTCGCCACGCGATCCTTCAGCGCCTCCGTGCGCTCGTCGAGCACGTCTTCCGCCCAGTCGCACAGCTGCACGATGCGCGCGTTGCGCGTGCGCAGCTCCTCGGCCGTGTCGGGGATGTGGTCGTGATTCAGCTGGTGCAGCTCGAACGCCTCGCGCATGTGCTGGGCGACGGCGTCGAGGCCCTGCCGCAGATCGGTCGTCGCGTCGTCGCCGAGCTCCGCCGATGCGAAGGCGAGCTCGTCACGGGTCGTGCGGATGCGCTCGTCGGCGGCGACGAGCGCCTTCTGCGCCTTCGCCTGCAGTACCTGATCGGCGGCGTCCTGCCGCTGCTGCTCTTCGCGCTTTCGCCTGCCCCAGAACGCCATGCGTCGATTCTATGGTGCGGGGAGCACGGGACGGTCATCGGCGCCGGTCCTCCGGGCGCGCGCGATGAGGTTGCCGAGGTGGTAGATCACGAGGGCCGCGACGGTTCCGAGCACGATGCCGCCGAACTCGAACCCTTCGATCTGCAGGGAGAACCCGGCAATGCCGATCACGAGCGACACCGCGCCCGTGTACTGGTTGACGGGGCGCGAGAAGTCGACGCGTCCGTCGACCCAGATCTTGATGCCGATGATGCCGATCAGCCCGTACAGCGCCGTCGTGACGCCGCCGAGCACCCCGGGCGGGATCGAATTGAACACGGCCCCGATCTTGGGCGAGAAAGCCAGCAGGATCGCGGCGAACCCGGCGACCCAGTACACGGCGGTCGAGTACACGCGGGTGGCTGCCATGACGCCGATGTTCTCACCGTACGTGGTCGTGCCGCTTCCGCCCGCTGCGCCGGCGAGCGTCGTCGAGAGTCCGTCGGCGATCAGCGCGCGACCGGTGTGCGCGTTGAGCGAGGGATCGTTCGTCATCGTGGCGACACCGCGGATATGGCCGACGTTCTCGGCCACGAGCACGAGCACGACGGGCAGGAACATCGCGAGCGTCGACCAGGTGCCGGGCTCGGCGAAATCCGGCGCATGGAACTCGGGCAGGCCGATCCACGCCGCATCGGAGATCGCCTGAGCCGGGGTCACGCCCGTGACGGCGTTCGGCACGTCGAAGGCCCCGGTCGCGATCGCGTAGACGTATCCGACCGCAACGCCGAGGAAGATCGAGATGCGGCCGAGGAACCCGCGGAACAGCACCGCGCCGAGGATCGTTGCGGCGAGCGTGATGGTCGCAGCGGCCGGATCCGCCTGGAAGTTGCCCCACGCCGTCGGCGCGAGGTTGAAGCCGATGAGCGCGACGATCGCGCCCGCGACGACCGGCGGCATGAGCCGATCGACCCACCTCACACCGGCGACCTGCACGACGATGCCGACGATCGTGAGCAGCAGCCCGACGGCGACGATGCCCGCGAGGGCGGATCCGATCGCTCCCGTCGCCGTCGCGGCGGTGATGGGGGCGATGAAGGCGAACGAGCTGCCGAGGTAGCTGGGCATGCGGTTGCGCGTGATCACGAGGAACAGCAGCGTGCCGATGCCCGAGAACAGCAGCGTCGTGGGCACGGGGAACCCCGTCAGCGTCGGCACGAGGAAGGTGGCGCCGAACATCGCGACGACGTGCTGAACGCCCATCGCCGCCGTCGCGGGCCAGCGGAGGCGCTCGCCGGGGGCGACGACCTCGCCCGGTGCGACATCCCGACCGTTTCCGTGCAGCGTCCAGCCGAACATGCGTCTCCTTCGCGTGCGGGCCGCACGCGCGACCGCGTCTACGTTACCGGTCAGGCGATCGCGGTGCGACGCGTGAGATCCGCACGCCCGGGCGGAACGGCGCCGCTCACGAGCGCGATCGCGATCGGGAGGGCGATCGCGAGCAGGCCGTAGAAGCTCCACGGCATCTCGACGAGCGACGGTCCCTCGCCCGTCGTCATCCGCAGGATCACGACGACGCCGATGACCGGCATGAGTCCGGCGATCGTGCCGGTGACGCATCCGAAACCGGCGATGACGAGTGCATGGAACGCGTTCACGCTGCGGCGCATGCGCGCCGGGGCGCCGACGGAGGCGAGCGTGGCGTCGTCCGGCCTGCGCTCGTGGCGCGACAGCCCGAGGGCGACGGCGCTCGCCGCGACCACGAGCACGCCGACCGCGCCGAGGATGAGCCAGAGCCACGGGGCGGCCGACGGCGGCGGGTCGGCACGGTCGGCGGTGACGAACAGCGGCACCTCATCGGCGCTCGACGACGCCGTGATCGTCTCGGCATCGGCAGCGAGCCCCTCGAGGAGCGCCGTCGTGATGTCGTCGAACGACGCGATGACGCGCGATGGGATCGTCTCAATGCCGAGTTCGGCGGCGGTCTCGGGCGAGATGTACACCTGGTGCCATTGGTCGAGGCTCTGCGCGTCGGCGATGAGCCGCGCGTCGAGCGTCGTCGTCGAGACGGGAGCCGTCCCCGTCTCGTCGATCCGCTCGTCGTAGAGATCGGTCCACCGCCACTCGTTGAGACGCAGGCCGTCGTCGTCCGTCAGCCATCGGGGATCCGTGACCAACGCGGCACCTGCGGCGAATGCTCGACGGTCGTCGTCGGAGACGGGCGCCCCGAACGCTGTGGCGAGATCGGCCGGGGCGACGACGACCGGCTGCGCGCCGTTGCCGGTGACGTCGTTGAACGCCGGTTCGCACGACGAGTCGTCCTCCTCGCACCACGCGGGCACCTGCACCTCGGGCGAGATCAGGGTCTGATCGGAGTCGTCGACGACCTCGCCCGTCTCGGGATCGACATCGGCGCCGACCGCCTCGCGCACGACGGCCGTCGACACGGCCCCCGCTGCGACCAGCATCTCGTCGGCTCGGGCGGCGGCCTCTTCCGTCGGGGCGACGAGATCGGCCTTGTCGCGCGGCGCCGTTTCCGCGGCCGCGCCGACCGACGCGTAGACGGCCCCTGCGGGCGCGACGGACTGCGCGGATTCCGCACGCATCTCTGTGAGAACGGCGACGCCGCCGAAGGAGGCGGTTGCGAGGAACGCGCAGGCGGCGATGGCGCCGAACGCGGGAACCGAGCGGCCCGGATTGGCGACGCCGTCGCGCCCCGCGAGCCGCGCGCCGACGCCCAGACGTGCGAGCGTCTTCGCGGCCAGCGCCAGCATCCAGTGCCCGGCCATCACGACGCCGATCTGCAGCACGAGCGGACCGGCGATCATCGCGATCATCGCCGCCGAATAGATCGGATCGCTCGCCTCAGTGCCGTGCAACGGCGAGTTGTAGGTGCTCACGAGCACGATGACGCTGCCGGTGACGAGCACGAGTCCCGTGATGATCATCGCGGCTCCGATGCGCGGCCTCTGAGCGGAGACGGCGACCGGACGCCGGGCACCGCGGAGCGCCTCGAGCGTGTCGCCCCGCGTCGCGCTGCGCGCGGGCAGGGCCGCAGCGAGGGTCCCGACGACGGCGGAGAATGCGACGAGCCCGATGATCGCGGGCCACGGCACCTTCAGACCCCACGAGTGATCGAGCTGCCCGTTGTCGAGGGCGGCGCGTGCGATCGCCGCGAGTCCGATGCCGGCGGCAGAGCCGCCGATGCCGCCCGCGAGGCCCATGAGTGCGCCCTGGAACAGCACGATGCGGAAGACGTCGCCGCGGGATGCTCCGAGGCTCGCGGCGACCGCGAGCGATCGCTGCTGGCGCTTGGCGCTCACCGAGAACGCGGATCCGGCGAGCAGCAGCACGAGATACGTGCAGAACACGAGAGCCGCGAGGGCGGCCGAGTAGAGGGCCCACGACGTTCCGCTCGCGGATTCCAGCGCCGGAGTCCCGCCGTCACCCGGGTGCTGCGACAGTGCGCGGTCGAAGACGATGACGCCCTTGCCATTGAGGTCGTACACCTCTGCGGCGGTCGGGCGCCAGCCCTCGGCGTACCAGGTCGAGACGCCCGACGCATCGTCCTGCGCCAACGGGCTGTCCCCGGGCGCGAACAGCATGCTCGCGCGGTCGGGGTCGAGCCGGCTCGTCATGGTGCCGACGACCGTGGCGCGCCCCGCCGGGTAGACCACGTCGATCTCCTCGCCGATTCCGACTCCGAGCCGCTCGAGCGACGCCGGGGTCGCAAGCACCTCGGTAGGGGCGGCGGGCGCACGTCCGTCGACGAGGGTGTATCGCCCGTCGAGCAGCGGATCCCATGCATCACCGGCGACGACGGTGAAAGAACCGGTGCCGTTCGCGGTCGTGACGGATGCGACGGCGTGCCGGATCGGAATCAGCCGATCCGCATCGACGAGCGGATCCACCGTCTCAGGCGGTTCGACGGCAGCAGGCGCTGTGCCGGACTCGTCCGCCATGAACAGTCGGTACGGATCGTCGAGGTACTGCCGCATGCCGGCCATTCCCCCCATCGGCTCGAGCCACGCGTCAGCACCGCCGAGCTGCGCCTCCGCGCGCTGCGCGGGCGAGGGCTCGAGGCTCGCGGCATAGACCGCGGCGGCGGACACGGCCGCCATCGGCAGCAGCACGAGCAGCACGACGAGCACCGTCGACGGCCACGACCTCAGCGACTGGCGCATCGCCATCGTGAACGCGATGCGCCAGCGGGCGAGCCCGGGCCGCTCCGGTGCGTCGGGCGGGAGCGGTCGCGACCAGGTGGACCGCGCCAGGCGCGGACCCGCCGACGGTGTCACCGCGACCCACCGAGCAGTGCGTCGGCGCCGTCACGGCGCGATTCGTCGACGATCCGGCCGTCGCGCAGGAATACGACGCGATCGGCCCAGGCCGCGTGCCGAGCCTCGTGGGTCACGAGCAGGCCGGCGGCGCCGTCGTCGATGCGCGACCGGAGCATCCTCATCACCGCCTCGCCCGTGATCGAGTCGAGCGCGCCGGTCGGTTCGTCGGCGAGGATGAGGCGGCGACCGCCGACGACGGCGCGCGCGATCGCCACGCGCTGCTGCTGACCGCCCGAGAGCTCATCGGGATACGTGTCCTTCCGGGGGCCGAGTCCGACCGATTCGAGCGCGGCCGCGGCCATCCGGCGCGCGCTCCGCGTCGGATCACCGTCGAGTTCGAGCGGCAGGGCGACGTTCTCGATGGCCGTGAGCGTCGGGATGAGGTTGAAGTCCTGGAAGACGAAGCCGAGGGAGCGCCGGCGCAGTCGCGCCATCTCGCGGGCATCGAGCGCCGACAGCGCGCGCTGCTCGACGATGACGTCGCCCGCGGTCGGCTGCTGCAGGCCGCCTGCGATCGACAGCAGCGTCGATTTGCCCGATCCGGAGGCCCCCATGATCGCGACCAGCTCACCGGGCGCGACCTCGAGATCGACGTCCGCGAGCGCCGTGACCGCGTGCTCGCCGGATCCGTACGCGCGCGAGACCCCGACGAACCGCAGGACGGCATCGGACGTCGGTTCGGGGCGGGAGGCGCTGCGGGCCGCGGCGTCGATGCGCTCCTCGTCGGCGCGGCGCCTGCGGCGGCTCGCCCGCGCGTCGCCGCTCACGCGTTCGCCGTTCTCGAAGGGCGGCCGCGCTTGACCGGCTCGTCGGTGAGGGGCAGGGGACGGGCGGGCGCCATACGCAGCCGCTGCTCGGTGTGGTCGAGCCAGCGCACCTGCGCCTCGGCCGTGAAGATCATCGAGTCGACGACGAGCGACCACGCGAGCTCCTCGGCCGTGTCAGGCGCCGATCCGGCGTACTTCGCCCGGTTGAGCGACTGCAGGTGCGCGAGCGATGCCGACCGCTGCGTCTGGATGACGCCGCCGATATCGACGCCCGGCAGCGTGGCCGCGAGGGCGAGTTTGATCGCGAGCTCATCGCGGGTGCCGCTCGCCGGCTGCACGGGCGATGAGAGCCACTCGCCGACGGCGGCGCTTCCTGCGGCGGTGATCCGCCAGAACACGTGGCCCTCGTCATCGACTTCGCCGCGTTCGGCGAGGCCGTCACGCTCGAGTCGGTCGAGGGTGCCGTAGATCTGCCCCACGTTGAGCGGCCACGTGCCGCCCGTGCGGCGGTCGAACTCCGTGCGCAGCTGATATCCGTAGCACGCGCCCTGGTCGAGGATCGCGAGCAGGCTCTGCTTGACCGACATGGCCGCCCTCCCTATATACCGAGTATGTGATTCTTGAGTATATACATATCGAGTATGTGTTTCGGCATGCGCGCTCGCGGCCGAACTGCTTCCGCCCGCTTGAGCGCGCGCATAGCCCGCGGCCGATAGCATGGGCGAGTATGTCTTCCGCCGCCGGGCGGGCGGCATCCGACGAGTCGCCGACGCACTCGTCGAGGCCGAGTTGGGAGTATCACGTGGCAAATCCGTTCGAGAAGCTGCTCCGCGCGGGCGAGGGGCGCCTGCGGCGCAAGCTGCAGCGCGTCGTGAACGCCGTGAACGACCTCGAGGAGAGCTACGAGAAGCTGAGCGACGAGGATCTGCGCAACGAGACCACGGTGCTGCGCGAACGTCACGCGAAGGGCGAGACGCTCGACCAGCTGATGCCCGAGGCGTTCGCCGCTGTGCGCGAGGCGGCCAGGCGCACGCTCGGCCTGCGCGCCTACGACGTGCAGGTGATGGGCGGAGCGGCGCTGCACGACGGGAACATCGCCGAGATGAAGACCGGTGAGGGCAAGACGCTCGTCGCGACGTTCGCGGCGTATCTCAACGCGATCCCCGCCCAGGGCGTGCACGTCATTACGACGAACGACTACCTCGCCAGCTACCAGGCCGAGCTCATGGGGCGCATCTATCGCGCGCTCGGCATGACGACGGGCATCATCGTGTCGGGTCAGAACCCGACGGTGCGCCGTGAGCAGTACGCCGCCGACATCACGTACGGCACGAACAACGAGTTCGGCTTCGACTACCTGCGCGACAACATGGCCTGGCGCAAGGAAGACCTCGTGCAGCGCGAGCCCTTCTTCGCGCTCGTCGACGAGGTCGACTCCATCCTGATCGACGAGGCGCGCACACCGCTCATCATCTCCGGACCGTCTGCCGGTGAGGCGAACCGCTGGTTCACGGAATTCGCGAAGATCGCGAAGGTGCTCGAAGAGGGCGTCGACTACGAGGTCGACCTCAAGAAGCGCACGATCGGCGTGCTCGAGCCCGGCATCGAGAAGGTCGAGGACCACCTCGGCGTCGAGAACCTCTACGAGTCGGCGAACACGCCGCTCATCTCCTTCCTGAACAACTCGATCAAGGCGATCGCGTTGTTCAACCGCGATCAGGACTACGTCGTCATCGACGACGAGGTGCAGATCGTCGACGAGCACACGGGCCGCATCCTCTCCGGCCGGCGCTACAGCGAGGGCATGCACCAGGCGATCGAGGCCAAGGAGAACGTTCCGGTCAAGGCCGAGAACCAGACCCTTGCGACCGTCACTCTGCAGAACTACTTCCGCCTCTACGACAAGCTCGCCGGCATGACCGGTACGGCCGAAACCGAGGCCGCCGAGTTCATGTCGACGTACGAGCTCGGCGTGTTCCCGATCCCGACGAACCGGCCCATGATCCGAAAGGATCAGCAGGACGTCATCTACCGCACCGAGGCCGGCAAGTTCAACCAGCTGGTGAAGGACATCGCCGAGCGGCACGAGAAGGGCCAGCCGGTGCTCGTCGGAACGGTGAGCGTCGAGAAGAGCGAGCGGCTCTCGGCTCTGCTGCGCAAGGAGGGCATCCGCCACGAGGTCCTGAATGCGAAGAACCACGCGCGCGAGGCCGAGGTCGTCTCCGTCGCCGGTCGTCTCGGGGCCGTCACCGTCGCCACGAACATGGCCGGCCGCGGCACCGACATCATGCTCGGCGGCAACGCCGAGTTCCTCGCGGTGCAGGAGATGAAATCGCGCGGGCTCGACCCCGAGGAGAACTCGGAGGAGTACGAGGCCGCGTGGGACGAGGTCTTCGCCGATGTGAAGGCGCGCGTGGACGAAGAGGGCGACAAGGTGCGCGAGGTCGGCGGCCTGTACGTGCTGGGCACCGAGCGCCACGAGTCGCGCCGCATCGACAACCAGCTGCGCGGTCGCTCGGGCCGTCAGGGGGATCCCGGCGAGAGCCGCTTCTACCTGTCGCTCGAAGACGACCTGATGCGCCGCTTCCGGTCGCCGCTCGCCGATGCGATGCTCGCACGCACCGATTTCGATGACGAGCAGGTCATCACGGGCCGCACGCTCACCGGCCTCATCAAGAACGCGCAGGCGCAGATCGAAGCGCGCAACGCCGACTCGCGCAAGAACGTGCTGAAGTACGACGACGTGCTGAACAGGCAGCGCCTCGCGATCTACTCCGACCGCCGCGTGATCCTCGAGGGCGACAACATCGCCGAGCGCGTGAGCCACTTCATGGAGGATGCGATCACGCAGGTGATCCGCGATCACACCGCGAAGGGCCACGACGAGAGCTGGGACTTCGACGCGCTCTGGACCGAGCTGAAGTCGCTGTACCCGGTCGACGTGACGATCGAAGAGGTCGCGGCCGATGCGCGCACGCGCAAGGGCGGCATCGACCAGGAGGGACTCATCCGCGAGATCCTCTCCGATGCGAAGATCGCCTATGACAAGCGCGAGGCCGCACTCGGCAGCGAGGCGATGCGCGAGCTCGAGCGCCGCGTGGTGCTGCAGGTGCTCGACCGCCGCTGGCGCGATCACCTCTACGAGATGGACTACCTCAAGGACGGCATCGGACTGCGGTCGATGGCGCAGCGCGACCCGCTCATCGAGTATCAGCGCGAGGGGCACCTGATGTACGAGTCGATGATGTCGCAGATCAAGGAGGAGACCGTCGGCTACATCTTCAATCTCGAGGTGAAGGTGAACGAGCAGGGCGACGGATCCGCGCAGACGGTCGAGGCGAAGGGCCTGTCGGGCGCGCCCGACGACGGCCAGCAGAAGCTCGCCTTCTCGGCTCCCGCCGAGGACGGAGACGTCGAGGTGCACGATGCGCGCGGGAACGTGCAGGGCGGATCCGCGGCGAAGGGCGGCGCGCAGGCGAGCCCGCAGAACCGCGAGGAGCGCCGCAAGCAGGCCAAGCGCAACCGCTGACCGGTCCGGTCGTCGGGCGCGCGCCGTGTGCGGGCGCCCGGCGCGCGGGCATATGCTGAATCGATGAGCCCACTTCGCCACCTCGACCAGTCCTCGAAGCTGCAGAACGTCCTGTATGAGATCCGCGGAGAGGCGCTGGCGGAGGCGACGAGGCTCGAGGCCGACGGTCACACGATCCTCAAGCTGAACACGGGGAATCCGGCGATCTTCGGCTTCGAGGCGCCGTACCAGATCGTTCGCGACATGCTGCGGGCCGTGCCCACCGCGCATGGATACACCGATGCCCGCGGCATCGTGGAGGCGCGGCGCGCGATCGTGAGCCGCTACGAGAACGTTGAGGGCTTCCCCTGCTTCGACGTCGACGACGTGTACCTCGGAAACGGCGTCTCCGAGCTCATCACGATGACGATGCAGGCGCTGCTCGACCAGGGCGACGAGGTGCTGATCCCGGCGCCCGACTATCCCCTCTGGACGGCCATGACGAGCCTGTCGGGCGGCACGCCGGTGCACTACCTCGCCGACGAGGGCAATGGCTGGCAGCCCGACCTCGACGACATCCGATCCAAGATCACGCCGAACACCAAGGCGATCGTCGTCATCAACCCGAACAACCCCACGGGCGCCGTGTACTCGCGCGAGATCCTCGAGGGCATCGCGCAGATCGCGCGCGAGCACTCGCTGCTCGTCCTGAGCGACGAGATCTACGACCGCATCCTCTACGACGGGGCCGTGCACACCTCGATGGCGCAGGTCGCCCCCGACCTGCTGTGCCTGACGTTCAACGGTCTGTCGAAGACCTATCGGGTGGCCGGCTACCGCGCCGGCTGGCTCGTCATCACGGGCCCGCGCGCGCACGCCGAGGGGTTCCTCGAGGGCGTGCAGCTGCTCGCCTCGACGCGCCTCAGCCCGAACGCGCCGGGCCAGCACGCCGTGCTCGCGGCGCTGACGGGCGCGCAATCGATCGACGCGCTCATCGCTCCGTCGGGACGCCTGCACGAGCAGCGCGACACCTCGTGGGAGGGGCTCAACGCGATCCCCGGCGTCAGCTGCGTCAAGCCCGAGGGGGCGCTGTACGCGTTCCCGCGGCTCGACCCCGAGGTGCACGACATCCGCGACGACAAGAAGCTCATCTACGACCTCCTGAAGGCCGAGCACATCCTCCTCGTCGAAGGCACGGGGTTCAACTGGCCTACGCCCGATCACCTGCGCGTGGTCAACCTGCCCGAGCCGCGCGTGCTCGCGGAGGCGATCGAGAGGCTCGGAAACTTCCTCGCCTCGTACCGGCAGTAGCGCCGGTCTCAGAGCATCGCGAGCGACGTCGCGCGCCAGCGCCCGTCGTATCCCTCGAGGCGTACGGCGACGGCGCGCGTGCGCACCGGCGTCGTGATGATCGCGGTCGCCTCGGTGACGCCGTCGGCGGGTGAGGAGCAGATCACGCGGCGCACCATGTATGCGGGCTGCTTCGCCGGGAGGCCGCGGGCGCTGCGTGCCCGCACGGCGAGGTTGGCTCGGAGCACCAGCGTGTCGTACGGCTCGGCGTCGAGCCATCGCGCGAGCTGGTCGACCTCTCGCACCCCCGCCAGGACCTCGAGCACGCCGCCCGCGAGCGTGGAGATCAGGGGCCGCGGATCGGGAAGGTCGGCGGAACTCGTATGCTGCCGGGCGAACAGATCATGCACGTCTTGCGTCTTGTGTACGGCGAGATGAGGCGACATATGGGATCTTCTGGTTTCGATGCGGGGAGCAGTCTGATATGTCACCCATGGTCGCGGCGGGCAGGCGGTCCGCGGTAGGGGAATATATGCCTGTGCACCTGCTGGATGGACACTGAGTGCGAGCTGTACGATCGGGGCCATGTCGCATGAGCGCTGGGATCCGTTCTTCGAGGATCTGGAGCAGCAGTTCGCCGCCGACCGCGAACTCGCCCGTGACGAGCTCTCGAACGAGCAGCAGCGCGTGCGCATCGCCGGTCTCGCGCTCCGCGAGAGGCTGAGCGCGGTGCGCTCGGGCGGTCGGATCATCATCGGCGCGGCTTCCGGCGCGCACCGGCTGCGCCTCGAGGCGGTCGGGGCCGACTGGATCGCCGGCGCCGAGGACGACCGCGCGGGTTTCGTCGTCGCGCGCATCGACGCACTCGACAGCGTGCAGTTCGACAGCGAGAACCGCGGGACGTCCCTCGCCGGCGGAGGCGGGGATCAGCTCGAGCGGCGCATGACGTTCGGCTTCGTGCTGCGCGCGCTCGCGCGACGCCGTGTCGCGATATCCGTCGGCCTCGTTCGCGGAGGGCAGTTGGCGGGCACGCCGGCGCTCGCGGGAGAGGATCATGTCGACCTGGCCGTGCACGACGCAGACGGCGCGCCCCGCGGTTCGGAGGTGCGCGAGGTGCAGACGATTCCGTTCCGGGCCATCGCCTGGGTGCGCACGAACGTTCGAGGCGACGCCGGGGCGTTCTCGCCGGCGTCGCGGCTCGGATCAGCCAGCCTGCGTTAGAACCGCGTGTGCGTTCCCCACACCTCGGGGAGGCTCGCGGCGTTCGACTGGCGCCACAGCGCGTGGCGGCGGCTCAGCTCGTTCTGATCGTCGAGGTAGTCGCTCACGCTCGCGCGCTCGATGCGCCACGCCTCGGGCGCCCCGAGCCTGGTGCCGCGCAGGCGCCCTTCGTGGATGAGCGCCACGACCTCGTCGGGCGTGATCGACAGCAGCTCCGCCACCTGGGCGGGGGTGAAGAACTGCTCGCCGTGATCCGTGGACATGTTCCCATTATGGTCCGGCGGCGGTGGAGCGCGGCTCCCTGTGGATAACTTTAGAGGCGACCGGCGATTCTCTGCCACCATCTCGTGCATGGCATCTTCAGCGCGCATCGCCCGTTCGGCCGGCCGGTCGTGGCTCGACGTCCGCTTCCTCGTCGGGGCGGTTCTGGTCGCGGGGTCGATCGCCGGTGTGTGGGCGGTCGTGGATGCCGCGCGCGAGACGACCCCGGTCCTCGTCGCCGCGCACGCCCTCGTGCCGGGGCAGGCCCTCACGGCATCGGACGTGGTCGAGATCGACGCGCATCTGGGCGCCGCCGAGGGCGCCTACCTGGTGCCCGGCGACCTCGGCGACGGCATCGTGTCGACGCGGGTCGTCACGGAGGGGGAGATGGTGCCGGCCTCGGCGGTCACGGGAGCAGACGCGGCGACGCAGACGACCGTGGTCGTGCGCAGCGCCCTCGGTGTGCCGGCGGGCATCACGCCCGGCGCGCAGGTCGAGCTGTGGGCGGCGCCCCTCGTCGGTCCCCAGGAGTTCGGCGAGCCGATCGTCATCGCGCCTGCCGCGATCGTCGCCGACGTCAGAGAGGACGAGGGCGTCGTGACGGGAACCGGGGCGACGCTCGAGCTGACCGTGCCGCGCGACGACGTCTCGGACGTGCTGCAGCACGTTGCGGCGGGATCCGCGCTGTCGGCGGTGCTGGCGCCCGTGCCGCGCGAGGCTCCGGAGACGGTGCCCGCGACGCCCGCGCCGACGAGCACGACCAGCGCCGAGCCGGAGGAATGATGGCGGCGATGGTCGTGGCCGACGAGCCGCACGGCGCTCGCATCGCGGCCGCTCTCGCCGAAGCGGGGATCGAAGTCGTCGCGCTCGTGCGTTCGGCCGATCTCCTCGCCGCGGTGAGTGACGCGTCATCGTCGGTCTGGCAAGCACTGCGCGAGTCCGATTCCGTCGTGCTGCATGCGACGCGAGCGGTCGTGGTCCCCGAGGTCATCGCGATGTGCGACCGCAGCGGGGCGAGGATCATCGCGCTCGCCGACCGCGCCGCCGAACGCCGGTCCGTCGCCGCATTCGGCCTCCCCGCCGCGCTCGGGCTCGATTCCGGGCCCGAGGAGCTGCGCGCAGCGATCGAGTCGCACGCGGTGGGCGCCCGTATCGAGGCTCCCGAGACCACGCGCGGATCCGTCACCGTCGTCTGGGGGCCCCACGGCGCCCCGGGCCGCACGACGGTCGCCCTCGCCCTCGCGGCATCGCTCGCGGCTGGCGGCTCGCGAGTCGCGCTCGTCGACGCCGATACGCACGCGCCGTCGGTCGCCCAGCGCCTCGACCTGCCCGAGGAGGCTCCGGGATTCCCGGCCGCGTGCCGGCAGACGGACTACGGCGTGCTCGACGGGCCGGAGCTCACCCGACTGAGCGTTCCGGTCGACATCGGTGAGCACCCGATGGAGGTGCTCACCGGCATCAACCGACCCACGCGATGGCCCGAGCTGTCGGCCGGGCGGGTCGCCGAAGCGCTCGACGTGGCCCGCGATTGGTCCGACCATGTCGTCGTCGACGTCGGAGCACCGCTCGAGACCGACGAAGAGATCGTGAGCGACATCGACGCGCCGCGGCGCAACCAGGCGGCGCTCGCCGCCCTCGCGGCGGCCGATTCCGTGCTCGCCGTCGCCGCGGCAGATCCCGTCGGGATCGCAAGGATGGTGCGGGGGCTCGCGCGCCTCGACGAGGTCTCGCCCGCCTCGCCCCGACACGTGCTCGTGAACCGCATGCGCCAGGCGCCGTTCGGGATCGATGCGCGCCGGCAGGTCAGGCGGGCGTTCGAGCAGTACGCCGCGGGGGAGGAGGTGTGGTTCCTTCCGGACGATCCTCGCGCCGCCGACGAGGCCCTGCGGGGCGCGGCGCCGATCCTTTCGCGCCGGAGGGCCGGTTTCGCGCATGCTTTGGGCGCGCTCGCCGCTACGCTGTGAAGCGTGTCGACTCTCAGCGATCTCCTCAATGCCCAGAATCAACTGAGCGAAACAGATATTCAGTGGATCCATCGCGTCCACGGCGACGGTCAGCTGCTCGCCGACCTCGCCTCGGCCGACATCGTCATCTGGGGGCGCACATCCGATGAGTCGTTCCGCGCGGTCGGGCACGTGCGGCCCTCGGGCGCGGCGACGCTGTTCTACCGCGACATCGTCGGCGACAAAGTGCGTCCGCAGTGGCAGAGCCAGGTGCGCCAGGCGTTCGCGAGCGGCGAGATCGTCGATTCGTCGAGCCCGGAATGGTTCGAAGAGACCCCCACGCGTGTGAAGGCGGTGCCGATCGTGCGCCGCACCGAAGGCGAGGGGGCGACCGTGCTGGGCGTGATGACGCGCCACACGAACCTCAGCGAGGTGCGCGCGCCGTCGCGGCAGCAGCTCACCTTCGACGAATGCGCCAACGCGATCTTCGGCATGATCGCGACGGGCGACTACCCGGACGAGGCCTCGCCGATGGGGCCCCGCCGCGGTGCGCCGCGCGCGGCCGACGGTCTGATCCGCCTCGACGTCGACGGCGTCGTGACGTTCGCCAGTCCGAACGGCCTGAGCGCGTTCAACCGCATCGGGTTCGTCGACGAACTGGAGGGTGAGACGCTCTCGGACGTCGCGCGCCAGATCATGCCGCCCCAGCGCGATGCCTCGGCCGATGAGGCCTCGCTTCCGGTGCTGCTCACGGGGCGCACGCCGTGGCGCGCCGACATCGAGGCTCGGGGGGTCACGGTGGCGCTGCGCATCATCCCCCTGCGCCGCGACGGCAGACGGATCGGCGCGGTCGTGCTCTGCCGCGATGTCAGCGAACTGCGCAACCAGGAGCAGGAGCTGCTGACGAAGGACGCGACGATCCGCGAGATCCATCACCGCGTCAAGAACAACCTGCAGACGGTCGCGTCGCTGCTGCGCATCCAGGCGCGCCGCACCTCGAGCGAGGAGGCGCGCGAGTCGCTGCTGCAGGCGATGCAGCGCGTGGCTGCCATCGCGGTCGTGCACGACACCCTGTCGGAGGGGCTCAGCCAGAAGGCCGACTTCGACGAGGTGTTCTCACGCGTGCTGCGGCTCGTCGCCGAGGTCGCCGCTGCGCAGAACACGGTGGCGCACACGCGCAAGACGGGCACCTTCGGAACCCTGCCGAGCGAGTACGCGAATCCTCTCGCGCTCGCCCTCACCGAAGTCGTCACCAATGCCGTCGAGCACGGCCTCGCGGGTCGCGAAGGCCACGTCGAGATCGTGGCCGATCGCGACGACGAACAGCTGCGCGTGCGCGTGCGCGACAGCGGCAGCGGCCTGCCCGAAGGCAAGGTGGGCCGAGGCCTCGGAACGCAGATCGTGCGCACGCTCGTCGAGGGCGAGCTGAGCGGAACGATCGAATGGCGCACGATCGGCGAGGCCGACAGCGAGTTCCACGGCGGCACCGAGGTCGCGATCGACATCCCGCTGCGCTGGGCGAAGTAGCACTGCGCGCAGAAACCCCGCCCGTGGGCGGGGTTTCTGCAGAAGAGCGGGCGTGTCAGCCAGCGCGGCGCGCGCGTGCGGCGCGGCGCTTCAGTGCACGGCGCTCGTCTTCGCTCAGACCGCCCCAGACGCCCGAGTCCTGACCGGTCTCGAGCGCGTACTGCAGGCACACCTCGGTCACGGTGCATCGTGCGCAGACAGATTTCGCCTTCTCGATCTGATCGACGGCCGGTCCGGTGTTGCCGACGGGGAAGAACAGCTCGGGGTCGACCGTCAGGCACGCAGCCTTATCACGCCAATCCATGCGGAATGCTCCTTGCGAGGTGGTGGGGTTGAAGGTGACAGCGCCGCTCGGTGTGTGAACTACGCTGGATGTATGACGGGGCGATCGCCCCGCACCCCACCACGCTGTGGGAAACACACCGTTAACAATTGTCGTACAGGCGGTTGTCGTGATCAAGGGTTTCGGCAAAAATCCAGGATTTCCGTGCTGAGCGGGGACGAAACCGTCGAGGAGGAGCGTATGCCGTCCGAGTCGATCGCCCGTACTCCCGCCGTTCGGGCCGCCGCCGTGCTGCTCGCGCTCGAGTCGCTCGGTGTGCTCGCGCTCGCGGGTTGGCAGATCGTCGAGCTCGTCACGAGCGAGCCCGCCTCGATCGCGACGTCCATCGCGCTCGTTGTCATGACGCTCGTTGCAGCAGCCGCGGTCTTCGCCTTCGCGGGCGGGGTCTGGCAGGGCAGGTCGTGGGGGCGCTCCGGCGGGATCGTGGCGCAGGTGCTGATCTTCGCGGTCGCACTCGGATCGGTGCAGGGCGGCGCGGGTCATTGGGGCATCGCGGCGACGCTCGCTGTTCCCGCCGTCGTCACGTTCATCATGCTCATCCTCGCCGCGCGAGCCGCCGGATCCGGCGCGCCTCAGGGCTGACCGCTCCGCGATGCCGCCCGGTGATCCGGGCACTTTCGGCGCGCGGGAATACCTCGGAACGCTCAGCGTTTAACTTGACAAGGTGCGACTCAAGTAGGTAATCATGAGTCGTGACGCATCAAGTTTCACGAGGAGAGTGACATGCCCGATACCGCCGGTTCCTTCGACGAGTTCCTCGCGCGCTATCTGCAGGGCCAGCGCGCGGAGAGCGCGCGTTCCATCGACATCAGGCGCTTGCTGAGCGCGCGCACGCGCGCGGTGATCCAGGCCGCAGGCGCGTACGCACTCGGGCGCGGCCAGGCCGAGGTCGATCAGCTGCACCTTCTGCACGCGCTGCCGGCCGACGAACAGGTCCAGGCGGCGCTGGAGGGCGTCGGTATCCAGGCGAACGACATCGCCGCGGCCACCGAGGCGTCGCTGCCCGAGGCCTCGGCCGCCTCAGCCGAGACGACCGCCCAGCTCACCGCGTCGGCGCAGAGGTCGCTCTTCCACGCGGTGCAGGTCGCTCGCAGTTCGGGGGCGACGTACGTCGATCCCGAGCA
>Ga0308157_10004259_pt1 | contig 19230 bp, 20 predicted proteins | sample PhyBR1_FD_201035 | JGI IMG/M metagenome (GOLD analysis project Ga0308157, IMG submission 201035) | Phyllosphere microbial communities from UC Gill Tract Community Farm, Albany, California, United States - DLSLB.R1 | ecosystem: Host-associated > Plants > Phyllosphere > Unclassified | place: USA...
CTGCACCGGAGCCATCTCCTGCAAGAATGACGGTATTGGTGGGCCTGCCTTCGCTGTCTGCTACATATTGAACGCTCAGATGATTGGTTGCGGTCAAGGCTGAGCCGACCGTGTGATAGGTCTTGCCGCCCACCTGATAGTCTGGAGCAACAATCGCACCGTCCTTGCTGATATGCGCATTCCCACCCAGTGCATCGACAGTCCTGGCTAGCTGTGCGACATTGACGGCATCATTGTCCTTCTTGCCCGCGAGCAGACCAGTGATCATGCGCGCACCATCGGTGCCGGCCACATTGATAAGAGTGCCACCGGTGGCCTTGCCAATGGTAATATCTCCTGCACCGGGTGCACCGCCCTCCTGCTGCACCAGACCTGCAGTGCCGCTGAGCACCTGTGCCATGCTGCCTTCGATGGTGGTGACGCGGTGATCGACATTGCCAAGGGCGTCACCAACATTGTGATAGGTCTTGCCGGCAAGTTTATAGGTGGGTGCTGTAATACTGCCGTCGGCATTGATATGCGCATTGCCACCAAAGCCATCGATGGCTTTGGAAAGCTGTGCGACATTGACGGCATCATTGTCCTTTTTGCCCGCGAGCAGGCCAGTGATCATGCGCTCACCATCAGTTCCGGCCACATTGATAAGAGTGCCACCGGTAGCCTTGCCGATCGTGATGTCTCCGCCGCCCGGCGAGCCGCCATCCTGCTGAACGATACCGGCAGTGCCTCTGATGACATTTGCCATGTCGCCTTCGATAGTGGTGACGCGATGATCGACATTGCCAAGGGCATCACCAACATTGTGATAGGTCTTGCCGGCAAGTTTATAGGTGGGGGCGGTTACGCTACCGTCGGCATTGATATGCGCATTGCCGCCAAAGCCATCGATGGCACTGGAAAGCTGGGCGACATTGACCGCATCGCTGCTGTTTCTCCCGGCAAGCAGACCGGTAATGCGTCGGCCGCCGTCCTTGCCGGTGAAATCGACAAGTGTTCCGCCAGTATCCTTGCCGACCGTGATCCTGCCTGATCCAGGTGTATTGCCCTCCTGCTGCACCAGACCAGCACTGCCTTCAAGAATATTGGTGACATCCCTGCCGACCATATCAATGGCATCGCTGACTTTTGCGATTTTGCCGTCCGTCTGATCCCCGACACGGTTGACCTGGGTGCGGATTGTGGACACTGAGCCTTCTATACCGGCAATACGTCCGCCCACGGCATCGATGGCCTGATCGGCAGCAAACAGCTGCGAGCCGTTAACAGCGTCGGTCGAGCCGCCACTGACGTCACCGGCTGCAATATGACGGACCTGGCGTCCGCCCAGCATCATCACCATGCCAGGACTTGGCGCCTGTCCGGCATAGCCATAAGTCCTGCCATTGATCACCACATTTGAGATGGTGTTTGCGGCAATGGCTGAATCGTCAAAGACAATCGCCCCATTCATGCCAGGACCGACGGTAAATCCCGGTCCGCCCTGCCCGCCATCGCCAAAAGCCAGAACATTGTTGCTGCTGATGTGGAAATTGTTGCCTAGCACCCGCACAACATTGCCAGTCACCACATTGGAGTCGCCAACGATATGTGCGTTCTGCGTGCCGTTCAGCTGATTGCTATTGCCGCGCACATCGTAGAAATTGGAACCGGCGACAGAATTGGTGGTCCCGTTCACCATCCCCATTCCGACATTCTCAAGCGTGTTATGTGTACCAAACACTAAATTGAAGCCATTCCAGACGCTTACTTGGCCAGAAGGAGCTTGATCGACCGGATAAGTGAGCCTGTTCGATGAACCAAACAGAAAATTGCCAGGTGCCGTACCATTATCGCGAATGATGACATTGTCCTTACCGGCGATGAAGGTGCCATTGGCTGGGTTAAGGTTCATCGTCTGCTGGGCACTTGCTTGCGAGAGGACTTGCGAGAGACCGAACACCAGAACAAGTCCGGTCGCAAAACGCCCAGCTGCTGAACGCAACATATTGCGCGCAAACGCGCGAGGTCTTATCATGGCCGCGGTTCCTTGAATCTCGTTTCCTGGTTTTCTGAGCCCCGGACCAGAGCGTTGCATCCGCTCTGGTCCCACTTGGTTTACTTGCATTGATCACGCCTCGCCCGCCTGCGCCCAGGGATCGAAATAGATTTCAGTCGCCTGGAACTTGCCGCCGACACGCTTTGTCTGGATCACGACGTTAATCAGCATCCGTAAAAGGCTCAAAACCTCCGGGCCTTCGAGGCCGCGACCTGATTCCGACTGCTTGACCAGAAGCCGCAAACGCTGAAACGCCTGAGCAGCCGAGTTGGCATGAATTGTGGTGATCGTGCCCGGATGACCGGCCGACACGTTCTGGATGTAGTCGAAGGCCGTGCCGTCGCGGATTTCCTGCAATAAAATACGGTCCGGACGCATGCGCATGGTTGCCTCCAGCAACTCCTGTGCGCTCACAGCAGCCTGTCCTTGGGCGCCTTTCGAATAGAACAGTCTCACATGGTTTTTCTGCTGGATCGTCAATTCCAGCGTGTCCTCAATGGTGAGTATCCGCTCGTCCATGCCGATTTCGGCAATCAGGGCCTTGGACAGCGTGGTCTTACCTGATCCTGTTCCGCCCGAAATCAGGACGTTCAGACGGCTTTTGACTGCAAGTCGCAGGAACGACACATAATCACGACCCAGCAAGGCTTCGACGAGCACGCGATTTACACTGTCCAGATCGGAGGCATCCCGCCCGACCTGCCCGAAGCCCGATCCGACGAGCCTAACCTGATCGAACAGGCCTTGATCGCGCAGTTCTTCCAGTGTGAACATCACCTGCGATGGCTTGCGGATCGTCAGGCTCACCGTTCCTTTGGTCACGGCCGGTGGTATCAACACCTGTACGCGCTCATCACCGGGCAAAACAGCGGAGAGAACCGGGTACGTTTCCGAGATCATCTGTTGCGTGAACGTAGCGATCACCCGCGTAAGCCCGGACAAATAACCAAAATCCAGCATGGGAACATCATGTCGTTGCCAGCCGTCCGCGTTTTCCGTCCAGACTTCGCCTGGCCGGTTGATGACGATCTCAAACAAATCAGGGGTGTCGAGAAACGGTTGCAGCGGTTGAAGCATGCCAATCAGCGTTTCCCGTTCGACATCGTTCTGTCTGGTTGCATGCATGCTGACAATGGTCATTGGTGCGCCCCTTTTTGGCGTAAATTTAACGAGAGCCGTCCGATCGAGCGGCTGGCTTCAGCCGATAAACACTTGAGAAATCGAGATCTCGCGCCACAAAGATCGACACGAGCTCGCCCTGATGCTTGCGCAAGGTCGGCGGAATGTTGATGGATTGTTCGACGGCGATCGCCGCCGCGTCTTTGCCGCTTTTGGCTGTGTTCTCAAATGAAACACCTTTGCTGTCGATCTGCTTGAGGCCGGATGTCGTCAGATCGCCCACCATCGACAGCAGTAGTCCCGAACCGAACCGCTCCCACCAATGCGTGTCCACATAGCCGTCGAAACCGGCCCGGCCCAACGCATCGGTCGCGGGCGAGGCTAGCTGCACGATGACGCCGGTTGGCGTCTTGGCCCGTGTCCACAAGACAAACAATCGCTTCTGCCCGCGTTGCATGCCGCCGCGATATTCGCCGACAATCTGCGTGCCCTTGTCGAGAAGCACGACCCGGCCATTGTCCGACAGGATGTCCCGCGAGATGATACAGCTGGTAAACCCTGGCTGATCCGTTGCAATGGCTGTTTCCAGCGTGCACGGGATCGAGGCGCCCATAGCAATAATCATATTACGGTTGCCAAGCAGCCCGGCTTTTGTTCCCTCAAGCTCCGTCGGTTTCAGGCGGTTATCAAAGCGGCGCGCTTCGTTCTCACCTGCATCTTCCGGCGGGTTCTGCATCGTGGCAAGGCCATCCAGTGTATTGTCGCTGGATGTCGGTGTTCCCGTCGCCGGTGTTCCAGCACCGCTCCTGCTTCCGGCAAACGCCATCATCGGCGCACGGCGCGCCGCATCCAGCAGCGGGTCGTTTTCATCAGAGGTCTTGAGTTCCTCGCGGTTCTGTTTTTCCGGGGCCACCACAGCCGCCGCCACAGGAGCTTCTTGATTCAGCGGTTTTAGCGTTTGGTGCGATCCAACGCTGTTCAGGCGCGCGGGCACGACATCGTCTTTTTTGGTCTTGTCACTGCTCATCACCGTCCAGCCCAGAAAACCGCCAAACACTATAAGCGCCACGATAAACAGCTTGCGTTTCCGCAAGGCGTCTGTTGCCGGCGGTACTGTGCCGGCCTTGCCGCCCGTTGTGCGGCTGCGCTCGCCTCCACGATCACTGCCTTTGGGTTCATCCTTTGCCCGGTCCTGATTTTGCGAGGGCATTCGCGCCTCGCCCTCAGAGTCTTCACTATCTGTATTTCGGGCGACTGACGCCGCTTGCGCCGATGCAACAGCAACCGGTTCTTCAGTTAATTCCCGTATTCGGGGATGCTCACCGCTAGCCGGTGCCGTTTCACCCTTAACCGTCGGCTGCTCCACCGGTGTTCCGTCCTCGTTGAACGCCTCGTATTCGTATTCACCGTTGCCCGTCATTTTGCGGATCCTTTCACGACACGGGCAATCGACGGCGACACCGTGCTGGTTCCCGGCTCGATACCGCTTGCCATAAAGGCGTCGTTGAAAACACAAAGAACGTCCTTGCCGCGCCGCAGTACGAATTTGCGCCCCAATGCATGAACCCGCACCAGTGACCCCTCTACGCTCTTTGGCACCAGGCTTTCCGAACCATCCGTGTTGACCAGGTAAATGGCGGGTATTTCGGCCACGCCTTTGAACGTAAACGTCGTTGTCTTGCCGTTGTCGTAAACTGAGCTTGGTTCGATTGCCCGCGCGCCTTGCGCTGAATAGTGCCAATTGCGCGGACCGTAATCCTCGTACATCTCGAAGGTCGATTCGACGAAGCTGGCTTCGTTGTCTGCCGCCCGGGCCGCCGCGTCTGCCGCCTGCTTTTGCCGGCGTGCGATCGCCTCGTCTTCAGGATAACGATATTTGACGAGGAAATACGTGCCCGAAGCCCTATCGACCGAGCCCGCGCGGATTGTCAGTTCCAGCTGGTACGAGCGGCGCGAGCCATCGCGCCTTGTCGTTACCACCTGTAAATTCGTGAGTGGGTGTTGTTCTCGCGGCTTCAAAAACAGAATATTGCCCGCCGGTGCCACTTCCCATGCCACCGTGTTGCCGACAACCACGTTGGCAATTTCCTCGTCAGGCGCAAATTCAAGCTGCAACGAGGAAAACAGGGTCCCAACGACCTTTGTCACATCGTAGGGCCGGTAATTGACAAAGCGCACTCGTGCATCTGCTGGAGCTGGCGTCGGTGTGTCGAGCGCGTGAGCCGGCGTGGCAAAGGCCAGCAGCGCCAGAAGCATCGCAATAACGGGCGTCTTCCAGCCATACAAAATACGAGGCTTCCGCCCGTCGGCCTCTGGTGCAATGAAGCAAAAACGCCTATATAAAGTGCAAAGAGAGGTTTGATGCTCGACACGCTTGCCACCGCCAAACAATTGCAATCCGTCAAGTTCTCCGCCGCGCAGGCGGAAGCGATCGCGACCCTGCTTGCTGTCCGCGATGGTGAAATCGTTACCAAAGACGATCTTGCCATGCTCAAGGGCGATCTTGTCGCCAAGATGGAGGGCGGTGAACGTCGACTCGACGCCAAGATCGATGGCGTTGAGCAACGGCTTGACGCCAAGATCAATGGCGTTGAGCAACGGCTTGACGCCAAGATCGACACCAAAGTTGATGGGTTGCGCAAGGATATGCAGGTCGGTTTTGCTGACCTGAAGACCGAGATTGCCGTGAGCCAGAATAAGCTGCTCATCTGGATTATCGGCTTTCAAGTCACCGCAGCTGGTCTGATTATTGCGCTGCTTAAATTTCTCTAGCCACCGGCGAGCTGTCCATCGGTGCACAGGTTTTCCTGCCTCTCTACGGCGTTCACAGGGGACGCGGTAGAGAGGAACACGCACCGCCGCCAGCGGCGGCACGGCAACAAGCGTATAAAGCCGCTCTGCAATCAGCTTCAAGCAAGCCCTCATCGCACGGCCTCCAGATCGGTGTGATATTCCGACACCAGAAAGCCCAGCGGATTGACCAGCCGGTCGCTTGTGGCTATTGGCTCGTTGCTGTACTCGTAGGACATCGACGCGATCCAGTAGGTTTTGACTTCGCCTTCGCCCTGTCGCACCGTACGCACATACCGAACCGTGACCACGTTTTTGCCGGTCAGCGAGATAGAGCGCACCGAAATCTCTGCGGTCGCATTTTTAAACAGACTGCGTGGCGCATCGGGTGCATCGCTGTTGTACAAATCAGCAAACCGCTGCTGGACCGTCGGTGTCGACATCAATGTGACTTCATCAAAGTTTGTCGAAGCTTCCGCTGGAAACCAGCTTTCCCGCGCCCTGACATAGCGGGCCGCATTGAATTTCGTCACCTCATCGAGATCGCTTGATGCCATCGCCCGCTCTTTGAGCGCTGAGATGACATCCACCGTGCCATTGTCGACCCGAATCACATAAGGCTCGACAGTCTTCAGCGGTGTGAGCATGATAACCGCGCCAACGCTCAAAGCTGCCACGGTGCTTGCTACAATCGCCACCGCATAAGCGATCTTCTTTGACCTTTCCGCGCCCAAAAGCCGGTCTTGGTCGAAACGGCGGGCTTTATCGAAATGCTCTTTGAGTTCTGAGCCTAACATCAGCTTTTATCCCCGCAGTTTTCAAATGTGCGTATCGAGACCGGTTTTTCGCGCGCCATGGTGCCAGCAAATCCGAGCGCTGCCGCCTCAACTGCCACTCCCGACACTGTGCCAGTCGGACGTGGCCCAAGCGAAGACGGAACGGCCACAGCCATAGGCCGCGCCTCGTTTGCAGACGGTAAAGTGACGCGTTGGACTGGTGCACGCTGCGAGGAAGAAAAAGCTGCGGGAATGACGGGATTAGCTGAGGTGCTGATCCGCGAATTGGGTGCGCGAGCAGATGTGGCTTTCGCCAGTGAATCCATTGATTCAACAGCCGACGGGTACTTCAGCCCCGCCATCTCAGGTCTTGAATCGACAGTAGGACCGTACATCGCTCCGTTAAGCGGCCGCCGCGCACTGCCATCACACGATGGAAGACGTTGCGAAAGAGAGCTGCACCCGCTCAGTGCCAACAGGCAAATACCAACAAGAATCCTGTTGCGGCCTGCGCCGATCATGCTAAACATATGTCGTTCGCCTTTCCATTCTTCGTCGTTTGGGTCGTGGACACTGATGCCGGAGTGGTGAACACACTCCGGCATCTTCTATTTTAAGGGTGCTAATGCTCTCCGCCCCGGTAGATTCATGGCAATCTGTGATCCGCCTGCGGCCAGTGACGCGGCTATGCCAGGCAGCTGGAAAAACAGGATGGCGCTGACCAAACTGACGACGGAGAACTGCAAAGTCACCGTTAGCACCTGGTTCAGAATCCACCCATCTCCAGTCCCGACATCTGTGTAGTGCTTCAGCGTCGTCATGATTATCGAACCGAGGGCAACCACCAATACCTGCAAGGTGACGTAATTGACGATCTGCCCGATAAAGGCTTCGGTAAACCGCCGAGTGGCCTGGAACAGATACATCGCGACAAACACAGGTCCCAGCGCCAGAACCAAAGCAAGCCCGATCTTGGCAATTACAGACACACTATAGCCAATCCCGGAAACGACGATTGCCATGATAGCGATCATGGCTGCCAGGATCGGGTAGACCCATGTAGTTGGACTCAGTGATCCAACCAGATTTAGAATTTTGGTGATGGTATCGCCTGCAGCATTCAGAATACTGTCAAACGAGCTGGCATCCATTGGCTTCGAATTGATCGCTGATCCAATCTCATTGGGAAGCGACGTGAAGAACAAATCGGTGACATAGGATGTGTAATGGCCTGCATCAATCAAAAACGCAACCGCAGCAATCCTGATACAATTGCGGACGAACTGACCCACTGGTTCTGTCACTGCACCGGTTAGCACCATGTAACCATACATCACGATATAGAGCAGGGCCGCCACCTTGAAGGGGCCTGAAATCCAAGACGATACGCCGCTCACCGCCTTACCTATGAAGGCGATTACAGGTTCCATCAACGTCTGATCAAAGGTGGCGAATAAATCAAATGTCACTTGATGCCCTTACTAAACGCCGCGTGAGCTGCTTCTATCTCAAGTTTGGATCGGGCTTCGCCCGCGTTCCAGCAATTTGGCCTGTTCCTAGCTTCGCCTGGATTGTTATTGCACTCGGCATTAACTTTCTTCATGAGCGCCGGATCGGCCTTGAACTCCTCAACCGTATAAACCTTCTCTTCAAAACAGCCGGCCAGAGGTGCTGTCAGAATTAGAAGTGCGAGCAGTCCCGTTGCTTGTTTCACCATTTAATACCCTTTCTAAATTCAGAACCCGATTCTTTCATTTGCTTATGCCAGTCTTCCTCAGCACTCTGCTGCCGTGCCTGCAGCTGTGCCTGTTGCAGCATCACCACGCCTTGAATGCGGATCTGGTCCGCCTGCAACATTGCCGTCTCGGCCTGCAACCGCGCTTGCAGATCAGCCGTCTCCTTTACCGTTCCAGCCTTGGCGATTTGCTTGCGCAGCTCGTCAATACCCTCGATACGTTTGGTTGCGGACTGGTAGATCTGCTCGCCCATGCCCATTTGGCCCGCGTTCTGCTTCTTGGCCTTGTTAAGCGCCTTGGCGTAATAGGCATTAACATCCGGCGGCTCATAGCCGTTATTTTCCTTGAAATACTTGTCTGCCAGGCCTCCAAGCTTGCCAGTGCCGCCGCCTTTGCCAGACAGCAACGGCTCGATCTCGGAAAACTCCTTCGGCAGTGCATTGCGCACCGCAGGATCTTTCAAAATAGAACCCACATCGCCCATATTGGTAAGCTGGTTCAGCGATCCGTACAGCTTTTTGGCTTCATCCAGCTGCCCTTTCATCTGGTCGAGCTGTTGCTTGCCCTGCTTCAGCTGCTTGATGATCTGCGCAACAGCCTGTGGATCGTAAACGATGCCAAAGGCTTCAGCGTCGCTTGTAAACAACAGCATTCCAAGCGTCAGGGTGACGCCGCAAACCGTCGTCGCAATTTTCTTTTCAGGCATTAGGCGCATATCGGCTCCAACAACCAAGGCAAGACAGGGAAGGAGCCGGTGAACACAGCCCCTTCCCGCCCTACACCAACCTCGCCTTGACGCGGCTGGACGCCCGTTCCTGCTTCTGGCATGTTCAGTTTTCCAAACGACGAACACGAAAGAAAGAACGAGCAAACTATGTTCAAAAATCCTGCGCTAAAATCCCCACTTCTGTGGGGCCTGTTTCTGGTTATCTTTTTGCATTTTACCAGTGGTGCACCAACATCTGCGGCGTTCCAGAATGCAACATTCTTGGTGAAAGCCATTACCTTAACGATAGTGGCGTCGTTTTGCATGACGGTAGCCATTTTTGTGTACTGGTGTTTGGCCAAACTAATGGATTCGCTCAACAAGTTGCGCGAAAAATAATAGAACCTGGGTGAACTCAATGCTGGCCCCTCCGTATGCTACTTACCAAAAGAATAGTGCCCGCCCAAAGACAGCCGATGGCTCCTGCCACCATTAGAACAAGGCTGGCAGAAGGCAGAAAAACCCGTACCAACAAGTCAGTAACCTGCCAGAAGACGCTCTCGGGTACCGGAGCCGTGATCCTAAAACCATCAGTGTTGAAAAAGACGGCGGCGCTAATAGCAGTCACCAGAGCCATCAACAAACCATGCCAAACCAAAGAACTCGATTTCTCGTTCAAGCACGTGCCCTCCTGCGCTTGTGAAACACCGGTAGCCACACGGCAGGATCATCGCCAACCTCGGCGCGGATCGTGTCGAGCAGTTCGACATTAGCGGTCGTGCCGGACAGGACCGCGATTTCGTCATCAAGACCGCCCAGATCAAGTTCGGCTACAACTGAATTTGCACCGGGCTTTATCAAAAAACGCCGCCCGCCTGGTGTAAGCTCGCGTGAAATCAGTTCGAACTCCCGTTCTGTCAATCGGAACCCGTCAACATAATCGCTGTGTTGGGCTTTGGGATTTGCGAAGAACACCTGGCTTGCTGTCTGCTCAATCAGTGTCGACATAATGGGCGACGACAGAACGTCACCCAGTGATTGGGTTGCCAGAATAACCATTCCGTTCTGCTTGCGGATCGTTTTGAGCCGATCCTTGCAGAACCGCTGAAATCCTTCGTCTTCCAGCGCCATCCAGAACTCATCGATGCTGATGACGATCCGTCGCCCATCAATCAGCTTTTCCACCCGGTAAAACAGATAGGACATCAGCGGCTTGCGGATTTCCTCGTTCTTCAGAAAATCCGTCATGTCGTAGCCGGCGAACTTTTGATCGTCGACAATATCGTCCGACGGATTGTCGAACACCCAGCCAAGGGCCCTACCCCATACCCAGCGCTTCAGCCGTTCCGCCACACCTTCTGGATCTGTATTGTCCATAAAGGCGATCAGGCTGCCAAGCGAGCGGTGCTCGCGCGACAGGGTCGCAAGGCCGTCCAGCGCCTGGTCAATGTCGCCAACATCTTTCATCGACAGAGGCCGATCATTGCCGGCGAGTAAGGCGATCCAGCGCGCGAGAAACACTTTGTTTTGCGGCGTGAGATCAAGTCCCTTCAACGGGCTTAAACCCGTTGGCTGGCCATCACGCAGGGAAAAATACTGTCCGCCGCTTGCCCGCACAAAAATTTCAGCTCCGCGATCCTTGTCGAAAAACACCATCTGGGGATCGTGCTTTTGCAATTGCGCCAGCATGAAGTTCAAAAAGACTGTCTTTCCCGATCCGCTCTTGCCGAACACAAGGGTCGAAGCAAGATCATCCGAGTGAAAGTTGAACCAGAAGGGCGTGAGTGAACTTGTCTTCAACAAGGCCACTGCCGCGCCCCAAAGATTGCCATCCCGGTTGCCTTGCGGATAGCTGTAGAACGACGAAAGAGCGGCAAAGTTCTTCGAGGAAATAGCCCCATCACGGGGAATAAATTTTGAATTGCCTGGCAGCTGTGCCCAGAACGCTGCTTCGAGCGCCAGATCCTCGCGCACAACCACTGAACCGCCATTGGTCAGCGCGCCTCTGGCTTTCGACAGGTTTTCAGCAATCACCTTGTTGTCACTGCCATAGACAAGCAGGCTTATATGGTGTGTGCCAAAGGCAAGTCGGTTCGACTCCAGATCATCCAGTCCTGTCTTCAGGTCGGCGATCTGCGTTGCGGCCGGATCGTTAACATTCACCATCTGGTTCTGCTTGCGGCTCATGATGGTTTTTGCCGTCGCCTTCGCCATAAACGAATAGGACTGAGTCAGAACCAATTCGAATGGCAGCAACAACAGATCAGACAACATGCCGGGCCGGGTCCGCGCCGGATATTCCTTAAAACCGAACATCGCTGCAAACCGCGATGTTGACGGCGAACGCATTTCCACTACTTCCGAACCAAAGATGACACGTTCGCAGTAAATGGCCGAGGCAATTCGACCATCGGTCAGTGGAATGCGCTCAGCCGTGCCACCTGCAATACGGTGCAGATATTCCGATATCTCACTGAATATTACGCCGTCTTCTGCACCATCGTCTTTTTCTTCGTAAAGCGACAGCACGCGCGGGCTGTAACGCTTCAAAGCACCTTTGAGCGCCATCACCGTATCGGATAGCCGTTTGAGACTTTCCTCATCGGCTTCCACATCATGCTTTCGTGCCTTGCGCAGTGCGCCAAGAATAGCCCCCGCCCGCGCCGCCGGATCACGGCCCGGTTCGACCAGAACAGCAATATAAAGGTCATTGCGGAAGAACCGCTCCTGCGTCATGCGTGCCCGGTATTTGGCATCAAGTTCAGCGGCGAAGGCCGCCCGAAACGTTCCATCCGGGTAATTCGTCTCCTGCCGACGCACAATATGCGTCCATAGCGTAATCCGCTCATCGGCGATGTTGCGGTAAAAGACGTTTAGCGCCCGGTGCAAGCCGTTCAGATCGTCCTGATCTTCTGTCTCGAACGCCACACCCTTTAACGCCAGAACGCTCATCACCGAGCGGTTGTCGAGGATGACTGTTTCCGCATCGACATGGCGCACATACGGGATAAAATCATCGGGGCATTTTTCTGCCTTACGAAGCGCGATGTTCATGGCTCCACCTCCAGAAAACTGATCTTTTGCCGCCGGTTTGGTCGATGTCAGCAGCAGCGGGCAGCGGATTTTTATCCGCCGCCCGCCCCATTACTCCCTCGCAATTGTCCAACAGCGAGAATATCGCTATTGTGGATTCTGCAAGCGCCAGACCAGGTTGTCTTGCAAAACCAGATACACAACCAAACGACGAAGGAATAATATCTTGAAAAACTTTATGCTGCTGCGCGGCGTGATTACGCTTGCGCTGACACCGCTGGCTTTGGCCCTCTTCCTTGGCTTTCTGCTGTGCGCATTCGCACCGTTTATCACCCTGCCGGTCTCGTCCGGTGGTATGCCGTTCCTTCAAATGATGTGCGCGCAGATGGTTGGCACCATCTGCGCCATTTTTGTTATTGCAGCGGCTTGGCTGCTGACGAAAATGATCGTCGATACCCTCTACGAGGCTTTCAAAGCGCTCTGGGCCGGCCAGTATTAAAGGAGCGGCGATAGGAGCTATCACAGCAGCGGTGTCTTTGTTGCTGTTGCTACAGCCCGCGCTGCGCTGACCGGGAGTTAAAAGCCCAGAAACAGCGGGCAGCGGATTTTTATCCGCCGCCCGCCCCATTACTCCCTCGCAATTGTCCAACAGCGAAAATATCGCTATTGTGGCTTTTGCAAGCGGCCAGCCAGGTTGTCTTGCAAAACACGAAACACCACCAAACGACGAAGGAATAATATCTTGAAAAACTTTCCGCTGATGCGCGGCGCGATTACGCTTGCGCTGACACCGCTGACTTTGGCCATCTTCCTGGGCCTTCTGCTGTACACATTCGCACCGTTTGTCACCCTGCCGGTCTCGTCCGGTGGTATCCAGTTCCTTCAAATGATGTATACGCAGATCGTTGGCACCATCTTCGCCATTTTTGTTATTGCCGCGTCTTGGCTGGTAACGAAAATGATCGTCGATACCCTCTATGAGGCTTTCAAAGCACTCTGGGCCGGCCAGTATTAAAAGAGTGGCGATAGGAGCTATCACAGCATGTCTCCTATCGCGTATTTCCGGTAAAGCTGTAGCGGCGTCTTTGTCGAACCACCCCAGATCCCGGTATTGCGCGCGCCACCCTTGGTGCCGGCATACTGCCACAGAACCCGCAGACGGTTCGGATCATCCCGCAAGATGCCCGCAAGGCCAAAGTGGATGAAAATTCCGACAACGCTGTAGAAGATCGAGCCGGCACACAGATAGATAAAGCTTGTGAGAACCAGATTGAGGCCAAATGCCTGCACTGTCACACCGGCAAACATGGCCGGTCGCGTACAGGCAAGAAACAGAATATCTTCTTCCGGCTGGGTCACCATCGTCTCTATCCTGCTTATTTCATCAACATGCCGACAATGTCAGACGCGCCGAAAACCACAGCAAGGCCGACCACAACGCCGCCCGCATATTTCATATCGATACGCCCAAACGCCCAGCCAATGCCCACGATAATTACCGCTATGATTGCAAGTAACCGCGCTGTGTTGCCTGTCAGCAATTCGACAATGTTCTGCAACACCTTCTCAACGCCGCCACCTGCCGCATAAGCAGGCTCCGTCATCACCAGAGCGTACGCACAACAAGCGAGAGCCAAAGCTCCCGCCTGTTGCCACCTCTTTGCTTTCTTCGTCGTATCTTGCATCTATTTGATATCCTTCGTCGTTTGGGTAAATGTTTTAGATCTTCGTCGTTTGGATCAATTGTTTAAAAGTACAACGCTACTCCGGGGCGCAATGTTTGCCTGTGCCGTATTTGCTTGTGATCTGGCAAACACATCCCAAGCCGGAATCTCTTTCTCCTGTGCCGCTGCAAGAACCATCGGCGCACGCTCCTTCAATACGCCCCCGCCGTTCATACGGGCGCCAACCTTGGCAACATAGGCAGTCGTCTCCGCCGGAAGCGGCGTCCCGGAGTGAAGCCAGGCATCAATCCGCTTTGGACCGGCATTGTAAGCCGCAATTCCGTTGCTCAGTCCGTACCGTTCAATCTGTGCCTTGAGATACGCGGTCCCCGCAAGAATATTGTCTTTTGGCTCAAACGGGTCATGACCAAGCGGTATCCCAGAGCCTGCAAACCATCCCCTCACCTCTCTCCACGTTCCCGGTGTCAATTGCATCACCCCCTGCGCTCCTTTCGGCGATACGGCCTCAGTTTTGCCGCCGCTCTCGACATCGATCACGGCCGATATCAACGCAGGCGGCAGGTCAAAACGGCTAGAGGCAGCAGCGATGACTGGCGACAACGTTGAAATGCCGCTGGCCGCCGAAGCTCCACCCATGCCGAGGATGGTAGTGAACGTGGCTGCCATAAGTGATTTCAAGAAGACTGCCTCCCTGCTCTTCGAGATTCTCATAAATTATGCTATTAATACAGTCAAGCACTAGTAGTGATATTAGTAAATAATAAACAAGGATCATTTGTGGGTGGCTTGTTTCCCAGCACAGCGGCAGTGAGACTCAATCGCAGAGGTTATACGAGATGCTTTATGGAATTATCTCGCCAGTTGGGGAGCGGGCCATCGCAACTTAAAAGCGCTGCGTCGCATCAACGTACCGATTGCTCAGCTCGGCTTTCAGCATCTAGGGTGCGCACTTTTAGCATTCTTCCACAATTGCGCTTAACTGCGCCGTGAAGCAGAGAATAAATTTCTTCATCAGAATGGTGATCAAATATCTCGACCAGTTCAATTGTGGTTTTTCTGATTGCCTCACGTTTTAACATATCGCGTTCGGCCGCAGTTCCACTCATGTGGTGGCCAGATCCCTGATACTCGACAACGAAGGCTGGTTGTCCGTACCCATCAATTATCAAAAAATCTACGCGTTTTGCATTAAAAGAATAAAAGGCTAACTTGTCATCTGGCGATAAGTAGTTACCTCCCGCCGTTGAGAGGAATGCTCCCATTCCGACCTCTGCGAGAACGCGGGCTTTAGGCGCGTCACTGGTAAGAATTCTTTCTATTTTTAGTAAAATTTTGTAAGCTTCTTTATTGATCGGCTTTTTGACGATGATTGACGAAGCTTGCAGCGCTGACAGGCGGGCATTGTTTGTTGGTAATGTTTTCTGCCAGCTTTGATGACGATGTGTTCGGTGTTTTGTTACCCGTCCTCTGCGTCTGACATAAAAAATCAGAAGGCCTACTAGAATAAGCCCCACAATTGTATCCAAAATCTCAATCCCTTGTTGTTGTAATATATTTGGAAGAGTGATGGACGACGATTAAGCCATAGCTGTAGACGCTTGCCACACCACCCGGCTTGTGAGTCCAAACCGGGTGGTACGAAAAGTGGAGGTCAGGCGCGTTTGAGTTACAAAACGCAAGGAATCGTGCTGGTTGGCTTCACCTTTGGCTGGATCGCGCCATCAAATATTTCTTCAGTTCGCTAATTATACTCTCGTAGTATTGCTGGTTTTTTTTCAGTGTTCTTTGTACTGCGAGCCCTCTTATTGTACACACAATGAAATTAAGCGTGTCCGGGCTTTCAATTCCTGTAATCCCTGCTGAAGTTATAGTTTTGTGCCATAATTTTTCAAATTTTTGATGATATTCAACAACGTCATCTTTAAGGTCTTCTTTTAATTTTATGTTTGTTCGTGCTTCGACAATGTTCTCTATTGAGATCGCAAATAATTTACTGCTAAAAATATCCCATAGTGCGCCGAGTATGATTTCGATATTTTCGGATGTACTTTTCTCTTTGCTAACCTTCTGTAATCCGTGGGATATAGCATCGATTAAGGTATCGAAATGGTATCGCATGGCGGCGGTCATCAGCGTGTTTCGATCATGAAAATGATAAAATGCAAGAGCGCCAGACGTGCCGGCGTGGCGCGTGATCTTTGATAGCGTCGTACGCGCCGCGCCCTCCTTCCACATAATTTCAAGGGTAGCATCAATAAGGGCCTGCTTAGTCTCAGCAGTCCTCTCCTGGTTGGTGACAAACCCTCTTTTTGTGGCAGGTTTCATAGTTGCCTCAGTTCCGTTAATTCTACCATGAAATTGATTTCTCCCGATTTTATTCTGGTTCCTGTACTATTTACTGATACTATTATTAGTATTAGTATTGGGAGAATCGCTTTCTATGCATGCAAAACCAGCAATTTCTATTTATAAGCCTATAATTGCCGCATCAATAGGCAATGCGTTCGAGTGGTACGATTTCACTGTGTACGCCTTCTTCGCGTCAACCATTGCACGTTTGTTTTTTCCCGCGAGCGATCCGGCGACTGCGCTCTTGTTTGCTGTGGGAACTTATGGTGTCGGCTTTGTCATGCGCCCCCTGGGAGCAGTCTTTCTTGGGGCGTATGCTGATACACATGGTAGGCGGGCCGCGTTGTGTCTCAGTATGCTCCTGATGGCTGCGGGATCCCTATTAAACGCGGTGACCCCAGCCTACAGCCAGATTGGAATTGCAGGGCCAGCGATGCTTATTATCGCTCGACTTATTCAAGGGTTCTCTGTTGGCGGTGAAATGGGAGGGGCAATTGCTTACCTCGTGGAAATGGCTCCAGCTAACAAGCGAGGCCTGTATGGAAGCTGGCAGCAAACGAGCATAGCATTAGCGATAGTTGGTGGAAGCCTAACCGGCGTTATTCTCACGCACTTGCTCGAACCAGCAGCGATTGAAGCTTGGGGATGGAGAATCCCATTTTTTCTCGGGTTGTTGATTGCCCCTGCCGGTTATTTTATCAGAAAGAAGGTCGATGAATCCCCTGTATTTTTGAACCAAAAGGTGGCAAGGGAAGCGACACCACTGCACTATGTTATTACACAACAATGGAGCGGCATATGGGCTGGTTTTGGTGTGTCCATCCTGTGGACCATTACCTCCTATGTCCTGATTTTTTACATGCCGGTTTATGCTGCAACGCAGCTAAACATATCAAACACATCGGTTTTCATTGCCAGTACGATAGGTGGATTGGTCTTGCTAGTATTTAGCCCCATCTTTGGTTGGCTATCCGATTTCACCGGGGGAAAAAATCTTCTGCTTGCTGCTTCGATTAGTATCGGCCTAAGCGTATATTGGTTGTTTGTGTGGCTAACAACATCACCCAATCTTGGCGTTCTGATATCTGTACAGTGTATTATCGGGATTTTGCTTTCGGCCTACACCAGCCCCATCCCGGCGTTCTTGGCAGAGAGATTTCCAGCACAACTGCGTTCAACCGGTATATCTGTAGCCTATAATGCCGCGGTTGTCATTTTTGGCGGTTTCGCGGCTTTAATCGTAACCTCCCTTATAAAGATACTCGAAAATCCATTAGCCCCAAGCTTCTATGTAATTTTTGGGTCCGTGATTGCCATTGTGACCCTGATTACAATGAACGATAAAATCACTGAAGAACCATGACTGCATACGCCATAAATTTTTTAATGCGCTAATTGTTAACTACTGATATTAATATCAGGAATCATCGTATTGGCTAAACGGTGTAGTCCTCCTGCCAATGATAAGCTGGTCGATGATGAACGGTATGTGAGATGAAGGACATTTAGTCGGTTTTCTGCGTAGAAACCTATGAAGATGCGCCATCCAGACACAGCAGTAAGGTATTAGGTGGAGTACATTGTCGTATCCTGCGTATCCGAGTATGATTAACGCAAATCACTTCAGATTCGACGGAGATTAATTACGGACACAAAAAAACCGGCACGAAGGCCGGGTTCTTTGAACTAACAGGACGCCAATCCTGCTATTCGGGTCAACTAAAAACTATGACCTGAATTTAGTTCTTTCCCACCATTATTGCAAGAGCTTTTGCGCCTTCGCGCCACGGTTTTTTTGTGCCTTTTTTTACAGGAGCAAAAACGTGACGATTCATACCCTATCGCTGGCGATCCCAGCCATGCAGCAGCAAGCCATCCGGCTTTGCGCGCATATGAAAACTATTGCCCAGGTTGATCAGGTCTTTGAACTGGTCAGTAAACTTGTTTCTTTGACCGAGGACCTCGATCCGGTCAGCGGCGCCATCTATGAAACGGTGCTGGAACGCCGCGCCGAGCTGTTGAAAGCCCGCGAAGAAAAGGCCCCGCCTCCGCAGTCCTATTTTCCGGTGCGCCCAAAGTCGCAGAAAAGCCGAACTCAGGCGGCGAGCGGCAAGCGCAACCCGGATCGATGGGCGCGTAAGCGGCGTCTCGGCGATATGGCCGCCCTCCCCCCGCATCTCCGTGATCAGTTTACCGAAGGTGAGCGTTCTGTTCTTTATATTGTCGCTGCTGATATACGCCAGCATGGTTCGTGCCGTTGCACAAACAAGGAAATTGGCGATCGGGCGGGCGTCGGCCTCACCACCACGCGCAATGCGCTGCGTAAAGCGCGGCGGCACGGATTGCTGGATATTCAACATAGGGAACAATGGCGCGGCAAGAACCTCGCCAATATCATCACAATGGCTTGCAAACGCTGGCTCGCCTGGCTTTCAAAGTTCAGACCCAAACTTGGATTTAATTATCAGTCAAAGGGTGTCAAAAAACCGATGGCCTCAGAGACTTTCAGTGAAATTACAGAAAATAAGAAAAGCAGACAGCCTTCTCTTTATCCAAAAACTGGTCCTTCGGACGGCTTACAGCCGTTTGCTAGACGCAAACCAGTTTTTGGATAACGGCTGAATACTATATCCGGATAAAAATCCATCCAGAACAACCGTTGAAATGGCTTTGGAATAAAGCCAAACGGAAAAGCTGTGCCTAATCAAGTGGCGTTCACCCTTGAATAAGGCCCAATAGGGCCCCGTCGGCTCGAAGCTGGGATTTTGGCCAGGTTGAGGAACGATTAGTGAATACGTGGATTGGATTCCGTTATTGGGAGGCGCCTCTACGCGCCTGATAGGGGTCGGGACAAGATTTGCTGAAAATCGTACGCTAAGGCCGAACGGAGCGTGAACTCTCATCTCGGATCCGCATGATGGGTTCAACCCAACAAAGGGACTAAATCCACCACGAGACTTTATCCCGACTTCGATCTCTCGAGACTAGGGGCTCCGTGGGA
>Ga0308157_10004261_pt1 | contig 19219 bp, 20 predicted proteins | sample PhyBR1_FD_201035 | JGI IMG/M metagenome (GOLD analysis project Ga0308157, IMG submission 201035) | Phyllosphere microbial communities from UC Gill Tract Community Farm, Albany, California, United States - DLSLB.R1 | ecosystem: Host-associated > Plants > Phyllosphere > Unclassified | place: USA...
TTTTTTTAAAACCCCTCGTTCCCGAAGGGACTGCAAAGGTAAGGGAAATTTCCAACAAAACAAAATAAAATTTTCTTTTTTATCGGACCGGAACCTATCTACCGGTATCCCCCGTACCATACCCCCTCGCGGAGTGGTGCAAAGGTAGAAACTTTAACCTTATACTCCAAGGCCCATAGCAACCTTTTACACCAAAAATATCCTAAAGCACTGAAAGGTTGGAGAATAATTTCACATCGTTTTACATAACTATCCTCAAGTTTTCCGATCGGCACGATTGACACGGCAGAAAATGTTAAAAATATATTTTTTATTTGGAATATACGAAACACTTCGTACATTAGCCTACGAAAACATTCGTAGTTACAAAATGAAGCCGACAGACAGTGAAATGGAGATATTGCAAGTCCTCTGGGAAAAAGGGGAGAGCAGCGTACGACAAGTACATGAAGAACTGAACAAAAAAGATGTCGGGTACACCGCTACTTTAAAGCTTATGCAAATTATGCTAGACAAGGGGATTGTTTCGCGAGACACTTCAGCAAAGACGCACTTGTATAAAGCTATATTAAGTAAAGAACAAACCCAACACACGTTTTTAGATAAAATGATTAATACGGTTTACAATGGGTCTACTGCCCGTTTAGTTATGCAGGCACTTGGTAACAAACGTACAAGCAAGGAAGAAATCGAATTAATCAAAGAATACTTGAATACTCTTTAAATCCTATAAGGCATGGACAGCTTACACCAAAATATCACACAGGCACTCGGATGGAGCATGGTACATTCCCTTTGGCAAGGGGCACTGACATATGGAGCGCTATGTCTTATTTATCTTCTGTTTCCAAAACTTACCTCTAAAAGTAAATATGCACTTGCTTTATGGGGACAATTCTTGCTCTCTCTCGCATTCGTAATTACGTTTGGTCACTATTTGGATACTGCGTCAACACCTAACGAAGCACCTGTACACTATAAAGGCGCGTTAAGCATATCGCTCGAGGCCCCCTCTTCGATCCTAAACGTGTTGGATCCCTTGTTGCCTTGGATGAGCTCTATATATGTTTTAGGCCTTTCCTTTCAGCTCGTCATTTTTAGCAGTGGTTTATCGAAACTTCATTATTTGAAAACAAGGGGTTTATCTGTTGTTCCAACGACATGGAATGAATCTCTCCTCGCGATTTGCTCCAAACTACAGATTAAACAAAGAGTCCGATTTCATTTATCCGAAAAAGTATCCGTCCCTATGGTACTAGGGCATTTGAAACCAATCATTCTATTTCCCGTTGCACTTGTGAGTAATCTTGAATTAGCCCAAGTAGAAGCCATATTAACACATGAGCTAGCGCATATCAAAAGACGGGATTATCTATTAAACTTATTGAAGGTCGCTATCGAAACTATACTATTTTTTAATCCTTTTGTCTGGCTTCTTTCACGTCATATAGAAACAGAACGGGAACATGCTTGCGACGATATCGTAATGATGTGGACTCTTTCGCCCATTGCCTACGCTCAAGCACTTATGTCTGTTGAACTTCTAAAAACCACACCTGTTCCTATGCATGCCATGGCAGCTGTCGGTAAAAAATATCATTTATTACATCGTATGCAAAGAATCACCAATATGGAAAAGAAACGCATTCATGCACGACAACACTTTATAGCTGTCTTGCTTTGTTCATTCGCCCTAACGGCTGTTGCCTGGATCACTCCCAAAGAACAGCCCATTATTGCTGCGGAAAACGCAAATAATCTTCTAATTGTAGAGGCCCCGGTAACAACACATCAGATCCCGCCACCTGTAACTGCACCGGATTACCCTCCTCTTATCCAAGACTCGATAAAATTACGCCGTAAGTCCGAAAAGATGCTAACCGACAACATGAAGAACATGGAGGTCGAAGCGAAAAAGATTGAAGCACACTATAACTCGCCTGAATGGAAAGAAAAGGTCGCTGATATAGAAACACAAGCGAAAAGGGCAGGAGAGTATTTCAACTCGCCCGAGTGGAAAGCGAAAATAGCCGACATCGAAGCAAACGCTCGCAAAATTGAAACATACTACAATTCGCCCGAGTGGAAAGAAAAGGTCGCTGATATAGAAATACAAGCGAAAAGGGCAGGAGAGTATTTCAACTCGCCCGAGTGGAAAGCGAAAATAGCCGACATCGAAGCAAACGCTCGCAAAATTGAAACATACTACAATTCGCCCGAGTGGAAAGAAAAGGTCGCTGATATAGAAATACAAGCGAAAAGGGCAGGAGAATATTTCAACTCGCCTAAGTGGAAAGCGAAAATAGCCGACATCGAAGCAAACGCCAAAGAAATAGCAGAACACTACGTCTCCCCTTGAATAAAAACTGTCGTCATCCTGCGATAATGCACTATCTTTGTACATTTACTACATCATTGTTGAGGGATGAACATTATTTATTGCATAGACCTATTAGGCACAACGGTTTTTGCCATATCGGGCGCCATGGCTGCCAACCGTTCGGGTATCGATATCTTTGGAGCGACCTTTACAGGTTTTGTAACAGCCATCGGAGGCGGATCATTACGTGACATTTTTTTGAATCTACGTCCGATATGGGTAGACGACAGTAATTATCTTATCGCCATCTTGGTAGGGGTAATCATTTCTATCATTGCGAACAAGCAACTGTACCGATTGGCGAGAACGTTAACGTTCTTCGATGCTTTGGGAATAGGCTTTTTTTGCGTAGTTGGTGTGCAAAAATCTCTTACATACGAAAGTTCTCAGACTGCTGCAGTCATCCTCGGCGTATTCTCCGCCGTCATGGGAGGGGTGATTCGCGATACGTTGATGAACGAAACACCGTTGATTTTCCGAAAAGAAATATATGCTACTGCTTGCCTTTCAGGCGCAATTATTTATCTGATCTTAGGTGCGCAGGGTGTTGATACCCTTATCAATGCCTTTATATCTACATTAACTGTTTCTACCATCCGTCTCGTGGCTGTGAAATATAAATTATCGCTACCGGGGATAGGTGGTTAGCAAAAGGTAACGATAGCGCTATCTTCTTTTTTTCGGGTTTGGAAATTTCATTTTGTATCCCACTTCTACCATGCCTTTAGCTATGGTATCTAATTTGCCTTTTAGCATCGCTTTTTTGAGCGGACTCAATTTGTCGATAAAAAGTTTGCCTTCAATATGATCGTACTCATGCTGAACAACACGAGCTGCAAGCCCGGAGAGTTCTACCTCATGTTCTTCAAAATTTTCGTCTAGATAATTAATCGTCACATGGGTGGGTCGTAAAACCTCTTCATTGATATCCGGAATACTTAAACAGCCCTCATTAAACCCCCATTTTTCTCCTTTCTCCTCTATAATAATGGGATTTATCAAGACTTTTTTAAAATTCTTCACGGAGGGGTCTCCTTCACCATCTTCATCGTCTTCTGCAAACGGAGAAGCGTCAATCACAAACAAACGAATAGGTAATCCCACTTGTGGTGCAGCAAGCCCCACTCCTCGAGCGGCGTACATAGTCTCAAACATATCGCTGATTAACCCCTTTAAATTAGGGTAATCCTCATCAATTTCTTCTGCTTTTTTTCTCAATATAGGATCGCCGTATGCGACTATCGGTAATTTCATCTAATTAACTTAATATCACACAAAGATATCAATAATAATTTATTCCGCTTTAGATTGTGCTAACTTTGTATACTATGGTGATACCCCCTGAAATAGCAAACTTTATTTCTACACTGCAGAAGGATCTGGGCATTTTCTTTTCTCGAGAAGACTTCGAGCGCGCAATCGTCCTACAAGCGCTTACGCACGATATTGCTTTGGTTATCTATTTCGAAGAAAACGCAGCACGCATCAACACGGGTGATCGGCGCACTTTTCATATTGATTTAGATCAAATTTTAAACGATCCGTATAAAATCCGCGCCCGCATATGTTCGCTATTGGGGAGAGGTCAAGTGATCTATGGCCGTCAAACGATCGTCGCGCGTATAGATAAAGGTGTCGCCTTAGCTTTTTTAAAAGAAAATCACCTGCAGCCTGCCATTCCCGGAAAATATCGCTACGGGCTATTCGACAAGGGAGAACTCGTGTCCGTTGCTATTTTCAGCGGCGGCCGGCGAATGCGGGAGCAGATGTCTAACTATAGATCTTTCGAGCTTATACGTTTTTGCCACAAGGCAGGGTACCGTGTAGTAGGCGGCTTGTCCAAGCTCCTTAAAGCATTCATAAAAGATTTTCACCCAAATGATATCATGACCTATGTGGACAGGGATTGGGCGCAGGTTTCGAACCTCCACACATTGGGTTTTGAAGAGCAGGGAAACACTTCGCCCCAAGCGTTCTGGATTGTAGACAAGGAACGACATCATGTAACGGGTGTGGAGCATCTCGTTCAACTCCAACAAACTTATTCTACAGGGTATCTTTCCCACAACAGCGGAAGTACAAAATTGGTGCTGCGGCTATGAAATCGATCCCAATTTGTCGAGACAGGCTATCATCGGCCATTTAAAGAAAAATAATTGGACGGAAACTAGTTTGGGTTGTGTATATTTAACACTTAGAAATTTAACTAAACAAAATAATTACATATGAAACGTAAACTACGGATGGGCATGGTTGGTGGCGGAAAAGATGCATTCATTGGTGCCGTACACCGAATCGCTGCCTTTATGGACGGAAAAATCGAGTTAGTATGCGGTGCCTTCAGCATTAATCCTGAAATTTCCCGTCAGTCTGCGGAGGAACTTTTTGTCGCTCCGGACCGCGTATATGCGGACTACGAAGAGATGATAACGAAAGAATCTCAGCTACCAGAAGGGGAACGTATGGACTTTCTTACGGTAGTTACTCCCAATTTTCTACATTTTGCACCAGCTAAGATGGCTTTAGAAAATGGTTTTGACGTCGTCATAGAAAAACCGATGACAGTTACGCTAGAAGAGGCAAAAGAACTGAAAGCTGTTGTGGAAAAAACAGGAAGAACCCTTTGCCTCACGCATACCTATTCGGGTTATCCCATGGTAAAACAGGCAAAAGCCATGGTAAAGGAGGGACATTTCGGAAAAATCCGGAAGATTGTGGTGGAATACCCGCAAGGCTGGTTAAGCCGTCTATCAGAACGTGAAGGAAATGCCGGTGCTGCTTGGCGTGCTGATCCGAAAAAATCAGGCCTATCGCTTGTAATGGGGGATATTGGAACACACGCTGCGCATTTGGCAGAGTATGTTTCTGGACTAAAAATCACGGAGTTATGTGCCGATCTCAGCACCTTAGTAGAAGGGCGTGTATTAGATGATGACGGATCCGTATTATTACGTTTCGATAATGGCGCTAAAGGTGTTTTGATGGCATCACAAATTTCTGCTGGCGAGGAAAACGCGGTAAGAATCCGTATTTATGGCGAAAATGGTGGGTTAGAATGGGCCAATGAAGACCCGAATAACCTGATCGTTAAAATGCTGGATCAACCTCGACAACTCTACCGGACAGGCAATGCCTACACCGCTCCTTATACGCTAAGTTCATTTGCTACACACAATACGCGTATACCTGCTGGACATCCGGAGGGATTACTGGAAGCATTTGCAAATATTTACCGCAATTTTACCGCTACAGCAAGCGCGAAACGCGAGGGGAGGACACCTTCTCCTGAGGAATTGGATTTCCCAACCGTAGACGACGGTGTTCGGGGAATGGCTTTTGTTCAAAATGTCGTTGCCAGCAATGCCAGCAATGAGAAATGGACTAAATTTGAAATGTGAGCACGCCCACAAGCATAAACGAGATCATTCATCAGGCGAAAGAAAAACTTTCGCCTGATTTATTAATCATCATACTCGGACCTACTGCTTCTGGCAAGACCAAACTTGCTATAGAATTAGCCAGACAAACTGACGGTGAAATTATATCGGCGGATTCTCGTCAGGTATATAGAAATATGGATATCGGAACAGGTAAAGATCTGGAAGAATATCGAGGCATACCTTACCATCTTATCAATATCAAAAATCCGGGAGATAAATACAACGTCGATCTTTTTAGGCAGGACTTCTTTAAAGCTTATGATCATATTATAAATGTGCAGAAGCAACCTATACTCTGTGGTGGCTCTGGTTCCTATATACAATCTGTTTTGCAATACCGGCCCTATGCACAAATTCCCAAGGACAGCCGTCTTCAAAAAGAATTATCTTTGCTGTCTGAAAAAGAACTTCTTACACAGATTCATACCATTGGCATTCCTCCAGACCTCCAGATAGATTTTCATAACCATAAACGCCTGGTAAGGGCGCTCGAAATCCTTTTATATCTGCAACACCATCCCCAACCACCGCAGCCACCGCGCATCGTTAAGAATTATCGCATTTTTGGAATTTGTCCCCCATTAGAGAAAAGGAGGGCGTCGATTACGCAAAGGTTACACACGCGTCTAAGACAAGGTCTCCTTGACGAGGTAAAGTTTCTTATTGATAATGGAACTGCCCAAGAGGATTTGATCTATTACGGCCTAGAGTATAAATATGCCACATGGTACCTGCAAGGTTTGTTGACGTATCCTGAGTTTATGGAAAAATTGAACACAGAGATACACCGATATGCTAAACGGCAAATGACTTACTTTCGGAAAATGGAAAAAGACGGAATTAAAATACAGTGGTTATAGTATCGCTTTTCGCAAAATTAAAAAGGACGATTCTTGAAGGAATCGTCCTTTTTATAATTTCTTCCAGACTTACAGTTTAATTTCCTCGTCTTTGGAATTGAAGAATCTAAACTGTGTCAAATGATAAGATGATACGATATTTAATTTAATCCATTTACCGTATTTAAAAAACCATTTGAGTCTAATGGAGAACAAACCAGACTTAATGTAGGCGCCTATATAGGGATGCACACAAAGTGTAACTCCCTTTTCGTTTTGCTCTTGTAAGATGTAACTCAAATTACTTTCGATATCGTCCAGCAATACAATGCTTGAACGAATCTCGCCAGTTCCTCCGCAGGCCGGACATTTTTCATTGGTCACGACACTCATTTCAGGTCTGACGCGTTGTCGCGTTATTTGCACCAATCCAAATTTACTTGGTGGAAGAATGGTATGCTTGGCACGATCGTTTGCCATGCATTCTTTCAGAAACCCGTACAACTCTTTGCGATTGGTTGGTTTATGCATATCGATAAAATCAATAACCACAATTCCCCCCATATCACGCAATCGCAATTGCCTTGCGATCTCCTTTGCTGCTTCTTTATTAACCAGCAGCGCATTTTCTTCTTGGTTTTCTTTACTGGCAATCCGGTTACCGCTGTTGACATCCACAACGTGGAGCGCTTCTGTGTGCTCGATAACGAGGTAAGCACCGCCCTGCAGGTTTACCGTTTTGCCGAAAGCCGCCTTAATTTGTTTTTCTACGCCAAAATGGTCGAAAATAGGCTCTTTATGCTTATAAAGCTTGACTATTTTTTCCAGGTCGGGTGAAATTTCCTGCACATACGATTTTACTTCCTCGTATAACGCATAATCATTGACATGAATATGTGCGAATTCATCCGTTAAGATATCGCGCAAAATGGTAGAAGCTCTATCCATCTCGCCCAATACTTTTTGGGCTGGTTCCACACTTTTAAGGCGTCTGGTAAAAAGTTCCCATTTCGAGATTAAATCTAAAAGGTCTTTCTCTAATTCGTCAACACCTTTTCCTTCTGAAACTGTACGGATGATAACGCCAAAGTTCGGTGGTTTGATACTTTCCACGATCTTCTTCAGTCTATTCCGCTCAGCATTACCTTTTATTCTCTTGGAGATGGAAACTGCGCTCGAAAATGGAACCAATACAACAAATCTACCTGCGATGGATAGGTCTGAACTTAATCGAGGACCTTTAGTCGAGATAGGTTCTTTGGCAATCTGCACTGGTAAAAGCAGGTTCCGACTTAATATGTCCGAAATCTTTCCCGCTTTATCAATGTCCTTTTCAAGCTTCAAACTATTGAGCAGCTTCTCTTGATAGCTGCCATTCTTTACTATTCGTGTTAGCTTGAGCAAAGACTGAACCTGAGGTCCTAAATCCAAATAATGTAAGAACGCATCTTTTTCGTAGCCCACATCTACGAAAGCAGCATTGAGGCCTGGCATGATCTTTTTAATCCGCCCTAGATAAATATCGCCTACGGCAAAATTATTATCGGCCTGCTCCTTGTTCAGCTCAACAAGCTGTTTGTCCTGTAGTAAAGCAATAGTCACTCCCTTGTCGGGAGTTGAATCAATAATTAATTCCTTTACCAACAGCTACTCATTTACGGCTCTATACACATGGTATATAACCTGATGAAACATAAAAACGTATTAATGAAAAAATACAATCTATAGTTTCATCTAAAAAACTATAGATTGTATGACATCTTAAAGGTTTTTACCTAAAAGACCAACAAGTTTTATTTCTTCTTGTGTCTATTCTTTCTTAAACGTTTTTTACGCTTGTGCGTAGCCATTTTGTGTCTTTTTCTTTTTTTTCCGCTTGGCATAGCTTTAATGTTTTTAATGAATAAATTAATATGTTAATTACTTGCTGAGTTCTTCGACACGTCTGTCGATGAACTGAGATAGGGTTGGATCTGCCGCCATCTCCTTACTTTTCTGAAAAGCAGCGATGGCTTCGTTCTTCAATCCAATATTTTCATAACCCGTTGCTAAATAAAAATATGATTCCGCATCGGGGCTTAACTCGACAACCGTTTTGAATCGCTCAATCGCTTTGTCGAATTGTCGAGACTGTAGAGAGAACAGTCCCAATGTCTTATTCGCATTGATGTTTTTTGGTTCCTTCGCAACAACCTCCTGTAACAAGGCAATTCCAGCCATTGGGTTTCCTCCACCTGTTACCATCGCCGCGCCTAATCCTGTTTTTGCGTCCAAATTGTTTTCGTCTAGAGCGGTTGCTTTTTCATACGACCGAATGGCTAATCTGTTCAGTTCTGCTGACATTGCTGTATCTTGCAGATTTGTGTATGCCGTCCGGTAGGCGTCACCAGCTTTCAACAAATACTCAAACTTGGGTGAAATCGCGGCCATCTCCTCGTAGATAAACCCTTGCGGAGCAAACTTTGCTACATCATCCCATTTTTGTACTAATTGTTCCAATAACGCCAGTTTCTCGTCGCCATTGGCTTGAGCAACTTTTTCTTCCAGTGCCGTAATTTCCTGTGCAATACTGGTATTTATCGACTGCTTGGTAATTTCTGAGACACTTTTAAGGTTAAAAGCTGACGAAGCTGCTGCATCCGCCGAATCATTTGCTCCTTTGTTTTCGTCTACCAAACCTTTTATAGGGCGCGCCAAAAGTCCTCCCATTAAGGCGACTATAATAACGATCACTACGATTTGTTTGGTATTCATCTTTGTTCAGTTTTACTTGTTGCCTTGTTTTACTTTCTCCACAAAAACTTTTGCCGGTTTAAAGCTTGGCACATAGTGTGCCGGAATAATAATCGCTGTGTTTTTTGAAATATTACGAGCTGTTTTCTCCGCTCTTTTCTTCACAACAAAACTTCCGAAACCTCTAACGTACACATTCTCTCCGCTAATCATTGCATTTTTTACTACTTTAAAAAACGCTTCTACTGTTTCTTGAACATCCACTTTCTCTAAGCCTGTTTTATTAGAGATTTCCGCAATAATTTCTGCTTTAGTCATATCTGTTTTTACTGTAATTATTTATTTCTCAACCCTTAACGCAACAGCAGTTTGGGGATGCAAAAGTATCTTTTTTTTATGACGATTAAAAATTTATTTTGTTTTTTTACCAAACTCTACCTATTCAAAAACTTTTCTGTATCAACCATTTACTATATTTCAGTTGGGCTAACCCTAAATATAGGCACACCGTCCTTATCCACTTCGTCAGTTTTAATACAATTTTAGTGGGATATTCAAGGCTACGGAACCGGTTAGTCCCTTTAGCGGCTTAAAATTTTCTTTCGTCCTTATATCGAATCCGTAACCTATTCCCAAATCGATAATGGACAGTACACTAATACCCACCTTTGGGGTGAGTGTATAGGGCGTGGCCTCTGCTTGTACAAAGGGAAAGACTAAACGATTGCTCAAGTAATAGGTCATACCAAGTTCCGGGATAATGGTTGTTTTACTTTGCATCCACGTAAAGTTAGCTCCAGCATTAAGCTTTATATATTGATAATTATTCGGTGCAAACAGCCCCCAACCTGATGCTTTCAAGAAGTTTCCACTTTGGTATTGCCACCCGACTGATGGTCCCCATATCCAGCCTAATTTTTGTGGATTTTGTGCTTGTAATATTCCTGTCCAACAACAATAAATGATGATCAATCCCAGTATTATCTTCATATCTCCGAATTTCCGCCTAAATTTAACCATTTTTTTCTATTTCATAGGCTGCGTATTCCCTGGAATAAATTCATCAACAACCAAATTCTTTGATCAACCACGATAAACTTTCTATTGTCTAATAATAGTAATAGCGGTTCACAAAATTATCATTCGTCTTAACTTTTAAACAGCATGTACTTAAAAAGCATCCTCACACCAGAAACCGGCTCTCTTTTACATTTAAAAACAGGGGCTACAAGCGTTTTCCGTTTCATCCGGTTAACTGGTCTTTTTATAATTATAAATCGCCCATCCGTTAAGGACTACCGCAAAAACCACCATGATCAGAAAATGGGTCTTTATATTCACGAATTCACTTCCTTTCAAAACAATCATTCGCATCACTTCGATAAAATAGGTTACAGGGCTAAATTGTGTTATTACATAGGCCCATTTAGGCATACCGTCAATAGGTGTAAACAACCCACTCATCAAAATAAACACCATCATAAAGAAAAATGCTATCGACATCGCCTGCTGTTGTGTTTCTGTATAGGTGGAAATCAATAATCCCAAACCTAATACAGCAATCAAATACACCCCAAGGTAGGCATATAATAAGAATAAATTCCCTAACGGAATAATGCCATAAACGAGCCAGCCGACACCAAATAACCCCATAGTGAATACAACAATACCGATAAACCAGAAAGGCAGGAGTTTTCCCAATATAAATTGATATTTTTTGATAGGCGTAACGTTGATTTGCTCTATCGTTCCCACTTCTTTTTCTTTGACAATATTGAGCGCACACATATACGCCCCTATCATCGTAACCAGCAATGCTAAAATCCCCGGGACCATATAAAACCGATAATTCATCGTCGGGTTAAACCAATTGGACGACGTTATTTCGATCGTTGGGAAGAGGTTGAATCTCGGCATCTGCACCCATTCCATACGAACATCCGCGTTATAATCGGCAATGATGCGATTTAGATATGCACTTCCCAGATTGGCTTTCACACCATTAATAGCGTTGACGGCTACATAAAGCTGTTCCCCATCAGTCTGTCCGGCAGTCCCATCTTCACGAATAAGATTACGTTCAAAACCTTGTGGTATTTCCAAGATTAAGTCGGCGCGGTCTTTTTCGATATCTTCAAATGCTTCATTAAACCCTATTACGTAATTTGCCAGCTTGAAATATCCCGAGGCCGTTATTTTTGAAATCAATTTATGCGAATAGGGGGAATGGTCGTGATCAACAATCGTGATGTTGATATTCTTGATTTCGTAGTCGGCAGCCAGAGGAAGAATAAGCAGCTGCATGATGGGCACGACAAATAGCAGGGGTAATAAAGCTTTATTTCGGAATATCTGCTTAAATTCTTTCTGTAATAAAAATTTCAGCGTTCTCATGTCAAACGGATTTTAAATGTTTTGATATTAACGACCAGTAGTAGCATCGTCATTGTCAATAGGACGAGCGTTTCTTTCCATATTGCCGAAAAACCTAATCCTTTGACCATAACGGATTTTACAATAATATAATACCATTTAGCTGGAATAATATGCGACACCAGTTGTAAGGGATACGGCATATTTTCCAGTGGAAACATAAAACCGGTAAATAGAATGGAAGGCACTAACATGCCCATCAGCGAAATCAACATGGCCGACTGCTGCGAGGCGGTACGATTAGAAATTAATAAGCCTAGTGAGAGAGCGGTGATAATAAACAGTGTACTTACGGCATACAAAAGCAAGATACTGCCGTTAATCGGCATGCCTAGCACCAAAACACTCAGCAACAAAATGATGGTTAAATTAATCAGCGATAAAGCAAGATAGGGCATCGCTTTCGACACAATAATTAAAAAGGGGCTGAACGGCGAAACCAACAATACTTCCATTGTTCCGGTTTCTTTTTCTTTCACGATGGCAACGGAAGTCATCAGCACGCAAACGAGCAATAAAATCAACGACATCACTCCCGGAACAAAATTTACGGCTGCTTTCAGCTCCGGATTATAAAGCATTCTTACTTCGGTATTGATTTGATAGGGCACGCGTTGTAATTGCATCAACTCGTTCTGATAATCCATCACGATTTGATTGGCATACCCGCTGATCGCCGTTGCGGTATTGGGATCGGACGCATCGGTAATCAACTGCACCTGTGCCTTATGCTGATGCAATAAATCACTATTGAAATTAGCAGGAAAGACAACCGCCATTTTTATTTCCGCATCTTTAAACGCTGTTTCAATCTGTTTATGGTTTAATAATATACGTTGGATATCAAATTGTTGGCTTGCTTGCAGCTTTCCTATAATTTGTTGCGAAGCATCATCTTTTGCATAATCACAGACGACGATTTTTGCATTTGTGATTTCGTTGGTCAGCGCAAAACCAAAAAGGATGATCTGCACTATGGGCAACCCAAACAGCATCAACAGTGTTTTTCTGTCTCGAAAAACGTGCAAAAATTCTTTCTTTATGAAGGTCGAAGTATTATTCATCATTCACTCCTTTTCGCTCCTCTTGCTAATCTATAAAAAACTTCATCCATAGAGGTCACAGCGTATTCTTGTTTCAATTTCGCTGGTGTATCAAGTGCTCTTATTTCACCGTCTACCATCATCGAGATCCGGTTACAATATTCCGCCTCATCCATATAATGTGTGGTCACGAAAACCGTGATACCACTATCCGCTGCTTCGTATATCAGATCCCAAAACTGACGCCTGGTTACGGGATCAACACCACCCGTCGGTTCATCAAGAAAAACAATTTTGGGTTCATGAAGAATGGCTACCGAGAAGGATAGCTTTTGCTTCCAGCCCAAGGGCAATGCACCGACCATCTTTTTAGCTTCACATTCCATACCTAATGTTCCTATCAGCTGCTCACTTTTTTCTTTTAATTGCTTATCCGACAGACCGTATATACCACCAAAAAAACGAATATTTTCTAGGATGGTTAAATCCTCATACAGCGAAAACTTCTGGCTCATATAGCCGATGTTCTTTTTGATTTCTTCGGTTTGCTTATAAATATCGAATCCGGCAATAGTCGCCGTTCCCGACGAGGGTTTAGATAAGCCGCACAACATACGCATCGCCGTTGTTTTTCCGGCACCATTCGCTCCAAGAAAACCAAATATTTCTCCTCGATACACATCAAAGGTGATTTCATTGGCGGCGATAAAATCGCCGAATCGTTTTGTAAGTTTGTCAGTATGTATTACAGTGTCCATTCTTAATCTTCCATTAATTTGATAAAACAATCTTCAATGGTTGGCGTGATTGGCTTTAGCTCTATATTGGTATGTTGTTTTTCTTCCAAAACACGGATGAGCTTCTCATTCATATTCTGATTATTATCTTTGAATGTGACATGATGGTATGCACCAAACGCGTTACAGCTTTTTATGATTCCGGTATTTTTTAAATCCTGCAACAGACTCCCCATATTATCTGACTTCACAGCAAAAAGGCTTTCCGAAAATTTCCCTATAATGTTTTCGGGTGTGTCGATAGACATGATGCGCCCGTCCTGTATCAACGCAATCCGCTCGCAAAGTGTGGCTTCATCCATATAGGGAGTAGAGACCAATATGGTAATACCTTGCTGTTTCAGGCGTTTTAGCATCTCCCAAAATTCTTTTCTAGAAACGACATCCACACCTGTGGTTGGTTCATCCAGAAAGAGAATAGTTGGGCGATGTATCAATGCGCAGCATAATGCTAACTTCTGCTTCATACCACCCGAAAGTTTACCCGCTCTCCGATCCTTAAAAGGTTCTAATTGTATGTATATATCCTTGATAAGGTCGTAGTTTTCTTTTACACTGGTATTAAATATCGACGCAAAAAAGTTCAGGTTTTCCTGTACCGATAAATCCTGATACAAAGAGAATCTACCCGGCATATAACCCACATTTTTACGAATAGTCTTATAATCTTTCACCACATCAAAACCATTTACAGAAGCTGTTCCCCCATTCGGTAAAAGCAAGGTGGTGAGGATTCGAAAAATGCTCGTTTTGCCCGCACCGTCGGGTCCAATCAATCCAAACAATTCACCCTTGTCGACATGAAATGACACAGCATTTACTGCCTGCACAATTCCTTTATTATAGGTCTTCGAAATATTATTTAAAATAACGTCTTTCATTTTCCACTTTTCATTTTTCCCTCTCCATGAAATAAAACCTCCCCATACATACCAATTTTATATGTACCATCATTCGTAACCTTTACCTTTATCGCATAAACCATATTTGCTCGCTCGTCTTTCGTTTGTATAGTTTTTGGGGTAAACTCTGCTTTGTCACTGATCCAGGCTATCATCCCCTCCACTTCCTTATACCCTCCATTACCATCGTCCGTTCTAACGATCACCTTTTGGTTGAGTTTGATTTGTGGCAACTGATTTCCGGTAATATATGCCCGCAGAATGATATTGGACAGATCAGCGATTTTATACAATGGTTTCCCTATGGTTGCCATCTCATTGGTTTCGGTATATTTTGTTAAGATTGTTCCGGCTATCGGGTTTACAATATGGCATTTGCCCAACCGGTCTTCTAACTGTTCGATCTGTACTTGTAGCGGAATAACATCTTTGTTAATGCCTTCGCTAGAAATGCTTAAAGATGATTTTTGCGCTTCAATTTGCTTCTTCAGCACTTCAATTTGTGCGTTCATATCGTCTAACTGCTTGGGTGCAGCGGCATCGCCTTTTACCAGATTGGCTATTCTGACTTTCTCTCTTTCAGACGTCCTTAGCTGTTCCTGCAAAGCAGATAACTGAATCGGAATGTTCGGTTTCTTCCCGGCTAATGCGATTACCTGCGCCTCCAATTGTTTTTTTTGTAGATACAATTGCATACTGTCAATATAACCGATACGTTGCCCGGCTTGTATGGTTTGCCCTTCCTTAATATCAAAAACTTTTAACATTCCTTGGGTTTCTGCTGATATGATCGTCTCTTCGGCTTCAAACAAACCGGAAGCATCAAAAGAATGTCGATTACTATTGCACGCCGATAAAATAACTATTACCATTATCTTAAATAAGACGTAGCGATTTTCTGGGGTTGTATTCATGGTTGTCGATTTTAATTCCCTGAAGTTGTTTTAAAGTTGTACTGTGCCATCAAAAGCTGAATTTTGTGAACAATCAGATTTTGCTTTGCTTGGTCTTCTGCATGGGTATATGTGAGATAATCGTTTGTGGTTATCGTTCCGTACGCCAACTGATTTTGCGCAGATAACGTTATGTTTTCCCTCAATAGAACGATATCTTGGTCTGTTTGTATCAGTTCTTCTAGTTTAGATATTTCACTATTCTGCTGTTTTAGCGTCAAGTTAGTATTGAATAAGAAGGTTTCTTTTTGCACGTCAAGGGCATTCTGATTTAGATTCAGTATTTGTTTTTCCTGTTTCTGTGTATAGAAGCTGGAAATATTCCATGTGAGACGGACGCCTCCGATATAATACAAATCGAAGTTATTGTTTAGCATATTTAACGCAGGCCTGCCATAACCTCCCTGAAAAAAAAGATTAAAACGAGGGAGCATCTTCGTGTCTATAAGCTTGTTCTGCACATCGAAAGTTTTCTTTTGTATTTCAAACAATTTTAGTTCCGGACGATTGATTTCTGGCGTCAAAGAAGTTACGTATGGTTTTTCCAGTATCGTGTTTTCATCAACGGGTTGATTAACGAATAGGGAAAGCATATCGGCATACCCTTTTCGGATTGCTTTCAACTCGATGGTACGTTGATCGGCTTTTAATAGTTCTGCTTGCAGCACATCTGCACTACTTTTCAAAGCTGTTCCATTAGCAATGGCCACGTCGTTTTTGTTCATTCCGGAACGGATGTCTTTTTTCAAGATTTCAGCTTGGATTAGCTGCGCATCAATCAGTAGGATACCAAAGTAGAATTGGTTGATACGTTCTTTTAATTTGTACAATTCCACTTCTATTTTTTGTTCTTCCACAGCTGTGTTCGCATAAATGAGTTCTTTTTGATGTTTAACGGTAAATAAATCGGTGAGCGGTTGTGACACCTCTCCATATAATTTGTATTGGTCTTTACTTATAGAAGGAATATCGACGTTGGGGAGAGAGATAGGCACTTGTGTTACATCCGATTGATAACTTACTTGTCCACTAAGGTTTATTTGTGGCAGATAACCTTTTGCGGCATTAGTCAAGGAATATTCCTTTGTTTTGTCCAGGAGCGCATGTTGTTTAATTAAAGGGTAGTTGCTTTCTGCGAGTTGATAGCAGGCGTCTATGGTTAGCAATTTGGACGACTGCCCATAGATGTTGTAGGCTGTTATGAACCAACAGCTCATGATAACCAGCCCCCTCCTAAATATTATTCTAATCATGATTTTAATTTTTTGTTTTAATCATTTGATTAACTATAGAATAAAAAAATACCTTATGTTTCTAACATTATTTTTGCCCATTTAGCAATTAGTACCTTTCTATCTTCCATCTGCATTTTAAACGTGTTATCATCTGCAAATAGAACTTGCTTTGCTATAAAAGGGAAAACCGTCATCCCAAGTAGCGACACGATAAAGTGTACTGGTTCTACATCCGGTTTTCTCTCCCTTAGCTGGCGGACAAAAGAAGAATTTTGTAACAGCTTTCTGACCTGTAGTCTATCTTTAAAGCCCTCCGGATTCGCCTTAATCTCGCCCAGAACAAATAAGGGTAAATCCGGATTGTCAACGAGCAAATTGATATAGCTCTCCACCAGGGTTTCTATCTTTTCATCTAATGTCAAATCATCATTGTTGACTATCGGTAATATCACGCTAAACAACAATTGTAGCTTTTCTGCCATAATCAACTGGAACAATTTTTCTTTACTACGAAAATAGTAATTGAGCAATGCCAGATTAATACCCGCTTCTTCTGCTATATCGCGTGTACGAGTTGCTACATAACCTTTTTGCGTAAACACCTTACTCGCTGCCTGTATAATTTTCTCTTCTGTAGATGTATCTAAATTCTTTGTCCCTTTACTTTTCGCCATGTAATCTATGTCCTTACAGCAACAAAGATAAAGACTATTTTTCTGATTAACCAAATATTTTAATCAAATGATTAAAATATCATAATAAGACCATTTATCCCCAACTTCTGTTAAACAAAAAAGTCATTTCCCTACAGGGAAATGACTTTTTATATGTGACCCCGGAGAGGCTCGAACTCTCGACCCACTGATTAAGAGTCAGTTGCTCTACCAACTGAGCTACGAAGTCCGTTGACACAAATGTAAGAGCTCTCCTATAAAATAGCAAGTATTTCTTGATTTCTTTAACCCATTTTATCCGATTTGTCATCTTATAATCTTCCATATGTTCCCGTTATTTAATGCGTAGAATTTAGTGTACTTTTGTTCCCATATCAGGAAGTACCATGGACTCGTCAACAACAAGCACAAAAAACACGGCAGTGTATGGAAATAAACAAAGGATACGTTTAGCCGTTTCGCTATTCTATTTCGGACAGGGACTGGCTTTTGCCAGTTGGGCAAGCCGAATTCCCGTCATCAAATCAGCATTACAACTTACAGAAGCAGAGTTGGGCACTGTTTTGCTCGCGCTTCCAATCGGCCAATTAATGACGATGCCTATTTCGGGAAAACTTGTCAGCAAATATGGGAGTCATCGTATTATGCCCATCGCCGCGATTATCTATTTGATGGTATTATGCTCCATAGCCTACGCGTCCAATGCCTGGCAACTCGGCGGGACCCTCCTACTCTTCGGGATCACCGGCAACATCTGTAACATCTCCGTCAATACCCAAGGCGTATTAGCCGAGCGCCTCTATAAGAAATCCATTATGTCTTCCTTTCATGGTTCATGGAGTATAGCCGGTTTTACCGGCGCTATCATTGGTTTAGTTTCTCTCAATATTGATCTATCTACGCAAACGCATTTCTATATCGTTATGGGATTGATGCTTATAAATATTTTTTTAAACCGGGCTTATCTCCTTCAGGACGACTCCAATCTATCAGAGAAAAAATCATTTTCTTTTAAACCCGATCGTGTGTTGATATCACTAGGTGTGATCGGTTTTTGCAGTATGGCTACCGAAGGTGCCATGTTTGATTGGAGCGGCGTATATTTTCACGATATTGTGCAAGCACCAGAAAAGTGGACCACCCTCGGATATGCCTCGTTTATGATTATGATGGCATTGGGTCGGTTTATCGGTGATGCTATCATCAGCCGTATTGGTCGCAAACGAACGTTACAGATCAGCGGAATATTAATGTTTATAGGCATGATGGGTGCCGTTATGTTCCCCCAACTTATCTTATGTACACTTGCTTTTATGCTCGTCGGATTAGGCGTTGCCTGTAATATACCTTCGGTATACTCGGTTGCGGGAAAGCACAAAACCATCTCTTCTGGGGTGGCATTAGCCATGGTTTCCAGTGTCAGCTATTTGGGTTTTTTAATGGGACCTCCACTTATTGGGTACATCGCCGAAATATTCAATTTACGTTATTCTTTTGGCGTATTCGCTTGCTTTGGTTTGTTGATGTTTGCCTTGACGAGTCGTCTTACCGTATTCAACAAAAATTAACGTGAAGTTCTTGGTGCTATTAAAGTAGTCGGAAACACAATGGTTTCAAATTCTTCTATCGGATGTTTGGATTCGATTTGTTGAATCAATAATTCTGCAGCTTTTTCTCCCATTTCAAACGCTGGTTGGCGTACGGCGGTAAGTGGAGGAGAGAAGAGATTTACGACCTTGGAGTTCGTAAAACCGGTTACTTCAATTTGCGTTAAATCGGCTTCGGGACGC
>Ga0308157_10004263_pt1 | contig 19215 bp, 16 predicted proteins | sample PhyBR1_FD_201035 | JGI IMG/M metagenome (GOLD analysis project Ga0308157, IMG submission 201035) | Phyllosphere microbial communities from UC Gill Tract Community Farm, Albany, California, United States - DLSLB.R1 | ecosystem: Host-associated > Plants > Phyllosphere > Unclassified | place: USA...
GTGTTCGCGGGCCTCGGAGATGGCCGCGATGACGCTCGGCCGTTCGACCTGCTTCAATTGCTTCAACTGTTCGTCGAGGACACGGTAGCCCTCGGCCGTCATCGGCACTTTTTCCATTGTGTCGTGAGTTTCTTGCTTCGCCCGGAGACTAATGAGAGACGTAAATCAGCACAGACACGATCACGGGGCGCACGTGATCGGGGCCAAGAGTCTAGGGCGCCCTTCAGCCAAACTCAAGAGCATGATCGGCGTGACGGATCAGGGCCTGGGCTGACCCACGGCGCGGCGGATCGCGGTCCAGGCGATGAAGCCCAGGGCCGCCAGGGCCAGCAGCATGAAGATGGTGGAGATCAGTCCCACCCCGGCGGCGATGAAGGCGATGACGACGCAGACGGCGGCGACCAGGGCCGCGATCACTTGAATAATGGACAGGCGCATGGGGTCGTTAACGTCGGCGCCCTGTCGGGGTTGCGACCTCCCGAAGCCGTGATCGACGAACGCGGACCTCAGGCGTAGGCGTATTCCCCGCCTCGCTCCAAGGCCCGATTCCACGCCGGACGGGCATGGATGGTCTGCAGGAAGCGAGCGATGTTGGGATAGGCGGCCAGGTCGATAGCGCGGCTGGCGGCGGCCTCCAGAGGGAAGCTCATCATGATGTCGGCGGCGCTGAACGACGGCCCGGCGAACCAGCCGGTGGCGGCCAGCTCGGCCTCCTGCCAGTCCGCATGGGCCTTGAGCTGAGGGTTGATGAAGCCGGCCTGGGCCTTGGCGGCGATGCCGTTGACGAGGGGGCGCACCAGACCTGGGGCGCGTTTGGGCAGTTGGGCGAAGACCAGCTTCAGCAGCAGGGGCGGCATGGCCGAGCCTTCGGCGTAGTGCAGCCAGTAGGTGAAGCGCCGTCCCTCCGCCGTGCCGCGCGGCGGACGCAGCCGGCCCTCGGGGTCATAGGCGTCCAGCAGGTATTCCATGATGGCTCCGGTCTCGGCCACGCGGATGTCGCCGTCGTCCAGCACCGGCGACTTGCCCAGGGGATGCACCGCCTTCAACTCGGGCGGGGCCAGCATGGTGGCCAGGTCGCGCTGGTAGCGCTTGATCTCGTAGGGCAGGCCTAGTTCCTCGAGCAGCCAGAGCACGCGCTGCGAGCGGGAGTTGTTCAGGTGGTGGACGACGATCATGGGCGCGCTCCGTCTGAGGATGGCTCAGCTTGGGCGCTTGACCCCAGGTCAGTCCAGAGGGCGCCGTATCAACGGCGCTGACGGCCGCTCCAGCGGTTGCGGGCATGGCGCCGGGCGTTGGGCTCGGCGCCGGATGGCGACTGAGACGCGGCGCCAGGGCGGCTGGCCTGATGCTTTTGCCACAGTTCGAAGGCCAGGGCGGCGAGCGCCAGCTTGCCTGCATGGCGACCGGCGAAGCCACGCCCGCGCCGCGACAGCAACAGACCGCCCAGAAGGGTGGCGAGGCGAGGCAGGCGCATGGGGAAGCTCCGTGAAGGTCGGGCGGCTGCAGACTGAACGGATCAGCCGCCCGAGGGTTCAGGGTCAGGCTTTCGGCATCAGGGCCTCGGCGGCCAGGACAGAGCCCTCGACGCCGAGCGTCACGGCCGGTTCGGGCCTGATGCGGAACAGGGGCGAGTGGTGGCCGGGGGCGCCGTCCACCTGATCGGCGGGGGTGCCGCCGACGCTGAAATAGACGCCTTTCACCCCGCTCTCGGGGGTGACGAAATAGGCGAAGTCCTCGGCGCCCATGCCGCCGCGTGGCTTGTCGATCAGCACGTCCTCGCCCAGGCCGGCGACGAAGGCGGCGCGGACGCGGGCGGCGGCGTCGGCGTCGTTGATGGTCGGGGGGGTGTTCTCGAGCGCCGAGCGGGTCACGGTCGGCAACTTGTCTTCGGGCACGCCGAGCGCCAGGGCCGTGTTCTTGGCGATACGGTCGATGCCGTCCAGAAGCTGGGTACGGACCTCGGGACTGTCGGCGCGCACGGTCAGTTGCATGTCCACGCGGTCGGAGATGATGTTGTGCTTGATGCCGCCGTGGATGGCGCCGACCGTGACCACGGCCCCGTCCAGGGGATTGGTCTCGCGGCTGCGCAGCGACTGCAGCGACACGACGATCTGCGACGCCACCAGCACGGGATCAACGCCCAGATGCGGCGAGGCCCCGTGGGTGCCGACCCCGCGGACGGTGATGTCCACGCTGTCCGAACTGGATGAGGTGATGCCTAGCGGCGCCTCGATCTTGCCCGTGGGGGTGTCGGCCGAGACGTGGAAGGCCAGGGCGTAGTCCGGCTTGGGGAAGCGGGTATAGAGGCCGTCGTTGATCATGGCGCGGGCGCCGAAGATGCGCTCCTCCGCCGGCTGGGCGATCAGGACCAGAGTCCCGGACCAGTTGGCCTTCCTCGCCGCCATCTGACGGGCGGTGCCGACCAGGGCGGTGATGTGCACGTCGTGGCCGCAGGCGTGCATGACCGGCTTCTCGGCGCCGTCCGAGTCCACCTGACGCGCGGTCGAGGCGTTGGCCAGGCCCGAGTTCTCCAGCAGTGGCAGGCCGTCCATGTCGGCGCGGATCATGACGGTAGGGCCTGCGCCGTTCTTCAGCACCGCGACCACGCCGGTGCCGCCGACGCCGGTGGTGACCTCATAGCCCAGGGCGCGCAACTCCTGCGCCATGCGGGCGGCGGTCTGGACCTCCATGCCCGACAGTTCCGGGTTGCGGTGGAAGTGGTCGAACAGGGCGCCCAGGTTGGCGTCATAGTCCGCCTTGACCGCCGCCTTCAGCCCGGCGTCTTGCGCCATGACCGGCGCGGCGCCTGCCGCCAGAACCGCCGCCAGAACGGCCGTGATCGTCAAGTTTTTCATCATTCTTCCCCTTGTCCCTGATGCGACCTTAGCCCGTCTGGCCGGGGCGGCAACCGCCGAAAATCTCAGGCGATGAGGGCGGGCGCAATGAGGAGGGCGGCGGCCAGCAGCGCCAGAACGTGGAGGCCGACGATCAGGCTCAGCCAGGCGGCGAAGGGCTGCTTGCGGGTCTTGTGACGCAGCAGCCGCTGGCCCAGCACCGCGCCGAGGCCGCCGAACAGGGCGGCGAGCAAGAGGGTGCGCTCGGGGATGCGGCGCCCACCCGCCCGCGCCCGCGCCTTGTCGTTGGCGAACAGGCTGAAGGCGAGGAGATTGGCGAGGCAGAGGAGGAGGAGGGCTGGGAGCATGACGTATTCGACCTCTCTATACCGATCATCCCGGCGGACGCCGAGATCCAGTCCTTCGGCTCAGGGGCACAGAAGGCAGGATCGTGGACGGGGTTCTTACTGGATCCCGGCGTCCGCCGGGATGAGCGGGAACGGAGGCGGGGCCCACGAAAAAGCCCCCGGCGTCGGAACGCCGGGGGCTGGATCAGGCTGAAACCGTGAGGGCTCAGTTGTAGGACTGCACCGGGCGGACATCCAGTTCGCCGGCGCGAATGGCGGCGATCCCTTGCGCCGCAGCCAGCGAACCGGCGGCGGTGGTGTAGTAGGGGATCTTCATCATCAGGGCCGTGCGACGGATGGAGAAGCTGTCGGCCAGGGCCTGCTTGCCGTCGGTGGTGTTGAAGACCAGCTGGACCTCGCCGTTCTTCATGGCGTCGACGATGTTGGGGCGACCTTCCAGCACCTTCTTGACCAGACCGACCTCAAGGCCCTGGGCCTTCAGGTAGTCGTGGGTGCCGGAGGTGGCGATCACGGAGAAGCCCTGCTCCAGCAGCGAGCGGACGGCCTCGACGATGAAGGGCTTGTCAGCCTCCTTGACCGAGACGAAGGCGCAGCCCTCGGTCGGCAGGACGGTGCCGCCGCCGATCTGCGACTTGGCGAAGGCGCGGGCGAAGGCGGGGGCCAGATCGGCCTCGCCCTCACGTTTCCAGTCCAGACCCATGACCTCGCCGGTCGAACGCATTTCCGGGCCCAGGATGGTGTCGACGCCGGCAAAGCGCGCGAACGGGAAGACGGCTTCCTTGACCGCGATATGCTCCAGTTCCTTGTCCACCAGGCCGAAGGACTTCAGCGGAACCCCGGCCATGACCTTGGCGGCGATGGCGGCGACCGGCTGGCCGATGGTCTTGGCCACGAAGGGCGCCGTGCGGCTGGCGCGCGGGTTCACTTCCAGCACGAAGATGCGCGGGTTGTCGCTGTGCGGCTCCTCGATGGCGAACTGCACGTTCATCAGGCCGCGCACCTTCAGGGCCTTGGCCATGGCCGTGGTCTGACGCTTCAGCTCGGCCACGATCTCGGGACGCAGCGAGAAGGGCGGCATGGAGCAGGCGCTGTCGCCCGAGTGGACGCCGGCTTCTTCGATGTGTTCCAGCACGCCGGCGACGAAGACGGTCTCGTCGTCGCACAGGGCGTCGACGTCCACTTCCGTGGCGCGGTTCAGATAGTGGTCGATCAGGACCGGATCGTCGCCCGAGACGCGCATGGCCTCATGGACGTAGCGGTCCAGCTGCTCGCGGTCGTGGACGATCATCATGCCGCGGCCGCCCAGCACATAGGAGGGGCGCAGGACGACGGGATAGCCGACTTCCTCGGCCTTCTGCGCGGCTTCTTCGGCGCTGCGAGCCAGGCCGTTCGGCGGCTGTTGCAGGCCGATGGCCTGCAGCATCTGCTGGAAGCGTTCGCGGTCCTCGGCCAGGTCGATCGAGTCGACGCTGGTGCCCAGGATCGGCACGCCGTCTTCTTGCAGGGCGTGGGCCAGCTTCAGCGGGGTCTGGCCGCCGAACTGCACCACGACGCCGATCAGGTCGCCCTTGGAGCGTTCGACATCGATCAGCTCCAGCACGTCCTCGCCCGTCAGGGGCTCGAAATAGAGGCGGTCGGAGGTGTCGTAGTCGGTCGAGACGGTCTCGGGGTTGCAGTTGACCATGATCGACTCGACGCCGATGTCGGCAAAGGCGAAGGCCGCGTGGCAGCAGCAGTAGTCGAACTCGATGCCCTGGCCGATGCGGTTGGGACCGCCGCCGAGGATGATGGCCTTCTTCTTGTCCGACGGCTCGGCCTCGCACTCGGGGATTTGGCCCAGAGCGCCGGTCTCATAGGTCGAATACATATAGGCGGTGGCGGAGGCGAACTCGGCGGCGCAGGTGTCGATGCGCTTGAACACCGGGCGCACCTTCAGGTGGCGACGGGCGGCGCGAACCTCGGCCTCGGTCTTGCCGGTCAGGGCCGCCAGGCGGGCGTCGGAGAAGCCCTTGGCCTTCAGCTTGCGGAAGTCGATGTCGGACGCGGGCAGGCCCTGGACGCGGACATGACCCTCGGTGCGGATCAGGTCGGCGATCTGACGCAGGAACCAGGGTTCGTAGAAGCAGGCGGCGTGGACTTCCTCGACCGTCAGGCCATGGCGGAAGGCCTGGGCGATGACGCGGATGCGGTCCGGGGTCGGTTCGCCCAGGGCGCGGATGACGGCGGCGCGGGCGCCCGCGTCGTCGTCGGCGTCGGCGACGCCCTCGATCTCGATTTCGTCAAAGCCGTTCAGGCCGGTTTCCAGACCACGCAGGGCCTTCTGCATGGATTCCTGGAAGGTGCGGCCGATGGCCATGACCTCGCCGACCGACTTCATGGCCGTGGTCAGGTGCGGTTCCGAACCCGGATACTTTTCAAACGCGAAGCGCGGAATCTTGGTGACGACATAGTCGATGCTCGGCTCGAAGCTGGCCGGCGTGACCTGGGTGATGTCGTTCTGAAGCTCGTCCAGGGTGTAGCCGACGGCCAGACGGGCGGCGACCTTGGCGATGGGGAAGCCGGTGGCCTTGGAGGCCAGGGCCGAGGAGCGCGACACGCGCGGGTTCATCTCGATGACGACCATGCGGCCGTCGGCCGGGTTGATCGCCCACTGGACGTTGGAGCCGCCGGTCTCGACGCCGATCTCGCGCAGGACGTTGATCGAGCCCGTCCGCATCAGCTGGTATTCTTTGTCGGTCAGCGTCAGGGCCGGGGCGACGGTGATGGAGTCGCCGGTGTGGACGCCCATCGGGTCGATATTCTCGATCGAGCAGATGATGATGCAGTTGTCCGCCGTGTCGCGGACCACCTCCATCTCGTATTCCTTCCAGCCTAGGACCGACTCTTCGATCAGGACCTCGGTGGTCGGCGACAGGTCGAGGCCGCGCTCCACGATCTCGTGGAACTCCTCGATGTTGTAGGCGATGCCGCCGCCGGTGCCGGCCAGGGTGAAGCTGGGGCGGATGATGGCGGGCAGGCCGACGAAGGCCAGGGCGTCGTCGGCTTCCTCGATGTGGTGGATGGCGCGCGAGCGGGGCGATTCAAGGCCCAGCTTGTCCATGGCGTCACGGAATTTCTGACGGTCCTCGGCCTTGTCGATGACCTCGGCCTTGGCGCCGATCATTTCGACGCCGTACTTGGCCAGGGCGCCCGAGGCGTTCAGGGCCAGGGCCGTGTTCAGCGCGGTCTGGCCGCCCATGGTCGGCAGAAGCGCGTCGGGGCGCTCCTTGGCGATGATCTTTTCGACGATGTCCGGGGTGATCGGCTCGATATAGGTGGCGTCGGCCACCTCCGGGTCGGTCATGATGGTGGCGGGGTTCGAGTTGACCAGGATGACCCGGTAGCCCTCGGCCTTCAGCGCCTTGCAGGCCTGAACGCCGGAATAGTCGAACTCACACGCCTGGCCGATGACGATCGGGCCGGCGCCGATGATCAGGATGGACTGGATGTCTGTGCGCTTGGGCATCGGCTGCTACTCAGTTCGTCACGACCGCGCACTCCCAGCCGTCGTAATCGAGCTGGAAGGCCGCGGCCCAGGATTGCATCATGGCCGACACAGGCGAAAACGACGCCTCGTCGACCGCTATGGTCGTCTCCAGAACGGTCAGATCGTCCTGGCCCCGTGTCAGGAACCCTGCGCGGCGGGCCACCTCGTTGAGGTCGCCGTGGTCGCCGTCGCCATAGAAATAGAACAGCGTATGGCGCGGGGTGATCCCGCTGTCGCCCTGCTCGGCCAGAGCAGCGCGCACCATAGCATCCTTTTCCTCATGACTGGTCAGCGGCGGGGCTCCACGCGCGCGAAGAAACCGGACGCAGGGCGAGGCCCGCGACCGATCCGTTCAGGTTGTCGGTTAAGCGGTCCGTTTAGAGAGCCGGACCCCCGCTGACAAGACCTCGAAAGCCTTGCAGGAGGCAAAGAAAAAGGGCGGCCCTCGCGGGCCGCCCTTCAACCTGTCTTCAGACCGGAATTACCAGGGACGGTAGTTCAGGCCGAGGAAGAAGCGACGACCGTAGGGGTCGAAGTTCGAGTACAGGGTCGTGCCCAGGTACGGCGCCTGTTCGGCGTCGAAGGCGTTCACCACGCCGGCGCGCAGCGACAGGTCGTCGCGGACGTTCCAACGGACGGTGAAGTCGTTGCGGACGAAGTTGTCCGTGTCGAGCTGGTCCGTCGAACGCGAGTCGGCGTTCAGCACAAAGTCACGCAGCTGGACGATGTCCGTGGCGGCTTGCCAGTCGGCGGTCCAGTTGACGCTCCAGACTTCGTTCGGCGTCCAGGTCAGCGACGAGGACAGGCGGACGCGCGGGTAGGCGTTGCCGCCGGTGACCAGGGTGCTGGCCAGTTCCGTGTAGTCGCTCGGGTTCGAGACGTTCAGGAAGTTCTTCTGCTCGATCAGCCAGTTGCCCGACAGCGAGTAGTCCAGACGACCCCAGTTGCGGCCCAGCATCTCGTCGAAGTCGAAGCCGTAGCGCGCCGTCACGTCCAGGCCGCGGGTTTGCAGCTTGGCGTAGTTGAGCGAACCCTGGATGAAGCCGCCGATCGGATCGCCGTTGGGGGCGCCGATGCCGAACTCGATATCCGGGTTGTTGCGGAACACGGTGGCGCAGGCCGCCTCGTCCAGCGTCGTGCCGCTGACGCAGTTTTCAGCCGCCTTGGCAGCCGTGACCGCCGAGATGACCTGCTCGATTTCAACTTCGTAGTAGTCGAGGACCAGCGAGAAGTTCGGGATGAAGCGGGGCTTCAGCACCGTCGAGAAGGTGAAGCTGGTCGATTCTTCCGGCTTCAGGTTCGGGTTGCCGCCAGCGGAGCCGGAGATGCCCGAGGTGTAGATCGGGTTGAAGTCATCCGTGTTTTCGGCCGTAGCGCCGGCGAAGTCGAAGGTCAGACCCTTTTGCGCCGCCAAGGCGGTGCAGTTCTTGATCCGGTTGGCCTTCTTGTCAGCTTCGGCGACGTTCGAGATGGCCTTGGTGGCGCACGGGTCGGTGAAGCTGTTCAGGAAGGTCTCGCTGTAGGGCGAGAAGTTTTCACCCAGGTCAGGCACGCGAACCGAGGTGTTGTAGCTGGTCTTGAACGTGATGTCCGGGATCGGACGATAGATCAGGTTCAGGCCGTAGACGTCGACGTTGCCCACGGTCGAATAGTCGGCGTAGCGGTAAGAACCGCTCAGCTCGGCGTACTCGCCCAGGAAGCTGTCGCGGAACAGCGGGATCGACAGCTCGGTGAAGACTTCCTTGGATTCGTAGGAAGCTTCAGGGAAGGCCGGGCCCGAGTTCAGGAACAGCAGACGACCGTCGGCGTCGGCGTCGCGACCGGTCGCTTCCGTCGATTCCTTGCGGTATTCGCCGCCGATGGCCAGGCCGATGGCGCCGGCGCCCCAGAAGTCCCACAGATTGCCGGAGATCGAACCCAGCAGTTGTTGCTGCTCGTTACGCTCCTTGATGCCGATGACGGCGTCGACGTACTCGAGCGATTCTGCGCTCTGGTTGCCCTTGCCGAAGACGTTCAGCGGGGTGCACTGGGCGATCGAGTCACGGCCATATGCCGTATCACGCAGGTCGCCGCCGCGCTGGTAGTCGGCCAGGTCGCCGGAAGGCACGCCCTGAGCGTTCAGCAGTTGCGAGCGGCAGACGATCTGGCCGGCTTGGCCGTTGACGATGCCGGCGGTGTCGACGACGGCGTCAGCGGCCAGGGCGAAGCGTTGAATGTCGACGCCGCGTTCGCGGTTTTCAATCTCGACCTTGCCGTAGGTGTAGCCCAGGTCCCAGGCGATGTCCTTGACGAAGCCGAACTGGTCATGCGTGCCACGGGCGCCGATGACGTAGCGTTGCAGTTCGCGAGTGTTGTCCTGCGTCCGGTCGGGACCGAACATGGAGTGACGGGCGGTCTGCACGTTGACGCCCGGCAGGGCGGCGCCGGCGGCGTCGGCCGTCGGGCGGCCGTAGGGCGTGACGATGTTGTCGCGGATGGCGTCCTTGACGATCGACGGCAGGAAGGCGTTGTCGTCCCAGCGCAGTTGGAAGCGGCTGGTGGCCAGGATCGGGTTGACCTCGGTCGCGCTGTACGAGTTGATCAGATCGATGTCGAAGAAGGTCGGCTGGCTACGGTCGAACGTGTCTTCCGTGACGTACTTGGCTTCGCCGTACAGGTCGATGTTGTCGGTCAGCTTGAAGGTCGAGCCGACCTGGTAGCGCTGCGATTCCGAACGGGGCACGCGCGAGCCGGTCGAGAAGTTGGCCGGATTTTCACCGTCGCCGCCGACGTTGTACGGGCGGTTGATGCCGACGTTGCCGACGCGTTCGCCGAAGTCAGCCAGGCGAGCGCCGCCGTTCTCGTACCAATAGGTCTTGCCGGGGGTGACGCCGAAGCAGTTGGCGCTGAAGGCGAACGCGCCGCCGGCGCCCGAGAAGCAGTTGTGGTAGTCGACGTTCGGGTTCGTCAGGTCGCTGGGACGCTGGACGTTGGCCAGGGTGGTCTGGCCCCAACGCGGCAGGTCGATGCGGTTGACGCCGTAGAACATTTGGGCGTCCAGCGCGCCGTCATACGGGTTGTTGGTCGGGTCGGCGTCGATGCCGAGGCGGACCGGCGCGCGACGGAGCCAGTCGATGTCCATCGAGGTGACTTCGTCGATCTGCTCGTATTCAGCGTGAGCATAGACGTTCAGACGGTCGTCGAAGAAGTTCTTGCCGATCAGGGCCGAGACGCGCTTCGAGGCTTCGCCGTCCTGGTTGATCATGCCGTAGTTGGCGTCGACTTCCAGACCTTCGAAGTCCTTGCGCATCACGAAGTTCAGCACGCCCGAAACAGCATCGGCGCCGTAGACCGACGAGGCGCCGCCCGTGACGATTTCGATGTTCTGGATCAGCAGGCGCGGGATGGTGTCGATGTCGACCGCCAGCGAGCCGCCCGACGAACCGACGTGGCGACGGCCGTCGACCAGGGTCAGGGTGCGGTTGGAGCCCAGCGAACGCAGGTTCGGCAGCGACAGGCCGCCGTCATTCAGGCCCGTGCCCGTCGTGTCCGACGGAACGACCGAGTTGCCCAGGGCCGGGATGGTGGCCAGGTAGTCCATGACGGTCGTCTGACCCGTGGTCAGCAGCGCTTCGCGCTGGACTTGGATCAGCGGGGTCGGGGCGTTGGTCGGGTCGCGACGGATGCGCGAGCCCGTGACGACGATCTCGCCAACTTCGGTGGCCACGTCGGATTGGGAAACGGGCTGCGCGGCGTCGGCCGATTGGGCGAAAGCCGGAGCCGTCAGCGCGATTGCGCTCACCAACACCGTCGAACCGAGGAGGAATGCTCTCATTACTATAATACACCTGACACAAAAAAGCCGGAAGCGGCCACACATTCCCCAAGGTGTGGCCGAAATGGGGCTGAGTTTGTCCGGTTTTGGTCAAAGTGTGGACGAATCGACGACTTGTTTCGCGGGTGGTGCAAACAAGACACAATTAAGACGATCTTCGTTTCGCAATGTGGAGTTACAGTGTTCTCGCTACACTGTTCTTTGAAATTTATATTTCTGTTCCCGAAACGCTGAAATCTACTCGGGGTGGTCGATGGCCGAAATCCAGTCGGGCAGTTCGCCGATGCGGCTGAGGCTGACGTAGCGGGGATGGCCTTCGGGCGCGTCCGCCAATTCATGCGCCCAGGTGATGTGATAGGGGATGTGGCAGGCGAAGGCGCCGGCCTCGATCGCGGGCAGGACGTCGGACTTCATCGAATTGCCGGCCATGACGGCCTCGGCGGCGCCGGTGCCGTGGCGGGCGAAGATGCGGTCATAGGTCGAACGGTCCTTCTCGGACACAATCTCGACGGCGGCGAACAACTCGCCCAGACCCGAAGCCGCCAGCTTGCGCTCCTGGTCCATCAGGTCGCCCTTGGTGATCAGGACCAGGCGGTATTTCTCGGACAGTTCGGCCAGCACCTCATCGACGCCGGGCAGGGTCTCGACCGGGTGGGCCAGCATCTCGCGACCGGCGGCCAGGATTTCGCGGATGATGTGGGGCGGGGCGGCGCCGTCGCACAACTCCATCGCCGTCTCCAGCATCGACAGGGTGAAGCCCTTCACGCCGTAGCCATAGAGCCGCAGGTTGCGCCGCTCGACCTGGGACAGGCGCTCCATCATCACCGGCTCGTCGGCGTGATCGGCCAGCAGGTCCACGAACCGTTTCTGGCTGAGACGGAAGATGGTCTCGTTGTGCCACAGGGTGTCGTCGGCATCGAGGCCGACCGTGGTGATGGTCATGGGGAGGGCTCCGCAAATCTGGGGCGGGGCTTTAGCATCATCCGTCATCCTCCGGCGAGCATCGCGAGACCGGGGGACCCAGCGGCGCCGAAGGCGATCTTTCAGGCGGGTGTGGTGCGTGGGGTTTCGCCCTGACGGGCGCCGCTGGGTCCCCCGGTCGGCGCCGCTGCGCGGCTTGCCGGAGGATGACGAGAGAAAGAGGCGACGGGTGCGACATTTCGGTCTATGCGGCGGAGATGACCCAGACGGAAATCCTGCCTGACCCGCCGCACCGCATCGGATGGGCGCTCGCCGCCCTGGTGGTGGCCGGCAACATGATCGGTTCGGGAGTCTATCTGCTGCCCGCGACCCTGGCGCCGACGGGCAGCAGCAGCATCATCGGCTGGCTGATTTGCGGTCTGGGCGCGGTGACCCTGGCTCTGGTGTTCGGCGGTCTGGGGCGGATGCAGCCCGACGCCGACGGTCTGTCGGACTTCACCCGGCGCGGCATGGGCCGCTTCATCGGCTATCAGACGGGGCTGGCCTACTGGGCCGCCTGCCTGGCCGGGAACGTGGCCCTGGCGGTGGCGGGCACCGGCTATCTGGCCTTCTTCATTCCGGCGCTGAAAGAGCCCTTGTGGGCGGCGGTCAGCAATCTGGCCCTGATCTGGCTGACGACGGCGGCCTATGCCTCGGGCGCCAAGACGGCGGCGCGGTTCGGCGCCATTACGCTCGGCCTCGGCCTGATCCCCATTGTCCTGGCCATCATCGCCGGGGCCATGGCCTTCAGCGGCGACACCTTCATGGGGTCGTGGAGCCCCGGCGACCAACCTCTGCTGAAGACGGTCCCGGCCTCGCTGGCCATCATCTTCTGGGCCTTCCTGGGCGTGGAGAGCGCCGCGGCCCTGTCCAGCCTGGTCAAGAACCCGTCGGTCGACGTGGGCCGCGCCTCGCTGGGCGGCGTGGCTCTGGCCTTCGTGGTCTATGTCGCCGCCAGCATCGCCGTCTTCGGCGTCATTCCGGCCGATGTTCTGGTCCATTCGACCAGCCCCTACGCCGATCTGGTGGCGCGGGTCATGGGCTCGTCGGTGGCCGGTCTGGTCGCGGCCTGCGCCGTGATCAAGGTGCTGGGCACCATCGCCGGCTGGACCATGCTGGCGGGCGAGACCTCGCGCGGGGCCGCCGAGGCCGGCTGGATGCCGCGCTGGTTCGGCGGGGCGCAAAAGGGCAAGACGCCGCTCAGCAACCCCATCCTCAACTGCGTCGTCATGAGCGTTCTGGTCATCGCCAGCGCCCAGCCGACCCTGGGCCAGCAGTTCGGCGTCCTGATCGGCGTCACCTCGGTCCTGACGCTGTGTCTTTATGCCCTATGTTCGATGACGCTGTGGAAGCTGACGACCAAGACCGCTTGGCGCGTCCTGGCCGTGATCGGCGTGGTCTTCTCTGCCTTTGCGGTGGCGGCGGCTGCGGGCGGTTACATCCTGCCCAGCGTCGGATTCTTCGCCCTGACCAGCCTGGCCTGGGTCTGGGTGCGAAAAGGTCAGAAGGTTTAATCTCCGGGGCGTGTTGACCCCGCCCCTGCATCTCTTTAGTCACGCCGCCGTTTGTCTGCCCGTATTCATTGTTAGGAGCCTGCGCCATGACGACCCAGATTCTGTCCGGCGCCACTGGCGTCCTCGCGCTCGCTGACGGCACCATCCTGCAAGGCATCGGCGTCGGCGCCGTCGGCACGGCCCTCGGCGAGGTGGTCTTCAACACCGCCATGACGGGCTATCAGGAAATCCTGACCGACCCCTCCTACATGAGCCAGATCCTGGCCTTCACCTTCCCGCACGTCGGCAATGTCGGCGTCAACGTCGAGGACGTGGAGCAGATCGGCGACGGCTCGGGCACCTCGGCGCGCGGCGCCATCTTCCGCGACGTCCCGACCGATCCGGCCAACTGGCGCGCGAGCGAGGGGGCGGGCGGCGACCTCGACGCCTGGATGAAGCGCCGCGGCGTGGTCGGCCTGTCGGGCGTGGACACCCGCGCCCTGACCAAGATCATCCGTGACAAGGGCGCGCCCCACGCCGTCATCGCCCACCACCCGGACGGCCAGTTCGACCTGGAGGCCCTGGTGGCCCAGGCCAAGGCCTGGACCGGCCTGGTCGGCCTGGACCTGGCCAAGGACGCCTCGACGCTTCAGGCCTTCGACTGGAACGAGGGCGTGTGGGAATGGCCCGCCGGCTATCCGCGCGTTGATGCGGCCGACAAGAACGTCGTGGTCGTCGACTATGGCGTCAAGCGCAACATCCTGCGCGCCCTGGCCTCGACCGGCGCCAAGATCACCGTGGTTCCGGCCACCACCTCGGCCGAGGACATCCTGGCCCGCAATCCTGACGGCGTAGTCCTGTCGAACGGTCCGGGCGATCCGGCCGCGACCGGCGAATATGCTGTGCCCGAGATCAAGAAGCTGGTCGCCAGCGGCAAGCCCCTGATGGGCATCTGCCTGGGTCACCAGATGCTGGCCATCGCCCTGGGCGCCCAGACGGTCAAGATGGAGCAGGGCCACCACGGCGCCAACCATCCGGTCAAGGATCTGACGACCGGCAAGGTCGAGATCGTGTCGATGAACCACGGCTTCACCGTGGACCGCGACAGCCTGCCGGACGCCGTGGTCGAAACCCACGTCAGCCTGTTCGACGGCACCAACTGCGGCATCGCGGTCAAGGACAAGCCGATCTTCAGCGTCCAGCACCACCCCGAGGCCTCGCCGGGGCCGACCGACAGCCTCTATCTGTTCAATCGCTTCGCCGAGTCGATGAGGGCCTGAGATGTCGGGGCCGGCGGCGAAATCGGCCTATCTCGACTGGGTTGCGGATGCGATCACGGGGGCGAGGGGCGTCGCCGCGACCGCGGCCAGGGCGCCCAGCGATCTGATCCTGGGCTACGCCACCGGCTATGACGTCGCCGACGTGGCGCCCTTCGTACGGTCTCTGCGCGCGGTCTGGGACGGGCCTCTGGTTCTGGTGGTGGATCAGGACCCGGCCATGCTGGCCTTCCTGGCGGACCATGAGGTCGAGGGCGTGGCGCCGCGTTCGGTCGGCGCGGGCGCCTGGGCGCCCCATGCCGTCATGGCCCGTTTCGCCGCCTTTGACGCCCTGATGGCCGAGCGTCCCTGGGCGCGACACGTCCTGATGACCGATGTTCGCGACGTGGTGTTCCAGGCCGATCCCTTCTTCCCCGCGCCCCAGGGCTCGGAGTTCTTCTCGGAATATGACGAGGGGACGCTGGCCGATCACGCCTTCAACATGAAGTATCTGCGCGGCGTCGGCGGCGAGGACATCGCCCGCGCCCTGTCCGACAAGCCGTGCGTCTGCGTCGGCACCGTGGTCGGCGCCCGTGACGCCATGATGCGTTTCTGTCGAACCCTGTTGATGCTGGCGGCCATTCCCCGGTCGGAGATCGGGGGCGCCTTCGGCGCCGATCAGGCGGCCTGCAACATCGCGCTTCATCTCGGCATGATCGAGGGAGAGGTGAAACCCAACTACGGCCGGGTGGCCACCCTCGGCCTGACCCCTGGACAGCAACTGACGGTCGCGGACGGGCGCATCGTCAATCCCGACGGCGGCGTCAGCGCCGTCGTCCACCAGCATGACCGCCATCCTCATCTGCTGGAAGCGGCCTATGCGCGATGGGGTGACGGGCTGGAACGACGCGAACGCGTGCGACCCCAGAGCGCCGCCCAGCGCCGCCGCAAGCTGAAGGACTCCGTCCTGCGCCGCCTGCCGGAACTGCGCTGACGATCAGCCGACAAAACCGTCGCGGATCGAGATCGACTGCTTGAGCCGCTCTGCGCGCTGGCTCCAGCGCTTGGGATCTGTGGCGGTGGCGACCACGCCGATGACGGCGCCGTCGTCACTCTTCAGCGGGTAGGAATCCACGAAGACCGGGACGGGACCGGCCTCGGCGCCGAGCAGCCAGACCTCGTCCGTGATGGCTTCGCCGGTCTTCATCGCCCGAACAACCGGCAGATCCTCGAACCGCGCCACGGACCCGTCCTGGGCGAAGACCTGGAAGCGGTCGGCATAGTCTTCAGGGCGGGCGCCGATTGGGTCGCGGATGTTCAGTCCCGGCACTCCGCCGGTCACCGCCAGGACTTCGCCGCTGGGCGTGGCGTGCAGAATGACCGCCCCGCCCAGTCTTTCGGCCATGACTTCGAGAAGCGGACGAAGAAAGACGGCGTGGGGGTGGAGGGCGTCAGCAGACATGGGGCGACTCAGGCGAAACGTCCGGAACGGTGTGCGCCCAATCTCTGAATTTTTCTGTAATCTCGTCGGTTACGAAGGGGTCAGGGCAGTACGACGAAAGTCGAATCCCGTCGCAGTTCGCAGGCCTTGCGCACAGCTATCGGCGCGGCCGAGATCCAGTAGGCGGCGTCGTCGATCCTGTGAGCCGACTTGCGCTCCTGACCACGGCGACGACGCGCGGCGGCGTTGTCCAGCAGGCGCGCGTGCAGGGCGCGGGGCGTCAGGAACGGAATGGCGGGGGAGCCGGGGACGGCGACGGCGTCGGGGCCTTGAGGCTCCACCGCCGGGCGGGCGATGGCGATGAACATGGAACGTCCTTCAACGAATCAATCCACAGGCTGTGGATAATGCCGTTGTTGCGCGGCATTTCGTTCGCATTCGGACGATGTCGGGGCTGGGGCGGCCTTCTTGGTTAATGAAAACCTAACGTCGTTTTTTAGGGGCGGTCCTTTTTCATCTGTCATCGATCCCGCCTAAGGTGATCGACCTTGGAGGATGCTCATGAGTTTCAGCCTGATGCGGACGGTCGCCGTCGTTCTGAGCGCTGGTCTGCTGGTGTCGGCCTGCGCCAGCGGCGCGCGCAGCGACTTCGGCCTGAACGAGCGCGAGGCCGCCTCGCCCGTGGGCTTTGCCAATGTCCGCTTCTCCGTCGAGGACGAGGCGGCGGCGCAGAAGATCGAGCAGCAACTGGGCGAGGGCGTGCCGAAAGGCCCGGACGGTCATTTCGACCTGATCGCCCTGTCCGGCGGCGGAGCCAATGGGGCCTTCACCGCCGGCCTGATCAACGGCTGGACCGCCAGCGGCCAGCGGCCTGATTTCGAGGTGGTGACCGGGGTGTCCACCGGCGCCCTGGCCGCCCCCTTCGTCTTCCTCGGCCCGCGCTGGGATGGACGGCTGAAGGAGGCCTATACCGGCGGTCAGGCGACCGGCCTGTTGAAAAGCCGGGGCGTTCGCGCCCTGGTCGGGTCGGGCGTGTTCAGCGGCCTGCCGCTGCGCCAACTGGTCGAGAGCAATGTCGATGAGGCGATGCTGGCCGAGATCGCCGCCGAGCACGCCAAGGGGCGGATGCTGCTGGTCGCCACCACGGATCTGGACGCCCAGCGTGGCGTCATCTGGAACATGGGGGCCATCGCCGAGCGCGGCGGGCCGGAGGCCCTGTCCCTGTTCCGCGACGTGCTGATCGCTTCAGCCAGCATTCCCGGCGCCTTTCCGCCCGTCATGATCCGTTCGCAAGGGCAGGGCGCGGTGTTCGAGGAGATGCACGTCGACGGCGGGGTGATGAACCCCTTTGTCGCCCTGCCGCAGATCATGTGGAACTGGGACGACGTCGCCGGGGTGTTCCAGGGCGCGCGCCTGCACGTGGTGGTCAACGGCAAGGATGCGCCGCGCTTTTCCGTGACCCGCGACGCCGCCATCCCGGTCCTGACCCGCAGTCTGGATGCGGTGCTGGGCGGCCAGCTTCGCGCCACCATCGCCGCCAACCGGGCCTTTGCCGTCCGCAACGGGCTGGAATTCCATGTCGCCGCCATCCCCGAGGACTTCGACGGCGCCAACAGCCTGGACTTCAACCAGGCCTCGATGCAGGCCGTCTATGACCTGGGCGAGGCCCTGGGCCGCACGGGCGAGGCGTGGAAGTAGGCGGCGTCCGAAACCGACGCTTTCCATCCTCAATCTTCACAGGCTGTGGAAAACTGAGTCGGGGATGGCCATGTCTGACGGTGCGGCGACCCTTCCCCTCATCGCCGCGCCGGAGTGACTGGGATCGTGCGTTTTGACGATCGTTTCCTTGAAGAACTGAAGGCCCGCCTTCGCCCGTCCGATGTCATCGGCCGGACGGTGAAGCTCAAGCGGCAGGGGCGCGAATATGTCGGCCTCAGCCCCTTCTCCAAGGAGCGGTCGCCCAGTTTCTTCGTCAACGACGACAAGGGCTTCTTCCACGATTTCTCGTCCGGCAAGCACGGCGACATCATCAGCTTCCTGCAGGAGACCGAGCGGCTCAGCTTCGTCGAGGCGGTGCAGCGGCTGGCGGGCGAGGCGGGGATGCAGCTTCCCGCCGAGGACCCGCAATCCGCCGAGCGCGAGGCCAAGAAGCAGGGTCTGACCGACTGGATGGACCTGTCCCAGAAATGGTTCGCCGCCAACCTGCGCCGCTCGGTCGGCAAGGCGGCGCGCGAATATCTGGAAAAGCGCGGCCTGCCAGAGGACCAGTGGGAGCGTTTTGGTCTGGGCTATGCCCCCAACGACCGCGAGGGCTTGAAGAACGCCCTGATCCAGCGCGGGGCCAAGCCGGGTGATCTGGTCGAGGCGGGGATGCTGATCTCGCCCGACAGCGGCGGCGCCCCCTATGACCGGTTCCGCGACCGGCTGATGTTCCCCATCCTGGACGCGCGCGGACGGATCGTCAGCTTCGGCGGGCGGGCCATGAACCCCGACGACCGGGCCAAGTATCTGAACGGGCCGGAAAGCCCGCTGTTTCACAAGGGCGCCACCCTCTACGGCCTGCCCGAGGCGCGCCGTATCCTGGGGGCCGAGAGCCGGGGCGAGCAGGGCATCATCGTCGTCGAAGGCTATATGGACGTCATCGCTTGCCAGCGCGCGGGCCTGCCGGCCGTGGCGCCCATGGGCACGGCCCTGACCGAAGAGCAGATGGAGCGTTTGTGGCGCGTCTCGGCCGAGCCGGTGCTCTGCTTCGACGGCGACGCGGCAGGGCTTCGCGCCGCCTATCGTTCGATCGAGCGGTCGCTGCCCCTGCTGAAGTCGGGCCGGTCCTTCCGCTTTGCCCTGCTGGACGCGGGTCAGGACCCGGACGACATCCTGCGCGACAAGGGGGCGCCGGCCCTGCGTCAGGCCCTGTCCAACGTCCGGCCCTTCATCGAGGTCCTGTTCCGCCGCGAAGCAGAGGCCGAACCGCTGGACACGCCCGAGCGCAAGGCGGGCCTGAAGGGGCGGCTGCGTCAGGCGGCGTCGGCCATTCAGGACAAGGACCTGGCCGAGCAATATCGGCGCGACCTGTTCGAGCGTTTCGACGCCCTGTTCCCGCGTCAGTCGCAGCAGCAACAATTTCAGCCGCAGCAGGGCGGGCGTCCAGGTCCCGGCGGGCGCTGGCGCGGTCCGCCGCCGAAATTGGGTCAGACGACCGAGGGCGCCCAGGCCATGCACGCCCTGTTTCGCTCCATTGAACCGGTGGCCGCGGCCCTGGCCCACGGCGCGGTCGATGACCCCGAACGGATGGACGACCATCTGGAGGCCATCGCCCGGCACGGTTTCGGCGATCCGGGGCTGGACGGACTGGCCCAGGAACTGGTCCGGTTACGCTTTTCCGGCCAGAGCCTTGACTCTGCCGCGATCCGACGCCATCTGGCCCACTCGGGTCATGATGCCTTGATGCACGAGGTCGAGAAGGCGGCGGCAAAGTCCGGCGCGCCCTTCCTGGCTGCAGACAAGCCCCTCGGCGAGGCGAGGA
>Ga0308157_10004266_pt1 | contig 19213 bp, 16 predicted proteins | sample PhyBR1_FD_201035 | JGI IMG/M metagenome (GOLD analysis project Ga0308157, IMG submission 201035) | Phyllosphere microbial communities from UC Gill Tract Community Farm, Albany, California, United States - DLSLB.R1 | ecosystem: Host-associated > Plants > Phyllosphere > Unclassified | place: USA...
CAGTTAAATTTTCTACATTTTCGATTGATAAAATCAAATGTTCAGGCGCATAAAAATTTGAAAAATCAATGGCTTCATAAATGGAACTCAACAAAATGGATTTGCTGTTCTGTAATGAGATTTCAGCGATTTCTTTTCGAGGTAATTCTTTAAGTTGTCTTTCGACTTCAACATTAATTTCATCAACTACTCTTTCAGAATTACTGAGTAAAATAACCTGAGAATCGGTTCCGTGTTCCGCTTGTGACAATAAATCTGACGCAACAAAAGCAGGAATCGAACCTTCATCAGCAATCACCAAAACTTCACTTGGACCAGCCGGAATGTCGATAGCAACATTGTAATTGAGCGCTATTTGTTTCGCAAAAGTCACGTATTGATTTCCTGGCCCGAAGATTTTATCAACTTTCGGAATCGTTTCTGTTCCAAATGTCAAACCTGCAATCGCTTGACTTCCACCAACTTTATAAATATTCTTAATCCCAACCAAATCAGCAGTGAACAAAATCGCAGGATTGATTTTTCCATCTTTATCTGGTGGCGAACAAAGTGTAATATTTTTACAACCTGCAATGTTCGCTGGAATTCCCAGCATCAAAACAGTAGAAAACAATGGCGCTGTTCCTCCAGGAATGTAAATCCCAATATTTCCAATCGCCCGGCTTTCTCTCCAACAGTAAATGCCTTCCGTTGTTTCAATAATCTTTTTTTCTTCTTGCTGAGAAGCGTGAAATTTCCGGATGTTTTCAGACGCAATTTTAATAGCTGATTTTAATTCATCTGAAACTAAGTTTTTCGCTTCATTGATTTCTGATTTTGAAACTTTTAAATCTTCTAAAACAACGCTGTCAAATTTTTCTGTGAAGAATTTCAAAGCCTTATCACCATTGGTTTTCACTTCATCAAAAACCGATTTAACTTGCTCAGAAAGATTTTCCTGATTCTGCAAAGGTCTTTCGCAAAGTGATTTCCAGTCTGCTATATTTGGATATTTGTACTGTTTCATCATAATATCATTTTTTCGATTTCCAAAACTAAAATCCCTTGTGCACCTTCATTCTTCAACTTCTCTATGACTTCCCAAAATTGGTCTTCTTTAATCACTGAGTGGATGGATGACCAGCCACTTTCCGCCAATGGAAGAACTGTTGGTGATTTCATTCCAGGTAAAATATCGATGATTTTTTCGAGATTTTCATTTGGCGCATTCAGAAGAATATATTTGCTTTCAGAAGCTTCTTTTACAGCGTTGATTCGGAAGAGTAGTTTTTTAAGAATTTCTTTTTTATCTTCAGACAAATCATTATTTGAAACCAAAACCGCTTCACTTTCTACGACTGTTTCTACTTCCTTCAAACCGTTTGTCAACAATGTTGAACCCGTACTGATGATGTCGAAAATCGCATCGGAAAGTCCAATTCCAGGCGCGATTTCTACACTTCCGCCAATCTTCTCAATTTGTGCGTTGATGTTTTTTTCTTGGAAATAATTTGAAAGAATCTCAGGATAAGACGTCGCAATTTTCTTATTTTCGAAATATTGAATTCCGCTATAATTTTCTTCCTTCGGAATCGCCAATGACAATCTGCATTGTGCAAATCCCAATTTCTGAATCGTTTCGATTTGTTTTTTCTGTTCCAGAACTTCATTCAGTCCAAGAATTCCAATATCGGCAACACCTTGTTCTACGTATTGCGGAATATCATCGTCGCGAAGGAAAAGGATTTCCAGTGGAAAGTTGGAAGAAACGGCTTTCAGTTTTCTGGTGCCGTTGGAAATTTTGATTCCGCATTCTTCGAGGAGTTTGAGAGACTTTTCGCTCAGTCGTCCACTTTTTTGTAAGGCTAATTTCAGTTTACTCATTTTAGATTTTGACATTGGTCCGAGTAAACGACAGGAGAATTTTTGGAATAAAAAAAACCGACTGATTACTCAGACGGTTTATATTTTTAGAAGTTATGACATATCACTACCTTCCCGTCTGTGCGAGGAAATGGTGGGGATGATGCATAAATTGTGTAGTCATTTTGATATTTTGATGAAGCAAATGTATAGAACTTATTTTAATAAAATCTCATTTTTTTGTAAAATTAACTAAATAAAATTCTCGGCCCACTTCTGGACCATCTCAGAAAACCTAGTATTTTCAAAGGTTTTGTTCCTGATTTTGGAAACCGAATGAACGCCTTTTTCGTCCGAAATTCTTAAAATCTCTTCAGCCTTTTGAGATTCGAAAGCGATGATTTCCGCTTCTTCAATCTCAGCCAGTTTTTTTTTATGAATGAAAGTGACGAAGTTTTCCATCAACGGCGAAATGTATGCGCCTTCCGTTTGTTTCGGGATTTTAATTACATTATCCTGCAAAAATAAAAGATTTCCAAAGATACTTCTTGCTATTTTTTTATTTGGATTAAGGAGAATCACATCGTCCAAATCATTTTCTTTGGCGTAAATCTGAGCGTAAATGTTTTCTGGAGAATGCACGCGAATATTACTCAAAAGATTAGCATTCACATTGATTTCCTTAATCAAATCCAGCTCAACATTTCCCTGAATCCTCAAAACATCTTCCGTCTCATCCACTTCAAAAAAGAAAGCCGTTTCTGATTTTGCCAAGGGTTTGTCGTCCTGTTTTCTGTAAGCCATCAATTGGACGATTCCGTTCTGAACGCCTTTCGATAAAACTTCATTTTGAAATAAATCCTGGAAGAATTCCAAAGTATAAGTCAATGGAATGTTCAATCTCATCTTTCTCATCGAAGCCATCAGGAAGAAGTAAGATTCCTCCGCCATAATGATTTGGCCATTTCGAATAAAAAATGAAACCCAAACCGAATCTCCAAAAAGGAAAGAACGGTTCAGTAACTGTAAATTGTCTTGTGTGTAAATAATCTTTTGTAACTGCATCTTTTTGAGACTTAGTTGTGTGCAAATGGTAACAGAATGTAACTAATTATAAGAATTATAGCGATTAAAATTATAAAAGCAATAATAGAAAATGGATTAGCAAAATTAACTGTCCAGCCAAGCCATTTGGTTCTTTTTGGAGGGAAGATTCTGCGGTCTTCTTTGTTATAATAAAATACGCCGTATTTCCAAAATTTGGGATCGTCACTATTAAAATTTGAAGTATTCATTTTGTGATATTTTATTATAAAAAAAATAATGAACGATAAAAATCGTTCATCCATTTACTTAAGCGGCGCCTAATTTTATCTGTAGATTTTCTATTAGGTTTTCCCAATAGAGTCTATTTTCCTCCTCGTCGCCATCTTCGCAAAAATCTGTGATATTTAGAGAAAGGTCATCAGTGATTTCGTCGATAACGATAGAAAGTTCGAAGAAATATTTCGTTCCTTCGTCCTCTTCCCAACGGTATCTCACAAAACTTTCCGGCTTATAACGTATCAGTGTAGCTCTCTCAGCAGGACCACCGCCCCAACTGAAAAAGAAATCGTCACCACGCTCTACAACGTCGTCTGCAAACCATTCTGATAATCCTTCTGCACTTGCCAAATACTCATACAATATCTCCGAGAGACAATGCATATTGTATTCATACTGCACTTTCGTTTTCGCCATATTCTAATTCTAATTGTGGCGCAATATATAAATTAATTTCTTATTTCCAAATCAAAATCTCTATGGAAATACAAAATTTTTATAGAAATAATGTATGATTTTTATTAGCCGATTAGGTAGCCTTGATGAACACTAATTTTTACAAAAATTTGGGCATCTTTTGACATTCGTCGAATAGCTAGTTTTTTGGCAGCTATTTCCGCCTTCCGTTCCCAATCTTTTTCCCAAAACATTTCCAGCCACAAAAAAGGATTTCCACTCAAGCCGGGCTGCAGATTCTTCGGTAAATCAAGATTTGCCTTAAAAATACAATATTGTCATTCCGTAGTAAGCCTAACTGATTCATTCGACGAAGTCAACCTCAACAGTCTAGATTTCTACGGAATGACAAACTGAATGTTGAACGAAAACTTAGTCAGTTTCATTCCAATATTTTAAGAATAGAATTTTTTTTAAAAATATTTTTATATTTGTAGCCTTAAAAAAAACACACTTTATGAAACAAAAACTATTATCTTTAGTAGTTATTTTTGCTATTACTGTAAAAGCACAAATTACAGATGTTTTGACATCTGGTCTATCTGAGCCAGCGGGCTTAGCAATCTCCGGAAATTATCTTTATGTTGCAGAGTTTGATAGGATTTCAAAAATTGACATTTCATTAGCTCTACCGGTAAAATCGGATTTAGTTACTGGTCTATCAAGTCCCGATGCTGTATTGATTCAGGGAAACACCTTGTATATTTCAGAATATGGTGTCAGTTCAACCAGTGGTAAAATATCCAAAATTGATATTACTTCTCCTACACCAATTATGACAACCCTTGCTACTGATATACCGGGCTCCACTGGAATAGCGATTGGCGGCGATAATTTATATATTGCTGAATATAAATCAGGAAAAATCACGAAATTAAATTTGACAACTCTTGTGAAAACTGATTTTCTCAGTAATCTAAATGGTCCTACTGGATTGTTTGTGGATGGAAATATTCTGTATTTTTCTCAATTTGATTCCAATAAGATTTCAAAAGTTGATATCACACAAGAAGTTCCTACGGTCATTAATGTACTCGAAGGACTGGATGAACCAGCTTTTTTGACTATGGCTAATTCAAAACTATACTTAATGGACTTTGGAAGTGGAAAAATTCTGGACGAAAATAGGAATGTAATTGCAAGTAATCTGGGAGGTCCATACGGCGTAGTAAATAATGGAGCTACCGTTTTTTTCTCGCAAAGAGATAGCAACAAAATTTCTAAATTTGATTTGAATTTACTGAATACCAGCAATTTTATTAAAAGTAGTGATGTTTCTGTATATCCAAATCCCGCCTCAGATTTTATATCAATTAAAAATGCTTCGAAGAATAGTGAAATTCTAATCTATGATTTAACTGGTAAAATCGTAGACAAATCTGTTTTGAATGATGATGGAAAAATAAACATCCAGCATCTAGAAATAGGGACTTATATTATTAAAATCAATAATCAGTCTGTAAAATTTGTAAAAAAATAATTAAACAAACTTTCAAATAAAATAAAAAGCAAGAATTCTAAATTCTTGCTTTTTTAATTTTTATTCCTATTCCACATCATTCAAAGCTTCCAAGATGATTGCACAACCTTTTCGGATTTCATCTTCTGAGATGGTCAATGGCGGCGAGATTCTCATATATTCATTTCGGTAAAGTTGCCAGAAGACAATTAATCCTTTTTCCATACATCTGGAAGCCACTTTCAAAGTATATTCCGGACTTCCAAGATTCACTGCCAACATCAAACCTTTTCCATTCACATTTTTGATTTTTGTATGAACGAGCAATTCCCGGAAGAGTTTTTCTTTTTTATCAGTTTCTTCCATCAATCCGCTTTCCAAGACTTCTTTTAAAGTCGCAAGTGAAGCAGCTGCAATCAAAGGATTTCCTCCAAAAGTTGTAATATGTCCCAACTTCGGAGAGTGTGAAAGGCTGGACATAATTTCCTTAGAACTCATAAAAGCACCAACCGGAACGCCACCGCCCATTCCTTTTCCCATCACGAGAATATCCGGAACAATCCCAAAATGTTCAAACGCAAACAGTTTTCCCGTACGTCCAAAACCCGGCTGAATCTCATCAAGAATCAACAACGTACCCACTTCCTCGCAACGCTTTTTCAGCTGAATGAAGTAATTGTCCTTCGGCATTATAAATCCTGCTGCGCCTTGAATCGTTTCAACAATTACACAAGCTGTTTTCTCCGTGATTTTATCAAAATCATTTTCATTATTAAACTCGATGAAATTGACCATCGGCAACAAAGGACGAAATTCTCTTTTATGAAATTCATTTCCCGCAACAGATAATGCACCGTGCGTATTCCCGTGATATGCTTCTTTGAAAGCGATGATTTCTTCTCTTCCTGTATATCTTTTTGCAAGTTTTAAACTGCCGTCAATGGCTTCTGCTCCTGAGTTGACTAGGTAAGTTACTTCCAAAGGTTCAGGCGTTGCTTCTGCCAAAAGTCTGCAAAGCGCGACTGGTTTTTCTTGGGCATATTCGCCGTAAACCATTACGTGCAGATATTTGTCTGCCTGTTCTTTGATGGCATTAACAACTTTCGGATGTGAATGTCCTAAAGTGTTTGCAGAAACGCCGGCTACAAAGTCCAGATAAGCGATTCCGTTTTTTCCGTAGATGTAGCTTCCTTCTGCTTTTTCGACTTCGAAACCTGCAGCGTATGGTGTCGTTTGGGCTTGGTATTTGAAAAAATTAGTCTTCATTTTTATGTAGATGTTAGAAATTAGATTTTAGAAGTTAGATTCTTCAATCGTATTTCGGGGATTTTTGAACTTCTAAAGTTTTGCAAAGTTCGGAAATTTTGAGTGTCGATTTTATGGAATGACGAGATTTCCGATTTGGCGAAGCGCGCCCCGACTTGAACGGAGCTCATTTTTTGGTTGATGGAAAAGCGAAGGCAAAAAATAGCGGGAGTGGAAGGGAGAAATCGGCGCCCACATTTCGACTCTGCTCAATGTGACAGATGTTCTACTTCTTCACCCGAATCGGCACTTTCGGCTTGTTCTTTTCCTCAAGTTTTTTGCGTTCAGACTCTGCTAAGTTGAAAAGCGTATTGTCCGATTCGTAAATTATTTCTGGATAATTTGGTGTGTCGAGGAAGATGTCATCATGTTTCTGTAGACGGTCTTTGGTGTTCCAATTGAAATCTTTGAAAAAACGTTCATCTTTTGAGATTTTGCTCATGGGATAAGTATCGTTATTGGCACCAATATTACAGGAAACAATCTCCAAACGACGCTCTAAAAACTCTGCTACAATCTCGCCACAAGTGGAAAGCATCACGCCGATTCTCTTTAGTTCTTTTGTTTTTTTATCCTGGTCGTCTGCATAAGTAATGGCTTGTGCGTTGCCGACGGCTTTTGCACTGTCTATAGCATTGTTGTTGAGATAGACAATCATATTCTTGCTTTTGATTTGATTGAATTCATCTTTCAAATTCAATGAATCTGCTTTGCTGATGGCGAAGGCATTTCCAAGAACTCTTATGGAATCTGTGATTTCTTTTTCAGGATTGCTGTACACGCGGATTTCGTCTCCGGTAACCTGCTTTACGCCCATCCAAAGAATTGGTTTTCTCATCAGGTGCATCTCGCCATCGGTCTCATTAAAACTTAAAGAATCTGCTCGACCTTGCATATCGGTTTTGAAAATTCTCACTTTTCTGAATGCTCTCAGATAGCTTTTTTTCTTCAAGGCATTAGCAGAATCCGGTTTTTGAAATGTGATGAATTTCTCTGCAGAAAAATAGGCGGAATCTTTACTGAGAATCTTCACGGCATAAGGTTTATCTGTAACCATTGCAGAATCTTTTTTTTCATAGATTTCTCCGTAACCACCTTTGATAAAGCGTTTTTGCTGAGGATCGTCCAGCGTTACATTCCCAGTTCCTTTTCCGAAGCCTGTGTTTCTGTTGAAATATAGTTTGTCTCCGGTCAGGATTTTTCCATTGTTATGAATTCTGGAATTTTTGTTGAGGAAAGATTCTCCGGTTTTGGAATTGTAACTTCCTAATTCGGTGTAAACGTAATTGATTGGATTTCTTTTGTCCCGTATCGTCGTCGGACCAGTGAAATCGGAAACGCCTGTGTTTTGATTTTGCTTGATATTATCGCTGACAATTGTATATTTATCAGTTTCGATATTAGAACGACCGATGAAATCTATCATCTTAGAGTTCAAATAATATGTCGCCGATTTGGTGTACATTACACTTCCGTCATTACTGTAAATCGTTCCGCCTGTGTTGAAATAGGCTGTGTTTGGGATTTTATCGTAATAAAGCGTTTCTGTTTTGATGGTTTGTTTCGGGTCTGTAAGAACTACATTTTTTCTTGCAATTCCACGTTCTGTATTACCATCATATTCCATTTCTTCGGCAGTGATCCGGTTTCCGTCCGCAGTTGTGAGTACGACATTGCCAATTGCTTTTAAGAAATTTTCTTTCTGATAAAAAACGACCTCATCAGCTGTGAGCACTGAGCCCTGGTGTTCAAAAACAACATTGCCTGAAAAAACAGGGTTTCCTTCATATTTATCAGCTTTAATACCGAAAGTATCCGAATGCTTATTGATGACTTTCTTGGAAGGCTCTGTCTGGGAGGATGTTTTTTTGAAAAAATCATCTTTTACCAAACCTGTATTTTGAGCAGGTGGAACCTGTCCAAATATCTTGATAATTATGAAAAATAGAACGACAAAAAACGATTTCTTCATTAATTTTCAGACTTCTTGTGTCCGTAGAAGTACAGCGAATGCGTATCAATACTTACGCCAAATGCTTTTTCTATCGAGTCTTTGATGCCTTGGATTCTTGGGTCGCAGAACTCTATAATCTCTGCAATTTCTTTGTCCGAATCTTCTTTATAAATCACCAAATGGTCGTGTTGCTTGTCAAAATAAGACTTCTCGTAAGAAGACGTACTCAATGTTTTTTCCCCGAATTGATGCTTTCTGATCAAGCCTGCATCCAAGAAAATCTCAATGGTATTATATATCGTCGCCTTGCTTACATGGTATTTTTTCTGCATCATAAGCAGATAAAGATCGTCCACATTGAAGTGGTGCTCCATACTGTAAATCTCCTCAAGAATCGTGTATCTTTCAGGTGTATTACGGAAGCCTTTATCCATAAGGTATTGTCTAAGGACGTCTTTTATAGTTGCGATATTCAACTCTTTTTGTTTCGTATCCATCGTACAAAAATAAAGATTTTTTTCGGGATTATTCGAAATGCTTGTGTTCGACTTTTTCTATTCTCTCAATTTTGATTTTCTGGTCAAGAAGCGGCGCAGATTCTACCACAACATTGTGGCTTGCAACACCATAAGCCGTAAAGTCGCTGCTACCTAGTTTTTTCACAAAATTATAAATGTTAAGAATGATTTTATCCCGGATTGTAAGAAGGAAATCATTGATGTAAACATTATCAATAATCACAAATTTCAAATCCGGCGGAATGTTATGTGCTCTCAAAGATGGGTGCGAACTGCGGGAAGGAATGGTTCCTTCTTCCATCATTTCAGCCAAAATCTGCTGGAAATAATCGTTGATTCTTCTGTCTCTCTTGAAACCTAGTAAGAAACTGATTTTATAAATCGTTCCAGGCAAAACCTCTTCCACATTGTATTTGAAACTATAAGGGTCTTCTTGGTTGACAATATTCAAGATGAAATAGTGGTCTGCTCTCTTAGGCTGAGCTCTGATAATGGAATAAATGATTTTCGATTCCACTTCATCTTCTCTCTTTGCACGACTTATGAATGCAAGGTTCGTAGCATATTTCGGAATCGTTTCGTCCAACTTCATATCCTTGATGGTAGAAACGTATTTCTCCAGTTTTACAAATTTGATGAAAGTTGTTTTGATGATTCTTCCGTTATACCAGGCATACATACAAATACCGATGAAACCTGCCAATAACACAGACATCCAACCGCCATCAAAAAATTTGATGATATTAGCACTGAAAAATCCACCTTCTATAACGATATAAAGCAATGCGAAAACCGCAATATATATTTTTTTTGTTCGGGTTTTTAAGAACCAGAAAATCAAAAGGATGGTCGTCATCAGCATCGTGACAGTGATGGAGAGGCCATACGCCGCTTCCATTTTGCTGGATTCTTTAAAGTAAATCACGACAATAAAGCAGAGTAATAGTAGCCCCCAGTTGATTTTTGGAATATACATTTGGCCTTTGATTCCTGATGGATATTCGATTTCCTGATTAGGCCAAAAGTTGAGTGACATTGCTTCCGAAAACATCGTGAAAGCACCTGTGATAACAGCCTGACTGGCAATGATTGCTGCCATTGTTGCTAAAACTACTGCAGGAATAATAAACCATTCTGGCATAATTCCGAAGAATGGATTCTTTCCTTGAAATACTTCGTGATAATTATTAAGAAGCCAAGCGCCTTGACCTAAATAGTTGAGAATCAGCATTGCCTTTACGAAAATCCAGCTGATGCGAATATTTTTTATTCCACAATGTCCAAGGTCAGAATATAATGCTTCTGCTCCCGTTGTACAAAGGAAAACTGCACCGAGAATCACAATTGCACTTGGAGAATTATAAATCAGCTTGACAGCATAATAAGGATTGAAAGCGTTCAAAACGGTTGGATGTTCTAGCAATTGGACAAAACCAAAACCACCTAAAACCAAGAACCAAAGTACCATAATTGGTCCGAAAAATTTCCCAATAAAACTGGTTCCAAATTGCTGCACAAAGAAAATAATGATCAAAATAACCAAGGTTATCGGAACTACTGGAGGTTTATGCATCACCAATTCCAGACCTTCAATAGCAGAAATGACAGTCATTGACGGTGTAATGATACTATCCGCAACCAGTGTGGCTGCACCGATTATTGCGACTCCATAAAGCCATTTTTTCTTGAATCGTTTGACGAGCGAGTAAAGAGAAAGAATTCCGCCTTCGCCTTTGTTATCTGCTTTTAATGCGATGATAACGTATTTTATGGTTGTTTGTAAAGTAAGCGTCCAAATGATGCAGGATAATGCACCTTCTATGTATTCCTCAGAAATGATTCCGCCCGATTTCCCTGCGTTGATAATGGCTTTCATCACGTACAACGGCGAGGTTCCGATATCTCCGAAAACAATTCCTAATGAAACCAAAACGCCCACTGCGGACAGTTTTTTGAGGTCAAAATGACCGCTGCTATCTTGCGACATAATATAGTCTTATTGTAAAAATAATTCTGCAAATTTAGATTATTTTATAGATTGAAGAATTTTTTTGATGAAAATGTAATATTCGAAAAGAAAAAGGACTGAAATTGAAATTTATAAATAGCGGAGAAAGCTCCAGAATTTTCTTTTTTCAATATAATTGAGATTTTGCTCATTATCGTAGGCTTCTCTTTCAAAGCTGATGTTTCGGTAAGCCAGTTCTGGATTTTTGTATTTGAGATATTTGATATAATATTCTGACAAGTACCAAATGTAAAATGGAATAATCAACAATTCCAGCTGCTGTCGAAGATGGATTTTCTCGTGATTGATGAGAATCTGATTGTACCTCAACTCTTTTTTTCTCAGCAAAATAAACGGAAACAAGGTAATCCCCGAAATTTTAGTATTTTTGAGTAATCTTTGGCAGATGATTATCATTTTGAGAAGTTAGAGTTTAGATGTTCGAAATTATAGGTAATTCTAAATTTAATGGATAAATCTGATTTGAAGACGAATCTGCAGCCCGACCTGAGTGGAAATCCTTTTTTGTGGCTAGAAAAGCGCAGGCAAAAAGATTGGGAACGGAGGGCGGAAATAGCTGCCATAATAATTCTCATTAATAATCTATCAAAGATAAAAATTTTGGTACAGTTTTTTAACTTATGAAACTAAATGACATCAAAGAGAATGAAGACTTCTACTACAACGAGCAGGGTTACAAGGTTTTTACGGAGAAATTCCATTTGAAACGTGGCTATTGCTGTAAAAGTGGATGCCGACATTGCCCGTATGGCTACGATAAAAAGACGGATACATTTATTAAAAAATCTAAATAATATTACAATGAGAAAATATTTCTTCATATTACTGGCAGCAGTTTCTTTGGGCGTGACTTCTTGCAGTCCTTTCCACGTGAAATCTGACTATGCAGCAACGGCAAATTTCACCAATTACAAAACATATTTGCTGAGAACAGACGATTTGAAACTGAATGACATTGATAAAGACAGAGTCCTGAACGAATTATCCAAACAATTGCAGGCAAAAACTTTGACATCGGCTCAGAATCCTGATTTGATTATCAATGTGAAAGCTTCGCACAAGAAAGTTCAGGATGTGACGACTTCTTACGGTGGTGGTTTCGGCTGGGGAAGACCTTGGGGCTGGGGCGGCGGCTTCGGAATGGGAAATACCTGGACGAACAATTACAACAGCGGAACAATCGTAGTGGACATCGTGGATGCGAAAACCCAAAAACTGGTTTGGCAAGGCATCGGAAGCGGACTTTCTGTAGATTCACCGAAGTCTAAACAAAGACAAATCCCGGAAATTGTAGCTGAGATAATGAAAAATTATCCGCCGCAGAAGGGGAAATAGTTTTTAGACGTTTAGATGATAGACTGATAGATTATAGAAATTAACCGCCAAATCTGGCGGTTTTTTTATTCCGAAATTTTGATGACCAGAAGTTCTTTAGCTTCTTTCAGAATTTCTGATTTTCTTGCTTCATTCAAATCCAAAACGTCGAGTAAATTCTGATTGTTGAATAATTCCTTCACCAACACACATTTTTTCTCCAGCAATTTTTGTTTCTGTTTTCCGTCCAAAGTGGTGAGACAAGTGATTGGATAAAGTGCATTTTGGTCAACCAAACTTTTGATATTTTTATCTTTCGGATAATCCCACGACAACAATCTGAGTCCATAATATTCGCCAAACGCAACGGAATCTTTGGTGAAATAAGTATTTGTGATGAGCCAACCATCCGTGAATTCTGTTTGAGTTCCGAACAAATTATATTGAATATCAGAAATATCTTTGATTCTTGATAAAACGTACATCGGCGTTGTGACGGAGATTTTCGTGTCTTCCGCATTTCGGAATTTGCATTCTACCCAATAGGTTTTCTCGTCTTTTTTAGCAATGACGTCCGCTTCGTGTGTTACGGCGTGGCCTTTTATCAGTTGTCCAGTTTCCGTTTTGTAACCGATATTTTGGAAAACTCTGGCAATCCATTGTTCGAAATAAAATCCTGCTGGACCCAATTCCAGCAACGCTTTTTTCAAACTGTATCTCGCTGCGACGGCGTTTGAGATTTTCTTCAGTTCGTCGAAAGCTAATTTGTAAAGTTCGCGTGTTGTGATTCCGTCAATACAATTTGGAAGAATAATTTTCAAAACTTTTTTCACAGAAGCAACGTCAGCTCCGGAATTCCGAAGTGAATTTTCAAGTTTCGAGATTTCAAATTCTACAATCTCGCCAGCGTTATTTTTAATCTTCATAATTTATATTTTATTGACTACGTCGAACCACTTTCGTTAGCTTTGGGCAGCTTAATCCGCCTTCCGCTCCCAATCTTTTTGCCTAGCTTTTCCAGCCACAAAAAAGGATTTCCGCTCAAGTCGGGCTGCGAGCAATTCGACGTCCTAAAAGATAATAAATACTTTATACTTAATACATTTTACTTTTTACATTTATTCTACAAACCACATTTCAAAACGGCTTCCTTTTTCCAAAGGTTTGTAATTAAGATAACCTTTATGGGCCTCGATAATACTTTTGCTCAAAGTTAAGCCGATTCCGGAACCGCTGATTCTGGTCGTGAAAAATGGAAGGAAAATTTTATCTTTAATTTCATTCGAGATTCCAACTCCATTGTCTTCAACACTTAATAGAATTCGTTTATTGAAAGTTTTTATTTCGGTTTTAATGACTTTTTCTGAATTATCTGCAACTGCATAAATGGCATTCAGATAAAGATTAATCAAACATCTTTCAATCATTTTCTGGTCTGCAAAAATCACTTGATTTTCTAACGAATTGATAATTTTAATCTGATTTTTTTCGAATTCAGGTTTTAGAAAATTAAGCGCAGATTCTACAATTTGAGTCAAAGAAATAGTTTTGAAAACGGGTTTTGGAAGTTCAGCAACTTGTCGGTAATCGTCCACAAAATTCAGTAATTGTTTGGATTTTGAATTGATAATCATCAGGCTTTCCTTCATTTCTTCCTGGTCTTCTTTTTCAACAACTTCTTGATTGGCAATATATTCAAGGTTTTGAATTAAGCTGTTAACTGGCGTTAATGTATTCAAAAGTTCGTGCGAAATTACTTTCATCAAGTTATTCCAAGCCAATTTTTCTTTTTGCTCGATGATTTTCTGAACAGATTCCAAACTGATGATACAGAAACGATTTTTGACATTTTGCACTTTTTTCGTTCGGAGAGAAAACGATTGTTTCAGATTTTCATTGATAGAAATATCGAAGAATTCCTGCGAGTTTTCGTAGTTTGTTTGTTCAATGATTTTATAAAATTCTGATGTTTTTGATTCGTACAATTCCCAAGAATTATATTTGGGAATCTGAAGAATTTCCAGAAAAACCGGATTCACATAAAATACTTCCCATTCATTATTTTTCTCAGAAAGAATCATCAATCCGATTTCCAGTTGATTCAGAATTTCTTCGTACAAAAGTTTGTAAGATGATAATGACAAATATTCTTCTTTGCTTTGATAATAGAGTTTTACAGCATTATCAACCAAATTATTCTCTTCGGTTTTTGGAAACAATGAAAAGTCTTTTTTCTGAATCGCCAACAATATCTTCTCACTTTTTTGAATAAATGACAAAGTTGAAACCTGCGCCAAGATTATACAACCAATCGTTACCATCGTAAACAAACCGAAATTAATCCACTTGCTCTGAGAATAAAAATCAAAGGCAAAAATCCCACTGACAATCGCAAGGAGAATAAATAACAGCCAAATAAATTGTTGTTTGTTCATCTACAATTCAAATTTTTCCATTCTTCTGTAAAGTGCTGCACGCGACAATCCCAAATCTTCCGCCGCAAGAGAAATATTTCCCCGATGTTTTTTCAGAGCTTTTTTAATCAGAATTTCTTCCATTTCTTCGATGTTCAGATTTACAATCGTTTTTTCAGATTCTTCATCCTGAGGCATCAATAATTTCAAATTTTTCTCGTTGGAAAGAATCACGCTTCTCTCAATGCAATGGTCAAGTTCACGGATATTTCCCGGCCAGGAATACGTTGTGAGTTCATTAATCAAAGATTCATTTAAAGCTAAATCTGATTTATGATATTTCTGTTTGTACTTTTCCAAGAAATAATCGGCTAAAGTTGGGATGTCTTCCAATCGTTCTCTCAAACTCGGGATTTGAAGTTCCACCGTATTAATTCGATAATACAAATCTTTTCGAAAACGATTTTCAGAAACTGCTTTTTTAAGATTTTCATTCGTCGCAAAAATAAATCTCACGTCTAAGGTTCGTTCTTTGTTTTCTCCGATTCTCGTTAATTTTCGATTTTGAATTAAGCTCAATAATTTGGTTTGAAGATGAAGCGGAAGATTCCCGATTTCGTCAAGGAAAACTGTTCCGTTCTGTGCATTTTCAATCTTTCCGGAATAATCCTGATTCGCATCGGTAAATGCACCTTTTTTATAACCAAACAATTCAGCCTCAAAAAGATTCTCCGAAAGGCTTCCCAAATCGATGTGGACAAATGGTTGATTTTTTCTTTCCGATAATTCGTGAATGTGTTCTGCTAAAACATATTTTCCGGTTCCATTTTCGCCTAAAAGCAGAATATTGGCGTCAGTCGGTGCAACTTTTGTGATTTGTTCCATCACTTCCTGCATTGCAAAAGAAGCCGTTTTCAATTGATATTGATTGGTTTTTACGCTGACATTTTCCCACTGATTCAGTTTTTTATTTTTTCTGGAAATATCAACTGCGAGGTTTACGGAAGCGTACAATTTTTCATTATTCCAAGGTTTCAGGATAAAATCCGAAGCACCATTTTTCAAAGCCTCAACCGCCAATTCCACTTCGCCGTAAGCCGTCATCAGGATGATTGGAAGTTGTGGTTCCAAAGTTTTGATTTCCTGCATCCAATACAATCCGTCTTGTCCGCTCTCAAAACCTTTTCGGAAATTCATATCCAGAAGAACCGTATCAACTTGTTGTTCAGTTAAAAACTTCAGAATATTCTTTGGCTGACTGAGACAGCTGACTTCCGTAAAAAATTTCTTGAGCCAGACTCTCGCCGAAAACAAAATATCCTCGTCGTCATCCACAATTAAAATATGAGCTTCTTTTTTTCGCATTTTTAAGTTATAAGATTAAAGCAATTTCTTGCGTTCAAAACGTTCTTTTGCTTCTATTAAAGCTGAGTGTAACTTTCTTTCCAGTTCCTTTTTGGAAGGCAATTCGGTCCAATATTCGGCAACCATAATTCCGTCTTTGTGCATTTCCAAAAGTTCCACTTGTTCTTTGCTACTTTCTGCACAAAGTATGAGTCCGATTGGGGTTTCTTCGCCTTCCTGACGTTCGTTTTTATTGAGCCATTTCAGGTATAATTCCATTTGCCCTTTATGTTTTGCCTGGAATTTACCCAACTTCAGCTCTATTGCAACCAATCTTTTTAAGGAGCGATGGTAAAATAATAAGTCAAGGTAAAAATCTTCGCCATCTATAATCATTCTCTTTTGGCGTTCTACAAATGCAAACCCTTTCCCTAATTCTAAAATGAATTTTTCTAATTCGTGAAGAATTGCAGTTTCGATGTCTTTTTCAAGATATCCATTTTGTAGTCCAAGGAAATCCAGTAGATATGGGTCTTTAAAAGTGTTGGTAGGGAAATTTTCGTTTTGCGTGACTTGAATATTTGCAATCTCGGTTCTCTCGAAGGCTTTGTCGGCAATTTGTTTTCGGAGTTCTCGTTTTCCTAATGTTCCAACGATTGATAACTCAGCGTAAAACATTCTTTGCTCATTGGTTTTCAGTGGAATAAGGATTAAAAAATGAGACCAGCTTAATTGTCGTGCCAGTGGAACGACAATTTGTATTTCGGGAAAAACGTCTGCAAATTGCATCATTCTTCTTACATTTCGTTCTGTAAAATTACGTCCATAAAGGTGTTCCAATTGTGCCGACACTGTTGATACGGTTTGTTTTCCATATTCTGCACGTTGGTTTTGGAGGATGTCATCATTGATGCGTTTGCCAACTTGCCAAAACAAAGTGGTAAGTGTGCTGTTGGCTTGCATCGCAACTTGATGGCGACTTTGTTCTATCAATTTTGATAAATCTGTCAATAGTTTTTCGTTAGGAAATGCTATTTGATTATCTGGAGATTCTGTGTTTTTTATTTTTTTTGTCATAGTTTTTAATTTTCATCAACTAAAGCTGTTCGTTTTCGCACAAAAAGTGTCCGATAATGAACAGTCTTAAAATTAATAAAATTATCTTTAATCACATTTTCAGAGAGTTACAAAGTTATAAATCTCTGGCATTTGCCTTGTGTAATAGTCTGTAGATAAATAAGTTATCGTCAATATGGATACGAAAATAGTAAAAAAGAAGTCTAAACTAAAATTAATATCGATTATCGTTGTTTCTGCTTTGGCAGTTTCAGTTTTTGGATGGTATTTCCTCAATCAGAAAAAAACTTATAATGTAAAGTTGGAAGATATTCAGACTGATGTAGTGACGAATGGGAAATTCGAAGATATGTTGATGGTTACGGCGCAAACTCAATCTCTTAATTCTTCTTTAGTTAATGTTTTGGAAGGTGGTGCGGTAAAGGAAATTTTTGCAGAAGACGGACAAATGTTGACAAAAGGACAACCAATTGCCAGAGTTTACAATCCGAATACAGAATTCAATTATCTGAATCAGGAAACTGGAATTATGCAACAAATCAGCCAGATGAGAAGTTCGCTTTTGGAACTGAAAAATCAGGAATTCAATCAGGATAAAGAATTGCTTCAGTCTCAAAATGATTATAATACGGCTTTGCAATCTTTCAATCTCCAGAAAAGATTGTACGATGCGGAAATCGGAAAGAAAACGGATTATGATATTGCTTTACAAAATCTGAATTATCAGAAACAAAGAAAAGTGATTGTTGAAAAAGGCGCTTCCAGCGAAAAGGCTTCCAGAAATTCTCAGTTTTCTGCGATTAACAGTTCCATCAATCAAATGGAAAAAAGTTTGAATATTCTTCGTTCCAACAAAAATAATTTCCTGATAATGTCACCTGTTTCAGGAAGATTATCGTCATTCAATATTTCATTAGGACAGAATCTGACAAGTGGCGAAAGCATCGGAAAAGTAGATTTGATGGGAGGCTACAAGTTGATTGCGAAAGTGGATGAATATTATATCAACAAACTTCAAAACGGAATCAAAGGAAGTCTGGAAAGCAATGCGAAACAATTTGAGGTCATCATTACCAAAATCCTTCCGGAAGTGAAAGACGGACAATTTTCTGTAGAACTTAATTTCGTTGATGTAAAACCGGAAAACTTGAAAATCGGAATGACGTTCGGCGTGAAGCTGAAATTGTCTGCTGACACGCAAAGTATGATGATTCCAAAAGGGAATTTCTACAAAGACACCAACGGGAAATGGATTTTTGTCCTTAAAAATAACAAAGCCGAAAAACGAAACATCAGCCTTGGAAGAGAAAATCAAATGTATTACGAAGTGGTTTCCGGACTTAAACAGGGAGAAACGGTCATCACATCAGATTATTCTGAACTTAAAAAATACGAAATATTAGATATTCAAAAATAAACTTAAAAACTAAAAAATATAATAATGCAAAAATTACTATTATTAATTATAATTACTATCACTGCGATATTTGTAAAAGCGCAAAACTCTTCGAAAGGGAGTGAGATTCTGGAAAGCAAAACCATCGCTTTGGAACATTTTGATTCTATAAATTCTGAAATGGTTTTTGATGTGGAAATAAGAAAATCTAATGATGAAAAAGCGGTGATTACAAGTAATTTTCTTCGTTTTGTTGAAGTCAATGTGAAAAATAATACATTAGAAATTGACTACAAAAGAAATCAGCCAATGGAAAATGTGAATACCAAAATTGTGATTTATGCGAAAGATATAAAATCTGTGAGCGCAGGCATCGGTTCTATCGTGAAAATCAAAGACAACTTTAATATTCAGAAATTTTCTACGGAAAGTGGCGGGAAAATCTTTGGCGATTCCAATGCGAAAAATATTGTCATCAACACTAAGTCCGGAGGTTCTGTTTTGGGAACTATAAATACAGAAAACCTTGTTTTGAAGGCACAATCAGGAAGTAAAATTGATATTCAAGGGAAAATTGACACGGCGAAAATTACTTCCGAAGGCGCATCTAGAATCATTGCAACAAAAACTAATATTTCTGTCGCAACTGTGAATGCGGAATCGGCTTCATCAGTCAGCTTAAGTGTTTCTAAAGAACTCACAGCTTCTGCAAGTTCGATGGCGAAAATCAGATACAAAACGTTGTCCGGAATCAAATTTTCTGGTGACAGAGATTCTGGCGG
>Ga0308157_10004268_pt1 | contig 19205 bp, 18 predicted proteins | sample PhyBR1_FD_201035 | JGI IMG/M metagenome (GOLD analysis project Ga0308157, IMG submission 201035) | Phyllosphere microbial communities from UC Gill Tract Community Farm, Albany, California, United States - DLSLB.R1 | ecosystem: Host-associated > Plants > Phyllosphere > Unclassified | place: USA...
TCCGTACGGTTTGACATTTGATACAACTTATGTTTACGGACAAAACCAGACTATTAGAGGGTTTTGGGGATTGCGATATACGTTTAGGTAATTTTTTTACACAATCTTGTCATTACCGTAGGAATCTCAAGATACTAATAATCGTTGTGTAAAGATTCCTACGGAATGACAAACTAATTCAATAATAAAGGGAGGTATTTAATTTTTAAAATCCTTTTAATCTGTTAAATCTTTGGCAAAAAAATGACAATAATATGAAAAAGCTATTTCTATTCATTCTTTTTTTTGGAATAACTTCAGCCGGATTCTGTCAGTTGAAAAGTCATTCTTTTGAAGCAATAGATAGTTTACAGCAGATTCAAAAGCGAAAAATCATTGTTTTTATCCATACAGACTGGTGTCAGTTTTGCCAACGCATGAAAAATACAACTTTCAAAAATCAGGAAATTATTCAAAAACTGAATTCAGATTTTTACTTTGTTGATTTGAATGCTGAGGAAAAAAGGAATATAAAGTTTAATAATCACATCTTTAAATTTCAGCCAACAGGAAATAATGTCGGAGTTCATGAACTGGCTTTGCAGTTAGGAACTATGAACAACCAGATTGTATATCCGGTTTTATGTGTTTTGAATGATAAAAATGAAATCCTTTTTCGATACAATAATTACCTAAGCCCAAAAGATTTTAAACAGCTTTTAGAAAAAATGAAAGAATAAAATTGCTTATTTTTGAGAATGAATTCTCCTCAAATCAAACATTTCAATTACATTTTTACAGGAACAGGTCTTGCAGCTCTGATGACGGTTTATAAAATGTTTTTGTCCGGAAAATTTAGTGATAAATTGATTTTGCTGTTAGACCACAATTCTAAGAAAACCAATGACAGAACCTGGTGTTTCTGGGCGGAAGAGGAAACCGTCTGGAAATCGGTCATCTCCAAAAAATGGAATTCGGCTTTGTTTGCGAATGAAGGTTTTAGACGAAATTTAGATTTAAAACCCTATCAGTATAATCAAATTCGGGGATTGGATTTTTATGACTTCGTTTTCGAATTACTTTCCAAACAAGACAATATTACTTTTATAAACGAGAAAGTTACCGATATCAATGAACTCGAAACCCATGTTTTTATCGGTACGGAAGAAAACAGATATACTTGTGATTACCTGTTCAACAGCATTTATACGAAGGCTTTCGCGGAAAGGCAAACAAAATATCCTGTTTTGCAGCAGCATTTTGTGGGCTGGTTTGTAAAAACTGAAACAGAAATTTTCAATCCTGAAGAAGCTACTTTTATGGATTTTTCTGTGGAACAAAGGGGAAATACACGTTTTATGTATGTTTTACCAAATTCTAAAACCGAAGCTTTGGTAGAATATACATTGTTTTCAGAAAATTTGCTTCCGAAAGAAGAATATGAAAAAGAAATTGAAATTTATCTGAAAAAACTCGGCGTAAGCCAATACAAAATTCAGGAAGAAGAGCAGGGAAGTATTCCAATGACCTGTTATCCTTTTTGGAAAAGAAACACCAAAAGAGTCCTCAATATAGGAACTGCTGGTGGATGGACCAAAGCCAGTACAGGCTATACATTTAGAAATTCGGATAAAAAATCTTCGGCATTAGTTAATTTTCTTCAGGGTTCTAATTTCAAGATGAAAGATTTTCATAAAAAAAGTAGATTCTGGTTCTATGATTTATTGCTTTTGGATATTCTTCACAGAAATAATGAATTAGGAAGTTCTATTTTTTCTTCTTTATTCAAAAATGGAAAACCATGTCTGATCTTTAAATTTTTAGATGAAGAAACGAATCTGATTGAGGATTTGAAAGTGATTTTAAAATGTCCGAAAATCCCGTTTATAAAAGCTTTATTTAGGACTTTAATGAAATGAAAAATAGGTTTTGTCACCTTACATTTGGACTTTTAATTTTATGACTTTCAAACTTTCGACTTCATCAATCGAACTATAACAAAACTTTATACTTCAAATTAAGTAGTTGCGGTGAAACTTTGTAACTTTGCAGTTCAAAAGTAAAATTTAAAAAATAAAAATATGTATCCAGAAGAAATGGTAAAACCAATGCAGGCTGAATTGACCTCTGCAGGTTTTCAAGATTTACATAGTGCAGAAGCTGTAGATAATGCTATCAAAGCTGAAGGTACCACATTGGTAGTTGTAAATTCTGTTTGCGGTTGTGCAGCAAGAAATGCGCGTCCGGGAGCAAAAATGAGTTTAGAAGGTGCTAAAAAACCAGATCACTTAATTACAGTTTTTGCTGGTGTTGACAAAGAAGCTGTTGATGCTGCAAGACAACATATGTTTCCTTTCCCTCCATCATCGCCATCTATGGCTTTGTTCAAAAACGGAGAATTGGTTCACATGTTAGAGCGTCACCATATCGAAGGTCGTCCTGCAGAAATGATTGCTGAGAATTTACAGGATGCTTTTAACGAGTTCTGTTAATTCTAAAGGTTTGAAATTATATGAAGACTGTCTATTTATTTAGGCAGTCTTTTTTATTAGAAGCTATTCCGGTTGTCCACTATATCTTTTGTGCCAAACCCCGGCACAAAAGGATGCCGTTTCCATCCGGGCTAAAAAAATCAAAATGCTAAGAACTTTAAGTTTTTCAGCAATTTTAAAATCTTAGAAACTCAGAAGCTTTGCCACTTAGAACCTTTTTTCCTAACTTTGCGGCTTCAAAAAATATTCTCAACTTAAACTGTTTATAGCATGCAACTGTATAACACCTTAAGCGCAGAAGAAAGGGCCATCATGATCGATGATGCCGGTAAACAACGACTAACGTTGTCTTTCTATGCGTATGCCAAAATTCAAGATCCCAAAAAATTTCGCGACGATTTATTTTTAGCCTGGAATAAGCTCGATGCTTTAGGCCGAATTTATGTTGCTACAGAAGGAATAAATGCTCAAATGAGTATTCCGGAAGAAAATTTGGAAGCTTTTAGAGCAACTCTTGAAGTTTACGACTTTATGAAAGGCATACGATTAAATGAAGCTGTTGAACATGATGACCATTCGTTTTTAAAACTGACCATTAAAGTTCGTGATAAAATTGTAGCTGACGGTCTAAATGACGATACTTTTGATGTAACTAACATAGGTGTTCATCTGAAAGCTAAGGAATTCAACGAAATTCTTGATGATCCAAATACAATTGTAGTCGATTTTAGAAATCATTACGAAAGTGAAGTGGGACATTTTAAAGGTGCTATTACTCCCGATGTTGAAACTTTCAGGGAGAGTTTGCCAATTATCAACGAACAGCTTAAAGACCATAAAGACGATAAAAACCTTGTCATGTATTGTACCGGGGGAATTCGCTGCGAGAAAGCAAGTGCGTACTTCAAACATCAGGGTTTTAAAAACGTATATCAATTAGAAGGCGGAATCATCAACTATGCGAAACAGTTGAAGGAAGAAGGGCTGGAAAGCAAATTCATCGGGAAAAACTTTGTGTTTGATAATCGCTTAGGCGAAAGAATTACAGACGACATCATTTCGCAATGCCATCAATGCGGAAAACCTTGTGATAATCATACCAATTGTGAAAACGATGGCTGCCATTTATTGTTTATTCAGTGTGATGAATGTAAAGCCGCTATGCAAAACTGCTGTTCTGCGGAGTGTCTTGAAGTTGTAAATATGCCTTTGGTGGATCAGGTAAGATTAAGGGCCGGAAAACAGGTAGGAAATAAAGTTTTCAGAAAAGGAAAATCAGAAAATTTGAAATTCAAGCACTCTGGAGACTTACCAGAAACTGCTTTAGCAACTGCACAAAAAAGTGCAGATATTCGCCAAAAGGTAAAAATCAAAAAAGTATTGCTTGGAAAAGCAGAGCATTATTACGTCAAAGCGCAGGTAGGACAATTTACAGTTGAAAATAACGAACTGAATGCAGGCGACAAAATTTTAATTTCAGGACCAACAACCGGTGAACAGGAATTGGTATTAGAAAAATTAATTGTAAATGGAGCAGAGGCTCAATCTGCTAAAATGGGAGATAAAGTTACTTTTGAAGTTCCATTCAGAATCAGATTATCGGATAAATTGTATAAAATTGTAAATTAGCGGTTTTTAAAACCCTAATTTACAATGTCTCATTCTTTTCCCAAATTATGGATGTATGCCTATAATCGTACGGGTTTGGAAATTCGACTATCTGTAATGATAAAAAATACCACAATATTTTATAACATAGCCCACGGTTTAAACTGTGGGCTATTTTAGTTACTACAAATAAATTTTAAATATAGACTATGATATAAATCATAGGAATCTAATCTATACCCACATTATTTTTGTCATTTGTTAGACGACTAGCTTCAGAAAACATATCATTTGAATAATAAAATCAAAAATGACAATTAACAACAAAATCGAACTCATGGCTCCTGCAGGAAATTTTGAGTCGCTTCAGGCTGCTTTAGATAATGGCTGTGATTCTGTATATTTTGGTGTTGAGCAACTCAACATGCGTGCAAGATCGACGGTTAATTTTACGATTGACGATTTAAAAGAAATCGCTAATCGCTGCGAAGCTAAAAACGTCCGAAGTTATTTGACTTTAAACACGATTATTTACGATCATGATTTATCGGTCGTGAAAACATTATTGAATAAAGCCAAAGATGCGAATATTACGGCAGTAATTGCATCAGATCAGGCTGTAATTACTATGGCAAGATCGATTGGAATGGAAGTTCATATTTCAACCCAATTGAATATAACTAATATCGAAACCATTAAATTCTATAGTTTATTTGCCGATACAATGGTTTTAAGCCGTGAATTGAGTTTGCGTCAGGTAAATAAAATCACAGAACAAATTGAAAAAGAACAGATCAAAGGACCTAACGGAAATTTGGTAGAAATCGAAATCTTTGGTCACGGTGCTTTATGTATGGCGGTTTCGGGAAAATGTTATTTGAGCCTGCATTCGCATAATTCCTCTGCGAATCGTGGTGCCTGCAAGCAAAACTGCCGAAAAAAATATACGGTTATCGATCAGGAAACTGGTTTTGAAATAGAATTGGATAATGAATACATGATGTCGCCAAAAGATTTGTGTACATTGGATTTTCTGGATCAGGTAATTGATTCCGGAATTCGGGTTTTGAAAATCGAAGGACGAGGAAGAGCACCCGAATACGTGGCAACAGTTATTAAAACCTATCGCAAAGCTATCGATTCCTATTACGAAGGTACTTTCTCGAAAGAGAAAACAACAGTTTGGATGGAAGCTTTAAATACGGTTTACAATCGTGGCTTCTGGTCAGGTTATTATCTGGGTCAGGAATTGGGAGAATGGAGCAGTATTTCAGGTTCAGCAGCAACTCAGAAGAAAATTTACGTTGGAAAAGGAACACATTATTTTCCAAAAGCCAAAGTTGGGCAATTTAAAATAGAAGCTTACGATATAAAATTAGGTGATAAAATACTGGTAACCGGACCAAGTACCGGAGCTGAGGAAATGATTATCGACGAAATGTTTGTGAATGATTTTACCGCAGAAAAAGCAACAAAAGGTGACGATTGTACTTTTAAATTGCCATTTAGAATCAGAATGTCGGACAAACTCTATAAAATTGTTGAGGCGTAATGGTAATCATCACTTTACAAAGAGACAAATGCATCGGCTGTAATTATTGTGTGGAAATGGATCCGGTTCATTTTCAAATGTCAAAAAAAGACGGAAAATCTGTTTTACTTCATTCGCAGAATTCGAAAGGCTTTTTTACTTTAAAATCACCAAATCATGGAATTGCAGAAAGCTGTGAACTGGCCGCAAAAGCTTGTCCGGTTAAAATTATTACCGTTAAGGAAACGTAATACTATACTTTAAAAGCAAACCCTATTTTGTATGGCTACAGAATAGGGTTTTTATTTTTATTCGCTTGAAAAATCAAGTTCATCAAAATCTTCAATTTCAGACAACTTAATCAGTTTTGTTCTACTGATTTTAGTTTCTTTTTTCTCAAAAATTTCATCGTCATCATAAGTGTTTTCATTGATGTTTTGGTTTACGATTTTTTTGCGTGTCAGGAAATTGATACTGATCTCAGTGAGAACAATTGGTCCACGGTTACTGCTTCCATCGTAACCAATCAACTCTAAATCATTATTTTGAAGCCTAAATGTATAAGACCAATATCCATATCTGCCGTGACTGTAGTTAATAAATAGTTTGTTCTTATCGATTTGAAAGTCGAGTTCAGGGGCATAATAAACACCGCCATCTTCGTTTTCTGAAGAAAAACAATTATAATTTTTAACCGCTAATTCGTAGCCGCCTTTTTTATTTAGAAGTACCATAATTCCTCTGCGATTTCGATCTAATTTACCCCGATATTCATGTGTAATAATTTTACTTTTATCTGTACCTTTTATAATTAATACACAATCTTCTAATCCGTCTTTATTCAGATCGCCGTAAATTGTGTCAAAAGGCACATGGTTTTTAGGTATAAAATCGGCAAGATTCTTTTTGACTTCGATAGCAGGTTCTTCGACTTCGGGAATCTCTTTTAAATCGACAACTTCTGCTTCCGGTGATTTTTTATTCGTTTTAGAATCTTTATTACAGCTATTTAATACATTAAGCAGGAGTATTGTTATAATAGCTAAGAAATATTTCTTACTCATGTCAGGGAATTTTTGTTTTTATGATGAGATTAAATCTTCCGCTTATTATTAAATGCCAAATTTTGCATCAATATGATGCTTTTCGGCATAGGCTTTTCCTACAGCCATTAGTTTAGCAAATTTAGAATCAGCTTCAGTTTGAGTTGCAGCATCAAAATCAGCTATTGCTTTTTGAATTTGTTCTGGTGAACGCTTTTCATCCTTCATTTTAGCAATTGGTAAATAACCTTCTTTTTGTTTAGCAATTACATAAGAAAATAAATCTTTTGAAGCCTGAAGAAGATCTTTATTATCATCGTCTTCTGTTATTTCATTAATTTTTTTCAATTGAATTTCTAAATTTGAGATATCGTATTTAAAAGCATCCTGATAAGAAGAAGGAATCATCTTTTTTTGGTTTTCATCATAAACCTGAGGCTCAGATTCCAGCTTATTGCTGATTTCTTTGCCGCCAAATCGGGATAACAAATTCGAATTTAAAACTGCAATATCAAAAGTTTTCTCGGGTGATAAATTGCTGCAGGAAGTACAAATTAGACTTCCCGCGATTACTACTAGAAATAAGATAGCAGTATTTAAGATTTTTTTCATTTTTAATTCTGTTTATTATTTATCCTTTTAATATTTTGCTTTTCTCGCTTTCAAATTCTTCCGAAGTCAGAATTCCGGCATCTAAAAGTTCTTTTAAATCCAGTAATGCTTTTTTCTTTGCTTCCATAGCATTTCCTGAATCTGTTTTTTGCGGTTCTTCTTTCTGAATTGGTGTTACAACCGTTCCCGAAGGTGCATATTTCAGAATTAGTTCTGTGATTTCATTAAAACCTTTCACGTTTGAATAATCAATCGCTTTTTGTTCTTTTACGTTTACAATTGAAGCATCGGCTTTGTTTTCCAATAAATATTTTACCACATCTTTTTTTCCGTTGGCTGCGCTGTAATGCAAAGGCGTATTTCCGGATTCGTCCTGAATGTTGATGTTTGCCCCGGCTTCAACCAATAATTTTACCATACTTAAATTACCTTTTTTGGTGGCAACATGCAACAAACTTTCTCCGCCATATGTATAAGAACTGTTAAGTGTAAAGCCAGAGTCATTCGAAATAGTAGTCGCACTAACAATCCAATCAAGGTAGTCGTTCATAGAAGAAGTGTCCTGAGCGACAGGTTTGCTGTAATTAACATCAACTCCGTTTTCTAAAAACAAGGAAACAATCTCCTTTTGGTTATTCGCGCAGGCGTACCAAATAGGTGAATAGCCATTATTGTTTGAAGTGAAAACATCTGCGCCTCTTTCGACTAATACTTTCGCCAACATTCGGTTCGTTTCATAACAAGCAATTAAAAGCGCATTTTCTCCCGAATGATTCATGTGATTTATTGCTGCACCATTATCCAAAAGCAAGGTCACCATCGGAATTGATTTGGTATAACAAGCGTATAACAAAGGCGTATTTCCTTGTTTATCTGTTACATTAATATCAGCTCCTTTGTCTAAAAGCAATTGGATAATTTCACGGTTTAATTTTGCAGATGCCAGTAATAGCGGAGTTTCTCCGTTGTTGTTCAGTGAATTAACGTCAATGCCGGCTTCAAGCAACTTTGTTGCAATTTCAATTTGAGCTGTCTGAACGACTAAATGCAAAAGGCTGTTTCCGTATTTGTCGTTTTTGGTAATTTCTGCACCATTTTCTAAAAGATATAAAGCGGTTTGTTTCTGTTTTTGAAGACAGGCAAAATACAAAGGTGTTTCTCCCTGATGGTCTTCGTAATTAATATCGGCCCCGTCTTCGGTCAGGATTTTTACAATATCCAGATACCCTCTGTGAGCGGCATAATGAATTGCGGTTCTTCCTTTTTCGTCCGTATATTTTACATCTACTTCTTTATTCTGAAGAAGCAATTCGGCTATTTTTCTGTTCCCGTTTTCGCAGGCAATTATAAATGACATTGACATGTATGAGAATTTTAAGTTTATTGTTTCATCAAAAGTTCTACCGTTTTAATTTTCAGATTATCTCCTGAAGCAAGCATTAAGGCAGTTTCATCTTTATCATTAGTAATCGAAATATCGGCTCCCTGTTCTAATAGTAATTTTACTTTTCGGTAGGTTTCTTTTGCCATTTCTGCATCATAGTTGACGTTGTAAGCGCAGACTTTATGTAAAATGGTATTGCCCTGATTGTCTTGTTCATTCACATCCAAAGAAACATTTTCTAAAACTGATTTCAGAATGTCTGATTTCTTTTCGACAATAAAATCAATTCCCGATTTGGGCTGCCCGTAATATTGTGCACAAAAGTTTACATCAGCGCCATCAGACAACAATCTCTCTAAAAACCTGATATCACTTTCCGAACCAGAAACAGAAATGATAAAATTAGTCAATAATGTCCGGCCGTCTTTGTTCACAATATTAAAATCAGGTGAAGAAAATGACGCTAAAGCATCGTACATGTCATAAGAAAACTGCTCCGCAACAGCGTAATAAAAAGCAGTGTTGTCCTGATTGTCTGTTTCGTTTGCATCCGCACCATTTTCAAGTAAGAATAGAATCAATTCTTTTTTATTTCTTTTAACCGCTGATATAAGCGGAGTAGCGCCAACAATGTTTTTTTCGTTAATGTCAACTCCACTTTCAAGAAGCGATTTGATGTATTCTTTTACTTTCTCTATATCTAAACCATAAGTATTTAGTGTTTTGAAGATTAAATTTTCGCCGGCATTGTTTTTATATTGTGTATTTGCACCGAAATCATCAATCAGGATTTTGACTATTTTTGGAGAAATACCTTTTTCAAGGAAATATCCCAGCAAAGTCTGATCGCTTATTTCGTCATTCAGATTATCCATTTTTGACATTATTTCTTTGAAAAAAGAAATCGATTCTTCGTCATCTTTCAAATAAAGGCTCAAAGGAGCAAAAATCGATTTGTCAAAACTGTCCAGCTCGTAAATATCAGTTTCGATAATGCCGGCTTTTATTAATTTTTCTATAAAATCAATTTCTTTGGCTTCAATTATTTTGGCTGAGATTTGAGAAAAATTGTTTTTAAGATATTGTTCATTAAATTTTTCTCCGTTATTTAAAGATTCTCTGGCCTCGTCAAATTTTCCCTGAAAAAGGAAATTTTCAATCTGGTTTTGTGTTTGCATTTAAATATATTTTAAAAAAAATTAAAGTTTAGTTTCAGCTCAGATTTTGTTTGTAATTATGGACTTCACAAACGATGCTGTAAGATAAAACATAAAACTCACAAATATATTTCAGTATAAAAATTAAAAATTACATTTTAACCCATAAAACATGCAGAATACAATTTTTAAACAAAAATATCATAAACCTAAAGAGACTTGATAGCTGAATTATGAAATAAGGGAGAAAAATAAAGAGTGATATTTATTTAACAACCCTTTAGTTTTAATCCATAAAATGCAAACTAAAAAAAATACTATCTTTACCGATCAAACGTTTATGAACTTAAGTTGCACTTTTGCAACACTACATATATAATTATGGCATGTACAAGTTGTTCAACCTCAGATGGCGGCGCACCAAAAGGTTGTAAAAATAATGGGACTTGCGGCACCGACAGCTGCAATAAATTAACGGTTTTTGACTGGCTTTCAAACATGAGTCCGTCTAATGGAGAAGCAATTTTCGATTGTGTTGAGGTTCGTTTTAAAAACGGACGCAAGGAATTTTTTAGAAATACAGAAAAATTAACTTTAAGTATTGGTGATATTGTAGCAACTGTTGCATCGCCAGGACATGATATCGGAATTGTTACCTTGACAGGAGAATTGGTTAAAATTCAAATGAAGAAAAAGGGAGTAAATCCGGATAGTAACGAAGTACCTAAAATTTACAGAAAAGCATCTCAGAAAGATATCGATATCTGGTCTGTGGCACGTGATCGTGAAGAACCAATGAAAGTTCGTGCACGTGAACTGGCAATTCAGCATAAATTAGAAATGAAAATTTCGGATATTGAATTCCAGGGCGATGGGTCAAAAGCAACATTTTATTATACAGCAAATGACCGTGTCGATTTTAGAATGCTGATAAAAGATTTTGCTAAAGAATTTAGTACGAGAGTTGAGATGAAACAGGTGGGTTTTCGTCAGGAAGCAGCCCGTTTAGGCGGAATCGGTTCTTGCGGAAGAGAACTTTGCTGTTCGACCTGGTTAACAGATTTCAGAAGTGTCAATACATCGGCGGCTCGTTACCAGCAGTTATCATTGAATCCGCAAAAATTAGCAGGACAATGCGGGAAACTAAAATGCTGTTTAAACTATGAGTTAGATACTTACATGGACGCATTAAAAGATTTTCCGGATTATGATACTAAACTGATTACGGAAAAAGGTGATGCAGTTTGTCAGAAACAGGATATTTTTAAAGGATTAATGTGGTTTGCTTATACTAATAATTTTGCAAACTGGCATGTTTTGAAAATAGATCAGGTAAAGGAAATTATTGCCGAAAACAAACAAAAAAACAAAGTTTCTTCTTTGGAAGATTTCGCTATAGAAGTAACTTTAGAACCTGAAAAAGACTTTAATAATGCAATGGGTCAGGAAAGTTTAACCCGTTTTGACCAGCCTAAAAAGAAGAAAAAACCAAACCGCAAACGTAAACCAAATGCTGAAGCGGCTACTGTTGGTGCTCCACAGAAACCACCACTTCAGGAAAAAAATACCAATAACGCGAAACCTGCCGGAAATAATAATGCGAACAATGGTAACAATTTGATTAAACCAAATAACCCAAATAAGCAAAATCATAAGAAAAAGCATAATTCGAATAAAAACAATGCGAATAAGCCAAATTCAAATGAGAATAAACCAGCTGAACCAAGAAAACCCATAATTATTACTAAAAATGAGAATAAAAAATAGCGGAATTCTTTTTTTGGCAGCTATACTTCTTTTTTCATGTGATAAAAAAAGAGTATTTGATGAGTACAAATCCGTTGGAAGTGCCTGGCACAAAGACAGCATTGTAACCTTCGATCTGCCGGTTTTAGACTCCACAAAACGATACGATTTATTTGTAAATGTGCGCGACAACAACAATTATCCTTTCAGTAATTTGTTTTTAATTGTAGCTATCGAAATGCCAAACGGATTTACGAAAGTTGATACATTAGAATATCAAATGGCAAATCCTGACGGAACGCTTTTAGGAAATGGTTTTTCGGATATTAAAGAAAGCAAACTGTATTTAAGAGAAAATGTTAAGTTTAGGGGCAAATACAAGGTGCACATCAAACAAGCCGTAAGACAATCAGGAAAAATCCCGGGAGTTCAGGAATTAGAAGGTATTACAGATGTAGGTTTTAGAATAGAACAAAAAGATCAGAAATAGTTATGGCTGCTAAAAAAAACAATCAAACAAACAGTACAAAGGATATTAAATACTATCAAAAAAAATTCTGGAGAATCTTTGCTTATGGATTATTAGGTGTTTTGGCCTTTTTTCTATTTGCGTCATGGGGGCTTTTTGGTTCGATGCCTTCTTTTGAAGATTTAGAAAACCCGGATTCTAATCTTGCTACTGAAATCATTTCCTCTGACGGAGTGGTAATTGGAAAGTATTTTAAAACCAATAGATCGCAGCTTAAATATTCAGACTTACCAAAAAATCTGGTAGATGCTTTGGTTGCTACGGAAGATGCTCGTTTTTATGAACATTCCGGTATTGATGGACGTGGAACTTTGCGTGCAGCTTTTTCTCTGGGAACTAACGGAGGAGCCAGTACCATAACCCAGCAATTAGCAAAACAGTTATTTCACCGTGGAGGGTCCAGCTTTCTGCCTTTTAGAATAGTACAAAAAATAAAAGAGTGGATTATTGCCATTCGTCTGGAAAGACAATATACCAAAAATGAAATTTTGGCGATGTACTGTAATGTATATGATTTTGGTAATTACGCAGTTGGGGTAAGTTCAGCTGCTCAAACCTATTTTTCTAAAGATCCTAAGGACTTAACTATAGACGAATCAGCAATTTTAGTTGGAATGTTTAATAATTCATCTCTTTACAATCCGTTGCGAAACCCTGAAGGAGTTAAAAACCGTCGTGATGTGGTATTGGGCCAAATGGTGAAAGCCAAGATGATTACGGAGGCTCAAAAAGAAAAATATAAGGCATTACCAATAGCTTTGAAATTTAAATTAGAAAGTCACCGTGAGGGTATGGCAACTTATTTCAGGGAATATCTTCGTGATTATATGAAAAAGTGGATGGCAGACAACAAAAAACCGGATGGATCTGATTATGATATTTATAAAGATGGTTTAAAAATCTACACCACTATTGATTCAAGAATGCAGGCCCATGCCGAAGAGGCGGTTGCAGAACACATGAAAAATTTGCAACAGCAGTTTTTTATTGAAATGAAGACCAATAAAAATGCTCCTTTCGTAAATATTACAAAAGCTGAAACCGACAGAATCATGATGCAGGCTATGAAGAATTCTGTTCGTTGGGCTCAGATGAAGGAAATGGATAAGAGTGAAGATGATATTATTGCATCTTTCAAGGTAAAAACAAAAATGAGAGTCTTTACCTGGAAAGGAGAGCGCGATACTACCATGACACCATTGGATTCTATTCGTTATTACAAACACTTTTTGCAGTCGGGCTTAATGGCGATGGAACCGCAAACAGGCGCAATCAAAGCATGGGTGGGCGGAATCAATTATAAATATTTTCAATACGATCACGTAGGGCAGGGAGCAAGACAGGTAGGATCTACTTTTAAACCATTTGTGTATGCAACAGCTATTGAGCAATTGAATATGTCTCCTTGTGATTCTATTTTGGACGGGCCGTTTATGATTCGCAAAGGACGCCATCACGTAACAGAGGATTGGGAGCCAAGAAACTCTGATTACAGATATCGCGGAATGGTTACTTTAAAACAAGCTTTAGCAGCTTCAATCAATACCGTTTCTGCAAAATTAATTGACAGAACAAGTCCGGAAGCTGTTGTAGAACTTACACGAAAATTAGGTGTTAAAACTGAAATTCCGGTCCAGCCTTCCATCGCATTAGGAGCTGTTGATATTACTGTTGAAGATATGGTTGCCGCATACAGTACATTCGCAAATCAGGGTGTGTATGTAAAACCTCAGTTTTTAAGCCGTATTGAGAATAAAAGCGGGGAGGTTATTTATGAACCAATTCCAGAATCGCATGACGTTTTAAATAAAGATATAGCGTTTGCTGTAATCAAGTTGCTTCAGGGAGTTACAGAAACAGGCTCGGGTGCACGTTTGCGTACGCAGGGCGGGGGTAACGGAGACAATCGCTGGACAGGTTATCCATATATGTTTACAAATCCTATTGCGGGTAAAACCGGTACAACACAAAACCAGTCTGATGGATGGTTTATGGGAATGGTTCCAAATCTGGTTACCGGAGTGTGGGTAGGCTGTGAAGACCGTTCAGCACGTTTCAAAAGTTTAACTTATGGTCAGGGGGCTACAGCTGCATTGCCGGTTTGGGCTTACTTTATGAAAAAATGTTATGCTGATCCGGCACTTCAGGTTTCAAAAGCAGAATTTGAACGTCCGGCAAATCTTTCCATTAAAGTAGATTGTTATACCAGACCTGCTGCTGTGGTAAAAGATTCCACTCAGACAGAACAAAATACAGATGAGTTCGAATTATAGTTTTAGCTTTTTTTAAATATAAAAATATCCTTTTGTTGATATCTTAAAGTAGATAAAAACAAAAGGATATTTTTTGATGTATGTAGATTTATTTTTACGAAATCGTTATAATTCAATCTAAAAATCTTATTTTTATCAAAACTACTCAGTAATAAAGACAGTTTGTTATGATTACAAAAAAAGTAAACAATGTCCAGGAAGCTATAACAGGTATCGAATCCGGAATGACCATCATGTTTGGCGGATTTGGTCTTTGCGGAATTCCTGAAAATACCATTGCAGCCTTAGTTAAAACCCAGATTTCAGATTTAACCTGTATTTCCAATAATGCAGGTGTTGACGATTTTGGTTTAGGATTGCTTCTTCAGAAGAAACAAATCAAAAAGATGATTTCTTCTTATGTTGGCGAAAATGCTGAATTCGAGCGTCAGATGCTTTCAGGTGAACTGGAAGTTGAACTCACACCACAGGGAACTTTGGCAGAAAAGTGCCGTGCAGCCCAGGCCGGAATTCCTGCTTTCTTTACTCCAGCAGGTTATGGAACAGAAGTAGCCGAAGGAAAAGAAGTACGTGAATTTAACGGAAAAATGCATATTATGGAAGAAGCTTTCAAAGCCGATTTTGCCATTGTAAAAGCATGGAAAGGCGATGAAGCCGGAAACCTGATTTTTAAAGGAACAGCCAGAAACTTCAATGCCTGTATGGCAGGTGCCGGAAAAATTACAATTGCTGAAGTTGAAGAATTAGTTCCTGTTGGAACTCTGGATCCGAATCAAATTCATATTCCCGGAATTATGGTGCAGCGTATTTTTCAGGGAGAAAAGTTTGAGAAGAGAATCGAACAACGAACTGTGAGAGCAAGAAATTAGATAATTCTTTACACGATATTTGGAAATTATCAAAATTGACTCATTGACTAATCGGCACATTCACAAAATTGACACATTTTAAATATGGGACTTAGTAAAGAAGATATAGCAAAACGAATTGCAAAGGAAGTTAAAGACCGTTATTTTGTCAATCTGGGTATCGGGATTCCGACATTGGTAGCGAATTACGTAAGGGACGATATTTCGGTAGAGTTTCAAAGTGAAAACGGAGTTTTGGGTATGGGGCCTTTCCCTTTTGCCGGAGAAGAAGATGCCGATATTATCAATGCAGGAAAGCAAACCATTACGACGCTTCCGGGAGCGAGTTTCTTTGATTCGGCTTTTAGTTTCGGAATGATCCGAAGCCAGAAAGTGGATCTGACAATTTTGGGTGCAATGGAGGTTTCTGAAAACGGTGACATTGCCAACTGGAAAATTCCGGGCAAAATGGTAAAAGGAATGGGAGGTGCTATGGATTTGGTGGCTTCCGCCGAAAATATCATCGTTGCCATGATGCACGTGAACAAAGCAGGAGAATCAAAAATACTTAAAAAATGTACTTTGCCATTAACGGGTGTAGGCTGCGTTAAAAAGGTCGTAACGGAGCTTGCAGTTCTCGAAGTAACTGAGAAAGGTTTTAAGCTCTTAGAACGCGCGCCAGGAGTTTCTGTGGAGCACATTATCGCTTCAACTGAAGCTAATTTGATAATTGAGGGGGAAATTCCGGAGATGATGTTTTAAAACTTTTAGAACTACTAAATAAGCTTACCTCTATATTTCTAAATTTATGCTAATAACAAATTGTAGGCTATGTAATATTCAAGTTGCAGATAAAAAAAATTCCCATATAGTTTCAAAATTTTTAGGGAAAGAATTGTTTATTTCAGAGATAGGAAATCACGCAGAGCAAATCTATAAAAATGGAAAATCTAGAAAAGTATATTCAATTCCTAAAGAAGATTCTATATTATGCACCACTTGTGAAAAAAGATTTGAAATTTTAGAAACTTACTTTGCAAGGTTTTTTAATAAACTTCGTAATCATCAAAATTTTCCAGAAGATTTTTTATTGCAAAAACTTGGAGTTCAAGATTTCATCTCTTGTAAAAAATTAAATCCAACACTTTTCAAATTATTCATTTATTCTTTGATTTGGAGATTATCTATTTCGAAACATCAAACAAATGAAAATTTTAAGCTTCCTAATAAAATCGAAGAAGAATTGAGGAAGTTTTTGAATCAAAATTTATCAACTGAACAGAAAATTTTATTGGAATCAGTGGAAATGATTAATGAATTCCCATCTTATGATTTATGTATGATAAAGCCTGAAAATAAAACTGATAATTTCAAAGGCATGTATTCGGCTTTTCAGATGAGTAAATCTGCTTATTTATTAGTTTTAGTTGACTTTATACTTTTCTTTTATATAGATAGTTCTATTGATATAGTCTTAAAAAAATTTAGTAATGGCCAAAATAAAAATGTAATTATTCCAATCAGTGATGATGACCGTTGGTTTGATTTAAATAAATTAATCGTATCAAAAATGCTGAATAATTAAGACGGAGTTATTTAGAAACAGTTATTTCACTATAATCAATTGTTGACACTTCAACTAACAGCAATACTTTAACAAAAACCGCCCAATATATGGCGGTTTTTATATTTAAAAAAACTTAGGAACTCAGTATCTTAGCAACTTAGCACCTCGTTTCACAGAATCTTAATAACTCATTTTTTAATATTATTTTAGTAATGAAACTTAAAACCGTATATTAATCAAACCCTCCTGAAACACTTATTTTTTGTCCTGTAATCCACGAAGCATCATCAGAAGCCAGAAAAACAGAAAGTTTCGAGATGTCTTTTGGCTGACCCACTCTTCCAAACGGAGTATTGGCCACAATGTATTGTTCCATTTCTGTTCCTAAAACCGGATTACCAGCCGTTTCTGTTGGTCCCGGCAAAATAGAATTCACACGAATTTTTTTTGCGCTTAATTCTTTTGACAATGTTCTTGTTATTGAATCAACAGCACTTTTTGTGGCAGAATAGAGTACCGTCATGGGAGTTGCTTTGATGCTTGCAACAGAACTGATATTAACAATGCTTCCGCCATTTTCACTAAAGTATTTCAAAGCTTCCTGTATCGGTAAAAGGGTACCCAGAACATTGCTGTCAAACTGACGGCGAAATTCTTCTTCGGTAATCATTTCCAAAGGTTCAAATTTATAGACTCCGGCATTATTAATCAGCGTATCTATTTTTCCGAACGTTTTATAGGTTTCTGCAAATAACCTCTGAACATCTTTGCTTTTAGTCACATCGGCTTGAATGGTTATGGCTGTACCTCCGTTTTCAATAATAACTGCTGATAAAGCTTCAGCAGCATTTTTATCGGATAAATAATTTACGACTACTTTGGCTCCTTCCCTGGCCATTTCTAGTGCTATTTCAGCACCAATTCCTTTTGATGCTCCGGTAACCACGGTTACCTTGTTTTTTACTTTGCTCATTGTTTTTACTATTTTTCCGGAGTAAAAGTAGATGGTAGCAAAAACAAAAAAGTTGACATAAGGCAAGAAATCAGATTTTTGCCCTGATCCTGCTTAAAGTATGCGGCGTTATGCCCAGAAATAATGCAATCTGATTCTGCGGAACGCGCTGAATTATAGAAGGCTGCCTGAGCAACAGTTTGGCATATTTGGTTTCGGCATCATCTAGCAGCATTTCGCTTTTTAATTTAAACTTTTCGATAAAGGCTTTTTCTTTTAATAAATGAATGATTTTAGAGAAGTTAGTTATTTCCTTTTCAAATAAATCAAAAGTTGAACTCGTAATGGTAACAACCGTACAATCTGTTACCGCTACAACTGACTCATCAGAAGGCGTTTTATCTGAAAAACTTTCCATTGCCACGGCAAAATGCCCCTCACTGGTAAAGTACGGAATGTATTCATTTCCTTCAAAATCTACTTTCACGACCTTAAAAACGCCTTCAATAACAAAACCGATTTTAGTACAGATTTTGCCCTGTTCACAGTATTTTTCTCCTTTTTTCAGCGTTTCTGTAAACAAATGCTGCTTCATAAACGTTTGTTCTTCTTCTGAAATAGGAAGAATGGAATTGAAAATAGTAAGTAATTGATTCATGCTTTAGATAAAAAATGCATTTTTTTAAGGTCATAAAAATACCGCAAATTTTAATCTTTCAGATGTGAAATATGGAAGATTAAATATGTTTTATAATAAATTAGGACTGTAATCTCAAAAAACTATAATATTTTGTAGTTTAACGCTTAATTGTTTCTGGCTAAGATTTGGGGTGTAGACAGAATGGCGATAATCAATTATATTGATCTGTTGGAAATAATTTTTGAGAATATTTGTAAATAAAAAATCCTGTCAGTGAATAGAATTCGTTGACAGGATTTTTTCATTTTTTGCGCTAATTATAAATTTTCAAAGAAATCATTCCCTTTATCATCTGTAATGATAAATGCAGGGAAATCTTTTACAGTGATTTTTCGAACCGCTTCCATTCCTAATTCTTCAAAATCAACCACTTCTACTTTTAAGATGTTATCCTGAGCCAAAATAGCGGCCGGACCTCCGATAGAACCCAAATAGAATCCGCCGTATTTGTTGCAGGCATCCGTCACTTGTTTGGTACGGTTTCCTTTAGCCAGCATGATCATACTTCCGCCATGTTTCTGGAATTCATCCACATAAACGTCCATACGTCCTGCAGTTGTTGGTCCAAAACTTCCTGAAGCCATACCTTCCGGAGTTTTTGCGGGTCCTGCGTAATACACCGGGTGATTTTTAAAGTATTCCGGCATTGGTTTTCCGGCATCTAATAATTCTTTGATTTTTGCGTGGGCGATATCACGAGCCACAATAACAGTTCCGTTTAATTTCAAACGGGTCTTGATTGGATATTGTGATAGTTTTGCTAAAATATCTGACATTGGCTGAT
>Ga0308157_10004269_pt1 | contig 19197 bp, 25 predicted proteins | sample PhyBR1_FD_201035 | JGI IMG/M metagenome (GOLD analysis project Ga0308157, IMG submission 201035) | Phyllosphere microbial communities from UC Gill Tract Community Farm, Albany, California, United States - DLSLB.R1 | ecosystem: Host-associated > Plants > Phyllosphere > Unclassified | place: USA...
CCTTGGCCACGATCCTCGCCTTCAATAAAGCGCTTCATTTTGCATCCGTCTTGATGAGATACTGGCTTAACGTTTACCGAGCGACGTCCGTTTACACGACGCTATGTTTTTACACGGCCTGGACCCATTGCGGACCTTCGACGACTCATGGACCCACGTTTGAGATGGTCGTCCGTAAAGGTACCTTCGCAATACGATCCAACGAACTGCTCGACATGTACCAGTCGTTAACAACCAGCTCAACTTCATTCACATGCATGCAACCGAGCGGCTCATCCCGAAGGCTTCTAAGTTGGGCAGCAAAGTGCTGAGGATGATGCAATGGTGCGACAAAGCGAAATAGCGTCGAATGCGCCGTGATCAAGCGATATCGCTGATCGAGCGAGGCGTCCAGGCCCGCATCACGTAACTGTGTACGAAGACGTTCGCGCAACGTTTCCAGTGCAGGGCCGCACGGGAACCCTTGGGCAAGCACAGCACTACGTGACATTGTAATCCCATGGAATTTGATGTCGAAAGGCTCGATACCGTCCAGTGCGGCGCGCACCGAATAGATATAGTCGTTCAGCTTTGCCAATTCCGACACAGGATTCTCGATAGCGGTGAACAGGGGCAAAATCGTCAGATGCATATCGGTGACCGGATAACGATATTGTTGTGGCTCACAGAGGGCGAGACGATCCAGGAGAAATTCAAAGCGCGCCTGGAGCGCTGGACCAGGACGCGCTATCAAGGTCAGGCCTCGGCGCAGGTCACGGCCGGTTGCAAGACGAGTGTCGCAGTCTACGTCTCCCTGGGCGACCGCGTCAAAGGCACTTTCCCACATGGTGGCATAGTGGACCTGCAGTTGGGTGTTGGCAGCGGCGTCGGTCATGTCGTTATTGTGGTTGTAGCCATGAGGATAGGGAGAGCTGCTTTTGGCCGAACCCGGCCGTTCACGTCAGCTTAGCAGGTCGCCTGGCTTGAAAAAGTACTGACTGTCACGACAGGCCGCTACCGACCCAAAGCAGCCGTTCGACGATCAGAAAAACCGTCTTTGCTTTGCATGACCGTGGAAGACTTTTGAGCTAGGGGTTGGAAGTGCAGCAAACCGGAAAAGCTGATTAAGGCATTAAACCCGACGTTCAATGTCGATATAAGTTCTCCCAACGGATGCGGGATTCGCGCGCAAGCGTTCATTTCTGCTCGCCTGCGTTAGCGTATCGAAGATTCCGGAGCCGCAATGCCCCGGTACATCCCGTGCTTGCCCCGCCCGATAAGCTGCGCGTGATAAACACCGGTGCCGCCCGAAAACAAATAAGCCGTCACGCACGCGATGGCCGCGAAGGGTCCGATTGCCGGCCCGAACAACTCAATGGCCATCAGCGTAGTCGCGATCGGGGTATTCGCCGCGCCGGCAAAAACGGCCACAAAACCCAGGCCGGCGAGCATGGCAAACGGCAGATGCAGGATCGGCGCAAGGGCGTTCCCGAGCGTCGCGCCGATGTAGAACAGCGGCGTGACCTCGCCCCCCTTGAAGCCGGTACCCAGCGACAGGACAGTGAAAAACATCTTGCCGAAAAAGTCCCACGGAGACACTGGCTGCTGGAACGCGCGCACGATCTCCGGGATGCCCAATCCGGTGTAGTGCCATGCATCGAACCCCCATACCGCAAGCGCGATAAGGATTCCGCCTATCGCCGGGCGCAACGGCGCATAGGAAATCCACCGTTTCGCCGCGGCGCCCACCCGGTGCGCACTCACGGCAAATGCCATCCCGGCCAGGCCGAAGACGATGCCAGCGACGATTACGGCGGCCACGCTCCAGAAACCGACGGGGACGATCGTCCCGATTGCATAGTGTGTATGGTGAACGCCCCATGCCAGGCAGACCTGGTCCGCGCCGAGGCTGGCGACAACGCAGGGCAATAGTGCGTCATGGCGGATGCGGCCGATGGCGAGCACTTCCAGGCCGAAGATGGTGCCTGCCAGTGGCGTCCCGAACACTGCGGCAAAGCCGGCGCTCATGCCCGCCATCAGCAGGACACGGCGGCCCTCCGGCGTGACGCGAAACAGTTGCGTGAGCTGATCGGCCAGCGCCGCGCCCATTTGAACGGCAGTTCCCTCGCGCCCTACGGACGCGCCGAACAAATGCGAGACGACGGTGCCGCCCAACACCAGCGGCACCATACGCAACGGGATGACCTTTTGGGGATCATGGATCTCGTCGATGATGAGATTATTGCCGCGCTCGACCGATCGACCGGCCAGGTGATATACCATTCCCACGCCGAACCCGGCAACGGGTAGCAGCCAGATGCTCCAGCGATGCGCCTCGCGCCACGCGGTGGCATGATCGAGGGTCATTAAAAATATTGCAGCAGCGCTGCCGGCAAGTGCGGCGACCACGCTTGCCATGCACAGCCATTTGCCGATGGAAGGCAACAGTGCGATTTGCTCGATATGAAAAATATTGGAAGAGTTTGTCATTGGGTCGATCTTTGCTCGAACGATACGGGCTGACCAATGACCGGGGTGTGAACGCGAACGCCTACAGCCCCGACCAAGGTCAGGTGTCTGTAGACGTCATCAGCAGCGCTGTTTCCACTGCGGTTCAAGGAGGAACGTCATCTCCTGGTGCGATCATATCGCAAAGCCAGCGGTCTCGACAAGGCGTCCGCTATCCGACCGCTGCGCTATGGATGGCTACGCGCCGGCTCGGTGCGGCAGAATGTCGGAAACGCCTGCAGCATGGGGGACAGCAATTTGCGCCGGTGGTAGACAATGAAAAAATGCCTGGTCAAAGGCGGCAGTGCCGTCGGTAGCGCAACCAGGCGGCGGTTCGCGAGGAAATCGGCCACGATCAGCCGAGACAGGCAGGCCAGCCCCATGCCTTCGGCGGCGCCATGTTTGATCGCTTCGGCATTGCTGAACTCTCAGGCCGAACGAAGGCTGTGCAGGTACGGCGCAAGCGCCTGCTCGTCGGCATCGCGCGTTCCCGAGCCCGGTTCCCGCAATAGCCAGTGGGCAGCGCGTAATTCATCCAGCGTGACCTCGCGTCGTGCGCTCTGCAGCGCCAAGGGATGATCGGGCGCGCCGACTACCAGCGTTGCGTCGGTGCGCCATGGTGCCACCTCGAGGGCGGCGTCGGTGCACGGGCCTTCGATAAACCCGAGGTCGAGTTCAAAGTTCGCAACGGCAGCGGCGATCTCGGCGGTATTCCTGATTTTGACGAGTGGCGGATTGGACGCATGCTTGCCGAATGCGGAGGCTAATAATGGCGGCAGCACATAAATACCGATGGTCGCGCTCACACCCAAGTTCAGCCCGCTTACTGAGAGCGCCGCATATGGCGGCCGCCATTGACGCTTAGTGCAGCAGGTGCTCGACCGCCGCACGCTCCTGGCGTAGCTCGTCCTCGGCCCGCTGCAACTTCTCCCGGACGAACGCATTGATGTCCATTCCGGCGACGCGTTCGATCTGGCCGCCATTGCAAACTACGGGAACGCCGAAGAAAATACTCGTGTCGATGCCGTACGATTCTAGTGCGGCCTTTGCTTTATGCTGACGAAATATGCCGGATGCCATCCCGTTTCACGCCTTCAATCAAGGATTTGCATGTCATTCAAGGAAATTCAGGCGATGGCCGCTGGCGCCACACCCTTACGCCAGCTGCGCAGTCCTGTCGAAGTGATTCGTCAGTTTACGCCGAACTGGTTTGCGGCAACGATGGGCACCGGCATCTTGTCGCTCGCGCTCGCCCAACTTCCAGGCGCGCTCCCGGGAATGGCCCGCCTGGCCGAGGGACTTTGGCTTTTTAACATTGCGCTGTTCGTATTGTTTGCCGCGCTGTACAGCGCGCGCTGGGTCATGTTTTTCGACGAAGCGAAACAGGTGTTCGGCCATGCGACCGTCTCCATGTTCTTCGGTACCATTCCCATGGGCTTAGCTACAATTATCAATGGATTTCTCAGCTTTGGCGTGTCGCGCTGGGGCGCCGCCGCCGTCGCGGTGGCCGAAGCTTTGTGGTGGATCGATGTGGCCATGGCACTTGCTTGCGGCGTCCTCATTCCTTACCTGATGTTCACGCGCCAGCAGCACAGCATCGACCAAATGACGGCGGTCTGGCTGCTGCCGGTCGTCGCTGCCGAGGTTGCAGCGGCGAGCGCCGGGCTGCTTGTGCCGCACCTGCAGGATGGTGGCGCGCGCTTCACAGTCCTGATCACCGGCTACGTGCTGTGGGCATACTCGGTGCCAGTGGCGCTCAGCATTCTCGCGATTCTGTTATTACGCATGGCCCTGCACAAACTGCCGCACGAAAGCATGGCGGCATCAAGCTGGCTGGCGCTCGGGCCAGTGGGCACCGGCGCGCTCGGCATGCTGGTGCTCGGCGCCGCCGCGCCGGCGACGCTGGCGCCGTTTGGCCTGGCCGAGGTTGGCCACGTGGCCAACGGGATGGGCGTGGTGAGCGGCCTGCTGCTTTGGGGACTCGGCCTGTGGTGGATGATGCTGGCAACCCTGATTACGCTGCGCTACTTCAGGGCAGCCGTTCCATTCAACCTGGGCTGGTGGGGCTATACCTTTCCGCTCGGCGTATTCGCGGTCACCACGCTGCGTCTGGCGAAGGTGCTCGATTCGCTGTTCTTCGAGGTCTTCGGCAGCGCGCTGGTAGTGGTACTGGCAAGCCTGTGGCTGGTTGTCGCATGGCGCACCGCGCTCGGCGCTTACCGTGGCAACCTGTTCGTCTCTCCCTGTATTGCGTCGATGAACCGGCCCTGAAGGCCAACGTTCAGCGCGCCAGTTGCGCCGCGCGCGCCAGTGTCGCGACGATTTGCGGGGCCACAGTTGGCGACGTACAAACAGATAGCGGACTCGGATGAGGCATTTCCAGTACGATCAAGCCCGGCCGCCTGGCCTCGATGGCAGCGTGGGCCTGGCGGGCCGTGCGTCCGGCCAGCACGACCACCCGCAGGCATGGCAGGAGGTCCAGCACATCGCCTAGCATGGCGATGCCTGCGCGTACCGCCGCCACACCCAGGCGCGCCGGCGGAGCTTGCTCGTCGGCCAGCCAGGGCACGGTATTCCACAGCACGGTACGCGCACGCGCGACGGCGGCTTGCGCCAGGAAACGTTGAAGATTGCGCTGCGCAGGACCAGGATTGTCGCGCGAGACGAAGCGCGGGCGCATCGCATGGCGCGCCGGCGCTTCCAGCAAGATGAGAATGGACGCATCGGCGCCGCCGTCCAGCGGATCGAAGTACGGCAGCGCGCGGACGGCTGCGTGCGTGTCGACCCACTGGTTGAGCGCGACCACATGGGGAAGAGACAGCAGTTCGACGCGGCGTGCCAGTTCGGCTACATCGTCCAGCAAGGGAGCCACCGGCACGCCAGACGTCACTCGCTGCTCGCCAGCGCTGCCTGCTCCGCTCCGGCTGGCGTGTCGCCCTCCATCACCAGGATCCGGCTGGCGCCAGCAGGCTGCTGCGCCAGGCCCGGCCGCACGTCGCGCATGGGCCCAATGGCAGTACCGTTCGCCATGCCTTTGCCGTCAGTCTTGAAGCGACCCACCGGCGCGCGCTGACCACCGGCGTAGACGTTGTAAACAGTCTCCGGTTTCAGTTTGTACAAGAACACTTCCAGTGCATCGGTCACGCCCAGGCTGCGCACGACCACGAATCCTTTGGCGTCGCCGCGGGACTTGAGAGCGATATTGCTCGACTCGCCGTTCACACGCGGCACCAGGTTGCTGGTACCAGCACCGGTGGGCACGGCATGGGACACGTAGACAAGCGCTTGCGGCGCCTGGCCGGCCGCCACATGCGCGACGACCTTGTTGCTTGCGGTGTCGATCACGTCGACACCATCGCCGTTTTCGAGACCAACGTACACTTTGCTGCCGTCGTCCGACGCCCATGCGCCATGCGGCAAGGCCCCGGTCGGTATCGTCGCCATCAGTTGTGGCTGATCACCGGTGGAATAGACCTTGACGACATTTTCTCCGCCCACTGTCACGTAGGCTCTTGCGCCGCCAGCGTTCTTCCCGAACGCCAGGTGGTTGGTAATAAAACCGGTGTCGATGACGCCTTTGACTGTCAGCGTCGCCACGTCGATGCGGGTGACCTTGCCAACGTCCTTGTGCGTCATCCAGACTTCCTTGAAATCAGGCGTGAACTGCAAGAACGGCGAGAACGGGCTAGTGACAGAAATATGCTTGATCACTTTGGATGTTTTCATGTCGATGACATCGACGACAGGATTAAAGCTCGATACCACGAACGCCAGTTTGCCATCGGGATGGAACATCACCATGCCCGGACCACCTGTTGTCTGGATCCGGCGTTTTTCCTTGAAGGTGACAGGATCGATGACCGAGACGTAATCTTCGCCGCGTACCACGACCCAGACTTCGCGACCGTCCGCGGTGAAAAATCCTTCGTGAGGCGACCGCCCGATATAGGTAACGCCCTTGACCTTATTGGTGGCCGTGTCGATGAAGGTCACCGAATTGGAGCCATTCGATATCGCAATCAAGGTTTTATGGTCCGGCGAAAAACCCAGTCCATGAACATTCACTTGCCCCTTGTACAAAGGAGACAGGATGTCGGGCCGCTGATTACCCAACCGGATTTGTCCCAGCAACTGATTGGTGGATGGATCGATCACCGAAACGGTGTTGCTGTTCTGGTCAGCTGTATAGACGCGGTCCTGTGTGCCTGGCGCAGCCTGCGCAGTACCCATGGCAGCGACCGCAAGCGTCATGGCGAAGGTGAGCTTATTCAATTCAGTGAGTTGCATGAGAGTCTTTCCTGGTGTCTGCGTTGGTGGAATCGGCTCTTGCGCCGTGGGCTGCCTGGTAGCGTTGCAACCAGGCGCGCATTACATTGATTTCGTTCTGTTGTTCGACGATGATGCCTTGTGCCAGGTTGCGCAGTTCGCGGTCGTTACTGTGCACCAGGATGGCCTTGGCCATATCGATCGCGCCTTGATGGTGAGGAATCATCATGCTCATGAAGTCATGCGCGGGGTCCCCGGTTGTCGGCGCGCGTCGCATGCCGTCATCCATGATCGCCATGGCATCATCCGCGAGAGACGCATAGGGCCTGTCGCTACTGGCGATAAACGAGGCAGGCGGCGCAGTCGCGCCATGGTGGCCAGCATGCTGCGCCGAGACTGTGGCGGTGCAGCACCAGAGCATGGCGCCCAAAAAAAGTGAAAATTTCAAACCGGTCCCTCCAGTTGTTCATAGACGGCGCTGGCAACCCGTGCCAGTTCGCCCTTGTCGACGGCTGCGGACAGCGCATAGCCGAACTTCCCGTCGATCCAGTAAAACACGTTGACGTCGCCCTCTTTGGCGAACCGAAAGCCGGTGTCCTTGTTGCGCGCCTGCTCCGTCGACACGTACAGCGTCAGGCGCTGGCCAGCGCCGTCGTGGTACATGAATTGCGCTACCGGCCCGCTGGCCCCGGGCAGCAGGCGCCCGCCGATCAGTTCATAGCCCAGCTTGCCCAAATGCGGCGGACGGATCTTGCTGCCCATGCGCTTCGACAGCCAGGTCACCAACTGGTCTTCCTGGTCGGCGCGAATTTCCACTGGCCGGCGCACATCCGGGCTGTACACGGCATGGGCTATTGCGGCCTGGTGTGCCAGGCCGGACCACGCTGCCTGCTGATACGCGGGCGCTTGCTGCTCCATACGCGCCAGGGACTGGCCAGTTGCCGCGCCGCGCAAGCCCCAGCCGGCGCCACCGCTCACCAACGCGATTGCCAGGCCCGCCGCCAGCGCCTGCCATTGCCAGTGCCGGTTGCGCTGCGGCGTGGTGGCCGCTGCCATGGGCGCCGGGACCGGTTCGCCCAGCACCGGATCGAACAGGCGATGCATGGCGTCGTTCTGGGCCGCGTAGGCGCGCACGCGCGCAGCTTCCTCGGGGCGCTCTGCCAGGTAGGCGGCGACCTCGGCAGCGCGTGCTGCCGGCAGCACGCCGTCGACGTACGCGTGCAGATCGGCTTCAGTCACGGGCAGGTTCATTTCACGACTTTCAACGAGTTCACGCGGGCGCCGCCGTCCATCAGGCTGCGCAGCTTTTCGCGGGCGCGCGCGAGCCGCGACATGACGGTCCCGACCGGGATGCCGAGCGTCGACGCCACTTCTTCATAACGCATGTCTTCCAGCCCGACCATCAGCAGGATCGCGCGCTGTTCTTCGCTCAGCAGGCGCAGCGCGGCATCCATCTCGCGCACCTGGATGCCGACCGTGCTGCGATCCGCCAGGGCCGGCATCGGCGTATCATCGTCGAGCGGCTCGGTGACCAGTGCGCCGCGCCGTATCTGATCGATACGCATATTGTGCATGATCGCAAACAGCCAGGCGCGCGCGTCCGTGCCGGGTTGTAGCGCGGCGCGCTGGGCCCAGCCGCGTTCGAGCGTGTCCTGCACCAGGTCATCGGCCGCGGCGCGCTCGCCCACGAGCGCGCGCGCGTAGCGCCGCAGCCGCGGGACACACGCCAGCAACTCCGCGCCGGGAAGAAGGGGCAGGACGCTCATGGAACCAGTGATTACATCGCGCTGGCGGCCAGCTTCGGATCGATCTGCCAGGTTTCATTGACCAGTTTGCCGTCGCGGTAGGTCAGCACGTAGCGCACCTTGATGGAGGCCTTGCCGTCGAATTGCACTGCCGCCGTGACGGTCGCACCCTTCGGATTGACCGACTCGGACGCGCCCATAACGGTGACGCGCAGCGGGCCCATCGCGCCGAACTTGCTCCATACGGCGCCGATGGCGGCTGCACCGTCGTAGCTGCCGTCAAGCGGTCCACCAACCCAGGTCAGCCGCGCATTGTCGGCGTAATCATGCACGATGGCGGCGTGTTCACCGGCGCCAATGGCGGCGAAGTGGGCTTGCGCCATATCCAGCGCAGGCCCGGCAACAGCCGTGGTGGCGATGCCGATGGTGCTGGCCAACAGGAACATCAGGTGGGTGGTTTTCATGGGTGCGGTCCAGTACAGGTCAGGTTGAAAAACGGGCTTGCTACAGGTGCAAACGTCATTGCCCTGTTTTTATTCCATGTATTTGTATTTATTTTTTTGTGTTCATCAATTCTTCAAATGCCAGCGCCGCACGGCTGCGATGGCGTTCAGGATGACGCAGCATCGAGAACCCACGCGCCGGCAGGACCAGCGCCGCGCGCGCCAGCAGGCCCGCCTGAACATGCGATGCCACGACCAGTTCGGAAATCGCGGTGGCAAAGGGACCGGCCATCACCGCGCTGCGCACCGCCTCGTTGGACGGCAGGCTGAGAGCAACCTGCATTGCGGCGACCGGCACGCCCATGTCCGACAGCGCTTTCTCAAACGCCGAACGCGTGCCGGAACCGGTTTCGCGCAAAATCCATTGCGCCTGCACCAGGTCGGCAGCCGCCAGCGGCACCCCGGCGGACCATGGATGATCGGGTGCTACCACGACAACGAGCTGATCCTCCCCCACAGCTTCGATGGCCAGGGAGGGTTCGTCGATATCGCCTTCGATGAAACCGAGATCGGCGCCACCCAGCAGGATGGCCTGCGCCACGCTGTCGGTATTGCCCACTTCCAGGGTGAGGTCGATGGCCGGGTAGGTTTGACTGAATTGCACGAGCAAGCGCGGTAGCCAGTAACTCGCGATGGTCTGGCTGGCGTGGATTGCCAGCGTGCCGCGCCGCATCTGGCCCAGCTCCGACAACGTGTTTTCCGCTGCACGCGCGCTGGCCAGCGTGCGTTGCGCTTCTATCAAGAAAATCAAACCGGCGTCGGAGAGTTCGATGCGCCGTCCTATCCGATGGAACAGTGCCGTGCCATAGCGCTCTTCCAGGGCCTTGATCGATGAGCTGACGGCAGACGGGGATAGAAACAGCGCGGAAGCCGCCTGAGTAAGGTGCTGGCGTTGTGCGACTTCAACAAAAATGCGTAGCTGGTCCAATGTCATCGTTCGATCCAATCTAATGATTTGTCATTAATTATATGATGGACCGAACGAAATCGCCGTTCAATAATGCATGCACTAAATGTCTGAACGAGAGTCGACCATGACATCCCACTATCAAAAATGCGCTCCATTTGTACCCGGCCTGTTACTGTGCGGCGCCGTCACGCTGGCCGCGTATGGGCTGGAAGCTGTAGAAGCCCATCTGTTCGGACGCGCGTGGCTTGAAAGCCTGGTCCTGGCGATCTTGCTCGGAACCGGACTGCGCACCGTGCACCGTCTCGATCAGCGGTTCGAGCCAGGCATCCATATGGGCGCCAAGCTGCTGCTTGAAATTGCCGTGGTGCTGCTGGGCGCATCCGTCAGCGCCGGCGCGCTGCTCGAAAACGGCATGGGACTGGTCGGCGGCATTGCCGGGGTAGTCGTGCTGGCAATTCTGTTCAGTTATTTCCTGGGCCGCAGCGCCGGTCTGCCGAAAAAGATGGCGATCCTGATTGCTTGCGGCAATTCAATTTGCGGCAACTCGGCGATTGCGGCGGTGGCCCCAGTGATCGACGCAGATGGCAAGGACGTGGCCGCCTCCATCGCCTTTACGGCGGTGCTGGGTGTGGTGGTGGTGCTCGGGTTGCCGTTGCTAGTCGGGCTGTTGTCATTCACGCCGGTTCAATACGGCGTGTTTGCCGGGCTGACCGTGTATGCCGTGCCACAGGTACTGGCGGCAACGAGTTCGGTGTCCGCAGCCAGCGTGCACATTGGCACCCTGGTCAAGCTGGTGCGCGTGTTGATGCTGGGCCCGGTCGTGCTGGTGTTGTCCTTGACAGGGCGCGGACGGGGAGGCGCCCGCCTGAACGTCGCGCACCTGGTGCCGTGGTTTATCGTCGGCTTCCTTGCATTGCTGGGCTTGCGCTCGCTGGGCTGGATTCCGCAGGCAGCGCTGGCGCCAGCGCACGTTGCCGCCAATTTCTTCACCATTATGTCGATGGCCGCGCTCGGCCTCGGCGTCGATGCCCGCGCTGTCCTGCGTGCCGGCGGCAAGGTTGCCGGGGTTGTCATTTTTTCGCTGCTCGGCCTTGGTGTCATCAGTTTCGCCCTGATCAAATTTCTGGGTGTTTAAGGACGTAGCAGTACGCCATCCATTTTCCAAAAACGAAAGAAAACGCCATGACATCACATCACTATTTGACCGCGGCGCGCTGCAGCCTTGTTGTTGCAGTCTCGCTCACCGCTGGTATCGCGTGTGCCCAGCAGCCGTTGCTGGTGTACGGCCCGGGTGGACCGGCTCCTGCGATGAAAGAGGCGGCGGCGGCATTCGAGCACGCGAACGGCATCAAAGTCACCGTCACGGCTGGCCCCACGCCGAGCTGGTCGACCACGCAAAACAGGATGCGGACATCATCTACAGCGGTTCGGAAACGATGATGACGGACTTTACGTTAGCGATGGGCGGCAAGATACAGGAGGCAAGCATTACCCCGCTATATATGCGTCCCCTGGCGATCCTGGTGCGTCCCGGCAATCCCAAGCACCTGCGCGGCGTGGCCGACCTGATGCAGCCCGGCGTGCGCCTGTTGGTGGTCAACGGTGCCGGCCAGAACGGCGTCTGGGAAGACATGGCTGGCCGCAAAGGCAGCATGGAGTCGGTGCGCAAGGTACGCGCAAATATTGCCAGTTACGCACCCAACAGCGCGAGCGCGCGCGGTACCTGGACCGCGCGCACCGACATCGACGCGTGGCTTATCTGGAATATCTGGCAGGTGTCGAACCCGCGCCTGGCCGACGTCGTGCCAATCGAACCTGATTATGCGATTTACCGCGATACCGGCGTGGCGTTGACTGAGCATGGCGCTGCCAACCCGCAAGCGAAGCAGTTCATCGCATTCCTGCAATCGCCGCAAGGCAGCGCGATCTTTGCCAGGTGGGGCTGGCAGAAATAATGAGCGCCGGATTGTGGGCCTGCGGCGGGTTTCAGTATATTCAGGTACCGCGTGCAGCGCGTCGCACGGCGGCGGTAACGATTCCTAGACAAAATGGACAATAACGCACCATCGCGCGGGGCGGTCGTGACCCAATCGCTTGCCCTGGCAGCGCCCGGTGCACTTGGAACCCTTTCTGGAGCTGCAGCCGCAGGGACTGCCACCGCATGGCGGGTCGTCTTCCAGGGGAGCGACGCCAACCCCATGAAACGGAATCTGACGCTCAACAATACTTGTAATGCGCAGGATGACCTAGGCGCCGACAACGTGAGGATCGAGGTCGTTGCGTTTGGCCACGGCATCGCGATGCTGATGGCCGACAGCGCTGTCGCCGAACGGCTAGCTTGTCGAGATGCTTGGCCAAGGTCGCCGGCGATAGCTCGCCCCTGCGGCGTTTGACTGGCTGGTCCCCTTGGCATTGAAAAAAAGTGTTGTCGGCAAGCCGCGCGCCCCTGATTAGCGCGCCATGGCGCCAATATGGTCGATCAGAACATTTTGCAGGACCATGCTTTTTTGGGAAAGACAGCATTTGAATGCCGGGGCAAAACCACCCTGATTAGCAAAGATGAAGACGACATCGCCACGCCCTGCCTGCGCTTTGGCCAAGACCGTCGTCTCTCGACGGCCGACGGGCACCAACTGGCCCACAGGTTCGCTACTACGGGCTTGCCGGACAGCGACAGTCCGCTTTTGGCCGAACCGGGCCGTTCAGCTGAGCATATCAGGTCACCAAGGTGGAAAAGTCGCGGACTGTCACGAAGGGCAGGAACCGACCCGACCCGGCCTGCACCGCTCAGGCTGAACGGACCATTCCTTCCAGCGCAGAAAATTGGTCGGCGAACGACATGGCGTCTGCGCCGTCAAATACGAACTGGCCCTTGCGGATCATGTGGATCAGCTCGATGCCGGCAAGCACAGAGCCGGCTGCAAGGAATGATTTGAAGTTGAGAATCGGCTTGGTCACCCGCCTGATGGCGCGATGGTGCTGCTCGACAATGTTGTTGAGCTATTTAACCTGGCGGACAAGGATCGCCACGGCGCGGCCGGCGTTGATGGTATCCATGGCCGCCTTGTTGGCGCCGCTCTTGTCCATCGCGACTTTGTCTGGATCGCCGTTCGCTCCCACGGCCTTGTCGAAGAAGCGCTTCGCCGCAGCCTTGTCCCGCTTCGCCGTTAGCAGGAAGTCGACGGTCTTTCCATGCTTGTCGACGGCGAGGTAGAGGTATTTCCAGAAGCCCTTGACCTTGATGTACGTCTCGTCCATGCGCCAGCTGCCGCTGACCGGGCGCTTGTGTTCCCGGGCCATTTTCTCGATGAGCGGCAAGAAGCGGATCGCCCATCGGTTTATCGTCGAATGGTCGACCGACACGCCACGCTCTTCCATCATCTCTTCGAGGTGCCGGTAGCTCAGCCAGTATTGGCAATCATCTGACGGCGAGATGACTCGGCCCGCATGGCGGCCGTTTCGTACGGGCCATTATCGTCATCCATCATCCGCGGCTGCGCGCCGTTGAGACTCAGGTTGACGATCTTCAGGCTCATTTGCTGATTGCCCAGGCCGCAGGCTGGTTTAGCATCGGCTAGGTCACCATAACTAGCTGATTAAAAATCATGCCGGCGATGCGGAAACGGTTCTTCATGCGAGGATTCCTTGAATTTCGGCGACTTGCTCAGCGCTCGCCTTGACGGGCGTAATCGACAGGCTTGGCCGCGTCGACCATGTTGAGCGGCTGCAGGTAGGTCAACGAAACCCATGATTTAACACTCTCTAAAAAACGACCCTAGCAGCGTGGCACACGGCACCTGATTATTTCTATTGGTAATATATCTATTTTTTTACATTGTTGTGGGTAAACGTGAGTTGTTTCGTTGTTTCGTTGTTTCGTTGTTGCTTTGTTTTCCTCAATTTGCAAGTTTGAGTGTATCTGAGTAGCCATCAGCGTAACCTGAAGGTCTGCTCCATGAGAAAGCCGAAATGCGAGCATTTATATTGGTCGTAGAAAGAAACCTTCTTCTTCGCCAGACCCTTATTGACCTCTTAACAGCGCTAGGCCATGAAGCATTAGGGACTTCATCCGCTATTCGTGGCCTGCAGCTACTTAAAAATTTAGGATTTGATGTGCTGATTACCAGCCCGGGCACTACGCTGATTGAAGAGCCGAGCTACGCGCTGGAAGCGAAAAAGATTCAGCCACACTTAAAGCTTGTAATAGCGGATGCAATAGACTCGCCGGAGTTCTCAGAGTTAGCAATTGATGCTTTTATACAAAAGCCATTTTCGCTGCTAGCGCTGGAGAAAACGCTAGAAAAATTTTCTATTTCAAGTGATCTAAACGATGACCGACTTCGTCGAGCGCCGAAATAACCGCCACACCCAGATGTTGGTCGAAGTTGGAATCCGGCTGTGCCGCTTTCGGGGCAGAGGGTACGCGCTAAAATTTTTAAGAGATGTCCACGTCCCGGATGGCATCATCGAGCGCGTGTTGAGGGAAGCGACGTCACATGCCGCTCTGCAGGGCGTTAGGCATGTCACCTATCACCCTACCGAACCATAAATTTTTGGTGTCTGGTTGGCCGTGAACTTGATCTCAACGGTTTGTCCCCGTTCGTAACTCAAAATGCTGTAGGGCTACGGCTGCACCGGGCAGCACCTAGCGCAGTGCATTGTCTAATACATTGGCTTGCCGTCGCTGTAAGCATTCTCGAAACTCACTAAGTACCTGCTCAATTGAGACATCGGCAATCGCGTGATTAATGTTGATACTTGGAAAGTCGTGTGACCAAGCTTGATACGATTCCAATGTACGAAATTGGCGGAAGTGCGCGAGCATGTCACGACCCGTTACTACCCCCCTGCAATAGGCATCGAGCATCGCGCTGTCGGCTGGGCAAACCTTCATCCCCCCAGATCTAAGGTCGCCAATCATGACTGACACTTGTTGGCTGCGTGAGTTCTGATGCATATGATCATTTCGTTCAGGTTTGCCGCAGATGTCTTACGAGATTGCGTGACTTTTGGAGAGATTTCCAAAAATGATATAGCAATCAATCCGGCGCATGGTATCACTTTTTCCGATTTTAGCTGATGTGTTACATGATCAGGTGCCTAAGCCTTATGATCTTTCACTTCTGCTGATCACGTCTTGCTAAAAGCTTGTTATGCACTCCGCCGCCCACGATACGCACCACGTGGCGCGACCTAGGCAGGCTTGCGTCTAGCATTACTGCTGATCATTAATCAAACGTAGAGCCCGTATCTACGGGCGTACTTCGATGCGGTGTGTCACTTTTGTGGCAGCTATGCAGTCATGCACTACAATGTCGGCTCAATCACCCTCCGTAAAATCATGCCTGTCACTGTCCTACTTCTCGCAAAAGATCTCCTGACCCGAGAAGCAATCACATACATGCTTGAGGGCAGAAACTACGTGGTAGTCCCAGTCGGGACAACCAAGGCTGCATACTCCAGCTTTGACGGGATTGTCTTCGATGCTCTCGTGGTGATTGAGGCGCTCGATGATCCTGAAACTGCCTTCGTCGCCTTCGACGCTAAGGCATATCAGAGAAGAATCAAGGTCATACTGGTAGACGGGACTACGCCTACAGGTACAACAAATTACTTCGTTGATCATTTCATCCAAAAGCCCTACACACTTCCCCAACTTGAACGTGCAGTTGAACGGATGACGGGCGGCCCACGCGGCAAATATGGGCAACTCGCATATTAATTACTGTTCAGTTTTCTAGCGTGCCTCATCAGCAGTTACTTATTGACTGAAACCAAATACTAAATTTTCTAACCGCTTAATACTCATATGGAAGAAATTACCCGTTACTTTATCGACAGCAAACTCGGAAGAGGTAAAGTTCATACGTGCCGTGAAGAGGATAATGCCATTTCTATCGAATTGGAAATATATCTTCCAGGGAAAGGCCCATTCGTAGTTCATATGAAAGCACCGTCCGAATTTTGGAATTCACTCTTTAATGCTGATGATCAAGTGTTGTTTTATATATCCCGTATGGCTATTTCTCAGCTTAAACTCCAGGCACGGAAAAAGTCGCCGGTACCAATGCATTTAGAACTCGACTGCATGCTGCATCCTTGGATCGGCGACCTTACTGAAAAGCGTTATTTGAGATCTACAACAGAGTACGGTGAATTTTTGGAATCTCGAGCTGCGACTCGGATAAGGCGCATTGCATCGTTGTACCTACGGCACATAAAATCTTAATATCTCAGAGTTTCTAACGTAATTTTCATAGTCTTGCAATCTGACTAATTCTCTCTTGGGCTTGTACAGCTACATCCAATTCTTATCCAGATAACCCATCGTAGTCGTGAAGCTCTTGTGCCGCATCACGCGCTGCACCGTCTGAATCGGCACGCAAGCCTCGGACATCAGCGTCGCGAACGTGCCGCGCAGGCGGTGCGGAGTGATCCCCTTGATGGCGCAGGTATCATTGGCTCGCCGGATCGCCTGACGCGCAAACCCTGATGCAAAGGCCTTGCCATCTGGCTGGCCACGATTAGACCGGTAGGCTGGCACCGCACCATCAAGTGCTCGCGCAGCCATCCCGCCATTGGCACCGGTTCAGCCTCCCTGCCCTTCGTAATTCCGAGCGTGTACGTCTTGCGCGCCCAATCGATCCATTCCCAGCGCGCCGTGATCACCTCTCCCTCACGCAGGCACAGCCCGAACATCAGCCGCGCGGCGGTACCAATCCCCGGCGCGTGTTCGTTGGCCTCGTCGACTGCGGAGAACCACGCGCGTGCGGCGGCACGCGGCAGAATCGAGCGAGGATGCTTTTGCACCTTGAGCATGGATACCTGCCACGGCATCGCCGCCAGCATGCCGCGCTTGACGGCCCACATGGTCAGCATCTTCACAATCCGCAGCCAGTGGTTTGCACTGGCCGGCTTGTGCGTCAGCAGGTACAGGTTGCGCGCCAGCTCGACGTCGAGCGTGGTGATCATTGATCGGCTTGGCGCCCGGGTCGAACATGTGCGAGCGCTGGAACAGCTCGACGCTGCGGATGTGCGCGGCGCTGGACACGGGCCGGTGCACTTCGATCCACGCGTGCGCCAACTCGGCCAGCGTAGGCACCGGCTCGCCTCCGTTGGCGCGCAGCACCGCGGCGTCGTAAGCACGCTGAGCTAAATTTTCGGCTGAGCGTCGGCTGGCCAGCCCTGTGCTGCGACGGTAGCGCACGCCGGCGACCTAGAAGCGGTAGTGCCACACACCGCCGCGTTTGGAAATGTTTGCGCTCATAGCAGTCCCCTTGATTGAGGATTATTAAACTGGCTTGTTGCGCCCCGGGTCTGACCCGAAGAAATAAGTGGGCAAAAATTTTCGATGCCCATGCTCGATTACAATTCTGAAAAAATCTAAAGGAGACCTGTTTGTGAGCGAAATTACGTCGTTGAAATTTATAAATCCATGGAGTGATGGTGATTATATTGTTTATGGTTATGCCATTCCAGCCCCTGATGGCGACTTCTGGCCTGCCTACCTGATCCAACGGGTAAGTGGTCTTCCAGATGCCCCCAATAGGGCGATTGCCCTTCACCAAGTTGAGACCCAGACTTTCGCGACGACAGGACTTGCCAAAATGGTGGCAGTTTCCCACGGTGTCGATCGCGTTCGAACTATGAGTGACAGGAATATTGAAATCCCGAGCGTAGGGTTCTAGCCGAGCTGCAGCGCGCCCACGCACGCAGAAACCATACTCAGCCAGTCCGAGCTGGCGCTGACCACGCTGCAGGCCGACGCCGCGCGCATCACCACGGCAGCTACTGAGTTCGCCGCGATTCAATCCACCCTGGCGCCGCGAATGTCGGCGCTCACCAAGAGCTGCGTAATGCGAAACCTCTGCCTGCTGGTTGCGTGCCTGATGCTGACCGCGTGCGCAACCTCGACGCCGCAATCGAAGCCACCAACAAAATCATCCCTTGATAGCGCGCTGGCGGCACGGTGCCCGGAAGTAGCCCGCCCGGCAGCCTCCGATTTCGACGCCTGGCAAGAGTGGGCGCTCGGGCTGCTGCATTAGAACGCCACGTGCGCGGCGCGCCACGGTAAGACGATGCAGGCTTGGCCGAAGTGACGCAGCATTGTTTTGGCCGCCTTTTGGGCACCGTCAACGACTGCTTTCGACCCAAAGCGGTCCTTGGAATTGAAGGATGAAAGATTTATTTCGACGATTTCAGGAAGCTTCGTAATCCGTGCGTTAGCACAAGCGGAAATACACTAGCATGATCTTCATCTTGAAATACACGAACACGAGTCTTGAGACTCGGAAACCTATTTGAATTCAAAACCTTGTCAAATTCTTGAAGGTCTTCCACCATGTCGGCATCCTCGGTTAGCCGCGAACGCTTTTCCCCTGGCGGCAACCGTTCTAGTCCACCGATGCCGAAGAATACAGAAGCAGGTAGGTCATGATGCGATTTAGCAAATGCTCTCTCCCTATCAAACATAACACCGGCGTCATACCAGAGAGACGGACTGCCTAGGATGTAATGGTTAAAAGTGCGCGGCTCTGTAAATAAAATTTGTAATCCCAGTAAGCTGCCGTATGAGTGACCAATAAAAATTTTTCTATTCACGTCAACACGGTAATGTCGATTAATATTTGAAAACACCTCATTGGATATAAATTTAGCATATGCCGCAGCCTCTCCGAAAGCAGGTTTTTTTCCTGGCATATCTGAGTTGTAGCTGTGGTTTCGCGGAGCCGTAGGCGTGTAATCACGGCGACGACTGTAGGCACCACTCTCACCCTTAGCGTAGGACAACCCAACTACGATCATCTCTTCCATACCCGCATGCTTGCTAAGACGCGAAGCAATGTTGCGAACAATGGGAAATGAGTAGTCAGCATCGACAACGTAAAGTACGGGGTAGCTCTTGCTAGTCTTCCTGTAGGAATCTGGCAACGCCACGTAGAGTTGGTAATCTCGGTTTAAAGCTTGAGCGCGGACACTGCGCACTTCCGTATTCTCAAGAAAATAGGATGGGACACTTGAACTGGCTGCTGCTGCGCCGCTAAACCAGCAGCAAAATGCAGCGATTACGCTTAAGAATTTCAATGTATTTCTTTCATATTGTTTCGTCTAGTCTTCGACCAGATGCTTGGCCAAATTCCGTTTTTCGCTAATGACTGGTTTCGACCTTGGATTCAACCGGTCGATGCAACAAGTTTGCTGAATCGTTCAGCGGGCGTTTGGTATTCTAAAGTCTTCCTTGGCCGTTCGTTCAATTTGCGAGCTACTTCGTTAAGTTGAGCCTGCG
>Ga0308157_10004270_pt1 | contig 19196 bp, 21 predicted proteins | sample PhyBR1_FD_201035 | JGI IMG/M metagenome (GOLD analysis project Ga0308157, IMG submission 201035) | Phyllosphere microbial communities from UC Gill Tract Community Farm, Albany, California, United States - DLSLB.R1 | ecosystem: Host-associated > Plants > Phyllosphere > Unclassified | place: USA...
ATCCAGAGAATAGACCCCCGCCTCCGCCGCCCGCAGCGCATCGGGATTGATGTCCGTGGCGTAGAACATCGTCCGTTCGAAAAGACCTTCCTCCCGGAACAGGATGGCCAGCGAATAGACCTCTTCACCGGCGCTGCATCCGGCGATCCACACCTTCAGGGACGGATAGGTCCGCAGGTGCGGCAGCACCTGTTCGCGCAGGGCCCGGAAATAGGCCGGGTCCCGGAACATCTCGCTGACCTGGACCGTCAGAAAACCCAGCAGCCGCGGCAGCATCTCCGGATCATGCAGGACCCGCTCCTGAAGGGCGGTCAGGCTGAGCAGGCCGAAATGACTGCGCGCCTGAAGCAGGCGGCGCTTGATCGAAGCCCGCGCATAGTGGCGGAAGTCGTAATGATAGCGCTGGAACAGGGCCTCCAGAAGCAGCTGGATTTCTATGTCCTCCACCTCGTGGGGCGCGACGGCGTTCAACGGGGCATCCAGACGCGCACGAGAGAGAGCAGCTTGTCCACGTCCAGAGGCTTGGCCATGTAGTCATTCGCCCCCGCCGCGATACAGCGCTCCTGGTCGTCGGGCATGGCCTTGGCCGTCAGCATCAGAACGGGCAGGTCGCGCCAGCGCGGATCCTTCCTCAGTTCGCGCGTGGCGGTCAGGCCGTCCATGACGGGCATCATGACGTCCATCAGGACCAGATCGATCGTCTGCTCGGCCTCCTCAGCGGACCGGTTCAGGCGCTCGATCGCCTCCTTGCCGTTGCGCGCGATCTCGATGCGGGCGCCGCGCGGCTCCAGGACATTGGTCAGGGAGTAGATGTTGCGAACATCATCCTCGACAATGAGGATCCGTCGCCCTTCCAGCACGGCGTCGCGATGGCGGGCCTTGCGGATCATCCTCTGCTGCTCCGGAGGCAGCTCCGAGACCACCTGGTGGAGGAAGAGGGAAACCTCGTCGAGCAGCCGTTCAGGCGACTTGGCGCCCTTGATGATGATGGAGTTCGAATAGCGACGCAGTTGCTGCTCGTGCTCCGGCGACAGATCGCGGCCTGTGTAGACGATGACCGGCGGATAGCCCTGCCCGCCCTCGCGGCTGAGGGTCTCCAGCAGGGAGAAGCCGGAGGCGTCCGGCAGGGTCAGGTCGAGGACCATACAGTCAAAGGTCTGGCTCTTGAGCTGCTCGAGGCACTCCGCGGCCGTGCCGACGCCCACCGTCTCGACATCACCCGATTCCAGCAGCTTGCTGACCGCTTCGCGCTGGACCACGTCGTCCTCGACGATGAGGACGCGCCGCACGGTTCGCGTGAGCTTCTCCTCGAGGGATCGCAGCACCTCGGCGAGCGCCTCGCGTCCCACGGGCTTCACCACATAGCCGACGGCCCCCAGGGACAGGGCGGTCTGGCTGTGATCGTCGGCGGAGACGACGTGGATGGGAATATGGCGGGTGTCGTCGTCGCGCTTGAGCACGTCGAGCACGGTGAGGCCGGACTGGTCCGGCAGGCCGATGTCCAGCACGACCGCGTTGGGCCGATAGCGCTTGGCGAGCTTGAGCGCCTCCTGGGCCGTGCCCGCCAGAATGCACTGGAAGCCCAGCTCGCGTGACAGGTCCCGGACAATGGCGGCGAAACGGTCGTCGTCCTCGACGACCAGAAGCAGGCGACGTGTCCCGGCCAGGTGATCGCGATCATCGTCCAGGGCCCGGCCGAGCGTCACGGCTTCCGCCGCACGCGGCGCTGGAACCCGAACCGCCGGAACCGGAGCCGCGCTCGAGGGCGCTTCTCGCGGCGCCACGCGCGAGGCGTCATAGGTCCGAGGCAGGATCAGGGTGAAGACGCTGCCTTCGCCGGCCCGGCTTTCAAGACCAATCCGGCCGCCGAGCAGACGCGCGAGTTCGCGCGAGATGGACAGGCCCAGGCCGGTCCCGCCGTAGCGGCGGCTGATGGTGCCGTCCGCCTGCTGGAAGGCTTCGAACACGCTGGTCTGCTGGTCCGGGGCGATCCCGATGCCCGTATCCGAGACCGCGAAGGCCAGCTCGTCCGACCCGGCGTCCGAGACCGAAAGCGTCACCTTGCCCCTCTCGGTGAACTTGAAGGCGTTGGACAGAAGGTTCTTCAGGATCTGCTCAAGCCTTTGGCGATCCGTCTCGAGCCCGTCGTCGCCCGATACCAGGTCGATCGCGAAGGCGAGGCCGCGATCGTCGGCCACCGGCTGGAACATCTGGCGGATATCGTCGCCGAGGCGCTGCAGGGACACCGCCTCCGGACGGGCCTGGATATGGCCGGCCTCGATCTTCGACAGGTCGAGAATGTCATTGATCAGGGTCAGCAGGTCATTTCCCGAAGACTGGATGGTGCGGGCGTATTTGACCTGGTCTTCCGACAGGGTCTCGTCGGGGTTGTCGGCCAGGAGCTTCGACAGGATCAGCAGCGAATTGAGCGGGGTGCGCAGCTCATGGGACATGTTGGCGAGGAAGTCGGACTTGTACTGGCTGGCCTGCTCCAGTTCCCGCGCCTTGAGCTCCAAGGCGGCCGATCCGCGCTCCAGATCGTCGCGCTGGGTTTCCAGCACCTGGGCCTGCTCCTCGAGCTGGCTGTTGGTCTGTTCCAGTTCGGCCTGCTGCTGTTCCAGACGCACCTGGGATTCCTTGAGGGCCCGCCCCTGCTCCTCCAGTTCCTCATTGGAGACCCGGAGCTCTTCGCTCTGGACCTGGAGTTCTTCGGACTGCCGCTGGGTCTCCTCCAGCATGTCCTGCAACCGGGCCCGGTAGCGTGCTGATCTCAATCCCGTGCCGATCAGCGGCGCGGCTTCCTCGAGGAGTGCGAGGAGACGCTCGTCGGGAAGACGAAGGAAGCCCAGTTCAAGAACAGCGTTGATCTCGCCGTCGGCGCGGCCCGGGGCGATGACGAGGTGCCGGGGCTTGTCGCGTCCCAGGGCCGAGCCGATCGTCAGATACCCCTCCGGCACCTCGGGCACCGTCAGGACGCGCCCTTCGGCGGCGACCTGCCCCAAGAGGCCCTCGCGCGGGCCGAAACGCTCGGGGATAGCCGCGTCGGCGGGCACGCCAAGCGCCGCGACACGCCGGAACAGGCCGCCCTCGCCCTTGAAGAGGGCGGCGGCCTGAACATCGGCGTAGCGCGCCAGATAGGCCAGAATGCTGTCCGCCAGCTGTTCCACGGACTGATCGCCCATCATGGCGTCCGCCAGCCCGACCTGGCCCTTGTGGATCCACTCCTGGCGGGCCTTCTGACGGGCGCTGCGCCGGATAAGGGCGTAGACGCCCAGGGTCAGGGCCGCGCCGAGGAGCCCGGACAGGACGCCGCTGACCAGGGCTGTGCGATAGGCGGCGTCCATCTCCTCAAGGCGTGCGAGGCGAAGCTTCTGCTCCTCCTGCCTCATCAGATTCACTTCGCTCCGGATGGCGTCCATCTCCGCCTTGCCGCGATCCGTATTCATCCTGGACACGGCGGCCTGCAGACCCTCGCTTCGGCGCGCCTGGATGGTGGCGTCCAGCTCGGTCATCTTGGCTTCGACATGTCTGCGGACCTGGCCCAGGTGGGCCTGCTGCACAGGGTTGTCCCGGGTCAGGCGCGCCACTTCCTCCAGACGGCGTTCCACGGCGGCCGCCGCCATGTCGTAGGGCTGAAGGTAGAGGGGGTTGCCCGTCAGCAGATAGCCGCGCTGGCCCGTCTCGGCGTCCTGGACGGTCGACAGGAGGTCATCGACGGCGACGATCACCTGATGGGTGTGAATGATCTGCTGATTGTTCGCCCTCAGCACCTGGACGTTGAACCAGGCCACGCCGCTTGTCGCCAGAAAGAAGGCCAGAACCAGGGCCAGTCCTGCTGCGGACCAGGCTTCGGTCTTCGATCCCGCGGGCGGGCGACGGAACAACATCATCAGCAGTCTGACCTCGGGTGGAGCGACGGGGAACCTCCCTGCCTAGAGGGCGGAGCGGTCAGCGCAATAACCTGTGCTGGTTTTTCTCGGCCTGGGCCGAGGCCATCGGTCGCACGCCCGGGCGGCGCAGACCGGAAAAATAGTCAACTCAGGGCGTGAACTGGATCGTGCGGGCGAACTGATAGTCCTTGCGGCCCGGCTCGACCTCGGCGTCGCGCATCAGGGCGATGGCCGCTTCGCCGTAGCCGAGACCGGGGTGGGTCTCGCCCAGGACGCGGCAATCCTCGACCCGCCCGCCGGCCCGCGCAGTGCATTCCAGGGTCACAGCCACAGCCAGAAGCGGGGCCGGCGCGTCATGCTGCGCCGCCGCGGCGGGCCTTTCATCCTTCGGGACACGGTCGATCTTCGGCGACGCATCCAGCAGGATGGCCGCGCTCAAGGCCAGGATCATCATTGCAAAACCCTCCGTTTCCGTAACGAGGCGGGTCGCGATCTGGTCCAGCGGCACGGCCGCCGGCGAGGTGCAAGGGCTAGATCGGATGCCCTTTGCCCCCGGGCGTTTACGGCAGCCGGCCCCCCGTCCTGCGACGGAGGGCCGGCCTCGAGCCTGAAGCAGCGCATCACCGCTCAGCAGGTTCGATCGGTTCCATAGGGCGTTCGACAAACCCTACCGGTTGTAGCGCGCCCTCTCCTGGGCGATCTGTTCAGCGGTCCAGGGCTCCGCCGCCGCGTCAAACCCCGACCACCCGTTCTCGCGATAGGCCGCGCCGCGCGACAGGGAATCGAACCCCCGCCGGTCGTTGAGAAGCGTCTCGATACGGACCCGGTCAGCCTCCTCCGTCCTGACGCTCACCAGCGTCCCGCCGCGGCGGACGCCTTCAGCGTAGACCTGGGCCTCGCCTTCGTCATGGCCGGCCTCCTTCAAGGCGCCCAGCAAGCCGCCGGCGGCGCCGCCGACCGCCGCGCCCGCCGCCGCAGCCACCGCGGTCGAAGCGAGCCACCCGGCGGCGACCACGGGGCCCAGGCCAGGTATCGCGAGCATCCCCAGCCCGGCGAGCACGCCCGCCCCGGCGCCCAGAACGCCCCCGGTCGCGGCGCCCTTCCCGGCTCCCTCGGCTACGTCATTCTCGCCGTCGCCGTTCATGTCGCCGAACCGGCGCCCGTCTCCCGAATGGGCATGACCGTCATGCCAGTTATCGGAATTATTGGAGATGAGGCTGATCCGGTCGGACCCGACGCCGGCCCTTTCCAGAGCGGACACGGCCTCGAGCGCATCATTGTGGTTGTCAAAAAGTCGCGTGACTACGGCCATTTGCAGCTCCTTCCTTATCTTGTTTCTTAGTTGGCGGAGGCGCTGACCGCGCCCTTGTAGTCGACCGACACCTTGCTCTCGGCGCCATTGCGCGTCGCTGTGGCGCTCCAGATGCCCTGGGCGTCCTGGGTCATGGGACCCACCACGGCATAGCCCTGCTTCTCGATCGCCGAGCGCGCCTGTGCTTCGGTGAAGGAGTTGGCGCCCGGCGTCAGGGCCGCGTCTGCGCCTGGCGCGGTGTCGACGGCGGGATTGCGCGGGGCTTCGGATTCCGAAACGACCGGCCCTTCCACACGGCCCTCGTCCGCCTTGTTGTCTCCGCAGGCGGCCAGCAGGAATACTGTCGCGCCCAAGGCGATGATCGCTCTCGTCATTCGGCTTGTCCTTTTGGTGATGGCGAAAAAACAAGCCCTCCGTCCGAAAGAGGGTTCCCCTTTTTCGCCGCCCTCACGGCGCTGACGGCTCGCTGTCGCCGCCACGCCTGGCCTGGGCCGGGATGTGACCTCTATCCGACACAAGGCAGACCGGTGGGCCGCTGCGCCTCAACGAGGCGAGAAGGCGGCGCTCACCCTGGCGTCATCACCCAGGTCATCTTCCAGTCTGGGGGCCATTACGGGCTGGACCAGCCAAGGACGCGCAAAGCGGCGTTCGGGCGCTCGTCGCCGGAGAAGACCAGGGCCGCAGCCTTGCGCCCATGACCGGGCACATAGTCGAGCGTCGCATGGGCTGTTTCGTCCCCGCTCACGCCTTCAACCTCCACGGCGGCGGCGGTCAGGTCGCCCCGGTTCACCACAGTCACGTCCAGGACCCAGCCGCCCGAGGCTCTTCGAACCGACTCTGCCTGGACAATGAGATCAGGCGGCCTCGCCTCGACCACGACAGCCCGTGAGAGGATGCCTACAACCGCCAGGATCACCGCCAGACCGATCAGGGCGCACAGACCCTGAAGACGCGAAGGTCGCGAAGCGCTTGAAGATGGCCTGCCGCTGGACATGGTTAGACCAGAAGCCGCGCCGCCGCCGCGCCTATGGCGGCGGGAAAGGCGAGAATGACGACATTGGCGGCAAGAGACTGGAGCCCGTGACCGTCGAGGGCGCCGAAGGTCCACAGCATGGCGAAGCTGGCGATGAGACAGAGGGCGTAGCCCGGCAGCGTGAAATCAATGAAGGCGCGCAGCGGCGACTCCTTGTCCTCCTGGCCGGCGAAGCCCGCCTCGAACACGATGAGATGCAGAAGAAGTACGGACAGGAGCAGGACGCCGAGCGCGCCCATGGGCGTCGCGCGATAGGCGATCAACCGCATTTCTTCCGTCGGCGCCACATTCATGGCGAAGTAGAGGGCGCCGGCCAGCATGAGGAAAAGCTCGCCGGGATAGGAGGCCTGATCCTCGTCACCCTCCCCCGCTCCGTTCGAGAGCTGACGTCGGGCGACAAGCGCCCCAAGCGCGGCCGGGACGGCCTGGAGCGAGACCTGACCGACGGCCGAGGCCAGGGAACTGCGGTCCAGGACATTGAAGAGGGCCAACAGCCCGCCCGCCGTGACAAAGCCCGCCGCGAGCGCCGTCAGGGTGTCGAGGAGGTTGTTCAAGGCCCCGCGACGCGCGGAGAAGCCTGCATAATGGGCCAGCCCGAAAAGCACGGGCAAGGAGATGACGATAAAGGCCAGGCGTCGTTCGGGCGTCGCGGCGTGGCCCAGGGCCCACATCTCCATCGTCATGAGAAGCGGCAAGCTGAACAACAGCGCGCCGCCGAAAGCGCGGCCCAGGTCCCGAACATAGTCGGCCTCCTGGGTTTTGCGTGCGGCGGCGGCGCCCATGGTCTAGTCGGAGACAGCCGCTGCAGCCGTCGCAACATCCGGCGCGGGCGGGCCTGCCTCGTCGAAGGCTCGGGCGTCAGCCGCTTGCTGGGCGTCTGTCGGATTCTGATTGATGAAGACGCCGTTGGCGGCGGCCCAGATCGCGAGCAGCAGGACGGCGACGGCGGCCGTGGAAGCGACCAGTATGGCGAGCACACGGGCTCCGCGTCTTCCGCCCCGGACATAACGAGCAGCGACAGGGCGCCCCTCGCGGACGGCTTGTGCGGCCTTGGCGTGACGACGGCTTTCTTCGGGGATCATGTGACCTCTCAATCGGCTCAATGAGCCAACGCCGCCTCAGCCTGGCTGTTCCTCCCGCGCCGCCTCGCCCGCGAGAAGGTCCACTTGCAGCCTCGCCGAATTGAAGCGACCCGATCCGTCGCTATGCAGGCGAGCGACAAACCGGGCCGTCAAGCAGGCCTCCCCCCGGAGACCGCATCGAGGCCAACAGCCCGCCCTGGCGCCGGTTCCACCGGGGGCCGTCTGGGTCGGGAATCCGACCCAGGGCTTTCCTGATATCGATCGCTTCGAGCCACGGGGCCCGGGTTGTCGGGATCAAGCGCCGGGGCCCTCGCCCGCCCGGCCAGACGCTGGAACCCTGCGAGACGGGGCGACGTTGGGCTGGCTCCGGCGCTGAAGGAGAATTCGCATGCTGAAATGGGCCCTTATCTTTGCGGTCATCGCCATCGTCGCCGGGCTTCTCGGGTTCGGCGGGATCGCCGGCGCCGCGGCGGGGATCGCCAAATTCCTCGCCATCCTCGCCTTGATCGTCTTCGTGGTCTTCCTCTTCCTGGGCTTCGCAGCCGCCAAGAAGATCACCTGAAGAAGAGCCTGGCCGCCGAGGGCGCCGCCTCACGTCCTCATCAAGGAAAAGGGCGGGCCGGCTCGTCGGCGGCGCTCTCTGGAGACGCCGGACAGGCGGGCGTGAGACCGGGTGATGCGCGCCTGGGCTCGCGCCCGCCTCCCCGTAAGCCGCCTCACAGCGGACAGACGCGAAGAGCCGACATGCGCTTGAAGCCGGAGGGTTCGGGTATCGGGTCCGGGGCCTTCAGAACCGCGCGCCAAGTCGCGCGAAACCAACCTATGTGAAGAACAAAATCGCCGAAGCCATGCTGTTGGTCTAAGGCCATGAAGAATCAGTCGGAAACCCATCACGAAACCCGGCACACCGCCTCGCTTGAGCGGATGCTGTCCAGTTTCGGGCCGCTCGGCGCCGACGACATCGCCTATATCCGGGACAGCTTCACCGGGGTGCTGCAGACCCATGCGGCGGGGACGCCGGTCATCCTGGCTCCGGAGCGCAATGAAGCCAGACTGGTCTTCAAGGGCTGGGCTGCTCGCGGCGCCATGCTTGAGGACGGACGGCGCCAGATCGTAGGCCTCAACCTCCCCGGTGAGATGATTGTCGCATCCGGCGCCGTCGACACCGACATGCTGGTCTGGGCCCTGACGGACGTCGTCACGATCGACGGCACCGCCTTCTGGACCGGCATGTCCGAGTTGCGGACGCAGAGCGCGCCCTTGCTGGAGGCCTGGAGGCATTACCGCACGGCCGAACGCCTGCGCATGGCGCGCCAGGTGATAAGACTGGGTCGGCTCAACGCCTATGAACGCACAGCCCATCTCCTGCTGGAGCTCCACGAACGCCAGGCGCGTCTGGGTCCCGTCGTGGCGGGGGTGCTCCATCTTCCTCTGACCCAGGATATTCTCGCCGACATCCTGGGCCTCAGCGCAGTGCACATGAACCGAACCCTGCAGCAGCTCAGGCGCAACGCCCTGGTCGACTACCGCGCCGGGCGGGCGGTGCTACAGAACCTCACGAGCCTGGCCCAGGCCGCCAACCTGAGCGCCGACTGCGGACCAAGCCTCTGACGGCGGGCCTCGCCTACACGGCGTAGAGAAACCCTCTCATCCGCCGGAGCCAGGGTTAACCCATGTTGTTTGATCTTGCCCGGAGCAGGATCAGAGTGCGCCCTTGCCGAGGAGGATGGTCATGCCTCGACCTGGAGCGCTGTGGCGGCGTCTCGTCGCCTTTCTGCTCGGCCGGACGCCCGAGATGCGGACGCCCCGACGCCTGCCCCACCCCCATTGGCCCCGGCGCACGGGGCGTCCCTGAAGCACGGCGCCGGGGGACCTGGCGCCTCACGCCCAGTCAGGCTCAGACCGGATCGCGCCCTAGGCGCAGATAGGTCGGATCGAACTCCGCCACCCGCACCAGGCGGTCCCAGTCGAGGATCCTGATGTTGCGTCCGCTCCATTCGACCAGGCCTTCGGTGCGGAGCTGGGCCACGGACCTGTTGACGTGGACGGCCGAGAGGCCAAGCACGTCGGCGAGGATGGCCTGGCTGAGAGGCAGTTCCATCCGATGTCCTTGCGCCCGCTCCACGGAGGCGAGGCGAAGATAGACCTCGCACAGGAAGTGGGCGAACCGCCCGAAAGCCGTACGCCGCCCCAAACCCGCCAGCCACTGGCGGTGCACGGCGGCGTCGATGAGGGTTTCCAACCACAGAAGGCGCGTCAGGTGGGGCTGGGTCTGGGAAATGAAGCGCAGGGCCTCATGGGGACAATAGCCGACCTTGCAGTCCGTCAGACAGACCACGCCATGATCCATCGGACTCATCAGCAGGCTATGGAGGTCGACGAAGTCGCCCGGGACGTTGAGTTCCGTGATCTGGCGTGCGCCGTTCATCAGCACGACGTATCGGGCCGCGAAGCCTTCGAGCAGAAGCGTGCTGCGGGACGGGCGATCATATTGTTCGACGATGTTGTCTCCGGCCTTCAGGGTGACCGGCGGCGCGACCACGTCCGCCAGAACGGCCTTTTCCTCGTCAGAGATGAAATCTCGACGCGACAGCTTGTCGATCAGGGGACTGATCAGGATGACCTCCAGATTCCGCACCGCCCACTGCGGCAACGCTTGCAAAACCATCCAGCCCTCGCCCGGTTCCTCCGCCATAGGCCTTGTGTCGCCCGGCCGCGCGTGGGCGTTTAACCGGCCCCCGGTCTCCTAACCCATGTAAGTGGCGACCGCCCCGCCATGGGCCACACTCCCCCTCTTAGGAGTGCGACATGCAGACCACGACCGGCCTCATAGCCACGGCCTCTTCCCCTCGCTCTCGTCTTGAGGTTCAGGATCACCCGGTTTTCCAGGCCCTGCCCGCTGACGCCCAGGCCCGGATTGAGGCCTGTGGTCGAAGGGCGTCGCTGACGGCCGGCGAGGTCCTCCCGAACGACGGCGGGCTCTATTTCATTCTCTCCGGCGTGGTCGGCCTCTTCCCGGGCGGCGGCCGCATTTGCGTGGCCGCGGTGACAGCCGGTTCCGTCCACGGCTGGGATCAGGCTCTTGAACCGGGCGCCCGTCGCCCGGAGGCGCGAGCCCTGATCGACACCGTCATCTGCCGTGTCGCCGCCGCTCCCCTCGTAGAGGCCATGGGCCGCGAATGGCTGACCCGTCTCGTGGCGCGTCATGCGACCGCCCGTCTTGACGCCCTGGCGACGGAGGCGGCGTGCAACGCCTCCCACCTGGTGCCTGAAAGGCTGGCCAAATGGCTGGTTCGCCTTCACTGCGGCGGGAACGGCGCGCCGCTCCTTCTCACCCAGGCGGATTTCGGGGGGATGCTTGGGGTTCAGAGAACGAGCGTCAACGCCGCCGCCGCCCGTCTTCAGAGCCAGGACCTCGTGCGTTTCGGGCGAGGAAAGGTCCAGGTGGTCAACCTTCCCGGCCTGCGTCAGGCCTCCTGCCGTTGCGGCGAAGCTGTCGCGCCGGCCTCTGCGGCCTCCCGGCCGGCGGCAAGGAGCCCTGGCCTCGATGCGGAAGCCGTCTCCTGGTCGCCTGCGCATCCTGGTTCACCGTCTCGCGACCTCTCGGCGCCGGGGGGCGTGGTCGCCCTAGCTCCACTGACGCGCGCCGGCTAGGGGCCGCCCAAAAGCGGCGCACCAGCCCCAGCCGGCTCAGCGTCCCGCCCCCCCTTGAAGGCCCTTGTCGGGACGCACAAGACCTTCGCCCGCGAACGAAACGATGTCAGGCGGGGGCGGTTCGCAGCTCCGGGCGAGCCTCCGCACGCACCTTCATCCGAGCCCGCAACTGCTCGCGAATGGTCCAGCCCTCGAGATGCGCGAAATCGTTCAGCGTGTAGCCCTCGCGGGCCAGGGCTTCTTGAAGATCAGAAATCTTGATGCAGGCGCGGTTCTCGTCGGCGATCTGAAAAGCGCGCTCGATAACGTGGATCTGGTTCATGCTTCCTCCGTGACAAGAGAGAGCGAAAGCCGACGGCTACGGTTCCCGGAGCGGATGACGCAGGGCCGCAAAGTCAGGTCCAAGGCCATTGGAACCCAAAGGCGTTGCGGGCGCTGGCCCTCGAAGCCGAAAAGGAGCTCGAGTTGAACCTTCGCCCTCTGCTTATCGGACTGGTCGCCGGCCAGCGCTCAATGACCCCGCTTGCCGCCGTAGCGCTGGCGGCGCGTTCCGGCGGCCTCGCCCGCGACAATGGCGCTCCCGAAGCGATCGGCAAAAGGTCCGCTGCGATCGCCGCGAGCGCTCTGGCGATCGGGGAAATGGTCGGCGACAAGATGCGGTCTGCGCCTGACAGGACTGTCCCTCCCGGGCTGGCGGCCAGGCTGCTGACCGGAGGGATAGCAGGCGCGGCCCTGGCGCCTCGCAGATCACGCGCATCCGCCGCCGCCCTCGGCGCCGCGGGCGCAATTCTGGGCGGCTACGCCGGCCTGGCGCTTCGCAAGCGCGCCATGCGCCGTTTCGGCCAGACACGCAGCGGCCTGGCCGAAGACCTCCTGACCCTGGCTGCAACCACCCTCATCCTTCGCGCAGGTTCCAAGCGTCAAAGGCCCTCCGCCCGGCGGGGGGTCGTAAACCCGCCCCCTGCCTGAACAGGACAGGGATCAGGCCAGGGTGCGAACGTCTGGCTCCCTCGCCCACTGACGCGTGCGGGCCGGCGGCAGGAAGTCCCCCGCCTTGGCCGCCGACAGGTCGACGACCCCTTCATCGGGCTTGATCCCGGCCCGATCCAGAAGGGGCGCGGCCTCTCGCGTATGGCCGATGGCCTTGAGGTGACCGAAGGCGTCCCTGACGAAGTCCACCGCCGCGCCCTCCTTCAGAAGCTGGGCGCACCCATCCTCAGACAGGATGACGGCCACGGCGTCGAACAGCACAGACGGGCTGCCCGCCAACTGGCCGTCCGCAGGCAGGACGGACCCGTCCCCCAGTTTCGCCCCGCCGATCTTCGGCGCGACGATGAAGATCGCGCCGCCGTCGCCTTCCACCGCCTTGCGGACACCCGCGACGATCGCGCCGTCAGAGCCCTCAGCGACCAGGATCGCGACCTTGCGGCCCTTCAGACTGTCCGGATACTTGCCGACGATCCTGAGGGCCGGCGAGGCTTCAAGGTCGATGGGCGTCGCGGCCGGAGCGGACGCCTTGGGCAGAGGCAGGTTCATGGCCTCCGCCACGCGCTTGGCCAGACCCTCGTCGACATTGCGAAGATTGGCCAGGACGCGCGCCCGGACGTGGTCCAGCGTCACCTTGGACAGTTCGAAAACGAGGGCGCTGGCCAGGTGGGCCTGTTCGATCTCCGTCTGCGACCGGAAGAAGAGTCCGGCCTGGCTGTAGTGGTCGGCGAAACTCTCGGCGCGCAGCCTGACCTTCTCGCCCTCCATCGGCACGGCGGCGGTGCGGAAGCCGCCTCTCGGGTCCTCGCGCGGCCCGCCCTCCTCTCCCGCCTCGGCCAGACTGTTGGGTTCATAGTTGGCGCGCCCCTTGAAGACCTGGGTCTGCATGTGGCCGTCGCGCTGGAAGTTCTGGAAGGGACACCCCTTGGCCTGGTTGATCGGGATCTGATGGAAGTTGACGGTCCCCAGCCGCGACAGCTGGGTGTCCTGATAGGAAAAGAGCCGCCCCTGCAGCAGGGGGTCCTCCGAGAAGTCCAGGCCCGGCACGATGTTGGTGGGCAGGAAGGCCGCCTGCTCGGTCTCGGCGAAGAAGTTGTCGGGGTTCCGGTTCAGCACCATGCGGCCGATGACCCGCAAGGGATGATCCTCCTCGGGGATCAGCTTGGTCGCGTCGAGAATATCGAAAGGCAGGGCGTCGGCCTCGGCCTGGTTCAGGAGCTGGACGGCGAACTCCCATTCAGGGAAGTCGCCCTGATCGATGGCCTCGAACAGATCGCGGCGATGATAGTCCGGGTCGGCCCCGGCGATCTTGACCGCCTCGTCCCAGCAGGTGGACTGGGTCCCCAGCCTGGGGCGCCAGTGGAACTTGACGAAGGTCGCCTCCCCCTTTGCGTTGATCAGCCGGAAGGTGTTGACGCCGAAGCCCTCGATCATGCGCAGCGACCGCGGAATGGCCCGGTCGGACATGGCCCACATCACCATATGGGTGCTCTCGGGCATCAGGCCGATGAAGTCCCAAAACGTGTCATGGGCGCTGGCCGCCTGAGGATAGCCGCGGTCCGCCTCCATCTTCACCGCATGGATCAGGTCGGGAAACTTGATCGCGTCCTGGATGAAGAAGACGGGAATGTTGTTGCCGACCAGGTCCCAGTTGCCCTCGGGCGTATAGAATTTGACGGCGAAGCCCCGGACGTCGCGCGGCGTATCCACCGAGCCCGCGCCTCCGGCGACCGTCGAGAAGCGCGTGAAGACCTCGGTCTTTTTGCCGACCTCGGTGAGGATCTTGGCCGTTGTGTAGTCTTCCAGACTCTCGGTGAGTTCAAAAAAACCATGGGCGGCCGATCCGCGCGCATGGACGATCCGCTCCGGAATACGCTCATGGTCGAAGTGCTGGATCTTCTCGCGCAGCACGAAATCCTCGAGCAGGGTCGAACCTCGGGGCCCAAGCTTCAGTGAGTTCTGGTCGTCGCTGACCGGCGCGCCGTGGTTGGTCGTAAGGCGCGCTTCAGGCGCTGAAGCGGTCTGGTGGAGTTCGCCGCCCGCACCGGGGCGGGCGTCTGCAGCGGGCGACTTGGACATGGGGCTTCCTTCAGTCAGGTTGTCCTGTGACACGGTTTATTGCCCGCGAGAGCGGGCGCGCGGCGGCGGGCGAGCGCCCGTCTATCTTTTCGGCGGCGGTGCAGCCGCACCCTCCTGACCTGCGTGGTCGACTTGCCTGGCCGGGGTGTCGGCGATCCCGGCGGACTGCGTGGAACTGGGATTTGCGCCCGCCTCGCCTGTCGTCGCATCCGCCTCCAGCGAGGAGGCTTCAGGGGCCGCACGCTCCGCGTCGCGGCTTCCGCAGGCGCCGAGGGCGACAAGCGGCACGGCCAGGATGGTCATCGCGGTGAGTTGCTTCATGTCTTTCTCCCTGGAGGAACAACGACGAGGCGGATGGGGCGTTGCACCAGCCCTGCCGCCGAGGCGGCGCTCGGCCCGGGATCTCGTCTGACGTCAAAGCCCGCCTAGTCGCCGCCCCCAAGCTGGACCCGACAAGCGGTCGCAAGGGACGGATCAGCGAAGGGAAGCCATGCCCGAGCGGCCCGGAAGCCGGGACAATCTGAAGGCCTGGATTGAGTAGACCTCACCGCTCCGCCCGTCCCGGATCGCTACCCCTGCCAGGCCTTGAGCCTCGAAGGCGGCAGCCAGTCGCAAGGCGACCGCCTCGTCTGACACGCACGTCGCCATGTCATGGTTTCTGCAAACATAGCTGACCAGATAGGGCATGCCTCTTTCCCGGCGCCGGACCAACCTTCGCCTCGCCGGTGTGAGCACGGGTCCGGCGGACTTCTCATCAGGCTTTTCTGGCGGCCTCCAGTTTCCGGACGAGTTCCGCCTTCTTCTTCCTGAAACCCTGCTCCGCCGCCTCCCGCTCGGCCTCGATCCTGCGCCCTTCCTCGTCAAACCGGGCGCAGGTCCGCGCATGGGATGTCTCAAGGTCCTGCAGCGCGTCCGCCAGGGCTTCGATCCGCCGTATTTGCGCCGGCGACGGCCCCGCGGGCGTCGGCCTGCGGGCCTGACGCGAACCGATGCGGCCCAAGTCCACAGCAAGGCCCCGCTCGATCACCGTCCCCGGGCGGGCGCGCGCCGCCGCCTCGTCCTCGTTCTCCACCGCCTCGCGCGCCAGTTCTGAAGCGAAGATGTCCTGCTGGATGCCCCATGCGGCCAGCGCCTTGGGTCGGGATGAGGCCGCCACCGTGAAGCGATGGAAACCGTCAGACCACTCAAAGACCTTCAGCCGCGGGGCCACTGGCCTATCCCGAGATGGCCGTCTGGATCTCCCTCGCCCTCTGAAGGTGGGCCTCGATCTTGGCAAGGACCGTGCGGGCGTGCGCCGCCAGGGCCGGCGCATCGCTATTGTCCGCGAAGCCCCGATGCAGGGTCACGGCTTCCTCATGGGCCGCCACCTGCTGATCGATGTAGACCTTGTCGAAATCGTTCACGCCGGCGGAGCGAAGATTGTCGAGAAGACCCTTGCGGCGCTGGTCCAGATCTGTCGGGATAGCGATGTCAGGCGCCGCCGTCGCGACCGCCGTCTTCAAGGCCGTGCTGGCGGCTGTGTGATCGGTCTTGATCATTTTGGCCAGGGCCTTGACGTCAGCGCGCTTCGCGCGCTCGAGCGCTATGTCCGCCGCCTGGATTTCATACATGTCGCCCATGGCCGCGGACGGCGCATAGGCGCTCACGAGGTTGGCCCCCATGGTGGCGGCGGACGTCTGTCCGACAGGGGCGGACACGGCGTCCTGGGCCTTGTCGACCGCTTTCTCTCCGCCCTGCGGGCTGCAGGCGGCGACCAGGACGGTCAAGGCGACGAGGGTCATGGCGCGATGCATGCTGGTGATCTCCTGAATGTGTGATCCTTCAAGCGCCTCGCTGGCGATCCGGTTTCCTCTCCCAGGGCCGTCCGCCCTTTCACTCCCGCCCCGCCGCCATGGAAGCCTGTGTCGGGAAGACGACACTCGAACCCGACGGAAGCCTTAAGCCGCTCGACGCTCCAACGCCTTCTCGACCTTGTGTCGGGTAGCCGCCATCCACGAACGGTTTGGCTCGCCGCGCGTAGAACCTTTCGATGGCGACCTATGACTACACGCTTCGCGGGCCGGAGCCCGCCATGGTGCTCCAGGGCGTATCCGCGACAGACGCGGACGCGCGCCGTGAAGCCATCATGTTCTTGTCGGAGATGATGCGGGAGCAGCCCATTCGCGAGGGCGGAGCCTTCGCACTCGAGGTCGTGGTCAGCCGCTCCGGGATAGAAATCTGTCGAGTGGCGGCCTCGGTTTCCTGACCCCGCACTCATCCGCCGCATCGCGGGAGCTTCGGGAGGAAGGCGGCCGGTTACGCCAAAGGGGGGCAATCACGAAGCCGACCGCCTGCAGACTCCTCCCAGGGAGAGTGCAAGGATCCAACGTCCTTCTCCTCCCTCAGGTCCCTATGTCTGGAAGACGACACAGCGCCTCCTCAAGTAGGGACGCCCGTGCTCGCGCCCCTAGCTCCGACCCGTCGCCCCCGACTTCTTCATGTCAGGAAGCAGGGCGGTGATCAGGCCCAGAAGCGGCAGTACGGCGCAAAGCTTGTAGACCCAGACGATGCCGTTGGCGTCCGCGAGCAGGCCGAGGCCTGCCGCGCCGATGCCGCCGATGCCGAACATGAGACCGAACATCAGGCCTGACACCAGGCCGACACGGCCCGGGACGAGCTCCTGCGCATAGACGACCAGGGCCGCGAAGGCTGAGGACATGATGAAACCGATGGCGATCGAGAGGACGGTCGTCCACCCCAGGTCGACGTAGGGCAGCAACAGGGCGAAGGGCGCAGCGCCGAGGAAGGACAGCCAGATCACGGCCTTGCGACCGATCCGGTCGCCGATCGGGCCGCCGGCGAAGGTTCCCGCCGCCACGGCCGCCAGGAAGGCGAACAGGTGGAACTGCGAATCCTGAACCGAGAGGGCGAACCGCTCGATGAGGTAGAAGGTGAAGTAGTTGGTGAAGGCGCCGATGTAGATGAATTTGGCGAACATCAGCACGGCGATAACCGCCAGGGCGCCGATGATCCTGCCCCGGCTCAGTTGGGGGCCTTCGCTCAGGGTCCTGGCCGCGACCATGGCGTGAGGATTGCGAATACGCCAGCGCGTGACGCCAAAGAGGACCCAGATCGCTGTCACTGCAGCGACCGCCAGCCATCCCACAGCGGTAAGGCCCAGGGGCAGGATGATCAGCGAGGCCACCAGAGGCCCGATGGCTGACCCGGTGTTCCCGCCGACCTGGAAGGTCGATTGCGCCGTGCCGAACCGTCCGCCTGAGGCGAGACGGGCCACACGCGAGGCTTCCGGGTGGAAGGTGGCGGACCCCACCCCGATCACCGCCGAGGCGACAAGGAGCATGGCGAAGCTGCCGGCGGTCGCCAGCAGGCCGATCCCGATCAGGGTGGCGAACATTCCGCAGGGCAGCAGATAGGGCTTGGGATGCTTGTCCGTATAGAAGCCGATCCAGGGCTGAAGCAGCGACGCCGTGAACTGGTAGACCAGGGCGACAAGGCCGATCTGGGTGAAGCTCAGGGCGAACTTGGTCTTCAGCATCGGATAGATGGCCGGCAGGACCGCCTGAATGAGGTCGTTGAGGAGATGGGCGAAGGCCACGGCGCCGACGATCCCGATCAGAAAACGTGGCGAGGTCGCCATATTGGGGACCGGTTGCGCGTCTGTCAGGTCTGTCGGAATGGTCATCAGCGCGCTCGATACAATCGGACCGACGCCCCGCGTCCGCCCCTTCACGGAGCGCTATAGCAAGTTGACCTACATCCCACTTCGATAGACGAGACATTCAGTTCTGAGTCTGGGACAATCCATCCATGGTGCTCCAACGCGATGACATGGACGAAGTCCCCAGAGCCGTCGTGGCTCTGGGCCGCCGCTACCCGCCCGCCTTCGAGCTGGGCGAGCACCGCCATCGCCGGGCCCAGTTTCTCTACGCCGCCAGCGGCGTCATGGTGGTCAGCACCCCGCATGGCGCCTGGGTGGCGCCTCCGGAACGCGGCGTATGGATACCTGGCGAGACGCCCCACGCCGTGAAGATGGTCGGTTCTGTGCAGACCCGCAGCGTCCTGATCGAGGCCGGCGAATGCGCGGCCAGATCCAGGACATGCGAGGTCGTCGCCGTCTCGCCGCTGCTGCGCCAGCTTCTTCTGGAAGCCTTCGACATACCCGCCGAATACGACCTCGCGGGGCGCGACGGTCTCGTCATGAGCCTGCTGTTGACCGAGATCGACAAGGCGCCTCCGGCGGGCTTCGCCGTCCCCTTCCCGTCTCACGCCGCCCTGGCCGAGCTCTGTCAGGCCTTTCTGAACAGGCCCCATGCAAACGCCACCATCGACGGTTTCGCCGACCGCCTCGCCATGAATCGACGCCGCTTCACGCGTCTGTTCCGACAGGAGACGGGACTGAGTTTTGGAGAATGGAGGCAGAGGGCCTGTCTGGCCGTCGCCTTGCCCCGGCTCGCGGCCGGCGAAGCCGTCACAACCATCGCGCTCGACCTCGGCTACGAGGGAGCCGGCAACTTCTCGACCATGTTCAAGCGCCAGGTGGGGGTCGCCCCGAGCCTCTATCTCCCCCCTTCAGGCCATAACGCTCGAACCGGGAACGCGGGCTACCGATTGCAGGCCCAGGGAGAGCTCGCCGATCCAGAGGCGGACGCCTAATGCAGCAGGGCCGTCACGGCCGTCCTGTCCGCCAGGCTCAGTCCTCTCGCCGCATATGTCTGTCCCGCCCTCGCCAAGGCCGCGCGCGTGGCGGCGGTTGGACTGAAAACCCGACGATTTGACGCTCGCGCAGGGCCTGCCACGGTTCGTCAGCTCAGATTAACGTCCGCGACCCCGCCAGCGTCAGGCGTGCTTTTGGTCAGGTTTGCCTTGAGGATCTGGTAGCCGAAGCCGAGCACGCCCGTGTCCGAAACCCAGACCCGACCGTCATCGCCATCAAAGCGTATGAGAGTCAGATGCGGATCGGCCTTTCCATCGGGATACCAGGCCGCAACGACGGGGTTCCAGAAGCGGTCGATGCGCTCGCGATCCAGATCGATCGCCAGCCTCCCGTGGATACAGGCCTGAAGCTTTTCGTCCTTGGCCTGGTAACAGAACATTCCCATCTGACCGCCGGCGGCGACGTCTCGAGCGAAGTCCGTGTCGTTGCGCGTGAAGAACCAGAT
>Ga0308157_10004271_pt1 | contig 19192 bp, 16 predicted proteins | sample PhyBR1_FD_201035 | JGI IMG/M metagenome (GOLD analysis project Ga0308157, IMG submission 201035) | Phyllosphere microbial communities from UC Gill Tract Community Farm, Albany, California, United States - DLSLB.R1 | ecosystem: Host-associated > Plants > Phyllosphere > Unclassified | place: USA...
CGCTCGCGCCAAGCGGAAGGAGCAGGATGGAACAGCTGACCATCGTGGGCACGGAGGGGCAGACGCTCGTCCTCGCCACGGAGCACGGACAGCGCTTCACCCTCGACATCGACGACATGCTGCGCACTGCGGTGCGTCGCGCCCGCGCCGAGGCCGAGCCGAAGCCGCGAGAGACCGGGCCCGGCCCGCGCGAGATCCAAGCGCATATTCGCTCAGGAATGTCGGCCGAGGAGGTCGCCGAGCTGCTATCGTGCGACGTCGAACGCGTTCGCCTCTTCGAAGGCCCCGTGCTCGCCGAGCGCGAACACATCGTCGACCGCGCACTCGCGATGCCGGTCCTCACCAGCGTGCACGTCGATCTCGACGACACCCCGACGTTCGGCACCGTGATCCGCCAGAAGCTCGCCGACGTCTCGGCCGCACAGGAGCGCTGGTCGAGCTGGAAGACCGACGACGGATGGGTCGTCAAGCTCGGCTTCACCGCCGCAGGCATCGAGCGCGACGCGCGCTGGTCGTTCGATCCGCGCCGCAGCGCCCTCACGCCGGCCAACGACGACGCCGCACAGCTCTCCCGCCAGGGCAAACTGCCCGACGACGGGCTGATTCCGCGGCTGCGCGCGCTCGACGTCTCGGGCGGCGCCAAGGACTCCTCCACGTTCGACGACCAGGCGTTCCAGGAGGAGCAGCCCTCGGAACCCGCCGCGCCCGAGCGGCCGGCCGATACCGCTGACCTGCTCGAAGCGCTCCGTCGCAAGCGCGGTCAGCGCGAGGCGCCCCCCGCGTTCGACGACGACCCCGACCCGCATCCGTCGCGCCCCGTCGCAGTCCTCGGCGGCACGGACCCGCACTTGGAAGAGACGCCTCCCGCCGATGATGAGTCCGAAGAGGCCCCGCACTCCGACGGCGACAAGCCCGCGTCGCGGCGCAGGGGCCGACCGACGATGCCGTCGTGGGACGAGATCGTGTTCGGCTCGCGCGGCGACGACTGACGTCAGACCGCGTACCCGCCGGTTCGGATGAGCGGCACCACGGTCTCTTCGGGAGTCAGCGCACCGTGCTGGCCGATCATCGCCTGGGGTCGCTTGTCCGTCAGCCGGTCGTCGTAGAACGCCCACAGCCCGCGCGCGGCCACGAGCACGTCGCCGATGCGACGCGTGACGTGCTCGAGCACCGTCGGGCCGAACAGCCCGTCCGCGATCGCCTCGTCGCGTGTCGAGACGTCGGCGGTCGTCCCCGAGAGCTCGCGCCAGCGATCCGCGAGCGCGTCGACGTCGATGCCGGGCTCGGCGTAGACGTGCAGGAAGCGAGGCTCGCCGCCGAGATGCCGCACGCCCTCGAGACGGGGATCGCCGTCTCGCAGCAGCAGGTGCCTCGTGCGCGGTGCATCGATCATGCCGTGATCCGCGGTCACGATGCCGCCGATGTCGCTGCGGAGCGCGAGGGCGGGGCGCAGCGCCAGATCGATCTGCTCGAGCGCATCCCGCCACCGGTCTGAGTCGACGCCGTGCTTGTGGCCGGCCTTGTCGAGCTCCGGGATGTAGCAGTACACGAACGCCCCCTCGCGCTGCTCGGCAAGGGCGCAGGCGACGCGCACGCGCTGTGCGAGGTCGCTCTCGGCGGCGAACTCCGCGCCGCGGTGCAGCGCCGCGGTGAAGCCGCTCCCCCGGTATTCGGGCGAACCGACGGAATAGGGGTGCAGCCCGTGCGCCGCCGCGCGCTCGAACACCGTGGTGCTGCGCTGCCACGTCTGGGGGTCGAGCCCGTCAGCGCCATAACCGCTGATCTGGTTCGCGACGACGTCGCGCTCGGGGTCCAGTGCGCGGTACCCCACGAGGCCATGCACCCCGGGCTGCTCGCCCGTGAGGAACGACCCCAGCGCGGCCGCGGTCGTCGATGGGCAGACCGTCTGCGCGACGTGCTTCTTCGGCATCGCCTGTGCGAGCCCCCGCGCGTGCGCCCGGTGCGCGCGCAGCTGGATTGCGCCAAGGCCATCGACGACGAACGCGATCGCAGACGAGACGGGCGGCAGCCATGTGCCTTCCCCGCGCAGCGAACGAAGCATCTCGGGCGCCACTCCGGCGAGATTCCGGGCCGAACCGGCCGCCGCGGGTACGATTTTCTGCATCAGGGTCAGTCTCGCACAGGCGCTTTCTGCCCGACATTTCCCACGCGAACCAGAAAGGGCCACATGGCGCGCAAGCAGGATCAAGCTGCCCCGGCCGGTGAGCGCATCGAAGACATCGCGCTCGAGAACGAGATGCAGGGCTCATATCTCGAGTACGCGTATTCGGTCATCTACGCGCGCGCCCTCCCCGATGCGCGCGACGGGCTGAAGCCCGTGCAGCGCCGCATCCTGTATCAGATGTCCGAGATGGGCCTTCGGCCCGACCGTGGCCATGTCAAGAGCGCCCGTGTCGTCGGCGATGTCATGGGCAAGCTGCACCCGCACGGCGATTCCGCGATCTACGATGCGCTCGTGCGGCTCGCACAGGACTTCGCGATGCGGCTGACGCTCGTCGACGGCCACGGCAACTTCGGCTCCCTCGACGACGGCCCCGCTGCCAGTCGATACACCGAGGCGCGCCTCGACCGCGCGGCCATGCGCATGACGGAGGACCTCGGCGAAGACGTCGTCGATTTCGTGCCGAACTACGACGGCCAGTACCAGCAGCCCGAGGTACTGCCTGCCGCCTACCCGAACCTGCTGGTCAACGGCGCGACGGGCATCGCCGTCGGCATGGCGACCAACATGGCTCCGCACAACCTGATCGAGGTCGTGAACGCGGCCACGCACCTGCTCGATCACCCGGATGCGACGACCGCCGACCTCATGCAGTTCGTGCCCGGCCCCGACTTCCCCGAGGGCGGCATCATCATGGGCCTCGACGGCGTGCGCGACGCGTACGAGACCGGTCGCGGATCCGTCAAAGTGCGGGCGAAGGCTCAGATCGAGCAGATCGGCCCGCGCCGCACCGGCATCATCATCACGGAACTGCCGTACATGATCGGCCCGGAGCGCGTCATCGAGAAGCTCAAGGACGCCGTTCAGTCCAAGAAGCTGCAGGGCATCAGCGACGTCAACGATCTCTCCGACCGCAAGCACGGCCTGCGCCTCGTGATCGGCATCAAGACCGGTTTCGATGCCGCGGCCGTGCTCGAGCGCCTGTACCGCCTCACCCCCCTCGAAGACTCGTTCGGCTTCAACAACGTCGCCCTCGTCGATGGACAGCCGTCGACGCTCGGGCTGCGCGACATGCTCGTCGTCTATGTGAATCACCGCATCCAGGTGGTCACGCGCCGAACGGCGTACCGGCTCGCACGCCGACGCGAGCGCCTGCATCTCGTGCAGGGCCTGCTCGTCGCGATCCTCGACATCGATGAAGTGATCCAGGTCATCCGTTCGTCTGAGACGAGCGAAGAGGCGCGCACCCGCCTGTGCCAGGTGTTCGACCTCGACGAGGTGCAGGCCGAGTACATTCTCGAGCTGCGCCTGCGCCGGCTGACGAAGTTCTCGCGCATCGAGCTGGAGTCCGAGCGCGATGAGCTGCTGGCCGAGATCGCGAAGCTCGAAGAGCTCCTCGGTTCCGACGAGCTGATCCGTCGCCAGGTCGCGCTCGAGCTCGAAACGGTCTCGGACGAGCTCGGCACTCCCCGGCGCACCGTGCTGATGAACGCGAAGCCGCAGCCGAAGAAGTCGGCGAAGGCCACCGAGCAGGATCTGCAGATCGCCGATGCCCCCACCGTCGTCGCGCTGTCGACGACCGGCCGCGCCATCCGCATCGATGTCCCGGACGGCGCGGAGATCACCGCCCCGGCACGCCGCGCCAAGCATGACGCGATCCTGTCGTCAGCGCGCACGACGGTGCGAGGAGAGCTGGGGGCGGTCACGTCTCATGGTCGCCTCGTGAGGTTCCATCCCATCGATCTGCCGTCGGTGCCGCCCACGTCGATCTCGCTCAGTGCCGGCCAGCGGCTGCGCGACTACATCGGACTGACCGACAAGAGCGAGCAGATCCTCGGGCTCGTCGAACTCGGCTCCGAGGAGCCGATCGCGATCGGCACGGCCCAGGGCATCGTCAAGCGGATCGTGCCGTCGGCGCTGACGGCGAAGCCCGCCCTCGAGATCATCTCGCTGAAGCCCGATGACCGCGTCGTCGGCATCGCGCGAGCGGTCGACGAATCCGACCTCGTGTTCGTCACGACCGATGCACGCCTGCTGCGCTTCCCGGCCGCATCCGTGCGTCCCCAGGGCGCGTCCGCCGCCGGCATGTCCGGCATCAAGCTCGCGGCCGGGTCAACCGCCCTGTTCTTCGGTTCCGTCACGGGAGACGGCAACATCGTCGTCACGGTGTCGACGTCATCGAGCGCGCTGCCGGGCACCGACCCCGGACGGGCGAAGATCAGCGACTTCGGCGAGTATCCGTCGAAGGGACGCGCGACGGGCGGCGTGCGCGCGCACGCGTTCCTGAAGGGGGAGGACGGCCTGGAGCTCGCCTGGGCGGGGCCCGATCCCGCCTACGCCCTCGATGCGAAGGGGTCCGTGCGCAAGCTGCCGATGACGCTGTCGAGGCGCGACGGCTCCGGCCAGCTGCTCGACGCGCCGGTCGACACGATCGGCCGGGCGCTGTAACCTCGCGCGCATGAAGATCGTCATCTCGGGTGCGAGCGGATCCCTCGGGCGCGCCCTCGCGGGCTCGCTCGTTCGCGACGGTCACGAGGTCGTGGCCCTGACGCGAACACCGGGGCGAGCGCCGATCAGCGGCACGCTCGAAGTCGGGTGGGATCCGTCCGATGTGGCCGCGTGGGCGCACGTGCTCGAGTCCGACGACGAGCTCGCGGTGGTCAACCTCGCCGGCAAACCCGTCGATTGCCGTCCGACCGAGCAGAACATCCGTGAGCTTCGGGATTCGCGCGTCCGCGCCACGAATGCGCTCGTGGCGGCGTCCGAGCGCCGGGGACGCCCCGTCGATCGCTGGGTGCAGGCCTCGACCACGGCGATCTACGGCGACGCGGGCGAGGAGCTCATCACAGAGCGCACTCCGGATCCGGAGCAGGGCCTTCCGCAGATGACGGGGATCGTTCTGCCGTGGGAACAGGCGTCGCGCTCCGCGCACACGTCACACCTCGTCACTCTGCGCACGTCGATCGTTCTCGACCGTCACACACCCGCGCTCGACCGACTGCTGCTCCCCGCTCGCCTCGGGTTCGGCGGACCGATCGCCGGCGGGCGACAGTGGTTCAGCTGGATCCACGTGTCCGATTGGATTCGCATCGCGCGCGCGGCCCTCGGGCTGGATCCGTCGCTCGATCTGCCCGATGCGCCGGTGATCGCCGCTGCACCGAATCCCGTGCGCAACGCCGAGCTGATGAGCGCCCTGCGGCAGCGCATCGGTGTGCCGTTCGGGCTACCGACGCCGGAATTCGTCTTGCGACTCGCTTCCATCGGGCTCCGCACGGACCCCCTTCTCGCTCTCACCGGCCGTCACACGACGTCGTCCGTACTCGCCGACCGCGGCTTCGAGTTCCGTCATCCGACGCTCGGCAGCGCGCTCGACGATCTGCTCGGCTGATCCTCACGCTTCCAGCGCGAGACTCCAGGCGGGCGTCTCCGGGCGCTGCGCGTCGAGCGTGTCGGCTAGTGCGGCACGGAAGGCGCGCACGGCGGGATGCGCGGCACGCCCGGCGCGCGCCGCCGTGTAGAGCACGCGGTGCGGGTTGTCGGGAAGGCTCACCAGCGTGAGCCCATCGAGGTGCGGTGAGGAGATCAGCGCCGGGATGAAGGCGACGGCATGCCCCGTGCGCACGAGATGCGCGTGCAGCAGCAGATCGGGGCTCTCGACCTTCACCGCGGGTTCGAACCCCGCCAGGCGACAGACCGAGCGCGCCCACCTGCCCGTCGGCGTATCGTCGGGGTCCATCACCCACGGAGCATCGGCGAGATCGCTCAGCCGGCGCGGTCGGGCCGCGAGCGGCCCGATGGCGGGGATCGCGAGGCACAGCGGATCCATGAGCAGGTCCGATCGGTCGATGCCGGTCCGCACACGCTCAGGGACTCCGGGGTACTGCTCCCCCAGAATCAGGTCGAACTCGTGCGACAGCAGCCCGTCGTAGGCCTGCTCGTGTTCGCGCTGGGTGATGTCCACCCGCAGCTCGGGATTCTGCTCAGCCATCCGATCGAGCGCGTTCGGCACGATCGCCACGACGACGCTCTGGAACGACGCCACGCTCAGCGCTCCCCGCAGCGCGCTCTGTGAGGCGGCGAGGTCGGCCTCCGCCATCTCGAGGCGTGCGATCGCCGCGTCGGCATGCTCGACGAGGGCCTCGGCGTCGCCGGTCAGACGCACCCCGCGGCCGATGCGCTCGAGCAGCGCCACCCCGGTCTCGCGCTCGAGCTGCGCCAGCTGCTGCGATACGGCGGACGGCGTATACGACAGCGCCCGCGCCGTGGCCGCAATCGTCCCCCTCCGCGATAGCTCGCTGAGCACGTGGAGCCGCGCGAGATTGAGCATCAGTTTTCCTTACGTTTATCATTCGTAAACAGTTGCTGGATTGATCTTAGGAGATGACGAAGACTGGTTCCATGACGACGGCCACGCTCACCCCTGCGCGCATCGGGCTCCCGATCGCCCTGATCGCCGGCTCCTGCGCCTCACTGCAGTTGGGCGCAGCGCTCGCGGTACAGCTGTTCCCCGATGTCGGCGCGTGGGGGGTGTCCGCTCTGCGGCTCCTGATCGCGGCGACCCTGCTCGTGGTCGTCTCGCGGCCGAGGATCCGCTCGTGGAGGCGCGCGGAGTGGACGGCCATCGTATGGTTCGGGCTGTCCCTCGCGGGGATGAACGGCTTCTTCTACGCGGCGATCGAACGCTTGCCGCTCGGCCCCGCCGTCGCGATCGAGTTCCTCGGCCCGCTCGCGCTCGCGGCAGCACAGACACGACGCCTCACCGACGCGGCGTGGGTCGGCCTCGCTGTCGCAGGGGTCGGGATCTTCGGCCTCGACAGTGTGATCGGGTCGGACCCGCTCGATCCCCTCGGCGTCGGGCTCGCGCTGATCGCCGCCGCGTTCTGGGTGCTGTACATCCGCGGGAGCGCGCGCGTCGGGAGCCTCGTGCCGGGGACCGGCGGACTCGCGATGGCGCTCGCGATCGCCTCGGTGGCGCTGCTCCCCTTCGGCGTGCCCGCGGTTGCGACGCTCACCGCGCGTCCGGAGCTCCTCTGGCTCGCTCTGGGCACCGCGGTCTTCGCGTCGGTCGTGCCGTACACGCTCGAGCTGCTCGCGCTGCGCCGTCTGCCGCAGCGCGTGTTCGGGGTGCTGATCAGCCTCGAGCCCGTCTTCGCCGCGCTGTTCGGGTGGCTGCTGCTCGCGCAGTCGATCGCGGCGATGAAGATCGCCGCGATCGCGCTCATCGTCGCGGCGAGCGTCGGCATCACTCTCGCGACGCGCGAGAAGCCGCATGCCCCGCCGGAACCGGTGTTCACGGGCGCGATCCCCACCGTCACGGGCGCGATCAGCATCGATCCGCCCCGTGACTAGCGCTACGCGTCGATCGCTTCCTTATCGAGATTCGCCGCCCCCTGCACGATGAACTCGCGCCGCGGGGCGACATCGTTGCCCATGAGCGTCTCGAACACGTGCCCCGCCGCCTCGGCGTCGGCCATGCGCACGCGGCGCAGCAGACGACCGTCGCGCGACATCGTCGTCTCAGCAAGCTGGTCCGCGTCCATCTCGCCGAGCCCCTTGTAACGCTGGATCGGCTCTTGCCACCGCTTGTTCTGGCGGCGCAGCTTCGCCAGCAGCGCGTTCAGCTCGCGGTCGCTGTAGGTGTAGATCGTCTCGTTGGGCTTCGATCCCGGATTCACGACGATGACGCGATGCAGCGGCGGAACGGCGGCGTATACGCGCCCGCCTTCGATCAGCGGACGCATGTAGCGGTAGAACAGCGTCAGCAGCAGCGTGCGGATGTGCGCACCGTCGACATCGGCGTCGCTCATCATGATCACTTTGCCGTAGCGCGCCGACTCGATATCGAACGACCGCCCGGACCCCGCCCCCACGACCTGGATCAGCGCGGCGCACTCTGCGTTCGAGAGCATGTCGGCGATGGAGGCCTTCTGGGTGTTCAGAATCTTGCCGCGGATCGGGAACAGCGCCTGGTGCTCGCTGCTGCGCGCCTTCCGCGCGGTGCCGAGCGCCGAGTCGCCCTCGACGATGAAGAGCTCGGTATCGGACACGTCGGTCGAGCGGCAGTCGATCAGCTTCGCGGGCAGCGATGACGATTCCAGCGCGTTCTTGCGGCGCTGGGTCTCCTTGTGTGCGCGCGCAGAGACGCGGGCCTTCATCTCGCTGACGACCTTCTCGAGCAGCATCGAGACCTGGTTCTTGTCGTCGCGCTTGGGCGAGACGAACCGCTGCTTCATGCCGTCGCGCACGACCTTCGCGACGATCTGGCGCACCGCGGGCGTGCCCAGCACCTCCTTCGTCTGGCCCTCGAACTGCGGCTCGGGAAGGCTGACGTTGAGCACCGCCGTGAGGCCCGCGAGCACGTCGTCCTTCTCGAGCTTGTCGCTGCCGACCTTGAGCCGGCGGGCGTTCTTCTCGACCTCGGCGCGCAGCTGCTTCGTGAGCTCCTGCTCGAACCCCTGCTGGTGAGTGCCGCCCTTGGGCGTCGCGATGATGTTCACGAACGACCGCATATGCGTGTCGTACCCGGTTCCCCAGCGCAGCGCGATGTCGACGCGGCACTCGCGCTCGACCTCCGCCGACCTCATCGATCCGTCGGCCTGCAGCGTCGGAACCGTCTCGGTGAACGAGCCGGTGCCCTCGAGCCGCCACGTGTCGGTCACGGGGGCATCGGTGGAGAGGAACTCGACGAACTCGCCGAGGCCGCCGTCGAACTTGTACGACGTCTCCCGGATCCCCGTCTCCGGGTCGTCTGCGAAGCGCTCGTCGCGCACGACGATCTCGAGACCGGGCACGAGGAAGGCCGTCTGACGGGCGCGCGTGACGAGGTCGTCGTACTGGAACGCGGCGTCCTTCGTGAAGATCTGGGGATCGGCCCAGTACCGCACGCGCGTGCCCGTAGCGCCCCGGGGCGCCTTGCCGGCCACGCGCAGCTCACTGCCGTTCTCGAACGGCGCGAAGGGCGCGTCGGGGCGCGCCCCACCCGAGTCGGTGAATTCGCCCGGCTCGCCGCGATGGAAGCTCATCGCGTACGTCTTGCCCGCGCGGTCGACCTCCACATCGAGGCGCTCACTCAGCGCGTTGACGACAGAGGCGCCCACGCCGTGGAGTCCACCCGAGGCCGCGTACGAGCCGCCGCCGAACTTTCCGCCGGCATGCAGCTTCGTGAAGACGACCTCGACGCCCGTGAGGCCGGTGCGCGGTTCGACATCGACCGGCACGCCGCGTCCGCGGTCCTGCACCTCGACGCTGCCATCCGCGCGCAGGATCACGACGATGCGGTCTCCGTTGCCGGCGACCGCCTCATCGACCGAGTTGTCGATGATCTCCCACAGGCAGTGCATCAGTCCCGGTGAGCCGTTGGAGCCGATGTACATGCCGGGCCGCTTGCGCACGGCCTCGAGTCCTTCGAGGACCTGAAGATGATGGGCGGAGTACTCGGTCGTCACAGTATTCGAGCTTATCTTCGAATGCCGGTGCAGACCGACGGAACACACGGAACGCACGTTCTGCGTACGCCGTCGGCGAAACCCCGCACCGCGAGGAAATCTTTGTCGCGCCGCCATGGTTGTATGAAGCATGGCCCGCAATACCGAACGATTCACGAAGGAGACAGATCGATGACTGCAACACCCCTGGCCGACGCCCCTGTCTCTCACCGACTCACGGCCCTCGATCGCTGTGACGCGTGCGGCGCACAGGCGTACATCGCCGCCGAGGTCGGCGGTAGCGAGCTGCTCTACTGCGCGCACCACGGGCGCAAGTTCGAAGAGAAGCTGCGCGCTGTCGCCACGAACTGGCACGACGAGACCGACAAGCTTCAGGACTGATCCGGTCCGACCGGAAGGGCCGTCTCCGTTCAGGAGGCGGCCCTTCTCGCATCTGCATGCGGGCGACGGCCGTTCCGTCGCGGGTCCTGGTCAGCCGACGTAGACGCGGGGCAGGAGCGGGGAGACGCGCAGCAACGGCTCCTCCCCGACCGTTCCGATGGCCTCCCCGAGGTCGGTCGGGGTCGGTTCGCCGCGGGTGCCCGGCCCGAAGAGGATCACTTCGTCGCCGATCGCCGCTCCCGGCCACGCTTCGACGCGCGACGTGAACGGCTCCACGCGCGTCAGCGCGCGCGGGCCTGCAGGCGTGCCGACGCGCACCCGGCCGCCAAGGGCTGAGGGGAATCCGTCGACGGCCCCGATCGCGATCTCGACATCGCCCCCGACGGAGACGACGGGCGCGACGAGCGAGGACACCGGCGCCGTACCGTCGATCTCCGGCCCGTCCTCCGAGCGGATGCCATAGCAGAACGCACCGATGCGCACGAGGTCATAGCGGAACTCCGGGCGATGCCACGCGGCCGCGCTCGCCGCGAGGTGGCGCGTCTCGGGCGCGAGGCCCGCATCGCGCGCGGCGTCGACGGCCCGATCGAATGCGGCGCGCGAGGCGTCGTCCTCGGCATCGCTCGCCTCCGCGATGTGAGTCCAGATGCCGGCCGTGCGAATGCGCCCCGCCCGCTCGAGCTCGGCCGCTCGCGCGCAGAACGATGCCCAGGCCTCCGGGCGCACCCCGTTGCGGTGCAGTCCCGTATCGATCTTGAGGTGCAGCGTCGCCGAACTCGGCGCTGTCGCCGCACGCTCGAGGTAATCGGCGTCGCCGACGCCGAGCTCGATTCCCTCCGCGACGCCGAGACGGGCCTCTTCTGCGGAGAGCGTCATCCAGCACAGCACGCGCGCCCGATCCCCCGCGGTGCGCTTCGCACGTATCGCACTCTCGAGATCGATCCCGCCGAACCAGACGGCGCCCGCGTCGAGCGCCGCGGCGACGATGGGCTCGACGCCCTGCGCGTACGCGTCGTCCTTGATGACGACGAGCACCTCAGCGGGCGCCATGCGCTCTCGCACGGCGCGTACGTTCTCGCGCAGCCGCTGCAGGTCGACGCGCAGCTCGGCTCTGGTCATGCGGTCTCCTCCCGCGGCACGCGGAGACCGACGACGGCGGCGAGCTCGATCTCGGTCCATCCGGTGGCATGCGCCCACGCGCGCAGCATCTCCGGTCGGCCGGCCCCGAAGAACTGCGCCTCGTCACCCACCTCGACCCCGAGGTCGCCGATGTCGACGACGCAGACGTCCATGGCGACGCGTCCGACGATCGGAGCCTCGGTGCCCGCGAGCATCACGGAAGCGCTGGAGCCGATGGCGCGTGCAACGCCCTGGGCATAGCCGCCGGACACGAGCGCGACGCGCGTGTCGCGATCCGCGCGGTGACGGTAACCGTACGAGACGCCGTCTCCCGCATACAGCGGTTTGACCTGCAGCACGGGAGCGACGAGCGTCATCGCGGGCTCGCCCCGCCCCTCGAGACCGAAGACCGCCTCGAGCGGAAGAGCGGGTGATGCAGAGCACACGAGCTCGTAGCCATCGACGTGCTCTTCTGCGATCGCGCACGTCACGCCCGCCGCGCGCGCGGCGGCCGCGACGAGAGGAGCCCCATGGCCGCACGCATCGCGGCGGAGGTCGATCGACGCACCGGGCGCCGCCCGCAGCGCCCGCGCGATGTTCCGTTCGAGCGCGGACCGCGACACGCGTGCGCGCGGCATGCTCATCCCCAGAATCGGATCACTCATCCGCCCTAGACTATGACGCGGTCGTGCGGTGCTTCTTCAGCGCGCCGCACGAACCGTCCACTTACCGCCGACTCGGAGGATCCATGCCGTCGAATGGCCTCGCCCTCGGACCGAAGCTGAGCTACCTCGCTCAGCGCGCCCGCCGCATCGATATCGGCGCGGTGATCGAGCGCGCCAAGGAGGTGCGGCACGAGCACGGCACGCCGGTGCCGACCGTCATCGCCGACATGCTCTGGCAGGCGGCGCGCAAAGACGTCGCATTCCAGGACTACGTCGACTTCGACTTCGCGATCCTGACGCCCGAAGAGCGCGCGACGTTCATGACGCATCCGGTCTCGGCACAGCTCGCGCAGCGGTTCTCCCAGCCCGAAGGGCGACGGATCTTCGAGGACAAGGTCGCGTTCAACGAGCGCTTCGCCGACTTCCTCAATCGTCGGTGGATGGTCGTCACGCAGGACAATGCCGATGAGGTGCGCGCGTTCGTCGAGGAGCAGGCAACGGTCATCGCGAAGGTGCCCGTCAGCCACATGGGTCTCGGCGTACGCCGCTACCACGCGAAGGACGTCTCGAACTGGGCGGACTTCCACCGCAAGCTGCTCGAATCGGGCGAGATCCTGCTCGAGGAGGTCATCACGCAGCACGCCGACCTCTCGGCCGTCTGCCCGGGCACCGTGAACACCACGCGCATCACTGCGTTCTTCGACGGATCCGATGTGCACGTGCTCGCGGTCGCACAGAAGTTCGGACGCGGCGAGGTCAGCGACCAGATGTCGTACGGCGGCTTCTACACGATGCTCGACCCCGACTCGGGCCACGCGATGAGTGCGGGATACGACTCGCACTCGAACGTGCACGAGACGCATCCCGACACGGGTTTCCGCGTCGCGGACTTCCAGCTCCCGGGCTTCGATGAGGCGGTCGCACTGATCGACCGTGCCGCCCGCGTCGTGCCCGAGGTGCAGTACGCGGGCTGGGACATCGTGTCGACCGAGAACGGCCCCGTGCTCGTCGAGGGCAACTGGGGCGCGGGAGTCTACGAGAACAAGCCGAGCGTGTCGGGCGTGCGCACCGGCCACAAGCCGCGCTACCGAGCAGCCATCGGCTTCTGAGCCTCCCGACAACGACATCTCTGGCGCATCTGCGCGGGCGAAGCCGCGCAGATGCGCCAGAGATGCGGGTCAGCGCAGCTTGCGGATGATGCCCATCGGCGTCGACTGATGCCCCTGACCGAGCGGATTATCGCTCAGGATCCTCACGAGCTGGCGCTCGCCGGCCTTGTCGATGGTCGACCCCAGGATGTTGCCGCCGATGTCGTTGATGTCGACGACCGCGACGTCGCATCCGACGAGCTTCTTCACCTCGAGCGCCACCTCGTGCGGGCGCTCGGGCCCCAGCACGACGGCGTCGTTGTACGGCGGGATCGTACCGGGAGTCGGTCCATCGATGGCGCGCGCCTTCTCACCCGCGATGCGGTAGAAGTCACCGCGGCGACCGAGCAGCTTCGTCACCGCTGAGACGGCCGCGGCGAACAGGATCCGCGGCGTGCCGACCTCTTTCAGCGCGAATTCCATGGTCTCGGGAATGCCGAGCCCGATGCCGAACGACGTCTTCGTGACGTAGCGCGACAAGAACGTGGCGAGTCGACGCGGCCTGATCTCGCTCATCATGTACGAGCGGCCCTGCATGATCGCGACGATCTTCTCGGTCACGAACAGGATGTCGCCCGGCTGAGTCTTGCCCACGGCGTACTCACGGATGATCTCGTCGAGCGTATCGCCCGGCATGACCACCCGAGTGCGGATCGGGATGCGGTGAAAATCGGTACCGTCGACGGAGACCTCGAGGGCCTTGCCGTCGTTCGCTTCGACGCTCACTCGAGGTAGTCCCGCAGCGACTGCGAACGACTCGGGTGGCGCAGCTTGGCCATCGTCTTCGACTCGATCTGACGGATCCGCTCGCGCGTGACGCCGAACGTATCGCCGATCTGGTCGAGTGTCTTCGGCTGGCCGTCGCCGAGGCCGAAGCGCATGCGGATCACGCCCGCCTCGCGCTCGGACAGCGAATCGAGCAGGCTCTCGAGCTGGCGCTGCAGCATCGTGAAGCCCACCGCGTCGGCCGGAACGACCGCCTCGGTGTCTTCGATCAGGTCGCCGAACTCGCTGTCACCGTCTTCGCCGAGAGGCGTGTGCAGCGAGATCGGCTCACGGCCGTACTTCTGCACCTCTACGACCTTCTCGGGCGTCATGTCGAGCTCGCGCGCGAGCTCCTCAGGCGTGGGCTCGCGTCCGAGATCCTGCAGCATCTGGCGCTGCACGCGCGCGAGCTTGTTGATGACCTCGACCATGTGCACGGGGATGCGGATGGTGCGCGCCTGGTCGGCCATCGCGCGGGTGATCGCCTGGCGGATCCACCACGTCGCGTAGGTCGAGAACTTGAAGCCCTTGGTGTAGTCAAACTTCTCGACGGCACGGATCAGGCCGAGGTTGCCCTCCTGGATCAGGTCGAGGAACTGCATGCCGCGGCCCGTGTAGCGCTTGGCAAGCGACACGACGAGGCGCAGGTTGGCGCCGAGCAGGTGGCTCTTCGCGCGCCGTCCGTCGCGCACGACCCACTGCATGTCGAGGCCGAGCTGCTTCGCCTTCTCGGCCGCCGACATCTTCGACAGCTTCTCCTCGGCGAACAGACCCGCCTCGATGCGCATCGCGAGATCGACCTCTTCGGCCGCGTTCAGCAGCGGCACCTTGCCGATCTGCTTCAGGTAGTCCTTGACCGGGTCGGCCGTCGCACCGGTGATCTGCGTGGAGTAGACCGGCACGTCCTCCTCTTCGGAGGGACTGATCACGATCGCGCCCGATGGGAGGGGCTCGACCTGCTCGGCCTTCGGCTTCTTCTCCTCGGTCTCTTCGACCTCGGGAGCGTCGTCACCGATCAGCTCCGCGACGACGTCGCTCTTCTTGCGCTTCGTCTTCGCAGCGGCGTCGGCCTTCTTCGCGGGAGCGGCGGCTGCCTTCGCCGGTGCCTTCTTCGCCGCGGGCTTCTTGGCGGCAGTCTTCGTCGGCGCCGCCTTCTTCTTGGCTGTGGTCTTCGCGGCCGTCGCTTCGGCCGTCGTCTCGTCGGATTCGTCGGTCTTCGTGGCAGGAGTCACGTTTCACCTTTCGCCAGGGTCACCGCGCGCCAGCGCCCCGGTTGTGTTCGAACACGATTAAGGCCCTTGTCAAGCTCGGCCCCTATGAAGGACACCAGCTCGACAACGGCTCGGGTCAACATTCTCTCATACATTCATGCGCCCTCTTGACCACGGGGTGCACGGTGTGAGACAACGCGCACGCGGCGCACGCTATTCCCAGCGCCGGTGATCGTCATCGCCCGGGCGGTCGGCGAGGAATCGCTCCAGCTCGGCCGCCAGCTCGTCGGCGCTCGGCAGATCACCCTCATCGAACGCAGCTTCTCCGCGCGCACGCGCGTCGCCGTCGAAGTCTCCGGCGGAGTATGCATCGAACCGCTGCTCGAGAGTGTTGACCATGCTCGCGAGATCCTCGTTGCGCGCGATCTGCTCCTCGACGCGCACGAGGTAGTCGCGGTTGTCATCGCGCAGGTCATCGAGCCCGAAAACGAGCCCCGTCGCGGTCATCAGCCTGTCGAGCGCCGCAAGCGTCGATCCGGGGTAGTCGGTCTCGGCGAGGTAATGCGGCACGAGCATGACGAAGCCGGCCACCGGGAACCCGCCCTCCGACATCCGGTACTCGATCAGATGCCCGACGGTGGCGGGAACCTGCGTGTGCGGCTTCCACACCGAGTGGGCCTGCACAAGGTCGCCTCGGGACCCGCTCACCGTCGTCGAGATCGGGCGCGTGTGCGGAACGGGCATCGCGATCGCATGCACCCACGTCATGGTGCCCACATCGAATTCGTCGGCCAGCGCGAGCACCGCCGCGACGAACCGCTCCCACTGGAAGTCGGGCTCGTAGCCGGCGAGCAGCAGGAACGGCTGCCCCAGCGCATCGCGCACGAGCGACAGCTCGAGCCGCGGCGCCCGGAACTCCGACAGGTGGTCGCGATCGAACGTGACGATCGGGCGACGCGCCCGGTAATCGAGCAGCTCGTCGTTCTGGAACATGGCGATCGGGTGCGGCTCCAGCTCCTCGCGCATGTAGTCGACGATGCTCGCCACGGTGCCGCCCGCGTCAGTGAAACCGGTCAGCAGAACCACCAGCGGAAGACGTGGCGGCACAACCGGTGCGTTCGCGACGCGCTCGAACAGATCCATGCCCCCATCGTACGAGCGCGTCCGACCGCTGAGCTCGAAACTAGGATGGTTGGCATGCCGCTTCCCGATATTGCGATCACCCATGTCCCGTTTCCGACCGAAGAGGCCGATGCCCTGATCCTCGCCATCGGCGCGACCGACGACTCCGCGGTCAGCGACGAGCTGCGCGCCGCGCTCGACGCGATCGGTTTCACCGGCAAGAAGGGGTCCTTCGCTCGCGTCTACGCGCCCGGGTTCACCACGCTGCCCCTCGCGGTCGTCGGACTCGGTCAGGATCATGATCTGCACACGATCCGCGACCAGGTCGGCGCGGCCGCGCGCCAGCTCACCGGTTTCGCCACCGTCGCGGTCGACACGCTCACCGGCATCGACGACGCCTGGCGCGCCGCTGCTGAGGGTGCGATCCTCGGCGCCTACCAGTTCGACGCGCTCAAGAGCACGCCGGAAGACGAGCGTGCCGCATCCCGCCGAGCCCGCCGCGTGCTGGTCCATGCACCGCAGAGCGTGACCGACGACGACCTCAGCGCCGCTCGCGCGGCCGGCGAAGCCGTCGCGCTCGTCAAAGACCTCGTGTCGACGCCCGCCGACCGTCAGAGCCCCGAGCAGCTCGCCGACTTCGCTGCGGAGATCACGACGGACCTGCCGATTCAGGCGACCGTGTGGGATGAGCAGGCCCTCGCCGACGGCGGATTCGGCGGAATCCTCGGCGTCGGCATCGGATCTGAGCGCCCGCCGCGCCTCGTGCGCCTCGACTACGCGCCTGAGGGCGCTGAGCGCCACGTCGCGCTCGTCGGCAAGGGCATCACGTTCGACACCGGCGGCCTGTCGCTCAAGCCCGCCGCGTCGATGGTCGGCATGCAGGAGGACATGACGGGCGCCGCCGAGGTGCTGGCCGTCGTGCGCGCCGCCGCACAGCTGGAGCTTCCGGTGCGGGTGACCGCGTGGATGTGCATCGCCGACAACATGCCGTCGGGCCGCGCGACGCGCCCCGGCGACGTGCTGACGATGGTCGACGGCACGACCGTCGAGGTGACCAACACCGATGCCGAGGGTCGCCTCGTGCTCGCCGACGGCCTGGTCGCCGCGAGCCGCGAGAACCCTGACGTGATCGTCGATGTCGCGACGCTCACCGGCGCGATGGTCGTCGCTCTCGGCACGCGCCACACCGGCATCATGGGCCATGGCGATGCGCCCGACGCCTTCCTGCGCGCAGCCGATCGCACGGGCGAGCTCGCCTGGCCGTTCCCCCTCATGGAGCACATGAACGACGAACTCGATTCGCGCGTGGCCGATATGCAGAATGCGAACGTCGGCAACCGCGCAGCGGGCTCGGTGTTCGCGGGCATGTTCCTGCAGCGCTTCGTCGGCCGCGTCGACAACGACCCGCAGGCCGAGCGGATCCCATGGGTGCACCTCGACATCGCGGGCAGCGGCATGAGCACGACGTCGCCGTACGGCTTCACGGACAAGGGCCCGACGGGCGCCTCCACCCGCGCCCTCATCGATTTCGTCGCCGCCGGCGGCGAGGTCGTCTGATCTCCTCTGCACAGGATGGTGTGATGTGACGGACCAGAGCTTCGACCTCGTCGTGCTGGGCGGCGGAAGCGGCGGTTACGCGGCGGCTCTTCGCGCCGCCGAACTCGGCTGCACGGTCGCCCTCGTGGAGCAGGATCTCCTCGGCGGCACATGCCTGCATCGCGGGTGCGTGCCGACCAAAGCGCTGCTGCACACGGCCGAGGTCGCCGACAGCGTGCGGCGCGCGGGCAGCGTCGGTGTGACCGCGACGCTCGAGGGCATTGACATGACCGCCGCCGCCGCGTGGCGGGAGAAGCTCGTACACGGCAAGCACCGGGGTCTCTCGTCCCTGGTGAAGGCGCGCGGGATCACGGTCGTCGAAGGCCGCGGAACGCTCGCGTCCGCGGACGGCGCACCCGCCGTCGAGGTCGCGGGCGACCGTTACATCGGCGCCGACGTCGTGATCGCCACCGGTGCGGGAAGCCGGACGATCCCCGGCGTCGAGCTCGGCGGGCGGATCCTCGATTCCGAGGGCGCGCTCGCGCTCGATGAGGTGCCGGAGCGGGCGGTGATCCTCGGCGGCGGCGTCATCGGCGTCGAGTTCGCGAGCGCATGGCGTTCGCTCGGCGCCGAAGTGACGATCGTCGAGGCCCTCGGCAGCCTGATCGCGAACGAGGATCCGTCGTCGCGCACGGCTCTCGAGAAGGCCTACCGTCAGCGCGGCATCGGTCTGGAGCTCGGGTCGCGCGTGACCGCCGTCGAGCAGTCGGACGACGGGGTGAGGATCGCCGTCGACCGCGGCGGAGACACCGCCGAGATCGACGCAGACATCGTCCTCGTCGCCGTCGGACGCGGACCGGTCACCGATGGCCTCGGCCTCGCCGAGGCCGGCGTCGAAACGGATCGCGGGTTCGTCGTCGTCGATCCGTCGCTGCGCACGACCGCGCCGCACGTCTGGGCCGTCGGCGACATCGTGACCGGCCCGCAGCTCGCGCACCGCGGCTTTCGCCATGGTCTTTTCGTCGCCGAGACGATCGCCGGGAAGAACCCGTCGCCGCTCGACGATTCGCTCTTCCCCCGCGTGACGTACTCGACTCCCGAGGTGGCGTCGGTCGGACTCACCGAGCCCCAGGCCGTTGAAGCGCACGGCGCGGATCGCATCGTGACGCGGGAAGTATCGCTCGCGGGCAACGCCAAGAGCGAGATCGTGTCGGCCGGTGCCGAGACACGCGCCGGTTTCGCGAAGGTCGTCGCTCTCACCGACGGCCCCGTCATCGGCGTGCATGTCGTGGGCGATCGCGTGGGCGAGCTGATCACGGAAGGGCAGCTCGCGGTCGCGTGGGAAGCGCGCGCCGATGATCTCGCGCCGCTGATCCACGCCCATCCGACGCAGAGCGAGGCGCTCGGTGAGGCTTTCCTCGCGCTCGCCGGTTCTCCCCTGCACACACTCTGATTCGCGCTCATGCGTCACGCACCTATGACCCATGGCGATCCCGTAAGCTGATAACAGCATTTTCGCTTTCTGAAGGAGACTCGAATATGAGCACTTCCGTTGTCCTCCCCGCTCTCGGCGAGAGCGTCACCGAGGGAACGGTCACCCGCTGGCTGAAGCAGGTCG
>Ga0308157_10004272_pt1 | contig 19182 bp, 4 predicted proteins | sample PhyBR1_FD_201035 | JGI IMG/M metagenome (GOLD analysis project Ga0308157, IMG submission 201035) | Phyllosphere microbial communities from UC Gill Tract Community Farm, Albany, California, United States - DLSLB.R1 | ecosystem: Host-associated > Plants > Phyllosphere > Unclassified | place: USA...
TGCGTTCCAGCAGCGTGCCGAGATTGAGGCGGGCCTCGATGAAATTCGGATTCTGCGCGATGGCCTTGCGCAGCACCACCTCGGCGCCGGGATCGTCGCCGGAATTCGACAGCACCACGGCCAGGTTGAAGCAGGCCGCATACATCAGCGGCGACGGCGTGTGCTCGATCCAGGTGCGGTAGAGCGCGATGGCGGCCGGCAACTGGCCACTTTCCTGCAGCACGGCAGCGGCGCCGAACAGGTCCGGAATGGACAACTGGCCGTTGGCGGCCATGGCCATGACAGTGCCCAGCGGGCTGTTATCGGTAGGAGCGGGTGCTGCGGGTACTTGAGCGGTCATAGCAGAGCGTAAAGTTGTTTCAGTCCGATCCCTATCATACCTTTTTGTCGCAGGATAAGGGGCAACTTTTGGCTCTGGAGCAAGACCCAAAACCGGTGTCAGGTCTGACAATCGCACACGAACTCATGTACTAATGTCAGACCTGACACCGTATTGGTGTGTTGTTGCTTAACGTTTAGGCACGGCGAACCAGTTTTGGGCGGGTTCTTCGAACGCTGGCTTGTTGCTTAGCGGTGCCGTTGCGCCTTGCAGGCCTTGGCTGGCGCGGTAGTGCTTGAGGGCGTCGGCCATTGCCAGGGCTGGCGTGGATTCGGCTGCCGTAGCGGTGGCAGCCGGGTTCAGCGTCAGCGCTGGCTGTTGCGTTTGCGCCGCAGGGGCCGCGCCGTAACTGCCGATGGCGTTGCTCAGGCCACTGACTTGCTGTTGCAGCGAGGAAGTGGACGTTGCTTTCTGTGCCAGGAACCAGGCGTCGGCGCTCTGGTGCTCGCTGCCGTCGGTGCTGGTGTAGCTGCCGGTCAGGCCGATCAGGTTGCCGTTTTGCTGGATCAGGGTGCTGCTGGCTTTGACGCCGATCGCGGCGATGCCTAGCTGTTCCAGCGTCTTCAGCTCGTCCGCCTGGCTGACGCCATCGGAATTGCCGTCCACCCATACGCGCAACGCTGCGTAGGCGCTGTCGGCGGCGGTGATCTGGCCGTCGCCGTTGGTGTCCAGCTCGCGCAGCGCGGCGTAGCCGTCCCTGGCTTTGCTGCCGTCGGCCAGCGTGGTACCGCTGCCGAACAGCTCGCCACCGTCGTTGATGACGCCGTCGCCGTTGCGGTCCAGGGCCAGCAGGCCGTCGTGGGCGTCTACCCAGCCGGTCTGTACCTTGCTGCCGTCGGCGCGGATGTCGAACTGCACGCCAGCGGTGATGCTGAGCGTCTGCACGCCGTTGCCGTCGAGGTCGAGGATCAGCGGCGTCGCGTAGTTGACCGAGGCCGAGTTCAGTGCCATGGTCTGCGCCACCGACATCGCCGCTACCTGGCCGGCGCTGAAGGCGTCGGCTTGCGCCACGCTCAGCGCGCTGAGGCCGGCCGTGGCCAGTACCGCGACCTGGTTGGTGCCCAGCGCTTGCAGCTGGGCGTTGGTGAAGACGATCAGCTGGCTGGTCTTCAGGCCCGCTGCCTGGTCGGTGCTCAGACCGGCGATCTGGTCGGTCGACAGGTAGCCGATCTGCGCATTCGTCAGCGCGCCGAACTGGCTGGTGCTCAACGCACCCAGCTGGTCGGTGCTGAAGCCGTAGATCTGCGTTGCGTCCAGCGCGCCCAGCTGGGCGTTCTTCAGCGCCGCCATCTGGGTGGTGGTCAGCGCGCCCGCCTGCGGCGTGGTCAGCGCAGTCAGCTGGGTGTTCGACAGGGTCTGGATCTGCGCGGTGGTCAGCGCCTGCAGCTGGTCGCTGCCCAGCACGCCGACCTGGTCGATGGTCAGCGCGGTGATCTGGCTCAGCTTGATCGAGGCGATCTGCTCGGTCGACAGCGCCTGCACCTGGGTGTTGGACAGCGCCGCCAGTTGGGTGGTGGTCAGGTAGCCGATCTGCGTGGTACGCAGCGCCACGATCTGGCTGGTGCTGAAGGCGAACAGCTGGTCGGCGGTCATCGCGCCCAGCTGCGCGCTGGTCAGCGCCTGTACCTGTTCGGTGTTGATGCCATGCAGCTGGCTGACGCTCAGGCTGGCGATCTGCACCGTGCCGAGTGCGGCGATGGTGGCGGTGCTCAGCACGCCCAGCTGGTCGGTCGACAGCGTGGTCACTGCCGCTACGCTCAGCGCGTTGGCCTGCTGCGTGCTCAGCGCCTGCAACTGGTCGCTGGTGAAGACGCTGATCTGGCCGCCGTCGATGGCGGCGATCTGCGCGGTTTTCAGGCCGCGCACCTGGGCGGTGGTCAGCGCCACCGTCTGGTCGGTCGACAGGCCGATGAACTGGCCGGCGCTCAGCGCGGCGACGTCTTGCGTGTCAAGCGCGGCGATCTGGTCGGTGTTCATCGCGGCCAGCTGGTCGGCGCTGAGCGCCGGCATCTGCGCGGTGGACAGGCCGGTCATCTGCGACGGCAGCAGCGCGGCGATCTGGTCGGAGCCCAGCGCGCTGGCTTGCAGCGTAGTCAGCGCGGCGATCTGCGCGGTGCGCAGTGCCTGCAACTGGCTGCTGGTCAGCGCCGCCAGGTTGTCCAGCGTCAGGCCGTAAGCCAGCTGGGCGGTGGTCAGTGCGCTGATGTGATCGGTATCCAGCGCCGCCAGTTGCGCGCTGACCAGGCCGTTGGACAGCTGGCTGGTGCCCAGCGCGGCGAACTGCGTGGTGCCCAGCGCGTTCAGCTGGTCGGAACCCAGCGCGCCGAGCTGGGCGGCGCTGAGGGCGTTCAGCTGGCGGGTGCTGAGGGCGTTGACGTCGACGGTTTCCAGCGCCGCCACCTGCTCATTGCTGAGTGCGGCGATCTGCTGGGTGGTCAGCGTTGCGGCTTGGTCGCTGGTCAGTGCGACGATCTGGTCGGTGCCCAGCGCCTGCACTTGCAGCGTGCCCAGCGCGGCCGATTGCGCGGTGCGCAGTGCGGCGATCTGGTCAGTGGTCAGCGCGGCGACCGCAATGCCGAGGCCGGCGACCAGCTGGCTGGTGGTCAGCGTGCTGATGTGGGCGCTGTCCAGCGTTACCAGCTGGTCGGTGGTCAGGCCCAGGCTCAGCTGGTTGGTGGTCAGCGCGGCGAATTCGGCGGTGGTCAGGCTGTTCAATTGCAGGCTGGCCAACGCGGCCACCTGCTCGATGGTGAGCGCCTGGATCTGGCGCGTGCTGAACGACGACAGGTCGACGGTTTCCAGCGCCGCCACCTGGTCGGTGGTCAGCGCGGCAACCTGCTGCGTGGTCAGCGTGGCGGCCTGCGCGGTGGTCAGCGCGACCACCTGGTCGGTGCTCAGCGCCGCCACTTGCAGCGTGGCCAGCGCGGCCGATTGTGCGGTGCGCAGCGCGGCGATCTGGTCGGTGCCGAGAGCGGCGATGCTGTCGGCGCTCAGGCCATAGGCCAGCTGCGCGGTGGTCAGCGCACTGATGTGATTGGTGTCCAGCGCCACCAGCTGTTGCGTGCCGAGGCCGTTGATCAGCTGGCTGGTGGTCAGCGCGGCCAGCTGGGCCGTGGTCAGGCCATTCAGCTGGTCGGTGCCAAGCACGGCAAGCTGGTCGCTGGTCAGGGCGACGATCTGGCGTGTGCTGAAGGCGGACAGGTCATCGGTTTCCAGCGCGATGACCTGGTCGCTGGTCAATGCGGCGACCTGGCGGGTGGCCAGCGCTACCGCTTGCGCGGTGGTCAGCGCGACGATCTGGTCGGTGTTCAGTCCGGTGCTCAGCTGGTCGGTGGTCAGCGTGCTGATCTGCGCGGTCGACAGCGTTGCCAGCTGGTCGGTCAGCAGCGCCTGCAACTGGTCGGTCGACAGCTGGGTGAACTGGGCCGTGGTCAGCGCGGCCAGATCGGCGGTTTCCAGCGCGACGATCTGATCGGTCAGCAGCGCGTTCAGCTGCGTGCTGGTCAGCGCGCGCACCTGTTGCGTGGCCAGTGCGACGATCTGGTCGGTGGACAGCGCGCCGATCTGGTCGGATTGCAGGTTGCGGATGGCGTTGGTGTTGATGACGCTGAACTGGTCGGTGTTCAGCGCCGCCAACTGGTCGGTGCTCAAGGCGTAGGCCTGGGACGAGGTCAGCGCGCCCACCTGTGCCGTGTTCAGCTGACTGAACTGCGACGCCGTCAGCGACGCCAGCATGGCCGTGGTCAGCGCGGTGAAGGCGCTGGTCGACAGCGCGTTCAGTTGGGCGCTGGTTAGCGCGGCGAACTGCGCGGTATTGAAGGCGGCCAGCTGATTGCTGCGCAGCGCGATGAAGTCTTCGGTGCTCAGTGCGCCGACCTGGTCGGTGTTGAGCGCGCCGATTTGCGCCGAATTCAGCGTGGTGACCTGGGCGCTGGTCAATGCTTCGATCTGGTCGGTGCCCAGCGCAGCGATCTGGTCGCTGCTCAGGCCGGCCACCTGGGCGGTGGTCAGCACGTGCACGATGTCGGTGGTCAGCGCCGCGATGTTGCTGGTGGTGATGGCGGCGATCTGCGCGGTTTTCAGCAGCACGAAATCGCGCGTTTCCAGCGCGTCCAGCTGGTCGCTGCTAAAGGCGGCGATCTGCGCGGTGCTCAGCGAGGCGGCCTGGGACGAGGTCAGCGCCACCATCTGGCTGGTGCTGATGGCGCCAAACTGCGCCGCGTTCAGCGAGGCGATCTGGTTGCTGGACAGCACGGCGAAGTTGTCGGTGCTGATGGCGGCGATCTGCTGGCTGCTCAGCGCGTTCAGCGCGCGCGTGCTCAGGCTGGTGATCTGCGTCGCGGTCAGCGCGTCGATCTGCGCGGTGGTCAGCGATTGCGCCTGCGCCGAGTTCAGCGCTTCGATCTGGTCGGTGCGCAGGTTTTGCAGCTGGTCAGGCGTCAGCGTGCTCAGCTGATCGGTGGTCAGCGCGCCGACCTGGGTGCCGCTCAGCGCTTGCAGCGCGTCGGTGCCGAGCGCCTGGAACTGGCCGGTGGTCAGCGAGGACAGCTGGCCGGTGGTGAGGCCGGCCGCCTGCTGCGTGGTCAGCGCGGCGATGTGGGCCAGGTCGAGCTGGCTGATTTGTTGCGTACTCAGCACTGCCAGCTGGCTGGTCAGCAGGGCTGCCAGGTCTTCCAGTTCCATCGCTGCCAGTTGCGACGCGCTCAGCGCGGCGATCTGCGCGGTGGCCAGTTGCACCATCTGGGCGGTGGTCAGCTCGATGATCTGGTCGCTGCCCAGCGCGTGGAATTGCGCCGTGCTCAGGCCGTTCAACTGGGCTGAGCCCAGGCCCTGGATCTGGTGTTGCAGCAGCGCGTTCAGCTGGTCGCTGCCCAGCGCCTGCAACTGCGCGGTGCGCAGCGCGTTGATGTCCTCGGTTTCCAGCGCCTGGATCTGCGCAGTGGTCAGCAATGAAAGCTGGCTGGTGCTCAAGGCTTGCGCCTGGGCAGTGGTCAGCGCGGCGATGCGGTCCAGCGTCAGCGATTGCAGCTGGTCGGAACCGAGCGCCAGGATTTGCGCGCTGCTCAGCACGGCCAGGTCTTCCAGCGCGATGGCGCCGAGCTGGGCGGTGGTCAGCAGCGCGATCTGCGCCGTGGTCAGCATGCCGAATTGTTGCGTGGTCAGGCTGTAGATCTGGTCGCTGCCCAGCGCTTGCAACTGGGTGCTGGTCAGCGCTTGCAGCTGGGTCAGGCCCAGGCTTTGCAGCTGCGGCTCCAGCAGGGTGTTCAGTTGCTGCGTGCTCAACGCGATGATTTGCGCGGTTTTCAGCGCGGCCAGGTCCTGGGTTTCCATTGCCTGCAGCTGGTCCGAGGTCAGCGCTTGCAACTGGGCGCTGCTGAGTGCCTGCACTTGGGTGACGCTCAGCGAGGCGATGCGGTCCGGCGCCAGCGCCTGCAACTGGGCGGTGTCCAGCGCGGCGATCTGCGCGGTTTTCAGTGCGGCCAGGTCTTCCAGTTCAATCACGCTCAGCTGACGGGTGGTCAGCACGGCAATCAGGGCGGTCGACAGCGCCGCATATTGTTGTGTGGTCAGGGCGATGCTCTGGTCGGTGCTCAGCGACTGCAACTGGGTGCTGCTCAGCGCGTTCAGCTGGGTGACACCCAGCGATTGCACCTGCTCCGGCGCCAGTGCGTGGATCTGGTCGGTGCTGAGTACGCTGATCTGGGCGGTTTTCAATACCGCCAGGTCGTCGCTGCCCAGCGCCTGCACTTGCGCCGTGCCGAGCGCGGCAAACTGCTGGGTAGACAGGTTGCTGATCTGCGCCGAGGTCAGTGCCTGGATCTGGTCGGTGCTCAGCAGAGTGATCTGGCCGGTCGACAGCGCGGCGATCTGCGCGGTGCGCATCGCGGCCAGGTCTTCCAGTTCCAGCACGGCCAGCTGGCTGCTGCTCAGCGCGGCCACGCCGTCGGTGCTGACGGCGCCGATCTGGCGCGTGGTCAGGGCGACCACCTGGGCGCTGTTCAGCGCGGCGATCTGGACGGTACTGAGGGCGGCGATCTGCGCCGTGGTCAGTGCCTGGATCTGATCGGTGCTGAGGTTGCCCAGCGAGCCGAGCGCTGCCAGTTGCGCGGTATTCAACGCGGCAAAGTCGTCGGCGCTCAACACCGAGACCTGGTTCGAGGTCAGCGACGACAGCTGGGCGGTCGTCATGGCAGCCACCTGGTTGCTGCTCAGCGCGACGATCTGGTCGGTGCTCAGCGTCACCACCTGTTCGGTGCGCAGCGCGCCGATCTGGGCGCTGCGCAGCGCGGCGATTTCATCCGGGTTGAAGGCAGCCAGCTGGCCGCTGGCCAGCGCGGCGATCTGCGCGGTGGCGAGGGTGCTGACCTGGCGGGTGGTCAGTGCGGCGATCTGGGCGGTGAGCAGCGTCTGGAATTGCGCCGTGCTCAGCGACGACAGCTGGGCCGTGGTGACGGCCTGCAACTGGTCGGTGGTGATGGCACCCAGCTGGTTGCTGTTCAGCACCTGCATCTGCGCGGTCTTCAGCGCGGCCAGATCCTGGGTTTCCAGCGCCTGGATCTGGCTGGTGGCCAGCGCGCCGACTTGCAGCGTGTTCAGGTTGCTGACTTGCAGCGTGCTCAGCGCGGCGATCTGAGCGCTGTTCAGCTGCACGATCTGGCTGGTGCTGAGGACGTTGATCTGGGCGGTTTTCAGTGCCGCCAGGTCTTCGGTTTCCAGCGCGGCCAGCTGGCTGTTGCTCAGCGCCTGCAACTGCGCGCTGGACAGGTTGCTGGCTTGCAGCGTGCTCAGGGCAACAATCTGCTGGCTGCCGAGCGACTGGAACTGGCTGGTGGTCAGAGCATTCAGCTGCGCCGTGTTGAGCGCGCGGAACTGGTCGCTCAGCAGCGCGTCGAGCTGGTCGCCGCTGAGGCCGCCCAGCTGGGTGGTTTTCAGCGCGACGATATCAGCGCTGGAGAAGGTTTGCAACTGGGCCGTGCCCACCGCGCCGAGTTGCGCGCTGTTCAGGGCGGCCACTTGCGCGGTGGTCAGCGCTTCCGCCTGGGTGGTGTTCAGGCCGGCGATTTGTTGCGAGCTCAGCGCGGCAATGTGCTGCGACTTGAGCGCGGTCAGGTCCTGGCTTTCCAGCGCGTTCAGCTGGTCGCTGCCCAGCGCCGCGACTTGCTGCGTGCCGAGGTTGCTGACTTGCAGCGTGGTCAGGGCGACGATCTGCGCGCTGTTCAGCGCGGCGACCTGGCTGCTGTTCAGTGCGGCGATCTGCTGGGTCTTCAGCAGGGCCAGCATGGCGGGGCCGATGGCGGCCAGCTGGGCGTTGCTGAGTTGCGGCATTTGCGCCGTAGCCAGGTTGACCAGCTGGACGCTGCTCAGCGCCGCCAGCTGGCGCGTGGCCAGGTTCTGCAGCTGCACGCTGCTGAGCGCCTGCAATTGCGCACTGGTCAGCGCCTGCACTTGCGTGCTGCTGAGCGCATTCAGGCTGTCGCTCGACAGGCCGATCATCTGCGCGGTGCGCAGCGCGGCCAGGTCGCGGGTTTCCAGCGCGATCACCTGGCTGGTTTCCAGCGCGTCCAGCTGGCGTGTGCTCAGCGTGGAGATTTGCAGCGTGTTGAGGGCAACGATCTGCTGGCTGGTCAGCAGGCTGACCTGTTCGGTCGACAGCGCGGCGATCTGCGCGGTACGCAGCGCGGCCAGGTCGTCGGTTTCCAGCGCGCGCAGCTGGTCGCTGTTCAGCGCAGCGATCTGGGCGGTGCCCAGGCTGCTGGCTTGCAGCGTGCTGAGTGCGGCGATCTGCGCTGTTTCCAGCGCGCGGAACTGCACGCTGCTCAGTGCGGCGATCTGGCCGGTGGACAGCGCCTGCCATTGCGCCGTGGTCAGCGCGGCCAGGCCGGCGGTGCCAAGGTTGGCGATTTGCGCGGTCAGCAGGGCGCCGATGTCGCGGGTTTCAATCGCCACCAACTGCTCGGTGGTCAGCGCGCTGGCCTGGCGGGTGCTCAGGGCGGCGATCTGCTGCGACGTCAGCGCGACGATTTGCGCGGTGCTCAGCTGGGTGATCTGGCTGGTGTTCAGTGCGGCGATCTGGGCGGTCTTCAGCGCGCCGATGTCGGCGGCGTTGAGGGCGGCCAGGTGGTCGCTGGTCAGCGCGGCGATCTGGCTGGTCAGCAGGTTGCTGACTTGCAGCGTGGTCAGCGCGGCGATCTGTTCGGAGGCCAGCGCGCGCAGCGTGTTGCTGCTGATCGCGGCCAGTTGTTGCGAGCTCAGCGCTTGTACCTGGGCGCTGCCCAGTGCGTTCAGGCTGTCGCTGCCGAGGCTGGCGAGCTGGGCGGTCTGGATGGCCACCAGGTCGCGGGTTTCAATCGCGGCGATCTGGTCGCTGTCGAGCGCGGCCAGCTGGCGGCTGCTCAGCGCGGCAACCTGCTGCGAACCGAGCGCGACGATCTGCGCGGTGGTCAGCAGGCCGACCTGGGCGCTGCCGAGGGCGGCGATCTGGCTGGTTTTCAGTGCGGCCAGATCGGCTGACTCCAGCGCCTGCAACTGGTCGCTATTGAGGGAGGCGATCTGCGCGGTGGTCAGGCTGGCGGCTTGCAGCGTGTTGAGGCCGGCAATCTGCAAGGTATCCAGCGCGCGCAGCTGGTTGGTGCTGAGTGCGGCGATCTGTGCCGAGTTCAGCGCTTGCAGCTGGGCGGTGCTGAGTGCGCTCAGGTTGGCGGTGCTGATGCCGGCGATCTGCGCGGTTTGCAGCGCCGCCAGGTCGCGGGTTTCGATGGCGGCGAACTGGTCGCTGTCGAGCGCCGCCAGCTGTTTGGTGCTGAGGCCGATGAAATGCTGGGTACCCAGCGCAACAATCTGCGCGGTGCTGAGCTGGCTGATCTGGACGGTGCTGAGGGCCGCCACCTGCGCGGTGCGCAGCGCGGCCAGGTCCCTGGTTTCCAGTGCGGCCAGCTGGTCGTTGGTCAGTGCGGCGATCTGGGCGGTGGTCAGCGTGCTGGCTTGCAGGGTGCTCAGTGCGGTGATCTGGTCGCTGCCCAGCACGCGCAGCTGGCTGGTACTGAGGGCGCCAATCTGTGCCGTGGTCAGCGCCTGCAATTGCGCGGTGGTCAGCGCGGCCAGGCTGTCGCTGGACAGGCCGACGATTTGCGCGGTTTGCAGCGCCACCAGGTCGCGCGTTTCAATCGCGGCGATCTGCTCGCTATTGAGTGCCGCCAGCTGCTTGCTGGAGAGGCCGGCGAACTGCTGGCTGCCGAGGGCGACGATTTGCGCCGTGCTCAGCAGGCCGATCTGGGCGCTGCCCAGGGCGTTCAGCTGGCTGGTTTTCAGTGCCGCCAGGTCTTGCGTTTCCAGCGCGGCCAGCTGGTCGCTGCTCAGGGCGGCGATCTGGGCGGTGGTCAGGCTGCTGGCTTGCAGCGTGCTCAGCGCGGCGATCAGGTCGGTGCCCAGCGCTTGCAGCTGCGCGGTGTTGAGCGCGCCCAGCTGGGCGCTGTTCAAGGCCTGCAATTGTGCGGTGGTCAGGGCGTTCAGGCTGTCGCTGGACAGACCGGCGATTTGCGCCGTTTGCAGCGCCAGCAGGTCGCGGGTTTCAATCGCCGCCACCTGGTCGGACGACAGCGCGGCCAGCTGCTTGCTGCTCAGCGCCGCCACTTGTTGCGAGCTCAGCGCGACGATCAGGCTGGTGGCCAGGCTGCTGATCTGGCTGGTGCCGAGTGCCGCCACCTGGGCGGTTTTCAACACAGAAATGTCCAGCGTGCCGAGTGCGTCGATCTGGTCGGTGGTCAGCGCGGCAATCTGCTGGGTCAGCAGGCTGGCTACCTGCTGCGTGCTCAGTGCGGCAATCTGCGCGGTGTTCAACTGGCTCAGCTGCGCGGTGCCGATGGCCGCCAGTTGTTGCGACGTCAGCGTTCGCAGCTGGTTGCTGGTCAGCGCGTTCAGGTTGTCGGTGCCGAGGCCGCCGATCTGCGCGGTTTGCAGCGCCACCAGGTCGCGCGATTCGATCGCTGCGATCTGGTCGGTGGTCAGCGCGGCCAGCTGGCGCGAGCTCATGGCATTGAATTGTTGCGAGCTCAGCGCGACGATTTGCTGCGTGCTCAGCAGGCTGACCTGCTCGGTGCCCAGCGCCTGAATCTGGCGCGAGTTCAGCGCCGCCAGGTCGACGGTTTCAACCGCCAGCAACTGGTCGCTGCCGAGCGCGGCAATCTGCGCGGTGCCCAGGTTGCTGACTTGCAGCGTGGTCAGTGCCGCCACCTGGTCGGTGCCCAGCGCCTGCACTTGCGCGGTGCTCAGCGCGACGATCTGGCGGGTGGCCAATGCGGCCAGGTGCACCAGGTCCAGCGCCGCCACGGCATCGCTGCCGAGGGCGCCGATCTGGGCGCTGGTCAGTGCGGCCAGGTCCTGCGTTTCCAGTGCGTTCAGCTGGTCGGTCGACAGCGCCGCGATGTGGCGGGTCGACAGCTGGCTGGCTTGCAGCGTGGTCAGCGCGACGATCTGCGCGCTGGTGACGGCGGCCAGCTGGTCGGAGCTGAGTGCGTTCAGCTGGGTGGTCTTCAGCGCGGCCCAGTCGGCGGTGGTGAGTACCGCCATTTGCTGGGTCAGCAGGTAGCCGATCTGCGCGGTGCTGAGGGCGTTGACCTGCATGGTGGTCAGCGCGCGCAGCTGGGCGCTGCTGAGCACCTGGATCTGGTCCGAGCTCAGCTGGGCAATCTGTTCGGTCTTCAGCGACGCCACTTGCGCCGGGCTCAGGGTGGCGATGCTGCGCGTGCCGAGGGCCAGCAGCTGGCTGGTGCGCAGCGCGGCGAAGTCCTGGGTTTCCATCGCGGCCAGCTGTTCGGTAGACAGCGCGTTCAGCTGCGACTGGGTCAGCGCGGCGGCCTGGGCGGTGGTCAGCGCGACAATCTGGTCGGTGCTGAGGGCGGCCATCTGGTCGGAACCGATGGCGACGATCTGGCTGGTTTTCAGCGCGGCAAAGTCCTGTGTCTGCAAGGCCGCCACCTGGTCGGACGACAGCGCGGCGATTTCACGCGTGGTCAGCACGCTGGCTTGCAGCGTGCTCAGCGCGACAATCTGGTCGGTGCCCAGCGCGGCGACCTGGGCCGTGCTGAAGGAGGTCAGCACGGCGGTGGTCAGCGCGGCGAACTGCGCGGTGGTCAGCGCGGCAACGGCGTCGGTGGCCAGTGCTGCCACCTGGCGTGTTTGCAGCGCGGCCAGCGCGGCGGTTTGCAGGGCGGCGGCCTGGCTGGCGCTTAGCGCCGCCAGTTGCTGGGTGGTCAGTGTGCCGGCCTGGGCCGAAGTCAGCGCCGCCACCTGGGCGGTGCCGAGCGCGGCGATCTGGCTGGTGGACAGGGCGATGGTCTGGCTGGTTTTCAAGGCGGCCAGGTCGCGGGTTTCCAATGCCGCCAGCTGGTCGTCGGACAGGGCGGCGATTTCGCGGGTGCTCAGCGCGCCGGCCTGCAAGGTGGTCAGCGCCACGATGTGGTCGGTGCTCAGTGCCGCCAGCTGGGCGTTGGTGAGCGCGCTCAGCACGGCGGTGGTCAGCGCGGCAAACTGGCCGGTGGTCAGGGCGGCGATGGCGTCGGTGCCCAGTGCCACCACCTGGCGCGATTGCAGCGCCACCAGGTCGCGGGTTTCCAGCGCGGCCATCTGGTCGGCATTCAGCGCGGCGATTTGCTGCGTGCTCAGCGCCGCCACCTGTTGCGACGCCAGCGCAACGATCAGGCTGGTGCTCAGCGCGCTGACCTGGGCCGTGCCGAGGGCGGCGATCTGCGCGGTTTTCAGCGCGGCCAGGTCCTGCGTTTCCAGCGCATTCAATTGGTCGGACGACAGCGCGGCGATTTCGCGGGTGCTCAGCACGCCGCTTTGCGCGGTGGTCAGCGCGACGATCTGGTCGGTGGTCAGTGCCGCCACCTGGGCGTTGGTCAGCGAACTCAGCACAGTCGAGCTGAGCGCGGCGAACTGGCTGGTGGTCAGCGCGGCAATGGCGTCGGTGCTCAGCGCCACGACCTGGCGCGATTGCAGCGCGGCCAGGCCGTTGGTGCGGATGGCCGCCAGCTGTTCGGCGCTCAGCGTGGCTGCTTGCAGCGTGCTCAGGCCAGCGATTTGCAGCGAGGTCAGCGCAGCGGCCTGGTCGGTGCCGAGCGCACTGATCTGCGCGGTGCCGAGGGCGGCGATCTGCGCGGTTTTCAGGGCGGCGAAGTCGCGCGACTCCATCGCGGCCAGCTGGTCGGCCGACAGCGTGGCGATCTGGCGCGTGGACAGCATGCTGGCTTGCGCGGTGGTCAGGGCGACGATCTGGTCGGTGGTCAGCGCGCTGATTTGGGCGGTGCCGAGGTTGCTCAGCACATTGGTGGTCAGTGCGGCAAACTGGGTGGCGTCCAGCGCGGCGACGGCATTGGCGTTCAGCGCGGCCGCCTGCACCGAATTGAGTGCGGCGAGGTCGCGGGTTTCCATTGCCGCCAGTTGCTCACTGTTGAGCGTGGCGACTTGCGCGGTGCTCAGCGCGGCGACCTGCTGCGAGCCGAGGCCGACGATCTGCGCGGTGTTCAGCGCGGCAATCTGGGCGGTGCCGAGCACGACGATCTGCGCGCTCTTGAAGGCGGCCAGGTCCTGGACTTCCAGCGCGGCGACCTGGTCCGAGGTCAGCGCCGCCACCTGGCGGGTGAGCAGCGCGGCGCTTTGCTGCGTGGTCAGCGCGACGATCTGGTCGGTCGTCAGCGAGGCGATCTGGCTGGTGGTGAACGAGGTCAACACGGCGGTGCTCAGTGCCGCCACCTGGGCGGTGGTCAGCGCGTTGACGTTGGCGCTGGTCAGTGCCGCCACCTGCTGCGATTTCAGCGCCGCCAATGCCGAGGCCTGCAAGGCCAGCACTTGATCGCTGCTCAGCGCGGCCACCTGCTGGGTGGTCAGCACCGATACCTGCAGCGAGCTCAGGGCGTTGATCTGGTCGGTGCCCAGCGCGCTCAGCTGGTTAGTGGTCAGTGCGGCGATCTGCGCGGTCTTCAGCGCCGCCAGGTCGCGGTTTTCCAGCGCCGCCACCTGGCTGGTGGCCAGCGTGGCGATTTGCAGCGTGGTCAGCGTGCTGGCCTGGGCGGTGGTCAGGGCGACGATCTGGTCGGTGCCGAGCGCGTTCAGCTGGCGCGTGGCCAGCGTCGACAGTTGGGCGGTGGTCAGTGCCGCTACCTGGTCGGTGCTGAGGGCGGCGATGTTGGCAGTGCTGAGGCCGCTCAGCTGCGCCGTCTTCAGCGCGGCCAGGTCGGTGTTTTCCAATGCGGCCAGCTGGTCGCTGGACAGCGCCGCCAGCTGCTGCGCGCTGAGTGCGCCGGCTTGCGCGGTTTTCAGGGCGACGATCTGATCGGTGGTCAGCGCGGCAATCGCGGCGCTGCCGAGGGCGGCGATCTGCGAGGTCTTCAGGCTGGCCAGGCTGTCGGCGGTCAGCGCCGCTACCTGGCGCGTCGACAGCGCGCCGATCTGCAGCGTGCTGAGCGCATTTGCCTGCGCCGTGCTGAACACGGCGATCTGGTCGCTGCTGAGCGCGGCCAGCTGGTTGTTCTGCAACGCGGCAACCTGCAGCGTGGTGAGCGCGGCCACCTGGCTGAGTTCCAGCGCGGCGATGCCCTGGCTGCTGAGGGCGGCCACCTGCTGCGAGCGCAGCGCCACCAGGTCGGCGATTTCCAACGCGGCCAGCTGGGCGGTGCTGAGGGCGGCAACCTGAGTCACCGCCAGGCTGGCGGCCTGCTGGGTGCTGAGGGCGATGATCTGGTCGGTGCCGAAGGCGTTCAGCTGTGCCGTGCTGAGCGCGTTCAGCTGTGCGCTCTTCAGTGCGGCGATGTCGGCGTTTTCAATCGCCGCCAATTGGGTGTTGCTGAGCGCCTGGACTTGCAGCGTGGTCAGCGCTGCCACCTGGTTCATGCTCAGGGCGACGATCTGGTCGGTGGTCAAGGCGCGCACATGGGTGCCCGGCAGGGCGGCGATCTGCGCCGTGGTCAGCGCGGCGATCAGGCTGACGCTGAGCGAGGCGGTGGCGCTGGTACTCAGCGCCGCTACCTGGTTGGTGCGCAGCGCGGCCAGGTCCTGCGCTTCCATCGCGTTCAGCTGGCGGCTGGAAAGCAGGCCCAGCTGTTGCGGCGTCAGCGCCACCACTTGCGCGGTGGTCAGCGCAATGATCTGGTCGGTGCTGAGGGCGCTGAACTGCTGGTTGGTCAGGCTGGCGATCTGCTGGGACTTCAGCACGCTGAAGCTATCATTGCCCAGCGCGGCCAGCTGTGCCGTGCCAAGCAGGCCGATCTGGCCGACCGACAGGCTGGTGATCTGGCGCGTGCTGAGCACGGCCATCTGCGCGGTGCCCAAGGCGGCCAGCTGGTTCGGGTCCAGCACGTTCAGCTGGGCGGTGGTCAGCGCCACCACGTCATCCAGCGCGATGGCGGCTACTTGCGCGGTGGTCAGCGCCACCACCTGCGAGGTCTTCAGCGAGGTGGTCTGGGCGGTGGTCAGGGCCTGGATCTGGGCGGTGGTCAGCGCGCGTACCTGCTCCGGCGCCAAGGACACCAACTGGGCGGTGCGCAGCGCGGCGACGTCTTCGGTCTGCAGGATGGCCATGCGCGCCAGCGTCAGCACCGACAGCTGGGCGGTGGTGAGGCTGCTGAACTGGTCGGCGTTGAGGCCGGCGGTCAGCTGGGCGGTCGTCAGCAGGGAAAACTGCTCCGGCGTGAAGGCTGCCACCTGGCGCGTGCCCAGGCCGGTGTTGATCTGTTGCGTGGTCATCGCTTGCAGTACCTGCGCCGACAGGACGCGCAGCGGCGCCGTGCCCAGCGCGCTCAGCTGGCTCGGGCTCAGCACGCTCATTTGCAGCGTGCTCAAGGCAGCGGCATCGGCCGTTGTGAAGGCGGCGATTTGCGCGTTGCTCAGGGCTTGAATTTGGTCGGTCGTCAGGTCAGGTACAGTGGATGCCATGTTTATAATCTCCCAGGGGAAATATATAGTACCGTTAAACGATATTAACTGGAGAAAAAAGCCTTAAATTGGTGCCAATTCTTGGCCTGAAAACAATGACTTAGCGCTCATTTTTGTCATCGGGCGGTCATAAATTCTTCGCGCAAAATAAGTAATCCGGAAACACTGTAAGATGCCGATTCGCGTTGATCCCTTATTTCCCGGCCATGCTGCAAACTCCCGCCACATTTATCCCGACTATTCGTTCGCAAGTGACTGCTGCGGCGCACACTTTTGTTTTTCATCACGGCCAGTTGCTTTTGCGCAACAGTAATATGGGCTTGCCGGATGCAGCGGACCTTGCTGCGCTGCCGCTGGCGGCGGACCGCATCCACCCGCTGGGCACGTGGGACGGACAGTATTACCAGGCCGCCTGGCTGGACGAAGCGCTGTTGCCGGGGCCGGATTTCGCCTATCACGGCCTGCGCGCGCTGTTCGGCACGCTCGATGACAGCTTTCTCGGCCTGGCCGGGCGCGGCGCCCAGCTGGTCGAGTGGGCGCGCACGCACCGCTATTGCGGCGTCTGCGCAACCGCGTTGCAACTGCTGGACGGCGAACGCTGCTACAAGTGTCCGAGCTGCGGGCACAGCGCCTATCCGCGCATCTCGCCGGCAATGATGGTGCTGATCCGCAAGGGCGAGCAGGTGCTGCTGGCAATGCACACCAACTCGCCGTACAAGCGCTATACGGCGCTGGCCGGTTTCCTGGAGGCCGGCGAATCGATCGAGGAAGCCATCCACCGCGAAGTGGAGGAAGAGGTCGGCCTCAAGGTGCACAACCTGCAATACTTCGCCAGCCAGTCGTGGCCGTTCCCGCATTCGCTGATGATCGCCTTCACCGCCGACTATCTGGACGGCGAGATCCGCGTGCAGCCGGAGGAAATTGCCGACGCGCGCTGGTTCGGCCCGGATGATGAATGGCCGGAACTGCCGGTCAAGGTGTCGGTGGCGGCGCGGCTGATCGACGCCCACCGGCCCAAGCGGTAGGGCCGCAGGTCCGATATACTGTCGGGCAAATTTAAAAAAAGGTGTTTCATCATGTCCCAAGAATTTACTGAAAACGACTGGCGCCGGCTGATTGCCAGCATCGGCGAGGACCCGGACCGTCCCGGTCTGCTGGAGACGCCGGCGCGCGTCGCCAAGGCGTGGAAGCACTGGACCTCGGGCTATGAACAGAAACCGGCAGAGCTGCTGAAGGCGTTCGAGGACGGCGCCGAGCAGTACAACGAATTCATCATCGTGCGCAACATCCCGGTGTACAGCCATTGCGAGCACCATCTGGCGCCGTTCTTCGGCAAGGCCACCATCGGCTACATCCCGAACGGCAAGATCGTCGGCCTGTCGAAGCTGACCCGCCTGGTCGACTGCTTCGCCAAGCGCCTGCAGGTGCAGGAACGCATGACCATGCAGATCGCCAACGCGCTGATGGAAGTGCTGGAACCGAAAGCGGTGGGCGTGATCGTCAAATGCCGCCACCTGTGCATGGAAAGCCGCGGCATCCGCACGCCGGGCGAAGAAACGGTGACCTCGGCCATGCTGGGCGAATTGCAGCCCAACCTGGCGATGCGCACCGAATTCCTGGCGCTGGCCAGGGACTAAGGACGATGGCGATCGCGTGGCTGGACGGCGGCATCGACGCTGCCTTTGCACTGGCGCGGGCGCAGCAGCGTCCGCTGTTCCTGTACTGGGGCGCAGCATGGTGCCCGCCGTGCAATCGCGTCAAGGCCGAGATTTTCGCGCGCGATGAATTCGTCCAGCGCACCGCTGCCGTGCTGTGCTACAAACTTGACGGCGACAGCCCGGACGCGCAAGCGCTGGCGGCGCAGTACCGCCTGCGCAGCTACCCGACACTGGTGCTGTACGCACCGGACGGCAGCGAAATCACGCGCCTGCCGTGCGAGCTGGACGGCGAATTGTTCGTTGCCGCCTTCGACACCGCCTTGGCCGTGCATGCGGCCGGCTCATCGGCCGCCGCCGCGCTGGACGCCGGGCTGGTCGGCACGCGCGCGCCGAGCGCCGACGAGTGCTCGCTACTGAGCAATTATTCCTGGGACACCGACGAAGGCATGCTACTGGGCGAACGCGCACTGGCGCCGACGCTGACTGCGCTGGCGGCTGCCAGCAGCAATCCGGATGCCGCCGTGCGCCTGAGCCTGCACGCGCAACTGGCGACCGGCGTGGCCGACGCGGCGATGCTGCTGTCGGTGCTGGCCGATGCGCGGCTGGCGCGCTCCAACATGGACATCTTCAACAACAGCGGCCTGAACCTGATCAAGATCGCCAGCCGCCGCGAAGAACTGGCGGCGGCGCTAAGCAGCGTGGCGGCGCAATGGGCAGACGACTTCTGGCTGAGTGCGCCTGACCGCCTGATGGCGGTGCGCCTGCAAATGCGCCTGGCGCGGCTGCTGGCGCCGGCGCACGGCCTGCAACAGCAAGTCAGCGAGCGCGTGGCAGCAGCGCTGGCGGAATCGGACGACCCATACGAACGCCACACGCTGGTCAACACCGCCGTCAGCGCGCTGAACGACGCCGGCCTGGCGGCGCAGGCCGAGCAAGTGCTGCTGGCCGAACTGCCACGTTCACATTCCCCGTACTACTTCATGCTGAGCCTGGCCGCAAGCGCCCGGCGCCGCAACGACAGCGCCGCCGTGCTGGACTGGTATGCCCGCGCTTGGGCCGCCGCCGTGGGTCCGGCGACGCGGCTGCAATGGGGCGTCACCTACCTGCTCAGCCTGATCGACCTGACGCCGCAAGACAGCGCCCGCATCGCGCAAGCGCTGCAAAGCCTGCAAGCCGACATCGACGCCGCCGGCCCCGACGCCCGCCAACAACGCAACCTCAGCCAACTCCAAAAACTCGCCCCCAAACTCAATCCGGTGTCAGGTCTGACTTTCGCACACAAGCTCATGTACTAATGTCAGACCTGACACCGGTTATGACACCGGCTAGTGGCGCTGGAATTCGGCGTCGGGGTGCCATTTCGGTTGGTCTTTGGCTTGGGCGGCCTGGTAGCCGGCCTGGTAGAGCAGCTGGATGTCGTCGATCGCACCGGTGGTGTTCCAGTTGGGCTGCACGGTGTCGTGCACGGTGTGGAACTGGTGCGCCGTGTAGTACAGCTGTTTGCCGGCGCTGCTGCGCAGGTAGACCGTCGGCACGCCGGCGCGTGCAAATTCCAGCTGGTCGCCACGGTAGTAGCTGCCGTAGCTGATGTTGCTGTCCGCGCGGACAGCGCGGCCTTGCTTGGCGGCGATCGCTTTCACCAACTCGTCCGCCGTCGATTTGCCCATGCCGCTCAGCTCGATGTCGCGCGTGCGGCCCCACAGGTTCATGCCGTCGATGTTGAGGTTGAGTACCGTCTTGCTGATCGGGTACAGCGGATGGCGCACATAGTATTGTGCGCCCAGCAGGCCGCGCTCTTGCGCGGTGGTGGCGACAAATACGATGCTGCGCTTCGGCGCCACCGGCAGCGCCTTGTAGGCGCGGGCGATCTGCAACAGCGCGGCGACACCGCTGGCGTTGTCGACTGCGCCGTGGAAGATCTGCTGCGTGCGCGGGCCGGGCAGCGTCTCGTCGATGCCGAAATGGTCCCAGTGCGCGGTGTACACCACCACTTCATCTTTCAGCTTGGGATCGGAACCGGGGATGCGCGCCACGACGTTGTGCGAACTCAGCTCGCGCGTGGCGTTGACCATTGCCAGGTTGAGTTTGATACCCAGCGGCACCGGCTTGAAGTCGCGCGACAGTGCGCGCTGTTTCAGTTCCTTGAAGTCCATGCCGGCCGCCTTGAACAGATCGCAGGCACGCTCCTGTTGCAGCCAGCCGGCCACCGCCGGCAGA
>Ga0308157_10004277_pt1 | contig 19176 bp, 16 predicted proteins | sample PhyBR1_FD_201035 | JGI IMG/M metagenome (GOLD analysis project Ga0308157, IMG submission 201035) | Phyllosphere microbial communities from UC Gill Tract Community Farm, Albany, California, United States - DLSLB.R1 | ecosystem: Host-associated > Plants > Phyllosphere > Unclassified | place: USA...
CCCGGCTGGACGATCGTCGGCTTGCCCGACACCGAAGTGCGCGAAGCGAAGGATCGCGTGCGCGCTGCGCTGCAGAATTCGGGTTTCGATATCCCGCCGCGCCGCATCACGATCAATCTCGCGCCGGCCGATCTGCCCAAGGAATCCGGCCGCTTCGTTATGGCGCGTGCATTCTGTTAGGAGAAATTACACAGCAACGCGCCATTTGGACACAGCTGCCCCAGGTCGTTCACAATCAAGACGTCTCCTGATTCTTACCCCTCTCGGCGCCTCTAAGTTCTGCTATTGCCTGGGTTAACGAAATTGCTTGAGCGACCACCACATTCCGCTCACGTTCAGAGAGCGTGCTTAGCAAATCCGTAAGCTTGTCAAGTGAATTCATGGCAGGTCCTGGGGCGCCAACGAAGAATGTGCTAACAGGTACGTCAAACAGCACCGCCAAGTCCAACAGCCTGTCGAGAGGATGTAATGTGTCGCCGCGCTCAAAACGGCTAATCGTCTCCTGTTCCACTCCTAAGTGAGTAGCGACGTCTCTTTGAAATAATCCACGGGCCAGCCTGGTCGACGCGATAGCTCGGCCGACACTCTTTCGTAAAGCAGCAACACGTTGGTTACGGTCGGAAGTCATGGATGAGGATGCAGTGAGGACCGCACATAGTGCCGTAAGCCCCCATGCACGTGAACATCTTCAAATGTGGCACGCACCACACTCAATGTGGCATAATCAACTTTGACTGGAAGGCGCCAGGTTTGCGTACGGTTGCACTTCCTAACATTAGAGCCAAAGACGGCAGACTTGGGAACTCTTGAGGATTGCCATATTTAATCCTATATGACATTAATGATGAGATACACCACTTACAGAGTGCACCTTGCGGGTATTCCAAAGATTGCTCTTGCGGTGATGCACGAATTGGTCGCCTACACAGAACACACCACCGGCATTACGCTCAATACAGTTTCTTTTGAAAAATTCTTGGCAATCGCTAATTTAAGCCAAGACACCACTTGGGCAGATGTTGTGCAAATTATGTCGCAGTGTGGAAAGGCCGTCGCATCGGTAAGACAATACGAACAGGTCGGGACAAAAAGGAAAGAGGTACTTTATGGAAGCTGGCCCGTCTTTCCTCAGATATCAATTACAACTAAGGAAGTGATATTTGAAATATGCCCATTAATGTGGGAGGATAGAGATGAAAAAATTCCAGCGTGAGCTCACCGGGTTCGATAATAAGGAAAATATCGAAAAAGATGATTATACGAGGAGTGATGCTCGTCCACTTGTGTTCCTCGACATGGACGATGTCCTTTGCTTAGACGATGTGTATCACAGCGGCCAGATGTTGAAAATATTCCAGCAGAAGATTGCGGACTATCCAGAGATATGGGAGCGCCTTGTTGACGCGGGCGCAGCAGAGAATTTGCGCCAGTTGCATGATGAGTTCAATCCGGTATATGTTATCAGTTCGACATGGGCAACATATCTCAACCGGGAGCAGATGTGCGACGCATTAACTCGGACGCAGCTCCAGTTCGTCGTAGAGAATCTGCATGCGGAGTGGAGAACGCCACGAGCGCTTTCGTCGAGCCGAAGGGATGAAATCGATTGGTGGCTCGAGGCACACCGTGAGCCGTGCCAGCCATTCATTATCATCGACGACAGCTGGAGTGGGACTGGCCTGGCGCACTCTCCCTTCGCTGGGAACGGGAACGTTATTCTGTGCAAAAGCGGGTTTGGATTTACTAAAAAGAAATTGAAGGAGGCATGTCGACAGCTGCAACGCCAAGGAGCGTTAGGTAGTAGTGCTCCACTTGAGCGGTGAACCACTCAGGGAGCGCCCTCTCCTCTGTGCTGACTTAAGCTATCTGCTGAGTGAATTTGAGACTAGTTAGCGTGATTTTTAGTGAGTTTCCACCTTGAGCTGCCCTCACGCTTGTTGCAATGTCATGCCCCCTTCTAGTGGAGATTTCTATGAAGATAGTAACCAAATCTTGTACCGGACTCGAGCATATAGAGAAAGAGGTAGCCCCCACCACCGACAGCGCTCGCCGTACTGTCTCACTTACGGATTTAAAACCTACACTTCCAAGAACCGTAGAAGACATTCGGCGTACAATCCAGCAAAAACGCTTTGCTGAGTTGACCCCAACCCAAGCTGGCGATTAGTGACCAACGTATTTCTCATATAGATTTTTCGTCGCCCTGACCAGGGGCTCATCTTCGTAAACCATCACAAGGCTGAGCCAGGTTGAGCTCAGTCCCTCACCGCGCAGATGTCCCGCACATTCGGTGCGGTTGTAGCATAGCGTCGTTGCTCCGTCACAGGCCCACTACCGGGTTTGACCCACTGATACGTGACTCCATATTCATGTCGGAGGACCGTCTATCGATGCTAAACCCGAGCGCATGCACGTGATACTGGATTCCCTTTGTCGATATGCAATATCTTGCTATATGATACGGTTTCTGCTCTTCCCGCAACCTGTGACAGCCGCACCTCTCCTCATGCACTTGCGCCTGACCTAAATCGACAGCTACCGAAGGGAGACAGCAAGCATACAAACTTGGGAAAGGTGAAATTGTGACACAATCTATCTTAATAACCTATCTGCGGCTCAACCTTTTAGAGCTTGATGGCGACGACACCCGTCTGCATAAACTCGGCGCTGCAGCGTCAGAACTCGCAGACGACTTCGCTCGTACACCAGAAGACGCATTACCAGTGTTTCTTGCATGCCTTAAGAATGACGGTGATGACAGCTCGGCATTTGACGGCGTTGCGAATGCCATAGGAAATCATTGGGTAACATATAACGGCGCCTTTAAAAATGGAACGCCAACGACACTCTATAGAGCAGTTACCTTTCAAGCTTTAGTAGAAGCTATCGAAATTCAACCTGTTCTGGGCACCGCCATTTCGCTGTTGATGCGGAATCTCGGACCATGTGCGGAAATAGGCAAAAATAGAGTAGCTCTCGATATGCTCGTACAAGCGTCGGACGCGGCATACCAACTAGAATATGCTGAATCGATGGGGCCAAGACCCGGCAAGGCGCCTATTGCGCCTCCAGCCGCTAAGCCAGTGAAGACTAGTCGTGCGGACATAAGGAAACGATTGGAAGCTGCGGTAGGACCGCACAACAGAGACAGCGAGCCAGGAAAAGACCCCAACCCAAACTTCCCTAGTGCTAACAACGTTTGGTCGCATGATTTTTCGGATAGGCTTACGACAATCCTCGCTGACTATATTGATACCGCCAACAAGTGGGCTTCTGACCTAGACGCAACGAACCTGCAAGCGTCAACGAACTCTGTCGGGGCTTTCGTAACTGCACACGCGACTCGCCTTCAGAACGCCACGTCCTTACTGTGGTGGCGACAGGCTCTCTATTCAGAATCTGCAGAGCAGCCCTATCGGGAGCTGCTGCCAGCAGAAGCAGTTGTGCATGCTGTAGTTGACTTGGCGGCACTAACACCACCTGCTTACGAGCGCGCACTGGAATCTTTCCTTATCGAGACTATCCTTAGCGTCATTCCCTCTCAAGAGGAAGTTGCTGGAGAAGAGTTCCAAAAGATTGCATCGAAGGCATCCTCTGCAGTTAGTGCTTCTATAGAATATGTGCCTCCGAATGGGTTATTGTTATCAGCAATCACCCGTCCAGATTCGGCTCCTCATCAACAGGTCTCTTTGCCTTGGTCGAAGTGGGCAGTATGGTTGCTGCGTGAAATAAAAGCTATGCAAGCGCTCGAAAACCCTAGAGAGGTTCCTGAGAGAGAAGACAGCGATAAGGAAGAGGCTAATGAGTAAAAAGTGTCCATTTCCCGACTGTTACGCCCCGGAAATGAGCTGTAGCAATGGCGAAGCCAAACTTGAAGAATGTGCTCATTGGAAATCTACTACTGAAACGACGCAAAGCTCTGATGAGCACCAGGTCAAAAATGAAACCAATGACGAATTCCTTTTCCCTTGGACCGGAAATGCAATGGGGGCAGTGGACCTTAACTTCCTTGCAGGCACGGGTTCGACTCGCCTATTAATGATGGCTGGGGCCGCTGATGCCGGCAAAACGTCTTTACTAGCTGCGTTCTATTTGCTTATCGCTCGAGGCATTAGTCCGGAAGGTGTTTCATTTGCGGGCTCCCTCACGTTAGAGGGCTGGGAAAACATCGCATCCAGTCTCAGGTGGTCTATGAAGGACGGCCCTTCTTTTCCAGCGCATACTTCAAGCGGCGCAGGCCGCCGCCCGGGTTTATTACACCTTTCTCTTCGTACTCCAACAAAGATGTGCGAACTGTTAGCAGCCGATGCCCCTGGTGAATGGTTCTCAGCGTGGGCCAGCAATCAACAAGCGCAACAGGCAGAGGGAGCACGTTGGCTCGCCGCATGCTCAGACGTCCTTCTCGTCATCGCCGATTCCTATGCACTATCGGGACCAGCACGTGGTCCAGCTCGAAAAGCGCTAATCGACCTTTTTCGACGTATCGGTAGTGAATTGAACGGTCGACCAGTTGCATTAGTATGGACCAAATGCGACGTCGCTGTACCTGAAGAGATAACTAATACCATCCGAGACGCAGCAGCTCGCAGCCTCCAGAACTATTTGGAATTCCACGTAAGCATGCATCCTACGCCACAAGCCGAAAGTCAAAATCACGGACAAGGAATTGTAGAGCTCCTTCAATGGATTTTGGCGGTCTCAACTAGTGGGTATTATTTCTCTCCCATCGATGCGCCCGAACGCGCCATGCTTAGCACCTTTGGAGCATTTACATGAATGACGCCAGTATTCGTATTGCTTTGTTCGGGGAATCGGACGTGGGGAAGTCACATTACGGCGGACAGCTTCTGTCAAGGATTGAGACAGAATCGTGCGAACTGAAAATGAGGGTTACACCGGCTGACTTAACACCCTTCGACGAAGTGCGAACGCAATTAAACGATGGGTTACCAGCATCTCATACTCCTTCGTCAGTATATCGTGAAAGTATTTGGCAAGTTGTAACTGAACATGGGCAGCAGTTAGACCTAACTTGGCCAGACTACGGAGGCGAACAAGTTCGACAACTCATCGATACGAGAAGGATGGGGCCGGAATGGTGGGACCGCATTCAGTCCGCTGATGGTTGGATATTAATGGTGCGTCCGAAGCTTGCAAAACAGGATGCGGACATCTTCTCCAGGCCACTTGGCGATGTCCGACGTCCCAACACCGATGCGGACATAAAACCTCATCGCTCAAGTCAGGCCAGGTTGGTCGAACTGCTACAGATGCTGCTCCACAGCTACCAGACCAGAGGACCGGGTTGTCCGCCTGTGCTAACGGTTCTACTTTCGTGTTGGGATGAGCTGGAGCTTGCCGAGGGTATAAAGCCTAGTGAGGAGCTTGCATCGAGACTTCCTCTTCTCTGGTCTTTCATTAATAATCGGTGGGGTAGTGATAGGTCGGCTGTCTTTGGACTTTCTGCTTTAGGAACGGCCTTAAGCACGGACAAAGCTAACGAGGAATTTAGAAATCGCGGCCCGGAGCATTTTGGTTATGTAGTCAGTGCCGAAGGACAGCGCACAAGCGACTTGACGTTACCAATCGTCCGGATTGCAGAAATGATAAGGCATCGATGATTATTCATCAGGCGGCATTCGGACCGCTTAAAGGACACGCTTTCCTCGAGGGCAGCAGCACTTTACTTGAGGAAGCGTTTCGAAATGCAGCTTGGTTAACGGACTTGCCACAGACAGCGCCGGCGGGTGTAATCTGGAGTCCGTTTTTTCGATTGGTTCGCCACGAAAAATACTTGTTGCTAATACATACAAGGCCATACTCAGCCGCCACTCGAGCGGGGATGGTTTTGTCACGCGTTGCTTTTATACCGGTAGAACTGGTTGAACAAATTAATGACCTTCGGCCGCTTGCAAGAAGACTTCAAGCAGAATGGGGTGAAGGCGACGCTACGACCCACATTGACTTCAGCTCGCCGTCTTTTAGCACCAAAGTTGATGAACCTAGCGTCCTTACGATGCAGGTTGCATCTGCGCTTAGTCAAAACGTTAAACGCCCGCTAGTGGTCATTGGCCAAGAAGACTTCGATACGGCTATGTTCGAGTTGTGGATGCGCGTACCTCCGGAATTTCGAATATCGCTGTTGTTTGGCCTAAGCTTCGGTCAAGACGACGTACGTGATTTATCTATAGTATGTACTCCTAAAGAGCTCTGGGCACGGTGGGACCAGAGGCTACAAGTCGATAGAGCCGAAGAAGTCAGCAATTGTTCCTATAGCGCAACCCTACTAAAACTTCCAAGTACGGACGCATCACGAGCGTTCGCTCGCGATTTACAGTTAGCGCTGGACTCGCCGACTGCGATAAAAATTGCTTTGAGAGCATACGAGCTCTGGACAAACTCATCCGGGCCAAGCGATGACGTGGCCCTCTTGCGAATTTTGGCCGAGAAAGCTGGCTCGTTATCGAGTGCAATGATAATCAAGTCAGCCATTATCGAGAAGTTGGCTTCCTCGTATCAAAACTGGAGTGGGAAAGATGTTCTATCGATGCGAAACATTGAGTTTGCAGCTTTCCCTGGCGCCACGGACTTGGCAGAATGTTTAGGAATATGGGCTAGTGCACTTTCTGCCCGAGCAACAGCTACGGATGTTAGGGAAATCTTTCAGGCTTGGTCGTCAGCGAAGCCGACCTCACTCTGGTTGGATGCTATTACAGCAGGACTAAAATCTGTGCTTTCACAACAGAATTTAAGCGATTTGATATTCGTTGAGCTCTGGCGTTCAATTGTAATCTCGCCGAAGAATGGTCAACGATTCGCAGGTATCCTTCCCAATATAACAAACCCTCCAAAAGGTTTCGTAGACTGCATACCTAAACCCTTAGACGAGGGGCTGGCCGATGACTTACTGCCTGAATTTGTCTTAAGAGGCTGGTGGGATTGCATTGGCGTGCTCCTCGCACGCTCGCGCTCAGTAGATTCGGCTTTAAAGATTGCTGTTAGTCTCGACGCAAAGAGTTGTAAAAGAATACTTCTCAATAACTCTCTAAGCGAAGGAAGTGACCAAGAGATAATTTCTGCGGCAATAGTAACACGCGATGTTACAGCGCTTGAGATTGCAGCTATCGCCTGCATTAGAACTCCCAGCATACTTAAGCAATTTGACTGGAAGGACCCTACTTGGTTCCAACTACTTGGTGAAGCAATCTCGAAATCAGACGACATCATCGAATGGTTGCCCAATCCAGAAATTGGAATGGCAACGATTATTGATGCGCGACTAAACGATGAGGCAATTTGGTGCGTTGTGGCCAAGACCCCGCTTGCTAACTTATCGAGTGTTCGAGGCCGAGAACGTGCTTGGGAAATAATACACTCAAATTATCTTAACAATATTGCAGAAACCACAGCAAAATTCTGTCTATCTCGTTACGAGGCAGGCACGCTCGCTCCAATTGATGTAGAGCCGTACCTTCTTAACGCTATTCGTTCACGGGTTAATGCAGAAAATTACTTGCTTGAAGTTCTGCAACGAGACCCTGCTGCCCTAATCCGTTATTTAAGAGATTTCAGTTTTGCATCAGAACGCGATGCACAGTTCTTTTTGCGCGGTGTGAAACAAAGTAATACAACGCTCACCGACTTTGCGGCCCGTGCGATAGGTGAAATTTGTAAACAGAACAGGTGGGTCAGAGCCGCGTTAGATGCGGCACAATCTCTTCAGGCACGGCCAGACTTCCGACCATTAGTATCCGAATGCCTCTCTATACTTAGCTATATGGATAGAATTTGGTTTGGCTTCCAGCTCGGGCTTCCAGTAAGTCTCTCGGCCGATGAAGCATGGGCTGCATTTGAATCTGAGGCAGTTTCCCTGTATCCACGTGGGCCATCGGAGCGAGAGTTATGGAGCCGAAGTGGGGGGCGAGTTGAGGATTTGGACGAAAAAGGGAATGGTCGCGCTATCTGGCACCGCGTCGTTTTAGAGCTTCGTTCAGGTAGAGCCCCTGGTGTACATGCTCTGCTTAGCGGTATGCTTGAAGATTTCCAATTCAACGACACTTTAAAACAACTCGCTCGACAGAATTTCCGGAGATAATTTAATGAAACAAAATTTTGCTGCTGGCAGAGCACTTTTGATTGGAATTGGAACTGGGTATCCAGCAGGAATGAAACTTCCAAATGTTGTGAGAGCGGATGCCGAAGCACTTGCACGTGTACTTATCGAGCCTACGCTATGTGCGTATCCGGTTGAAAATGTTAAACTTCTTTTGGACGAGCAGGCAACGCGCGACAACATAGTCGACGGTTTGCGTCAACTTGCTAGCACTGCGCAACCCAATGATACCGTTTTTCTATTCTTCTCCGGTCACGGCGCACAGAAGTATTTTGGAGATGATGCGGGCACCTATATTTGCCCTGTTGACTTCGATTGGAGTAACTTATGCAACACCGGAATAAATACAGAAGAACTGAGTAGCTTAATTTCCAACATTCCCGCAGCCAGGGTCATAGTTGTGCTTGATGCTTGTCACGCAGAAGGGGCGGTTTCTCTCAAACAGCTTGAGATGGAAAAAATCCTTACTTTTGGCTTTAATGGCCCAGCATTGGAGAAGCTTGCAACTGGCGCCGGTCGGGTCGTAGTAGCATCTTGCAAGGATGAAGAAACCTCAATTACCTATAACGTAAAAGGTCATAGTCTTTTCACGTACTTTCTTTTGGAGGGATTGCGCGGAGCAGCACTGGACCGCAAAGACGGAGTAATTCGTGTATTAGATTTATTTCATTATGTTTCGGATGAAGTACCGCCGAATGCAAAAAAAATTAAGAGCGGCCATGAACAACATCCAGTCCTTAAAGCGCATGCAGAATCAAATTTTCCCGTCGCCTTACGCAAAGGTGGTTTGCTGAAGAGCGCCTCTGAGACAGCTGTATCACCTGTGGCACAATTTAATATTCGCGCATTTGAGAATGTGCTCTGCCAACTTTACCCCTCTGGACCTGGACACCACGAAATATGGTCCCGCGCAGGCGGAGACACATCTTCTCTAGCGTCTTCAGGTAACGGGAGAGCGGGCTGGCATGCTGCAATCCGACAACTTTCCCAAGGCGGAGGGGGACCAGACATCAGCTTGAAATCTCTCGCGGATGCGGCGCTCCTCGACTTCCCCTACAACCCAGAACTTCGTGCACTTGGTGCATGAGCGACTGGGTTGTCCTCATCCGGACAGTGTACGTGGCGCTTCTAGGGTGCGTGCCAGACGTAAGCTGACGCTACGTGACGGTTCGCGACCTCGCTTTCCCTAATCACGTCAGCACAGGTGGGCGGCGTTTTAGAAGTCGTTGATGAGTGCCGACGTCTGGCAGTCGTGGTACGTCCTCGTCGCCAAGACGCAGCACCGAGGGGTCCTGAGCGGCGACGTTGATAGTGCTGTCGACCTCCCAGTAGTGCTGCCAATGACAACCCTCGCCTGAATCAGCCCTAGAGTGGCTCCGACGAACCAAAGGTAATGTACAACCTATGACGAGAAAGCGAGCCGACAACGGCAGGGATTCCTCTTCGTCTGCGATGTCCATAGAAGAGATGAAACGATAGAAAAGCTGTCCCGATTCAGGCCATGCTCAAGACAGGAAATTTTTAGGTCAGGGCGCGTCGTGAATGTCTAAGATATGGTCGAGCTCGGAAGTTGTGGCAGAACGCGAGGTGATGAGATGAACGGTCTACAATGCTCATCCTAACGCTCGAGCCACTATGCTTGAGGGCAACGATTTTTCGCCAGCCGAAGCGACGATAGAAGAATTGCCGAGAACGCGCGAAGTAGTTATCTCGTTACACTATCCATGTATTAAACGCCGTCATGCCCCAGAGCACTTATATTTAATTATTTAATGAAGTTCGCTTGATGAATTCGAGAACGATTTGAGATGCTTGTCAGTAATAGTGTCGGATTTTAGATTTTGCGACTAATCCGCCAGGGCTAGATGCTAACCTAGCAGCTGCGGATGAGCATCGTGGCACTTAATTTGGATTACTAAAGAAAGATTTTATGACCGATATCGAATTGGATGGAATAAAACAATTTTCAGCTGGTGCTTCACTTATTGTTTCTACTCATCTTTTACAATGGGACGAGGTAGGAAATTTTAAAGCATACGATAGCTCAAATGCCTTTGAAACGTGCTGGACAAATTTTAATCCACAATTTGGACGTGCAGCAATGTGGAATATATTTTCGACAGGAGCTGAACTTTTATTGAAAGGAGTTCTCCTGAAAAATAATAAAATGACTGTCGGAAAAAAACCGGCATTGAATTATCCTAAAAGCGCATCCGAACTTGTAGAAATTGGGAAACAGTGCTTTCTGACGAATAAAGGAACTTGCGATGTAATTCAAGTTCCTCAATACGGCACTCTCGATAGTGCAATTACTAAATTTAGAGATTGGAAAGGGAAAAGTAGTCCCAGTGAAATGGACGCATCAGAGGAAGCATATGTCATAACGGCGTTCGAAATACTGCGTGATACGATTCGAAATCGCGATACTCATGCTTACGTAGAAAATGTCCGGGATTCGCACTATCATTTGGTAAACGAAATATTCTTAAATGCGTTTAATATTTGTTTATCATATATGGGTAATTCGCGCCAAGAGATTTCAAAATGCGTGATACGAAACAAACCATAAGAGATATATGTAAGCGCACGCTGCCCAGTCTAAGTGGCCATCGGCCAATTGCCCTCATGGTCACGCGTTCGCCTAGTGACACGAACTAGTCCGCCTTATTTGTAAGTAAGAATTCGTGGATTTGCTTTCCAGCTCTGAGTTGGAGTGATATGACAAACCGCAACCAAGTAAAGAGGCGTTGCTCTATGTCTTGGTGGTTATCGATAAAGAAATCTCGGCCCAGATATCGTTCGGGCTGTCCGTTTGGAAGGCAATCGCGCCAGCCCTGGAAAGAATAATACAGCGGCATATCGTTGATTTCAGCAGTGGCAATTCCAACGTAAATCTTTTCGAGTTCTAGGGCGGATGTGGAGTGAACGACGTCATGGCGGAACTGTATAAGTTCTGCGATGTCACTGTTGGATTGGCGCTCGAGCATTAGCTCGTCCCCAATCTCGCGGGGCACCCGCCGAGCCTTGAGTTTGGTCAGGTCTGAAAAATGGCATCCCCCAGCTGCTTTAAACTTTAAAGCTTTAGGGTCTAATTGGTCAAGATAATGAATCAGTTTGCTCAACAAGTCGAGCGATGTGCACATTGAAATTGCAGACATCGACGCAGCGGTTGCTGCAGCGTAAGAGTCGCGGCCACGATGAATTACTTCGTTTGTCCTTAATTGAGAAATAGATGGCACTGCATTAATGATGCATGAGCGCTGCGCTTTCAATAAGTCGATGAATAATGCTATCGCCCGGCTAATAAGAGACATTATTTCATTACAGATTCGGCCGAATTGATTTATTACAAGCCAAGTTTCCAGTGTCTCCGCAGAGAAAGGAGAATTTCCCTTCGCTACTGCATCACGCACGGTTTTGTCTATAAGTTCTAGTGTTTGACGAGCCCCTTCTCCATGTCCGAGGTCGAGGTAGGCGATGGGTAAAAAGTATTTCTCTTCTTGATATTTAGACAACTGCGGGGCAGTCATGAAATAATTGTGAAGTGCGTAGTCTAAGTGGGCAACATAGTAATACTCAAGCTGATTCCAACTGAACTCACTGTAGTGCGGAAATTCGCTTAGGTTTTGAACATCTACCAATGGCCGTATTTTAAAATCAGCTGATAGTACGGATATAAGCTTGGTTTCGTCCTCGGCAGTGAATGGCAAGCTGCTTGTGCCAAAGACATCATGAACAGTATAGCGGTTCTCATCCAATCGACGTACGAACATACCCTTCGTAGTAAGTAACGAATTTTCTGATGCCATACAGCGACCGCCTTTTTCATGATGCAAACGTTGATGGGCTCGCGCCATTCGCAGCCCACAATAACGGCCTCTCGTTATCTACCTTTAGTCAATATAACCGGCCGGCCTATTTTCAGCCGTTCAAATGCGAGCCGGCACTCACTTTCAGTGTGCATCTTCCTATCCGTTCAACTACCAACGGAAAATTCAGAGCGCTATTAATTTGTGATTGTAAAGATAAGAACAAAAGGCTGTTTTCAGGTATGTAGCTAGCCTGCTCTTCGAGGGCCGATTAAAGTGCATGCACCTGGGCAACCTTCTCTCGGTAGTATAGCACTTACGAGCAAGATTTTTCCCAGTTTCCACCACCGCAATTAGTAAGGGAGTCGATTCCATCATAAGGAAGCGGTTCCCTATTCATGCATACGCCGAGAATAACTTCGCGACATGGCACCCTCTTCTTTTTGCCAGCTTGAGACATTTTTTTAAATCACTTTCCGCATTCAGCTTTACGAGCTCGTCTTTACGACGGGCTCCGTGCGGGCTAATAAACCTGTCATTCGCTAGCTCTTGTAGCTTGCGGCCGATTGCCTCAAACCCAGCCTTGGGGTATGAGGTGGTTCCTCAACTGGGAGTTGCAGGCTTTAGAATCGACATTGCCGTTCGTCACCCGGACTACAGGTCCGCTTTCCTCGCGGCCATCGAATGCGATGGCGCTACTTAACATTCCGGCGTAACGGTACGTGACAGGGACCGAATTCGACATGGAATTATCGAGGGACTGAGATGCAAAGGCGGTATCTGGCGTATCTGGTCGACAGATTGGTTCCGTAACCCACAGTTAGAAGCGGAGCGTCTCTTTAGTTTTCTAGAGCAGCTTCGTTCTGTTCCTCTACCTGTAAGCGAGAGTTGCGAAGAAGTCAAGGAAGACGAAGAACATCCTGAGTCGCAACCATTAGCTAAAGAACAGACCAATGGTGTAACCATGTCAGAATTGATTCTCGATACCGCTGACGATGAAATTGAAGCGCGAGTGGGGACTTAGTGACCTAATTCAATGCCGGGAGCCCAGAGGTCCATATCTCAGTTCAGATAACGACCTCGCTAGCGGACTTGAATCAAGGGTTAATAGGAGAAGGAGCACCTCTAGCTCAGGTGTTGTTGGGCTCTACTCCTGGCGATGAAGTCGTTTTGCGAGTTCTAGGGAAACCTGACCTGCCGTGACCTTATGCATCCACGATATTTACCGCAAGGATTTAGCACAGAACGCGTCTGAATAGAATTTATACATCAACTGCGTCCAGCGCACGAAATGAAGCAGTCGAAACCAGTCCGTGCAAAGGCGGCCATCGAAATTCGGGTCATCCCGCCTCATATTATATTTATTAGTAATTAAAGGCCGCACTTCACTCGGCGGTTTTGAATATAGGAGACAAAATAGCTTTCTGTTGATACTAATATGTATATCGCCAAATCAAATACTCTCACAAAAACTCGACCATATTTCGTTCTCTGCTATACCGTGGAGTCCAAAGTCGACATTCAGCGAATTTACTGTATATCAACTTGCCGCCAGACTGACATTTTTTTTTCAAAGCTAACCACATATGATGCGCCAAATTGTTCAACATAGGGAGTGGCGTAGCGATGCATTTGAAGACGGCAACCGAAGAATACGTACTGAACGGTGTACCAAAACCTGGCTTTCCCATTCTGCTTTGGGAGGACATGACCAGCTGCTGGGAGGCGAACGAATTTCTCCGACACTACCTTACGCGCGGCGCCATCGGCTCTACTAACTCATGGCATTCGATAGCACGTGCCATTTATGACTACTTCGGGTATCTCCAAGCACAAGACCTCGACTGGCGCGACGTCGACCGAGGAGAAGGTCAGAACCTCGTAGCGGGCTACCGAGATTATTGCTTTGAAATCGCAAAACTTAGTCGAAACACCATTCGTCAAAGACTCGTCTATGTATGTGAATACTACGAATATGCTTTACGTGTTGGATGGGTTGCTGACCTTCCATTCACCCTCGAGAAACGCTATTTGAGCCGGACGGGAGGCTTTTTATCGCATGTTTCGATAGCAGCTGGGACAATCGAGGTACGTTCCGTAATGCCACGCAAGCACCAAGGGCTCGTACAGTTTCTCTCACGCGAGCAAGCGAGAAAGTTGCTCTCGGCCGCCGAAAATGTTCACCACGAAGCCATAATCAGACTTGCCTTAGGCACGGGCTTGCGACGTGAAGAGCTTGCCTCTTTTCCGCTTTCATACGTGCTTGACCCTGATAAGTCTGATACTCAGACCAGAAATGTTCGAGTGACCCTCAACCCCGCTGACGGCAGCGGCATGCAAACTAAGGGCTCAAGGGCGCGCGTAATCTTCATGACCCGTGCCCTGATGAAGTTCCTGCACGGTTATGCAAAGCACCACCGCGGGGCTCGCACTTCGCTCAGCTCGAAAGTGCAGAAGCAACTCTTCCTCAATCAAGACGGGCAGCCGTGGTCACGCGATGGCAAAGGAATTGAGGCAATGGTCCGGGGACTTGGCCGAAAAATAGACTGCCGAGTTCATCCTCATATGCTTCGACACACCTACGCAACGCACACACTGATTACTTTGCAACGAAATCGAGAAAGCAACCGAATTGAGCCCTTAGTATTTTTACAAAAACAACTGGGCCACGCCTCGCTTCGCTCAACTATGATTTATCTTCACCTAGTCAATGAACTCGCGGAAGAAGCCGTGCTTGCGTATGACGACGAACTAAACGCGCTAGGTGATGAACTGTGAGCCCGAAACGAAAAGTCTTCGTCAAAACCGACCTTTTTATTCCTGCGGTTGCATATCAGGTCGCTGCGGGTAAAGTAGTCGTCCTACCAGGTCAAATTCCGCCAGAGATAACGGTCGTTACCTTCCCTCCAGAGGTCCGTCGGCGCACATTTGACTTTAGCCGCTGGTATGGTGTTGGAATTGACGAGATAACGTTTGCATGCCAGCGCCAGATAGAGCGTTTTTTGACCAATCAGGACACGGAACTATCCGGAACAACAGTGGCCAGTTGCTGCACGCTTGGTCTACTTCACTTCCTCGACTACTTGACGTTACTCAGGTCGGTAACGAATCAAAAACTCGACTTGAACTCCATTGATAGGGAACTGCTTGACGGATTCATCTACTCTCTTGATGCTGGAGAAACCTCTGCAGTTACAAGAAAAAATCGGTACCAAGCTACCAAAACTGTTCTACAAGCCCTTGCACGCCGCGGCCTTATTCATGAGGTAAAGGGTGCGAACGATTACGCGACTTTCCCGACGAACCCGTTCCCCGGTAGTCACAGGACTTGCAAAGGCGAGAAGCCTTTCCCAAAAGCGCAGCGACGAGCCCTCGTGCAAGCATTGAACGACGCTGTTCAGCCGTTTTTTTCCGACTCAGAGGAACTGACCGCGCATCTACTTAGTTTCGCCCTGCTAATCGTCGCACTGCACACTGGGCGGAATACAACTCCACTATTGGAAATGGAGTCAGACTGTTTACGTCCCCATCCAAAGGACAACCTCTCGTTTCTTGTCCTCTTCAAACGGCGTGCAAAGTCGACAAGTAAAGTGGTAATTCATGATGTGCGAGCGGCCCCGCAACAAATCGTGGACCTTCCGACTATCAAGCCTACCGTTGCGAAAATCGTGCGCAGAGTTCTCGATATCGCAACGCGGCTGAAGGAAGACGCACCACCGCACCTGAAGAATCGAGTTTGGCTTTTCAGAAAGCGAAGCACGGGACGGGGTACATCGTCGGTCGGACAGGTGCAAGCACTCAACGAAGGCACTCTTGCCAAAGGGATTGCTACACTAGTTGAGCGCTATGAGCTGAAAGACAGTGATGGAAAACCATTGAAATTAAACATAAGCCGATTGAGAAAAACTTTTGTTAATCGCATTTTTGAAATCAGCGACGGCAACGTGGCTGTCGCAGCAGCAGCCGCAGGTGACACTGTTCAAGTAACAGGCGTTAGCTATCTTCGCTCAGGTGAATCCGCAACGAAAAACTGGAAGTTTTTGGGCATGGCATTGACGAATGAACTTCTAACGAACACGCTCGGCGCTTCCGAAAGAACCCCGGTGGGCAGATGTTCTGACGTTGAACACGGCGACTACGCCCCGAAGAAGCAGGGCTTGGTCTGTACGAATTTTCTAAGCTGTCTGCGGTGTCGGAACTATGTCGTGACCGGAGATGACCTCTATCGCTTGTTCAGCTTCTATTGGCGCGTCTTGGCTGAGCGTAGCCGCATGCGGCCTCAACAATGGAAAAGGCAACTAGGACATATCGTCAGATTAATTGACCGGGATGTAATCGACGTGGGACTGGCTAAGGGTGTATTTCAACATACGATGGTAGATGCTGAGCGAAGCAGAGCGAAAGCCGACCCTCATCCTTTTTGGCGCGCCGACAGTATTTTTCAAGATATAAGCGAGATTTCAATTTGAGTTCAGAAATAGTTTCACAATCTAGCGAAGAGCGGCACAGAGCGATACTTTTCCAACCAAGCGACACTCGTGGCTTGCCGAGAGAACAACTTAATCGCCTAGTCATTTCTTCAAAAACCGTAGGGACCACTTGGCAAATTGTGAGTCGTTATGGTGATGACGTTTGGTGGCTAATGGGAGCTCCTACAAACATTGCTGCGGCGCGCAACAAGCTGAACTTCATGCGCATTCCAGAACCGCTCAGAGAATCTGCGAAAGCTGTAATTTATCGCTATCTCCGTAAAGGAATCAATGGAGCGAGGAGACCAGCACCCACCACCGTTGCCAGTGCTTTTGCTGAATTTACCTACTTTCTACGTTACGTGAGTGCATTGGGAGTCACTTCCTTTTCCGAAATTACGCCCATCTTTTGCGCAAATTATGTACAAGTGGCTCGGACAAAGCTCACTCCAAGCGGCGCCCTCCCAAGCAGTCGAGTTGTCTACGGTCGCATTAGCGCGGTCGAGAACCTATATCAACTTAGTTCGTACACAAATACTCCGCTTCCAATGCATCCGTGGCCCGATACATCTTCCCATCACCTCGCCGGTGAAAAAAAACCGCTAGGCGGAAAGAAGACGCCGCTCATCCCAGATGACGTGCTCGTGCCGCTATTTCAAGCGGCATGGAAAGTAGTCCAACAGGCACCTAAGTTGCTCGATTGGAGGGACGAAATGCAAGAATTTATCGAAACCGGCAAAAGCTCTAAATTTAAAAGGCTAAAATTAATAAAAAAACTGGGATTCGAAGGCGGGTACAAGGATTTCAAAGGACATTTAATAGAGATTCGTACGGCGTGCTATATCGTTATCGCAACGTTGAGCGGATGCCGCGTCCATGAGATTGGCTATTTGCGTAAAGACGCGTATTACAGTACAGAAGACGATGAGAATGAAAAGTATTGGTGGATGCGCTCTGTTTCTCGAAAAACGTACATTGGCGATACCGAATGGATGATTCCAGCAGCCGCTGTAGAAGCGTTAAAGGTTATGGAGCGCTGGGCGGCCCCTTATCAGGCGAACCTGCGGGCAGAAATCGCTACTCTCCGTATTAAAGATTCAACAGATATCGGCCTTGCACTAGCGGAAGAACATCTCGATGTGTTGTTCGTTGGAATGGACATAAAGCATGGCCGTATTATACGAACTTTGAGTACACAACCTTTAAACGAAAACCTGAAGCAATTCGCATTGAAATGTGGACTCAGTTGGGACTTGGCATCACATCAATTCCGGCGGAAGTTTGCGAACTACGCGGCCCGTAGTCGATTTGGCGACCTCCGCTATCTAAAGGAACATTACAAACATTGGTCAATGGACATGACATTGGGATATGCCTTAAACGAATCGCAGGAGTTAGAGCTCTACCTGGAAATCTTGGATGAGGAGGAGGAGCTAAAGGTTGACGTCGTGTCCTCGTGGCTAAACGAAACAGAATCGCTTGCTGGTGGCTATGGTCGTGGTCTCATCGATTGGCGCTCGCGCGGTGAAAATATCACCGTTTTCAAAAGTCATAAGGTAATGGTTAGGTCAGTTGCGGAAAGTACACATATTCGCAGCAATGGTCACGCTTGGTGTACGGCGGATGACAATCTTTGCGTTGGTAATAACTTGGAAAAAACGCGTTGTGCGGCAGGCTGTAACAACGCCGTCATTGGACGTGAGCACGCTGCAATTTACAAAGGTCTTTATGACCAGATGAAACAGCTAGCAAATTCCGAAGACATCGGGCGGGGCGGCCAGCAGCGAGTGTCACGCGACCTCACCAGATGTGTGGACGTTCTCGAGGAGCTCGGTTATAACGTTGATGAGGAAATAGACGAATGACCATTCAATCAGACACGATTCGAAGACAGCGCCTGAGCCTCCGTAAAGATTCATCCTCACGTGTGAAAGAGCTGAAGTTGGCTGTCTATCGCATTGAGAAAGGACGCGCAGTAAGCGGTGGCTCCAAATTGACAATTTCCTCCGTCGCCCGAGAAGTGGGTATCAGTGCGGCCCTCATTCACAATCACTACCCCGCCATCGCCGAGTTGATTAGGACTAAACAAGGTGCCTCCAGTCGACAGCAACGCGATGCTAAACACACGCAGCTCGAAGTTGAAAGACGAAAGAACAAAAGCCTCAACGAAGAGCTAGAAGATTTAAGAAAACAGGTCAACAAACTCTCAACGATTAACGAGATGCTGGTCGTCGAGAACAAGGAACTCTCCGCAAAGCAAAGAGCCGGTAACGTGTACACGATAAACAAGAAAAACCGTTAGGAAACGAAGAACCCCTTTAGGTAAAAGGTTCTTGACCTGCTAACTGTTACCAGTGCGCCGAAATACTTGATCTGCCGATTGCGCTGGGCATCCTGGCCGCATCGCACCAGATCCGGGGCGATGCACTGGACCGTTACGAGTTCGCCGGCGAATTGTCGCTGTCGGGCGAGCTGCGGCCGATTCGCGGCGCATTGGCGATGGCGTTTGCGATGGTGCGTGCGGGTTCTTCACAGTCTGCTTTACAGACCGACCTGCAGGACCGGGCCTTCATCCTGCCGCTGGCCAATGCCGACGAAGCGGCGCTGGTCGAAGCAGCCGAGATCCTGCCGGCGCGTACGCTGCTCGAGGTCTGTGCACACTTTGCCAACGCGCCCGATGCGCCCAAGCTGGTGCGGCATGTGGGGCCGGCCTTTGCGCATGCCGTGTGCTACCCCGATTTCGCCGAGGTCAAGGGTCAGCAGCATGCCAAGCGCGCGCTCGAGG
>Ga0308157_10004280_pt1 | contig 19159 bp, 13 predicted proteins | sample PhyBR1_FD_201035 | JGI IMG/M metagenome (GOLD analysis project Ga0308157, IMG submission 201035) | Phyllosphere microbial communities from UC Gill Tract Community Farm, Albany, California, United States - DLSLB.R1 | ecosystem: Host-associated > Plants > Phyllosphere > Unclassified | place: USA...
TCAACGACAAGAAATGGTCTACCGGCAACCCCTCCCTGAGCAAGGACGGCAAGACCCTGTACTTCTCCTCCGACCGTGAAGGCACTATAGGAGGCAATGACATCTGGAAGGTAAGTGTAAACGGCGAGAGCTACGGCGAGCCGGAAAACCTTGGCCCTAAGGTGAACACCACCGGGCGTGAGAGCTTCCCTTTCATTACCGATGACAACCTGCTGTACTTCTCTTCCGACGGCCACAAAGGCTTCGGGTCGCTGGACATCTTCAGGATCGACCTGAACAAAGGTGCCAACTCTGAAGTGCTGAACATCGGGGAGCCTGTAAACGGGGCGAAAGACGATTTTGCCTTTACCTTCAACAACACCAAGAACCTGGGATACTTCTCCAGCAACAGGGACGGCTTTGACAAGATCTACAGCGCGACCCCGGTATGCGCGGTTGAAGCGATAGTACAGGTAAGGGACAAGAAAACCCTGAAAGCCCTTCCGGGAGCACGGGTAGCGATACTTGACCAGAAGAACAACGTGATTGAGACCAGGACAGCCGACAGCGAAGGAAAAGTAAGCTACGGAGTAGACTGCGACAGGGCCTTTACCATACAGGCCTCGATAAGCGGTTATACCAATGGCAGCTTCCCTCTGGCGCAGACCAAAGAGAAGAAAGTTACCATCAATGCGGACCTGGACCCTATCGTTGTGGAGCCAACCGATCCGGTAATTGTACTTGACGATATCTTCTTCGAGTTCAACAAGAGCAACATCACCAAGGAAGGCGCCTTTGTACTGGACAACCTTGTGGAGACCCTTAAAAAGTATCCTGAGCTTGTGATCATGGTAAAAGCGCACACCGACAACCGTGGTTCGGACAAGTACAACATGGCCTTATCCAACCGCAGGGCGAAGTCAACGGTACAATACGTGATCTCCAAAGGCATTGCCAAGGCCAGGATCTCCGGCCAGGGCTATGGCGAGAGCCAGCCAAAGGTGAACTGCACAAGCTGCACCGAAGAGGAGCACGCGCAGAACCGCCGTTCGGAATTCGTTATCGTGAAGAAATAACCAACGTCTTAATAAACCAACCAATGCTAAAGCGGCCCAACAGGGCCGCTTTTGTTTTTTATACGCGGAAAGTGTTTTGAACAAGGATGACACGGATATAGGGCAGTTACAGATTTTTTGTAGGGATTATGGATATTTGTCAGAACGAGCTTTCTCAAGATCCATTTACTTCGATTAACCACTTCGTTAGGTTTCGACCGTAGCGTAGCGAAGTGGAGAAATCTCTTTTAAGTTTCGGAAGGGATTTCTCATTCCGTTCCCCTTCATTCGAAATAGAACCCCGTCATTGTTATGCTTTTGAGACGGCCGTGTCGCCTAATCGGTTATTTGTACTGCGCGAGGGATGGGAGCGGCATCCCCGCAGTGAAGCGAAGGGATACAGCGGACAGCCCGGCCGGGTAGTGGCCAGTGAAAGGGGAGGGACGCGCCCAAAAAATAAAGAGGAATTTAAAAATACACCCTGATAAACGGCATAAAGGCGTCGCTGTATACCAGGTCGTCTTCGTTATAAAGCACGTTGTAGCGTACGCCTATAGTGACATTTTCCATCCTGTAACCTGCACCAAGGAAAAGGGCGGTATTCCAGAAATCCCTTTCACGCCCAATGCCCGAGCCGGAGAGGAAGTTATCGTAGTATTTTTCGTCGAATTCGTGGTTCACGCGCAGCTGCTCCACTTCTGCCGAAAGCTGTATTTGAGGAATGGGGTTAAAAACGCCTATTACCGACCCGCCGTAGATGTAGGCGTTGTAAAAATCACGCTGGTTTACATAGGTGCCCTGAACGCCCGCGCCAAGTGCCACATACTCGTTGAATTCGTATAGTGCTCCGGGGGCAACGGTTACATCGGTATACCCGCTGCCAAAGGCAACGCCAAGGCTCCCGCCGAAGCGCACCCTGCTCCAGAACGAGTTGTCGTCCTGGGCGTTGGTTGTAATAACAGACAGGCTGCAAAGCATAATTAAAGCCGGTTTTGCGAATAAAGCAAAAATCTTGTTCTTCATAGCGCCAGATGTATATTTACTATGCATAAATATATAAAAAACACTGAAAGATTATTACAATTATTGTACTTTTGCATTGATTTTTTTTAAAACCAAGGAGTAAATACAATAGTATGGATAGGTTTTCTTTTTTAAACGCAGCACATACTGCTTTTTTTGCAGATTTATACGATCAATATATTGAGAATCCGGACAGCGTAGAACCAAGCTGGAGAAGCTTTTTCCAAGGGTTTGATTTCGCTTCGGCAGAGTATGGTTATGACAGGATCGACGCCAATGTTCCGTCGGCAGCTACACAGCCCGTTTCTGACTATTCCGGCATTCCTGAAAAACTACAAAAAGAATTTAAGGTACTCAACCTTATCGAAGGTTACCGTACCCGTGGCCACTTGTTTACCAGGACCAACCCGGTGCGCGACCGCAGGATCTTCTCACCAAACCTTTCACTGGAGACTTTCGGGCTGGCCGATGCCGACCTGGATACGGTTTTTGATGCTTCGAAAGAAGTGGGCATCCCGCAGGGTACGCTCCGGCAGATAGTAGACCACCTTCGCAAGGTATATTGCAACCATATCGGTATCGAGTATATGTACATCCGCGACCCGGAAACGAGGAAATGGATACAAAACAGGCTTAGTGCCAATGATAACCTGCCGAACTTTTCGGGAGACCAGAAAAAACACATACTTTCGAAGCTGAATGAAGCGGTTTCTTTCGAGAACTTCCTTCATACAAAATACGTTGGGCAGAAACGTTTCTCGCTGGAAGGCGGAGAATCGCTTATTCCGGCGCTTGATGCCCTTATTGAGGCTGCTGCCGAAAAAGGCGTAGAGCAGTTTGTGATGGGTATGGCCCACAGGGGTCGCCTTAACGTACTGGCAAACGTATTCGGGAAGCCAACTGCTGACATTTTCAGTGAGTTTGACGGTAAAGATTATGATGATGACGCGCTGTTTGACGGCGACGTAAAATACCACCTTGGCCTTACGGCAGACAAGAAGACCAAATCGGGCAAGCAGATTAACATCAACCTTGCGCCTAACCCGTCGCACCTGGAAACCGTGGGCGCGGTGATAGAGGGTATTGCCCGCGCGAAACAGGACAGGCATTATCCGGACGACTTCTCGAAAGTACTTCCTATTGCGCTGCATGGCGATGCCGCCGTGGCAGGGCAGGGTATTGTATACGAGATTGTGCAGATGGCAAACCTGGATGGTTATAAAACTGGCGGTACTATTCACATGGTAGTGAACAACCAGGTAGGCTTTACGACCAACTATCTTGATGCCCGTACGTCAACCTATTGTACGGATGTTGCCAAAGTGACCCTTTCTCCGGTGCTTCATGTGAATGCCGATGACGCGGAAGCTGTAGTACACGCTGTGCTTTTTGCCCTGGATTACAGGATGGAATTTGGCGGCGACGTATTTATCGACCTTTTGGGGTACCGTAAATACGGCCACAACGAGGGTGATGAGCCAAGCTTTACACAGCCGAAACTTTACAAAATTATTGCCAAGCACAAAAATCCGCGCGACATTTATGCTGAGAAGCTGCTGGCCGCCGGAACGATAGATGACAAATATGTAGGCAAGCTTGAAGCGGACTACAAAGCGATACTTGAAGAAAACCTTGAGGCTTCAAGGAAAAAAGAGCTTACCGTGATAAGCCCTTTCATGCAGAACGAATGGGAAGGATTCGCGCAGGCTGATGCGGAAGAAATGCTTAAGAAAGTAAATACTGCTTTCTCTAAAGAAATGCTCGATGATATCGCCAAAACGATCACCGAGCTTCCTGCCGACAAGAAATTTATCAGGAAGATACAGAAGCTGATCAACGACAGGAAAGCGATGTACTTTGAGACGGATAAGCTCGACTGGGCCATGGCCGAATTGCTGGCGTACGGCTCACTTATGACGGAAGGATACGATGTTCGTATCTCCGGGCAGGATGTGGAACGCGGAACATTCTCGCACCGCCATGCTGTAGTGAAAGTGGAGGAGTCGGAAGAAGAAGTGGTATTGCTGAATATGCTGAACGACCAGAAAGGCAAATTCCATATTTACAACTCATTGCTGTCAGAATATGGCGTGGTGGGCTTTGACTACGGTTATGCCCTTGCCAGCCCTAAAACGCTTACCATATGGGAAGCACAGTTCGGGGATTTCTCCAACGGCGCCCAGATCATGCTCGACCAGTACATTTCTGCTGCCGAAGATAAATGGAACAACCAGAACGGCCTTGTGATGCTGCTGCCTCACGGATACGAAGGACAGGGTGCTGAGCACTCGTCTGCCCGTATGGAGCGCTACCTGCAGCTTTGTGCCAACCACAATATGTATGTGGCCGACTGTACCACGCCGGCCAACTTTTTCCACCTTTTGAGGAGGCAGATGAAGACAACCTTCCGTAAGCCGCTTATCGTGTTTACACCGAAGAGTTTGCTGCGCCATCCGTTGGTAGTTTCTTCTGCTGAAGAGTTTGCGAACGGTACCTTCCAGGAAGTGCTCGACGATCCGGCAGCGGATGCCAAAAAAGTAAAAACGCTTGTATTTTGTACCGGTAAGTTTTACTACGACCTGATCGCGGAAAGGGAGAACCTGAAGCGCGACGATGTGGCTGTAGTGCGTATCGAACAGCTGTTCCCGCTTCCGGCAGACCAGCTTAGGGAAATACTGGCGAAATATAAGAACGCCGATGATATTGTCTGGGCACAGGAAGAGCCACGCAACATGGGTGCCTATGGCTACATGCTGATGAACTTTACCGATGTGAAGTTCAGGCTTGCCGCGCTGAAAGCGTACAGTGCTCCTGCGGCCGGTAGCTATACCCGTTCGAAAAAACGCCATGCCGCCGCCATTGCCATGGTTTTTGACAAGAATTTATTTAATTAATCGTACATTTGATACACTACCAATAAAATTATCCTGATATGATTTTAGAAATGAAAGTCCCTTCACCGGGAGAATCGATTACCGAAGTTGAGATTGCAACGTGGCTGGTAAAAGACGGGGATTATGTTGAAAAAGACCAGGCAATTGCCGAAGTAGATTCTGATAAAGCAACACTTGAGCTTCCAGCGGAGGCCAGTGGTGTGATCACCCTTAAGGCTGAAGAAGGCGATGCTGTAAAAGTTGGGCAGGTTGTATGCCTTATTGATACTGATGCCGCCAAGCCGGACGGAGCTGCCCCTGCAAAAGAGGAGAAAGCTGCCGAAGCGCCTAAAGCTGAAGAAAAGAAAGAAGAGCCGAAAAAAGAGGAGCCTAAGAAGGAAGAGCCGAAAGCTGCTGAAAGCCATGCTGCAGGTACACCATCTCCGGCTGCCAGAAAAATACTTGACGAGAAGAATATTGATGCCAGCCAGGTTTCAGGAACCGGCAAAGGCGGCAGGATAACAAAAGACGATGCTGTAAACGCCAAAGCGTCTATGGGTACGCCTACAGGCGGTAACCGCGCATCTGAACGCACCAAGCTTTCCATGCTTCGCAGGAAGGTGGCCGAGCGCCTTGTGGCAGCCAAGAATGAAACAGCCATGCTTACCACGTTCAACGAGGTAAACATGACACCAATAAACAATATCAGGAACGAATATAAAGATGCCTTTAAGGCGAAACACAATGGTGTGAGCCTTGGGTTTATGTCATTCTTCACCAAAGCCGTGGTAAGGGCATTACAGCTGTACCCGGATGTGAACTCGATGATGGATGGCGATTATAAAGTGTCTTACGACTTCGTAGACGTTTCTATCGCGGTATCAGGCCCTAAAGGCCTGATGGTGCCTGTGGTAAGAAATGCCGAGGCGCTTACGTTCCGTGGTATCGAGGCAGAGATCAAGCGTCTTGCGCTTCGTGCACGTGACGGGCAGATTACTGTAGACGATATGACCGGTGGTACTTTTACCATTACTAATGGTGGTGTGTTCGGATCTATGCTTTCAACGCCGATCATCAACCCTCCGCAGTCTGGTATCCTTGGAATGCACAACATTATTGAGCGCCCGATTGCCGTAAACGGTAAGGTGGAGATCCACCCGATGATGTATGTAGCATTATCATACGACCACAGGATCATCGACGGACGCGAGTCGGTTGGTTTCCTTGTAGCGGTAAAAGAAGGCCTTGAAAACCCTGCTGAACTGCTTATGGACAACAATCCTAAGAAAGCTTTGGAGCTTTAATCAGCATTTCGTAATAAAGTAAAAAAGCCCGCTCATAAGAGTGGGCTTTTTCTGTATATGTTGATGCCGTATAAGGGCAGACTATATAGTAGATGCGTAAACTAATGAAATGGTTGCGTGGTGTTTATAAAAAAAGCTGCCCATTAAGGACAGCTTTCCAACATTATAAAGAGTAATTATGGCAGAGCGTTAATGAGGGCGATAAAGTTGGCCTCCGTAACCTCCTGGATCTCTCCTGAAGTAAACGTGTAAGATGCATCGGCTGTGAGCGTTACATTTTTGATAGCGTATGCAAAGCCGCCGTCTGCCGTTGCGGTAACGAATATGATATAGCATTGCAAACCTACAGGATAGTTTCCGCTTAGGTTACCCAATGTGTTCAGTTCTCCGGGCAGCGCTATAAAAATGCTGCTGTTCTGGTTGTTGTAGCCTGCCGGAACTATGATTTCGATGTCGGTCATCTCGCCCTGGAAATTGGCAAACTTATCGCAATTGAACCATCCGAAGCTTTGCAGCAGCGCATAATAAGCAGGCTGCTCATTCGTCTCACCGCCTGCCCAGAATTCGGTCTGCTCAGGATTCCATACCAGATTTCCATTAGCATCGATAATTCCGGTAAATGGCAGCATATCATTATCCAGCCCGCCCGTGAGGGATGCCGGAACCATTAGCTGTACGCCACAGGTAGATTCGAGCTGTACGCCATTTTGGGTAATGTTTACATAAAACTCACCGCCGGAAATCAGCAATTGCTGACTGCCACCGGAAATAGCGCCCATGGTTGGCTTGTTGGTAACCAGCATAGTACCCCTGTTGAAGATCTCCACGAACTCTAAGTCGACATTTCCGGTTACCGGGTTCCCGTTTCGGGTAAGGCATCCGCCGTATATGGTAAGCTCAACGCCATTTTCAGAGATATATGTGGTAACAGGGTCTGATGCGTTGAAGGTAAAATCCTGTGTGATGTTCTGGAGTGCAAGAGTACGTACCGCACTGAATTGCTGTGCCGTTGGCAGCGGATTTTCAGGGTTTGGATTATTGCCTTCCGGCGGTGTCCAGGTCGTTTCTGTAGTTTCACAAGAGGTAAGCAGCCCGAACAGGAGCAGGGCTCCCAGCAAATAGGTTCTTTTCATAATTGGGTGGGTTTATTATTGTTTGGTATGCGGTTGTTGCCCGCTTTGCTGTAAAACAGGCAATAAATGAAAAACCCTACTGTCGGTTCAGGACAGCAGGGTTTATGAATCTTTGGCTGCGGATAGTGATTACTCCTTTGCCAGCTTAACAACCTTTGTCTTCCCTTCCGAAACTACCTTCAGCAGGTACAGCCCCGAACTTAGACGGGATGTATGTAGTGTTTCCTGTGTAGTGTGTACGGCCTTATGCAGCACAACTTTGCCTGTAAGGTCATACAAGGTAATGCTTTCAAAAGCAGTGTCGTTAGAGATGTTTAGAATATCTTTCGCAGGGTTAGGGAAAACGGAAAAATCGGAGAATGCTGTGTGATGTGTTCCCATCGACGACATTACCTGTACGGGAAGGCGCTCTCTGCTCTCGATGCCGTACACGGTTTGCGAGGCGTAGTAGGTAGTGCCATCGGTAAGCAGCGTTGTTAGTGCAAGTGGTGTGTCGGTATCGGTGATGCTTGGCGGGCCTGTAGTTTCGCCCGGCGTAGTATACCATTGTATGTTGTCGCCTTCAGCCTCAAGGTCGGCAAGTGTGTCGCCATTCTCGAAGGCCTGGGTACTGTTGCCTGAAGGCGGAGGTGTTTCATAATCGTACGGAAGTACAGTAATGGCTATCGGTTCAACATCGTAGCAGGACGTGTCAATATTTTCGAGCCTGAAATAAACAGTCCCCGAACCTGTTGCATACGATTGAGGCTGAATAATATCATTTTCGCCGGAATTGGCATCCTGTTGTGTGGCATGGAAGGTAATATTGTAGGATGCCGGGTTAAGGCTGCCTAAGATCTCATCTGAAATTGAGGTAAGGTCCAGTGTTGCCTGTCCGTCCATACCACCGATTATGTAGATGGGGGCAGGAGTTTCGGCTACAGGAACCGGTACAACTACGACTTCAAAAGAGGCTACAGCATAAGCATCTGTCAAAGTGCTTGAAAGCCTTACATAAATAGTCTGCTGGCTCGTTCCAAATATATTTGTATAAGTCTCAGGGGCCTGGATGGCATTATTAATGGCATTTTGTTCGGCGTCCTGCAGTATTTCAAAATAAGATATTGTGAAATCGTCCGGATCCTGCCCGTTTAGTACGGCAAGGTCATTTAAGGTCAGGTCGAAAGAGGTAACACCATCGAGGTTAGGGTCGCATACATGGAGGTCATTAGGAGTACCAATATTTACTGTTTCTGTTGGCGTGCTGAAGCTAACCCCTTCTATAAACAGCGCAGAATCAAACTGCGGATCATTCCTGTCGGCTATGGCTATCTTCAGGTGGTAATTATGGCCGGGAACGAGCGTAGCCTCTGCCATCATAGGTACCGTTCTTCCATTAAAGTTTATGGGGGCAGTTGAGCTTCCATGAGGATAGAATGCTCCAAAAAACTGTTGGTTTAATGAGGGGCAGGTAGTGTTATGCTGGTTATTTCTCACAGTTACAACGCTAACTGGTGTAGTGGTTCCCGGGATAACCCCAATATTTTGCACTATCTGTGTTGAAAGATCGGTAAGGAGAATTACGAAAGTGTCTGAGAACAGGCATTGAAATTCACCGTATTCTTCTGAAGCATAAATATAGCTGAGGCTGAAACTATCTGACACTGCTGTAAAGTCGAACTCCAGTTTTGACGCATTGTGACAGGATATGGTACCTGTACTGATCTGTTGTATTGCGGCAAGTACATCCGGGTCACCTGCCCAAAGGTTGTTGCCTCCATTTTGTGTGTTTGTATTGGGGCCGGGTGCCTGTTCTACATTTCCGGTCGAAAGGATAATTCCATTTTCAAAAGGAAAATCGGTACCGCCATCTGTAAAGTAGCCAATACCGTTTACACTCCCAAAGTTCGTACCTGTTGAGGAACTGATATTGACGGCTGTTACGCCCGTTCCTGCAAGAAGCACATCGGTTACAAGCTGTTGCGGGGTATACTGCGTTCCGGATGTTGTGATTGAACTCTGTGCCATGGCAAGCATGGGCAGCAGGGTAATGAAGTAAGGTAGTTTTATTTTCATAAAGGTTTGGTTTTGAATTAAAAGTAGCAAAAATAATTATTGCTATTGGGGCAGAGTAAAACTTTTAATCAGGATAGGGTAAAAAAAAACCTCCGGGAATCCGGAGGTTATGTTCGCGCTGTAAAATACGTATTACGGGTTGATGTTGAAAGTACCGTCTGTAATTGCTTTTTGTGTATATTCCTGGTTCTCGTTGCTCCAGTGCTGTACTGTTCCTGAGAATGTTCCTTTCAGCTTGCTGCTGGTGTTTGAAGTGGTGTTCGATGAGAAGCTGTCCCAATCCATGTCAAACGTAGTGTTGTTTAATGTGTACATAAAACTATCAAAACTGTCAGCGCCATTATAGCCTTTTTCAATTTCAAAGTAGATCATTTCGGTAGAGCTTCCATTGTCTGAAGCAGTAACCTCATACCAAGTATAGGTTTCACCCTCAAAAGTTTCAGAGTCTTCATTAACCGTTACAGTGTCGAATGTTTTCTGGACACCATCAACTTTGAAAGAAACCGTGCCTCCGGTTTCGCTGCCGTTGTTTGAAGAAGAATCATCGTCTGAACATGAATTGAACGACAATGCCAATGCTGAAAGGCATGTAAATAAAAATAATTTTTTCATTGGTAGGTAATTAAAAATTGATTTGTGTTAGGTTGCAATTATATCACAATTTTAATTTCTTTAATGAATATTTATCCTGTTTTTTTGATAAAACCTGTATTAATCTAACTATCAAGAGCATGGCAATTGAGAATCTGTTTTAGGAGCCGGCATCAGTTAGAATTGTCGGTCTCCTAAGGACCGCAAAAATAACAAAGCAAAAAAACCGGATTTCCGGAGATTGTGTTGGGGCTGTAAAGAGGTACTAAAGGTTGATGTTGAAAGTACCATCTGTAATTACTTTTTCAGTTCCGGTTTCAAAATCGTCAACGGTTCCTGAGAACGAGCCTTTCAGCTTGCGATTTGTATTGGTAGTAACGTTTGTTGAAAAATCCACCCAGCTCATTTCATAGCCTATATTCCCCGAAACATATTCAAGAGAATACAGGGCATCCGCGCCTGTCACCCCTTTTTCAACTTCAAATGAGATAAGTTCTGAAGAACCTCCGTTTTGTGAAGCAGTAATTTCATACCATTCCCATGTCTGTCCGTCAAGCGTTTGCGATTCAGGGTTTATGGTAACCGTATTGTAGGTTTTCTGAGCGCCGTCAACTTTAAAAGAGATAGTGCCACCGGTTTCGCCACCACCATTGTTGCCTGATGAAGAATCATCGTCAGAGCATGAATTAAGCGATAATGCTATTGCTGAAAAGCATGTAAATAAAAATATCTTTTTCATCTGGCAGTATTTAAGTTGCATTTGCGAATGATCAAACATGACACAAGTTAAATCGCTACAATGAATATTTGTCTTGTTTTTTTGTTAAAGTTATATCCTTTGCCGAACTTCAGGAGGTTCGTTTTCGGGAAACTTACTTCAGGTAGAAACAATGATTGTGGTAGTCGATGATCGCCTTACCCTTCATCAGCACATCGGCCCCTATAATGCCATGTACCGGTTTGGCCTTATATTGGCGCAGTGCTTCATTGACGTGTGACATATCGAAGATGACAAGCCCCAGTTTTTTGGTCGACCAGCGGCCCAGTTTCAGCGTGTTTTTTACAGAAGTCTGCGTAAGCATCCCGATACCGCCCGCGCCTGCTGCCTTGGTGTCGGAGTCGGCAGCTGAAAGCCCGAAGGTGCCAATGCCTTCAAAATCCACGCAGCTGTTCGAAGCACCTGTATCCAGTATAAAGCTGCCCTGAATGCCATTGATCTTTCCTTTGATGAGCAGGTGTTGTGTTTTTGATATTTTGAACTTGACGCGTTTGTATCCTTTTTTCTTCAGTACCTCGTATAGATTCTCCATTGGTCAAAAATAGTAAAAGTTAGGCTGTCTTTTTTACCATAAGGTTCACAAAGATTTTTCACAAAGAGACACTGGTTGGAAGGCACAAAGGTTGCGCTTCTCTTTGTGAACCCCGTGTAATGCCTGGTGGCCTTTGTGGTAAAATCTAAAACCGCTTGCGATTAACCAATAGGTTCGTAATTTTGCACCTCAATATATTACAATGATACTTACCGATACCCATACGCATTTGTACAGCGAGGAATTTGAACAGGATCGCGATGCCATGATACAGCGCGCCATTGATGCCGGAGTGACGCGGTTTTTCGTGCCGTCGATCGATTCGGGATATACACAGCAGATGTACGGACTGCAAAAGCAATACCCCGATAACATTTTCCTGATGATGGGGCTGCATCCCACCTATGTGAAGGAAAATTATATGGAAGAGCTTGCCCATGTGGAAGAACAACTGGCAAAGCACAAATTTTACGCGGTAGGGGAAATAGGGATCGACCTGTATTGGGACAAAACCCGCCTGGCCGAACAGCAGTATGCTTTTAAGTACCAGATACAGTTGGCAAAACAATACGGCCTGCCTATAAACATCCATTGCCGTGATGCTTTTGATGAGGTATTTGAGGTTTTGGAATCGGAGAAAGGCGAAGGGCTTTATGGCATCTTCCATTGCTTTACGGGTGATTTTGAGCAGGCGCAGCGTGCGATTGGCTACAATATGAAGCTTGGTATAGGTGGCGTGGCAACGTTTAAAAACGGGAAGATCGACCAGTTTCTGAAAGATATCCCGCTGGAACACATAGTACTGGAAACCGATTCGCCCTACCTGGCACCGGTGCCTTTTCGCGGCAAGCGCAACGAGAGTGCCTACACTAAATTAGTGGCAGAAAAACTCGCCGGCATTTATGAAATTCCGGTAGCGGAAATTGCCAGGGTAACCACTGAGAACTCTAAAACGGTTTATGGTATTTAACAAAGAATTTCGGTTTAATTCCATAATTTTTTTGTTCATTTGTGAATTGTTTTAACCCTTTAGAAGTACATGTCGAAATTTGATACTATCAGGCCTTATTATGACAGTGAGGTTAATGATGCCATATGCAGTGTAGTTCATCACCCTATGATGAAGGCGCTCATGAGCTTCACGTTTCCCGATGTGGAAGAGGCAGTTTGGACAGAGCAACTGAGAAAAACGCATTCCAAAAGGGATTTCCAGATCAATTTTATCTACCAGGCCATACAAATGGTGCTGAAAAAAAGCTCTGAAGGCCTTTCTACCTCGGGCTTTGAAAAGCTCGAAAAACATACTCCTTACCTTTTTATATCCAATCACAGGGATATCATACTCGATACGTCACTCATCAATGTGGCATTATACGACCATGGGCAGATCATGACGGCATCGGCTATAGGCGATAACCTTGTTCAGAAAACTTTCCTGCATACGCTGTCGCGCCTTAACCGTAACTTTTTGGTGCAGCGCGGACTTCCGCCAAGGGAATTGCTGCAAAGCTCCAAACTGATGTCGGAGTATATTTACCAGCTGCTGGCGCGCGAAAACCGTTCGGTATGGATCGCACAGCGCGAAGGCCGCACCAAGGATGGCAACGATACCACGCAGCAGGGAGTGCTTAAGATGCTCGCCATGGCATCGGACGAGGAGAACCTGATGGATTATTTTAAGAAGATAAAGATCGTGCCGATATCAATTTCGTATGAGTACGACCCTACGGATATGCTGAAGATGCCAAGGCTGCTGGCCGAAGCTAAGGATGAGATCTACATTAAGGAAAAGAATGAGGATTTCATGACACTCATCAGTGGTATAATGGGGCAGAAGAAAAGGATCCACCTTCATATGGGTGATGTTCTGAATGCTGAACTTGACAAGATAGCCGCCGAACATGATAATCAGAACAAACAAATCCAGGCGTTGGCACAGGTAATAGACGATGCGATACTCTCTACCTACAAGCTGTGGCCGACCAACTATATTGCCTACGACCTGCTGAACAACACTACGCAGTTTGCCGATAACTATACCGAAAAGGAAAAACAGCTTTTCGAAAGGCGCCTTGAACTGCGCATTGACATTGAGAACAAGATCATGCGTGAAGGTTTCCTGGCCCTGTATGCCAATCCGGTGGTAAACAAAATGAAATACCAGAATGCGTAAGTCGTCCATCTTACTCATTTATACCGGCGGTACCATTGGTATGGTAAAGGATTTCGATACCGGGGCGCTCAAAGTATTCAACTTCAGTAAGCTCCTGCAGCGCATACCCGAACTGAAGCAGCTTGATTGCGATATCGAGACCGTTTCATTCGATAAGCCTATTGACTCTTCCAACATGAGTCCGGATAAATGGGCCAAGATAGCTTCCCTTATAGAAGACAACTACGACAGCTTTGACGGTTTTGTAATACTCCACGGCTCCGATACCATGAGCTATTCGGCTTCGGCGCTTAGCTTTATGCTGGAAAATGTAGACAAACCTATCGTATTTACAGGTTCGCAGCTCCCGATTGGCGACCTGCGTACCGATGCCAAGGAGAACCTGATCACGGCCATACAGATCGCCTCCATGCAGAGTAAAGGCCATCCGGTGATCCGTGAGGTATGTCTTTATTTCGAATACAAGCTGTACCGTGCCAACCGCACCACCAAGATAAGCGCGGAGCATTTCAATGCCTTTATGTCGCCTAATTATCCGGCACTGGCCGAATCGGGCGTACATCTGAAAGTGACAAAAGAATTGCTTTGGCCGCATGTTCCGGGCAAATCGCTTGAAGTACGAAAGAACTTTGACGACAATGTGGTGATCATAAAAATGTTTCCGGGCATCAGCGAAAGAGTGCTGTCATCCATACTCGATACACCGGGGCTAAAAGGCGCCATATTAGAAACGTACGGGTCGGGCAACGCGCCTACCGATATTTACTTTATTTCGATACTTCAAAAAGCGATACAAAAGGGCTTGCAGATCGTAAATGTAACCCAATGTTCGGGAGGCAGTGTAAATATGGGGCATTACGAAACGAGTACGATGCTAAAGGAAATAGGCGTAATATCGGGTGCTGACATCACTACGGAGGCAGCGATTACCAAGATGATGTACCTGCTCGGGCAGGATACGCCTGCCGCTGAATTCAAAACCCTGTTTGAATCGTCATTACGCGGAGAATTGTCGTAATAATTTTTACAACGGTGTTCGTAATTCGGTTTTAAATCCTATTTTTGCACCCGCAATACTTTAGAGAGGTGGCCGAGTGGTCGAAGGCGCACGCCTGGAAAGTGTGTATACTCCACAAGGGTATCGAGGGTTCGAATCCCTTCCTCTCTGCAATAACTGAATGCTCCCGCCCGGGAGCATTTTTTTTACCATATTTTAAGTAAAGGTTAATAAGAAGAAACCAATGATAATTTTTCAGGGAATATAATTGTAAACCCCGAATATGAAACTAGTAAACGCTTCAGATGTATTTCCCCATAGTAGACTTAAATGTCAATTTGAGTATCTTTAATGCCTTAAGAGTTAGTTAGAACTATAATCTCCTGTAAATGGCCGTACCTGCTACTAAAGATGAGCTGATATCCGCAATCTCTACGAATTATAAGAAGCTGCAAACGGAGCTGTCGTCTATTCCTGTCGCGGCAACCGTAGCCATGGAACTTGAAGGGCATAGCAAAGGCACTCTGATGAGTATCAATAATCTTGTAAGCTATTTGGTCGGTTGGGGCGAACTGGTGTTAAAGTGGATCGACAAAAAACAAACAGGCCAGCCCGTAGATTTTCCTGAAACTGGATATAAATGGAACGAATTGGGCAAACTGGTCCAAAAGTTTTATAGCGATTACGAAAAAGATACCTTTACAGTATTGTGCGAAAAACTCGACAAAACAGTACAGGATATACTGGCTGTAATTCATGAAAAATCCAACGAAGAACTCTATGGAGTGCCTTGGTATGAAAAATGGACTTTAGGCAGGATGATACAGTTTAACACTGCCTCCCCTTATAATAATGCCACGAGCAGGATTCGCAGGTGGAAAAAGAACAGGAATGTTATGGCTTGATTTATTCATATAAAATAATTGCTGGCATTTTTTTACCTGTTCACACGTAGAACATAGAAACTTACTTCATAAAGCTTCAATATTCCCTCACCTTTGTATATTTGGAAATAAAAATACAATCCATGCGTATACTCCCGGCCTTTTTCAGTCCAATACAAAAAAGAATTGCCTGCCTGTTTGGGCTTCTCTTAATTGCGGCTGTTAGTTACGCGCAGAACAATCCGGAATTTAGGCATTAGCATTTAACCTTAGTCATCCCCCTGACGCATACGAACTTATTCAAAATAAACATGGACAAGAGAACCTTGAGACAGATCGACAATTTTTTGAGATTAGTTACCATTTTGTATTTTTCATTTTTCATGCATAGATTGCGAATCTTTAGAGAAAAACTATCGCAATGATGAGTGTATTTTAATTGTAAAGGAGAAGCCTGGTTTTGGGGATACAGATTTCAATTTTAAAGGTATTCATCCATTTACAAAAAGAAACTGTGATTGTAGAACCGCGAATAGCTTTCGTTGGTGGAATTTATATAAGGAGAATATTAGTATTAACGATACAATAATTAAGAAGAAGGGAGAGTTGATATTTAGTATTCATAAATCAGATACTATACTTCGATTTAATTGGAAGTGTAAAGGCAAAAAATACGATAGTATTAAGCTTTAATAATGCTCCTGTTCATCTTAAGACATATAAACTTACTTCATAAAGCTTCAATATTCCCCCACCTTTGTATATTTGGAAATCAATATACTGTTCATGCGTATACTCCCGACCTGTTTCAGTCCAATACAAAAAAGAATTGCCTGCCTGTTTGGGCTTCTCTTTGTTGCGGTTGTTAGTTACGCACAGGACAATCGCGAACTCGACAGGCTCTTTGCGGTAATTGATTCCTCGTCGGTATACGATGCACGCAAAAATGACACAATCCGTAGCCTGAAGCACAAGCTCTCTACTGTCGCGGAAGATAATTATGCCAGCCAGTTTAGCCTTAACCAGCAGCTTTTCGATCAATACAGCGTGTTTAAGCGTGATTCGGCTTTTACGTATGCCCTAAGGACAAAAGTTATCGCCGAAAAGGTGGACGACGTATCGCTGAAGGTAAAAGCGTATATCAACCTGGCCAATATATGTGTTTCAGCGGGAATGTATAAGGAGGGGATTGATTATTTATCATCAGTACATCCCGGGGATATTACCGGCGACAACGGCTCCCTCTATTACGGCCTGCTTGGGCGCTGCTACAGCGATATGGCCGAATACAGTTCGATACCCCACTTTAGCGAAGAGTATAATCTGCTGGCCCGAGAAAACCGCATCACGGCACTGGAGCTTACCGATCCCGGTACATTTTTCAATGCTTTCCTGACAGCGTTCAATACCTATAAGGACGGAAATACTACCCAAGCGAGGGATGCCCTCGTGAAGCTTCTGGATACAGAGATTGGCGACAGGGACCGGGCATTGGTCAACTATATGCTGGGCGAAATTCACAACGAAAAGGGCGAAGCAGAACAGGCAATACGCTATTATATTAAGGCGGCTATCAGCGACGTCCAGGTTTCCACCAAAGAATCACTGGCGCTGATACGGCTTTCGGAACTGCTGTTTAAAAGCAAGATGCTCAAGGAGGCTTCCTCTATCATTACCAAGGCGTACGACGACGCGCTGTTCTACGGGGCCCAGCAGCGAAAACTGCAGGTGGGCGCCATACTACCGCTCATCGAACAGGAAATTGTGGAGAACAGCGAGCGCGAACGGCAAAGGCTGTATTTGCAGTACATCGGTGCCATAATATTCTCAATTATAGTGATCTGCTTTTTGGTGTTGGTTTTCATCCAGAACCGCAGGATCAAAAAAGCCAGGAAGATCATCGCCGCGGCACACAGCGACCTGGAGAAGATCAACAACGAATTGGTGAAGGTAAACGAACAGGTGCGTGCACGTAATGGCGAGATCCAGCAAATCAACAGCCAGTTGTTCGAAGCCAATAAGATCAAAGAGGAATATCTGGGCTTTTTCTTTACCCAGTACGACGACATTTTTGAGAAGTTCAATGAATTCATTTCCAATGTCGGTGCCGAGATCGACGCTGGTAATTACACAAAGGCCAAAAGCCGTGTATCGCGTTACGACCTGAAAAAGGAAAAAGAAAAACTGTTGCAAAATTTCGATACCGCATTCGTAAGCCTTTTTCCCAATTACATAAGGGAATTCAATGCATTGTTGAAGGAAGGCGAAGAAATTACCCTTAAAGAAGGCCAGATACTCAACAAAGAACTCCGCATTTTTGCCTTGATACGACTTGGGATTACACACAATGAAAAGATCGCCCAGATATTGGGTTATTCGGTCAATTCCATCTACTCTTATAAGACAAGGGTGCGTAACCGGGCGAAAGTACAAAACGAAGATTTTGATAAAAACCTGCTAATGAATACAATGATCAGGGCATAACCTAATTGCTTTATACTATTCATTATTTAAATAATCATGGTTAATCTGTAAGATATTTTCCGTCTATTTATCTTAGATTTAACAATAAATTAAAACAAAAATCTATACCACTTATAACGTTGTAGTAAAATTATTCATTTGATTATCAGGTTTTTTTAATTTTTTGATACCCGATTTTGTCTTGATTTTTCTATACGATAGGCGCACGGCTGTTTTCCGCCTTTTAAATTTTGTTCCTTTGTCTTGCTAGCACCCTAACAAAACAAAAAGTAACATGAATTTAAACTACACTACAGTAAATGAAAATACCTAAAATTAAAAGTGCGGAAAGATCCGGGACCGGGTTTTTACTGTACCTGTTCATGATGGCAGGTTTGCTTTACACACTGAACGCTTCGGCTTTCAGCGCTGCAGCCATACTACAGCCCCAGCAACAGGTTTCGGGCACGATATATGACGAACAGCGCCAGCCGCTTCCGGGGGCTACTGTGATAGAACTGGGCACAAATAATAGTACAAGTACAGATGTTGATGGAAAGTTTACCCTTTCCCTTACTACGCCGTCACCTGTACTGGTTGTATCCTATATAGGATTTACAGAGCAGCGGGTTACCGTTACCGGCAATACTGCAGATGTACAGTTGGTGTCCGAATCGACTACCCTTAGCGATGTGGTGATCATCGGTTATGGTAAAGCACGTGCCAAAGACCTTACAGGCGCGGTTTCGACCGTTGATCTGAACAAGACCAAAAGCCAGCCGGTTTCCGATATTGGCCAGGCCATTCAGGGCCGTGCCGCGGGCGTACAGGTCTACAGCTCGGGCGAGCCGGGCGGCAACGTAACCTTCAGGGTGCGGGGTACCGGTACGATAGCCAGCAACAATCCGCTTATTGTGGTAGACGGAATGCCGCTGAACGGTGGCCTCAACCAGCTCAATATGAACGATGTGGAGTCGATCAGTATTTTGAAGGATGCGTCGTCCACCGCGATATACGGTGCCAGGGGTGCCAACGGTGTGGTGATTGTAACCACGAAGCGCGGAAGTAAACAGGCAGGCAGCACGCTGAGCTTTGATACTTTTACAGCAGTACAAAGCGCTGTAAATACAGTAGATGTTCTTAATGGCAGGCAATTTGCCGCGCTGAACAATGATATACTTACCAATGCCGGCCTAACGCCAAACCCTGCATGGGCCGATCCGTCGACCGTAGGGAGGGGTACCGACTGGGTAGGCACATTGTTCAACCCCGAAGTGATGACCAGCCATACCTTGTCATACGGCAACAAAAGCGAAAAA
>Ga0308157_10004281_pt1 | contig 19151 bp, 14 predicted proteins | sample PhyBR1_FD_201035 | JGI IMG/M metagenome (GOLD analysis project Ga0308157, IMG submission 201035) | Phyllosphere microbial communities from UC Gill Tract Community Farm, Albany, California, United States - DLSLB.R1 | ecosystem: Host-associated > Plants > Phyllosphere > Unclassified | place: USA...
CCAGCTTGTTGATCGCGCTTGTGCTGTTCTATGCAGGTGTCTCGGCTGTGCAGAGCCAGCCGAGTGCCGCACTCGCGTCTTCGGACGCCGTGACTGAGGAGGTCGTGTCCATGGACACAGCGACTGCCTCGTCGAGTGGTGCGATCGCCGCGTCGGAGGGGGCCGCAGCGAGTACATCTGCCACGGCGCCGACGACATCGACACCGACACCGACACCGACACGCAACGTTCCTGATCCAAGTGATCCCAACACGCAGAACAAGATCGGCGACTTTTCGGTTGAAGGAGGGACTGTCGGGTTCCGCCTGAAGGTGATGCAGATGGCACTCGATGACCTCGACGGCGTGCACCTCTGGTTCGGCAACGGGACGAACACGTTTGGTATCACGCACATCCAACCCGATACACCCGGCAACGTTTCGGGCCACATCATCATGTTGCCTGTGCAGGTGCTTTATGACGGCGGCATCGTTGGCCTCGGCCTTCTCATAGCGATGTTCATTACAGCATTCGCATACACACCTGCGCCTCGGAAGCCAGTCGCAGCAGGGGTCCTTGCAGCATTCCTGGTCTCAGCGACGATGACGAGCTTTTTCTGGTTCGCCATCACGTGGCTTATGTTTGCTGTACTCGTGAGGGCGAGCGACGGTGACGATGATGTTAAACGCTTCACGTTCGCTCCGTGGCGAAAGGGGACGCGTGCATGAGTGAGGGAAACACTGCGTTTGAGGTTGTCATTCCGGCGTTCAACGCCGAGACGACAATCACCGAGTCAGTCGAGAGCGCGTTCCGCGCCGGAGCGATTCGCGTCATCGTTGTCGATGATGGCTCGAAGGACGAGACATCGAGCGTGGCCAAGTCTGCGGGAGCACACGTCATTCGTCAGGATAATGCTGGCGCCTCTGTTGCTCGACGTACCGGGCTGCGTGAGATTGTCGCACCGTATGTCGTAATGCTCGATGCGGATGATTCGCTCATTGCCGGAGGCGTGAACCAGTCGATCGCTGGTTTAGAAAGCACGACCGGCACGGTCGCTTTTGGAGGCGCGGCGCTGGGGTTTTTTCAGAGTGGCGAGACAGCGACAGTCACTGCGAACGTCACCGACATTGACACTGCGCAATTACTGACCCAGGGATTTTCGCCAGTGCCGCCTGCCTGCATCGTGTGGCGGGCCCTCGAACTACGGCGCGCGCTTTTCGACTCTGCCCCTGAGCCAATGTTGCCGCGGTATGCGGAGGACTACGAGATGATCGTACGTGCGTCGCTACATGGCAATATCCGGTTCCATCGTGAAATGGCGGCTCGATACGCGATGGAAGGAGGGAAGTCCATTTTGGATCCGTCGAACAGTATTGAATCGGCGGCCAAAATCCGCGAGTACTACTCGCGAGAGCTGGACATTCCGGTGCCGGCGTGGAGCGAACGCAGTGTGAAAGCGCGTGTGGAGCTACGCCGATACAAAAATTCTCGTTCACGAGGCGGACAGGTGGTTCACCTCGCGCGTAGCTTCATGAACAGCCCGAAACTCTTGGTAGACATGGTCAGGGCGAAGCTCAGCCGTGGCTAGTGCACGTAGCAACGGAATATGGGCCGTCGCCCAACAGCTCACGACTGTTGGGCTGTCAGGGCTATTCGCGATCGCACTGATCCGAGTATTGCCAGTGGCCGACTACGGCCACTTCAGCTACGCAACTACGCTCGGCACACTGGGTGCAGCGGTCATGACCGGTGGGTTGCAAACCCTCGCCGTTCGCGAGTTGCGACTTCGCGAGCGTGGAACACGCACGGTGATGTCTTCGGTGATCGTCGTGCGCGAGCTTATCGCGTTGGCGGTTTATATCCTGTTCGTCGCTTACTCTGCCGCTTTTGCGGGAAGCGGTACCGTTATACCCACGGCCGTGGCTTGTGTATCTGTCCTCGCGCGAGTTTTTGATGCCCCCGAGTTGTATTTTCAATCCGAGCTGAAGACAAAGACCCCTGCGCTCATCAGAATGAGTGTATCGATAGCGTTTTTTGTCGCAAGGATCAGTGCGATCTTTCTCGGTGGTTCGGTGATATTGTTCGTCGCACTCTTCGCACTCGAATATGTCGTCGCGACGATTGTGATTGGAGTTGTCTATAAGCGCGAGACGGGGAACCCTATTGTTGAATCTCCGAACTGGGAGTACACGCGTTCGATAGCAAGGCAGGCCTCACCGCTTGCGCTTTCCGGTGTTGCGAACCAAATAAACTTGCGCGTTGATGTGATTCTGTTGCAGAGTCTTTCCGGCGCCACGAGTGTAGGCCTCTACTCAGCGGCTGCACGGATCAGCGAGATCTTGTACATCGTGCCGACGGCTTACATGGGTGCAACATTCCCAAGCCTCGTTGATCTAAAAAAATCGGGTGATAAAAGTGCGTACCGAAGGGCTCTGGAGTGGGGGTTTTCTGGCGCGTTCTACGCGGGTATCATGGTCGCGCTCTTGATCTACTTTTTAAGCGACTGGATCGTTGCCCTCCTATTTGGTGACGCATACGAACTTTCGGCAAACGTGCTTAAAATTCACGTATTCGCCTGTCCGTTCGTGTTTATGGCCGCTGTTCTCAGTAAATGGATCGTGGCGGAGGGGGTCCTGTGGGCTTCCTTTGTCCGACACTTTTCTGGTGCCGCGATCGCAATCGTCCTAAATATTCTACTTATTCCAACGTTTGGTATCGTTGGTTCGGCGTGGGCCACGCTGTGCTCCTACGCTGCGGCTTCGTACTTTTTCTGTTTCTTCTCGAAGTCGACGCTAAGCGCTGCGTGGATGATGTCAAAAGCGCCGGCTGTTCCAGTTTTGTATCTAATTTCGCGCATGCGCGGCAAGGAGGGGTAATGCTCATTAAGGGTCGTTTGCGTGAGTTTCTGAAGGCACAAAAAGAGCGCCTGCACGCGTCGATGTATTCCATTTTCTCGGGAAATGTTTACTATCGCGTCGGTAGTCGAGATTTCAACCGTGAGAATGCGGCGGTATTCGCGGGTATTAAGGAGCATCGCCGACGAGTCGACGCCGGGACGGAGGTTTTTGAGCTCCGTCGGCGCGTTCACATGATGGAGAAAGGGCTCACGATGCGGCCGCGTCGCGACACGTTCGCGGTAGCGTACATCGATATGGTGCTCGATCGATTTGAACGCACCCTGGCGAATGGCGTGCTCACGGAGGTCATGCTCGCATGGGTACGCGATGTTCTGGACGCCTATTTTGAAGCCACACAGACTAGTACCAGCGCTGTGATTGCGCGAGCGCGTGAACGGTACGGTGAGCTTCGGCCGGAAGTGGACCATCCCTATGTTGGGCCGTCCGCGGTGGGCGAGGTTCGTGAAGCTGTGGAGATCGAGGCTCTTCGAGGTCTGGCAGAGGGCCGACGCTCCGTGCGATGGTATTCAGACAGGCCCGTAGAGCGCGACATCGTTGACCGGGCAGTTTCGGTTGCGATTGAGGCGCCGACCGCGTGCAATCGTGTTCCCTACCGGTTCCGTATATTCGACGTTCCCGAAGATGCGCGACGAGTGGCCGATATCGCCGGTGGCACCGCCGGCTACGTGCACAACCTGCAGTCGGTGGCGGTGCTCGTCGGTGATTTGTCCGCGTATGTTGCGGAGCGCGATCGTCATCTGGTCTACATCGATGGCAGTCTCGCGGCGATGTCATTCTTGCTCTCCCTTGAGGCTCAAGGTGTTTCGAGCCTATGCATTAACTGGCCAGACATCGCGAAGCCGGAAAAGAAGTTGGCCGATCTAATCGGAATCAAGCCTTATGAGCGTGTCATCATGTTGATTGCGTTTGGTTATGCAGATCCGGATGGGCTCGCGCCGCTCTCTCCTAAAGTGCCGTTGACGTCGGCACGTGTTTTCGAAAGGCTCTCTGATGGATAATCGTGTTGCCCTCGTCCGCGGTATCGGCTCCCACAATGGAGGCGCGGAGCTGCTGCTTCGTGCTACCGCTGATCGGCTTCCGAGTACGTGGATGCCGATCGCCGATGGCCGCCGGACATCCGGTGAGCTGCTTGAGCGATGGAACGTCGGAAAGTTCTGGGACATCGCGAAGTTGGGCGTTGCACGCTCTGCAGGCTGGGACTTGGCGCCTCGAGCTCTCGCGAAGCGCACGGGGCTCTACTCAGATCGTCATATCGACGCGGTTCTCGACGCGTCTGGATTCTTCTTGAGCGACCAGTGGTCGGCGACCGCTATTGCGCGTGATGCGCAGACTTTCGCTCGGCTGGCTCGGCGAGGAACGCCGATTGTGATGCTGCCGCAGGCATTCGGGCCCTTTGAGAAGCCTGAGGTTGCGGCCGCGGCGCGAAATCTACTCCAGACGACGCAGCTAATTTTTGCTCGCGATTCTGTTTCTCTGGGACATTTGAAGAAGCTGCTCGGCAATGACTCGCGGCTCCGGAAGGCTCCGGACATTACCATTGCTCTCGATGTGGGCCACGAGCCTGAGCAGTCGAACGTGATCGGCATCGTGCCGAACGTGAACATCCCGTCGCGCTCAAGTGAGCCGGACGCACGGCAACAGTACGTGTCTGCTCTTGCAGCGATGTGCGCGTTGGTACGTGAACGGGGATACGAGCCGGTTCTGTTCGCTCACTCATCCCACGGTGACCCATCAATCGTGACTGAGGTGCGCTCTGTAGACCCAACCGTCCGAGAGTTCAACCCGCGCGACGGAGTGGAATCGAAGAAGTTCATCGGCAGCTGCGCCGGAATAATTGCCGGGCGCTATCACGCGATCGTCAGTGCGCTTTCTCAGGGGGTGCCAGCAGTCGCTCACTCGTGGTCTCATAAATACGGCGAGCTTTTGGACGACTTCGACGTCGACCGCGGGCTGGCGGATCCAAACTCGGCCCAGGAGTCGGTCGCGGTGCTTGACGACATCATGAGTGACGCGGGGTACGGAGACCGGTTGACGGCTGCGCGCGCTCGCCTGCGGCAGACCGTGGAGCAGGCATGGGGAGAGGTCCTCTCGGTTCTGCGCTAGCAAACACTGAGACGGACAAAGCCTGGTGGGAGAAGAGGCCTTCCGAGCGAACCGACAGGTAGCCGTTGACACTGGAACGTGCTCCATGGGTGGTCGTTCAGCGTGTTAACGAATCGTGAAGCACGTCGCTGGTAACCTTCCTGAGTGTCTTCTGCCCCCATCGCCGCGCGTCTTCCGTGGGTACACGCTGTCCGCGGTGCGTGCGTACTAGCAGTCGTCCTCCTTCATTTTTGTTTAGCTGGCTATTACCCATTCACGTGGGGAACCCGGACAAGTGAAATATGGGTAGCCATCAATGATGCGCTCACCGCAGCGCGCATGCCCACCTTGTTTGCGATCTCTGGCTTCCTGCTGTCTTCCCGAATTCGTAGGGGGTGGGGCGACGCACGCACGCGATTTTCCGTTGCTCACTCACTCTATTTGTATGCAATCTGGTTGCTGATCTACGCGATCGTTGCTCCATGGTTCCCTACTGGCGCGCAACCTTTATCGACGGCGGACGGCTGGATAGGCCTGGGTGCACAGTTCGTAAATCCACACACGATGCTCTGGTTTATTCTCGGACTCGCATTCTGGACCGCCGCACTCGCGGCTGTGCGGTTCCTGCCGGTCTGGGTGATCCTGCCCGTTCTCTTCGTAGTTGCGGTGCTGTCGCTCGAGATCGAGTGGGTTACACAGGCTGATTTCTATATTCGTATCCTCCGGTACGGGTTTTACTTTGCAGTCGGCGTCTATCTGAGGCCGGCTCTTGAGAGAGCGATCAACGAGTACGTCTGGATCACTGCGGGGTGCTCCCTCGCGGTTTACGTCATCGTGAGGTTTGCGGCGCCGGTCGAAAACATTCTCGGCATGTCGGTCTCAGTGTTGACACCACTGCGGGATCTCTCGGCGGTTGCACTAGCGATGAGTGCGCTCGCAGCTATCGTTACGCATGTCTCCGTTGTGCGCGTCCCGCTGGTTTGGGTCGGTGAGAGGACGCTCCCGGTTTACGTGCTGCATTCGCTCGTGATCTGGACAATCGTGAAGATCCCGGGGTGGAGTGCCGTAGTGCAGCTCCCTATTCAAAAGTACGTGGCTCCGGTGGTGTGGACTGCTATCGTGGCGCTGATCTGTATTGGTATCTACGCCTTAGCATTGAAGACCCCCGCACGTTATCTGTTTGACATGCCAGACGCGTGGCGTGCGGTTCTCCGGCGTGACAACGTGTCTGCCTGAAATGCACCAGCCAATGTTCTGCTACCCCTTGAACGTGCCGGCACGTACATCCGGGCGCGATGTGCAAACTGTCACCGGTTCAGCATCGGTGCGTGCTCCTCGTATCACGTTAGTCTCAACGAGGGCGCTACACTCGTCGAGGTGATGCGAGGCAACCGGCGACTTGCACATGCTCGTGTGTCCGCTGCGTGCGGCGAAGGAGAAGAATGACAGCGAACACCACGACTGCGAAGTTCAGGACCGACATTCAAGGGCTCCGTGCGGTAGCGGTCGTGCTCGTCGTTTTGAACCACGCGTTCGATTGGCCCGCCGGCGGGTTCGTCGGAGTTGACGTATTTTATGTCATCTCCGGATTCTTGATAACGGGTTTGTTGATCCGCGAGTATGACGCGACCGGATCCATATCATTGCGCGCATTCTACGCGAGACGGATTCGCAGAATCGTCCCGGTCGCTCTAGTAGTGCTGGTCGTGACCGTGGTGGCTGCATTTACGTTCTGGTACTTCCCGCGAGCAATACAGGTTGCCTTGGATTCGCTGAGCGCAGCATTTTTTGTATCAAACTGGCACTTCATGGCCGTAGGTGCCGACTATCTGCAAGCCGATGGTCCTGTGTCGCCCGTGCAACACTATTGGTCGCTGTCGATCGAGGAGCAATTTTATGCGGTCTGGCCGCTACTGTTGCTGGCACTGTTCGCAGTGCTGAAAACTCGTCGAGAGCTCACAATAGTAGTTCTCTTCGCGCTCGTCGGAACGGTCGGTGTCGCGGCTTACCTTACTTCCGCCGACCCAACGCCTGCCTATTTCAATACCTTCGCACGTGTGTGGGAACTCCTCGTGGGCGCTCTCCTCGCGATTATTGGCACGGCCGGAGCGCGAGTCCCGGTCGCGCTCCGCCAGCTGGTGTCGATCGTCGGGCTTATTGCGATTGTCGGGTCAGCGGTGATCGTCAAGTCAACGTGGGACGTACCGTTTCCGTGGGTGGCGCCTGCGGTCGTTGGTGCGGGGCTGGTGATCTGGGCGGAGGCTCCAGCGCGCCGGTGGGGCTTGCTCGAAAACCCGGTCGCGCAGTGGCTTGGGAAAATCTCTTACAGTCTCTACCTTTGGCATTTTCCTGTCCTGATCTTTGGTGTCTCGCTTGTCGGTGACAGCATCGGTGCGATGATATTCTTAATAGTTGTAATGCTCCTATTGTCGGAGTTGTCGTACCGCTTTGTTGAGAAGCAGGTACTGACGAGCCGATTCTTGCGGAGAGCAAGCAAGATCAAGAATGCACGCCGCTTCACTGTGCGCGATGTTTCCGTGGGAGTGGTTGCTCTCGTCGCAATAGTCGTTCTTAGCGGAGCTCAGTTGCATGGACCCGGTTCGCTCCGGTCAGGTGCAACATTTACCGCACGCTTTCTAGCGCCACAACCTTTCGAGGCTCCCGATCCTGCTGCTGGGCTTGCCGAACGAGTCTCTCAAGTCGAGAGGGCGGCTGCTGCTCGTTTCTGGCCCGGGGAGGTGTCCTCGGAGCTCAATTGGCTTGATGCCTCTCAACAGTCCATGGCTATGCGTACTACGGCCCCGGGGTGCCGCAACAACCCATGGGCTCCGGGTCCGCCCGACTTAGTGTGCGATATTGCACAAGGAGATCATGGCACGGCCATGGTAGTTGGCGATTCCGTGGCACTATCTTGGTCACCAACCGTCGCATATGTTGCGAAGGAACGAGACTGGGATCTTACGGCGGTGGGATACGCGAACTGCTCGTTAATTGCGGCCGATGCTCGAGACCGAGCGGATACGCCGGGGTTTGCGAAGCAATGCGCGGAGCGTCAGGAAGCGATGTTCGACATGGTCGATGACACGCAACCCGACGTGCTGTTCCTCTCCGCCTCCGAGACCGTTATTGAGTATTTGGACTTACCCGTCGATGAAGCTGTCGCAGCGTGGCAGGCGGGGATTGAACGAACCCTTGACCGTCTCAGCGCCGTAGATGAGGTCTACGTCCTGACGAATCCTCCCCGAACAGACGACCCGCTGGAGTGCGCCAACCGTCTGGTCGGTCCGGCGTCTTGCGCGTCTTCCGCTACTGAGCACTTCGCGGCGAAAAAAGCGGCCGAGATTGCGGCCGTGGTCGATTACCCGAACGCCACCGTCATCGACACCGAAAGCTGGTTCTGCACCGACGACGTATGCCCGGCATACGTGGACGAGCACGTCGTGAGGACCGACACCTCGCACCTGACCAAGTCTGCTGCGCAAGCGGTCGGGCCGGTGCTCCTCGAAGCGATCAGCTAGCGGTCTGGCCTACGCGCGTGGGCGTACCTCGGTGGCAGTTAGACACTTCAAGACACATTTTGTGGCAGTCCCGACAGTCAGAGCACTGCCGTCCAAAGTGACCAATCTCAAGCCGTGAACGTCCAGTTTTCGAGCGCCGAAATCGTCCAGCCCACAGGGGGAGTTTGCCCAGCTCTGAGCCTGGTACCCCGGTAGACTCCCTCGAGTGCATTCACCAGGGGTTAAAACCGCAACGCAGAAGATTCGCATCGCAGAGATCGATGGTCTACGCGGCATCTCTCTCACGCTGGTCGTCGTGTTCCACTTGTTCGGACATGGACGAGTGTCAGGGGGCGTCGACGTATTTTTGACGGTTTCTGGTTTTCTGCTCACGCTCTCACTTGGCCGAGCGATCGTGCAGGGGCAACCACTCGGAGTGTTGGCACGGTGGGGGCGAACCTTCGCCCGCCTGGCTCCCCCCGCAGCGATCGTCCTTCTGTCGGTGACGGTAGCGGCGCTCACTGTTTTATCGCCCTGGATGCGCTCACAAAACCTGGGTGAAGTAGTCGCGACCGCACTGTACTTTGAGAATTGGCAGCTCATAGCCACGCAGCTAGAGTACGGGGCGGCTGGACCTGACACTAGCCCACTGCAGCATTTCTGGTCGCTGTCTGTGCAGGCGCAGTTCTTTATTGTGTTTCCGTTAGCGGTAGCGGCTCTGGCATTCACCATCCGACGGCCGGCCGCGAAAGTAGTGGCGTTCTGGGGCATGATCGCTGTTGCAACGATAGCGTCGTTCTTCTACGCGTGGCATGCGAACTCGATCGATCCTCAGGCGGCCTACTTCAATTCGTTCGCTCGCTTCTGGGAACTGGGACTCGGCGGCCTCCTCGCCGGCGTGCTGTTGGCTGGCAGGGGTCTCCCGAACTTCGTGCGCCCTTTTAGTGGCTGGTTGGGCCTCGCGATGATCATCTCCAGCGGTTTCGTCTTTGACGGCGGAGCGGAGTATCCCGGGCCGGCCGCGCTGCTTCCTGTCGGGGGCGCGGCCCTCGTATTGCTTTCCGCAGCCGGCGGCATCGCATCCCCGACGCCGCTGCTCAGTAGTCGCCCTCTCGTTTACCTTGACAAGATTTCTTACGGCTTGTACCTCTGGCATTGGCCTGTTCTGATCGTCTACTTCACGATTCGCCAACGCGATGCAATGGGCTGGCGCGGTGCATGTCTTGTGCTTGGGATATCGATGGTGCTCACTCTCGTCACACGATGGGCTCTGCAGCCAATAACCACGTGGGCGGTATCGGGCGGGCTGAGGCGGACCGCGAGTTTTGTTCTAGTAGCCATCGTCGTGGCAACCACACCCGCGGCTGTGTCGCTAGGCGTGAACGCAATGCGATCTGCCTCTCCCGCAGAAGCGGACGTGTGTTCGGGCGCGGCTGCGCTCGACCCGGACCGTCCCGAGTGCGACACACCGCTCGACTACGACAACCTCACACCAGCGCTCGACTTACTGCGTGCCGATGACGGTAATCGAGACGAATGCTGGACTAACGGCTCAGATACGACATTCCGCGTCTGCAGTCTGGGACCGGACAAGTTCACGCGACACCTCGTTGCGGTGGGGGACTCACACAACAATCAGTGGGTCGAGGCTTACGCCACAGTCGCAGAGGACCTGGGATGGAGGATCGACGTTGCCGGTCGGGGTTCCTGCGGCTGGAGCCATAGTGAACGTGTGCAGGGCTCCGCGGAGTTGACAGAGGCCTGCGCGAAGTGGAAATCGGATGTCGAAGCCTACATCGCCACGCAATCTGAACTTGATGCCGTGATCGTGGCTGAGTCGAGCAATGCGAAGTACAGCTCCGAAGCGGAGCGATTGAGCGGCTACGTGTCGGCGTGGAAGTCACTCGGCGATACGCCCGTTCTTGCACTTCGCGACAACAGTATGTTCGACCCGGCGATCATGAACTGCGTCCGCAACGAAGCCTACGTCGAAGATGAGAGGTGCATGGTGCCTCGCGACGTTGGGTTACGGGACAACGGGTTCCCGGAGGCAGTCGAGGCGGTGCTCTCCTCGCGTCTCGTCGACCTCTCAGACTTCATGTGTACGGATAAGCGCTGCCCGATGGTTGTCGGAGACGTTATCGTCTCTCGAGACGGTTCACATCTCACAGGGACGTACGTCCGGACGCTCGCACCATACCTCGGACGCGAACTCCAGTCTGCGCTCGAGGATTAGCAGCCCACCTCCGACCGGCCGCGATTTTGGATCGCGAGCTGCATGACGAAGGAGACTCGGTGTTTGACCGGATCCGCGATCGAATCAGGACCGTCAGGTGTAATCAAATATCGGCGTTGGTCCGCAGTATGCGCGACGCTCGCAACTCCACTTCGTGGTCGTCACGCTAACCGTCACCGAAAGCGGAGTTCGTCTACCTGACTATGCACGTTCGGCAAGTGCAGTGTCCACGCTCGCGGCTGTCGCGCCCCAGTCGTATCGTTGCGAGGGCGGATCGACGCGGGCGCGACCGTCGAGCGCATCTTCGATCGCGTCACTCCATTCCTCGATATCGTGGGCGCCGTCGATCGCATGCCCACGATGTCCGACAGTTTCTGCAACGGCCGAACAACCATGCCAGTAGAGCACCGGCGTTCCGGTCATGATGCTCTCGAGGGCAGGAAGTCCGAATCCCTCGAGCGTCGAAGGCATCACTGTCGCAACGGCCCCGCGATAGTGTGAGGCGAGGTCGTCATCACTAACGCCCGCGAGTAGTTCGACGCGGTCGGAAAGCCCTCGTGCGGCGAACATGCGCAAGGCCTCGTCGTGTTCGCTCACGGGGATCAGCATGCGCATCCGTGATGACGGCACGCGTGTCATCGCATCGAGCACGACCGTCACATTCTTGTGCTCGCGCAGATTTCCGACGTACATCAGATAAGGATCTGCCGCGGTTGCCGGTGTGACGTCCGGCCGGAATGCAGGAGAGGAGCCGATGCCGGCATTCACGATCTTGACGGACGGATCTCTTAACCACGCCGCGATCGCGCGGCGCGATGTGTCCGACACGGTGATCACGACGCCGGAGTGTTTGATGACTGGCTTGACGACAGCGTTGTAATACGCGACGTACTTCGCGCGACCGGGCCAGGGCGTCTCGAGATGAATCAGGTCGTGCACGGTGAGTACCTGGCGCTCGGCGCGCCGAAACCCGTTGTATCCGGGGGAGTACACGAGCCCTGACGGCATCTTCGCGAACGCGCCCGCTGGTGAAGCGGGGGAGCCTTCGAGGTCCAACGATTGCCACGGCACCGTGAGCCGCGAGCACACCTCGCGTGCGTAGCGACCGATGCCGTGCAGGCCTTCCCAGCGGGTGTCGACCCAGATGTTGGTCATCGCGGCTCCTTCAGAATGCGTCGCTTCCACGCTACGGGCAGAGTGAACAGCACGCGTGCTGGCGTGCGCATCGCCAGAGCATGGAATCCCACGGCGACGGCCGTGATCGCGAGCATGATGATGATCGGCGCGAGGGCGCGCGCGACCCGATCGCTGAATAGCGGCGCCCACCATCCGGAGTACATGACGAGCAGGTCCAGCACGATCGCGTGCATCACGTAGATCGGCAGCGTCCGGCGACCGATCCACGCGAGCCCATGTCCGACGCCCGGCAGGCGGCACAGCGCAACCGCGAGCACCATGACGATAAGCGCGCCCGAGATGTCACGAGGCACCGTCAGTACGTCATCGACGCGCTCACTCGGGCCGAACCAGGCTGCGAGCATCGTGACGACGTACACACCCACTGCGACGAGCCCCACGCCCCAGGGCGACCGTGCGATTCTGTTGAGTATTCCGCCAGACGCATACACACCTACCGCGAAGAAGACGAAGTAACGAATCATGTTCGGGTACTGCTCTGCTCCGTCATTCGGAAGTGAGAACGAGACGATCGACAGCGCCGCCAGCACGATCAGCACTGCCGCGGGAGGCACGCGCCTGACCGCCGCGAGGATCGCGCCCCAAACCGCGAGTGCCGCGACGTACCAGAGGATAGTGCGCGGAAGCACGAGCTGGTCGACGAACGATCCGAGCGAATCGGCGACCTTCCCATACCCGAACTGGCCGAGCCAGACCGACGTTCCGACAGTGAGCGCCACGATAAGGAACACCGCGAGCCATACGACGTACAACCAGGCCGACAGGGCGATTGACGACCGCGTACGGCGGTCACCGAAACCGGCGAGGATACGGTTCGACAGCAGCATGCCGCTCAGCAGCGAAAGCGCGGGCATGCGGAACGGGGTCATCGCGTCGACGATGTGCCGCCACGTCATGTCGAGAGAGTCGGGCTCGAGCACTGCCAACAAAGAGATCGTCGTGTGCATGACCACAACCGCGAGAACGCAGAGCGCGCGAGCGGCATCGACCCAGGCGAGCCGCTGACGGGGCTCCGCGGGGCGGGCATGCGGCGTCATGTATGGCTCGCGACGAACTCTCGGATCTTCCGATCGAACACGTCGGCACCGAACAGCTTGGCGCGTTCGCGGCACGCGTCGGCGTCGGCGGCGACCGCGCGCTCGACGGCGGCGCGCAGCTCTTCGTCGCTCGACCAATCGCTCACATGGGCGCCGGTGACGCCGTCAACGACCGATTCGACAGCACCGCCTGTGGCGTTCACGATGACCGGGGTACCGGCTGCCATTGCTTCGACGGGGATGATGCCGAAGTCTTCGATCGGGGCGAACACGAGCGCGGTCGCACGGCGCAGAATTGCCGACAGAAGCGCATCCGACGGATTGAGCGAGAAATGCACCTGGCCCGGATGCACACGGTCCGCATACGCACGCAACTGATCCTCACCATCGCCTCCGCCGGCGAGTACGACGGGAAGGCCTGAGACACGACCGGCATCGATCGCAGCATCGAGTCGCTTGTACGGCACGAATCGCGAGAATCCGAGGATGAACTGATCTGGCAGGGCCTCGAGGTCCGCTTCGTCACGCGCGTTCAGTTGCGGCTCTGCGCTGATGCGCGCGACATCGACGTTCGGGTAGATGACCTCGGCTTCGCGTTCCCATGTGTCGGCGATGCGCTGCGCGATGAACTTGCTGTTCGCCGCGATTGCGACGGGCTCTTGTGCGCGCTTGCGGTCGAGCGGCTTGAGCAAATTCGAGGCGAGCCTCGCAGGAATCGAATCGCCGCGTGCGTCGAGTTCGGGCACCCAAATGTATCGGGCAGGTGTGTGAGCGTAGACGAGCTTGGGCGCCTCTCGAGCGGGGCCGCCGAACCGTGCGTGGTGCGCGAACAGGTGGCTGCTCGTGAGAATCCACTCGGCGTCGCGCTTCGGCAGGTGCCGCCACACGCTGGGCATCAGCGGGAGCGACAGCGCCTTGCGCCCGCGCAGCGGGGTGCGCGCGAGCAGGGTTTCATGAATCGGCTCGAGCCGATTCGAATCATTCCAAAGACACCAGCGCTCGGCGTCGGGGAACGTGCTCGCGATCGCCTCGAAAACGTTCTCCGATCCGCCCGATCGAGCGACCCACTCGTGCACGATGATGCCCGCCATGTGCTATCCGCAACTAGACGGATCGGTCGATACCGGAACATCCTTGATCATCGGTGTCGTGCGCACCTCGAGCGGACCGTACTTCTGGTCCGCCGGTGCCGAGAAGTTCACTTCAACAGTGTGAGTCGTGCCGGGATCACTCTCGAAGTTGACGAGCACGGCTTGCCGTCCAAGGTCGTTCGTGCCGGCTTGCGGCACGAAGTCTTGGCCGTCGAGCTTCGCACCGACAAAGGTGCTGCCGACGGGGCCGTAGAAGACGAGGTTGGTCGATTTCACGCCACGCGGGAAGTATCGGCCAGTCGAGACATAGAGCGGCAGATCTGCGACTTGTTCGGGCTGAAGATTGTAGTTGTATGTTGTGCCGACGGTGAACGTCGCATCGTCTTCCGCCGTGCACATGTCGCTCGCGACGGCGACGCTCATATCCGTGTAATAGTCGAGCTTGCCCTCGGTGTTGTCGTTGACGAAGACACCGATCTGAGTGTCACTAGCGTTGCTCTGCGCCGTCAACGGGCCGCCGAATCGCGTGCCGGATACGGCCTGTGCTTCGGTCGCGTTGGTGGGGGCGTAGAGGAGTCGCCCCTCGTTGTATCCCTTAGCGAGCTCTTGGATCAGGGAGAAAAAGTCGCCCTGTGAACTCGTGAGCTGGCCGAAGATCGTTCCCGCGGCCATCGTGAAGAACGCGTCCTGCGCCGCTATTTCTGAAGGATTGTTGCCCGGATACCGCGCGTACACGTTGCTCAGCAATTCCGCCACGACATTGTCAGCGCTGAGCGTCGTGCCGTCTGGCAACTCGACGGGGCCTGTTGCCTTGAGGATATAGCTGAGCAGTACGGGATCGATTGCGATCACGGACGCGCCGGGATCGCCGAGCGTGTCCGACCAGAAAGCGCGCGCGAGGTCGGCGGTCTGTGCAAAGTCGGGCGTCATCGTGGTGTCCTGGATATACCGTCCCACGCGATCGGTGTAGAGCTCCTCAGTCGAGGCCGTCAACGGGGAAATCGGCTCGGGTCGGCCAGAATTGACATCGGCCTGCCCCGCTGTCTGAGTGATCTCCATACGGCCCTGGTCAACTGTCAGCATGAGCAACGAACCAGGGTTCCCGCCGAGCGACCGCATCTCAGCGGTGTTCTGCACGAGCACGAGATAGTTCTGCGGGGCATCGCCACCGAGCATCGTGGTTAGCTGCGGCGAGAGGATAGCGAGCCGCCGCATTGCATCGGCGAATGTACCGAGGACGTCGGAAACCTGCTCAACAGGCTCACGCAGCGGCGCCAGAAGCCCGTCGAACTCAATGCCTTCCGCGATTAGTCGAATGTTGGTCTGTTCAGCAACGGGCGCAACTTCTTCGATCTTCTCGCCCAGCTGGGCCACAGCGTCGACGTTGAGCGCGCCATCCGTCGGTCCGATTGACGAAATGTCGAACTCGAGCAATGGAGCCGCCACGTCGGCGATCAGCGGGTCGGCGGCACCGGCGAGCAGACGCACTGCGCGCAGGTCGTCGCCGACGAACGGCAGCACCTCGGACGCACGCCAGATCGGGTGAGCCGTCGCAATGTGCGCGTTGCGGGCAGAGGACCGCATGTCGTCGACGTGTTGCGTCGTCGCATCTGCGTCATTGATATCTGCGACGAGTTTATTCGCGTCGTCCAACAGCGCGTCGACGGAGGTCTTCGCGACGAACGCACTCACGCCCATCACGATGATGCAGAATCCGATCAGGCCGACGATCGTCCACAGCGTGGGCTTCAACCGCGGGCGCCACCAGGGGCGCTTCGTCGCGGCCGCGTTGTCAGGGTTCTGCATCAGGTCAGTTTAGGCCGCAGCGCGTGTATACGCCTGCGAGGCTCATGGGCGTGGCGACGCCCCTGTTCTGAACCCGTGCGTGCGGTAACATCGTTCGAGTTGATGTCGAGGGCGGTATTGGGGAGGCAGTCGCTTGACGACTGAGATTACGCGTGGTTCGGGACCCGAAGAGGTCTCGAGCGGCATCGTCGAGACGGTGACCGAGGGGGCAAACCGTGCCTCGTCCACCGGATTCCAAGCGTTCGTCCGTACTGCCACCGGCTCCATTCCCTCTGGAATGGCGACGCCGAAGGGGCCGAGCAACTGGCGTGAACGATATGCGCGCGCACTGCGCATCACCGATTTCATCGTCATCACTGCTGTCGTATTCGGCACCCAGCTCGGGTGGCTCGGCGTGCACACTCAGCTTGCGATGCCAGTGCAGACCTGGCCTGGCGCATCGTCGTACACCGTGCTCTCCTGCGTGATCATCGTCGGATGGATGGTTGCTCTCGCCGTGGCCGACACTCGCTCGACGCGCGTGATCGGCGTCGGAGCGGACGAGTACCAGCGGCTCTTCAACTCGAGCGTCATGCTGTTCGGTCTCATCGCGATCGCAGCGTTCTTGCTGAAGATTGAAGCCTCTCGCGGGTACCTCCTCATCACGCTTCCGGCCGGCATCATTCTGTTGCTTGCGGGGCGCGCATTGTGGCGCGTGTGGTTGCGACGGAAGCGCAAGCGTGGCGAGTACAGCGCGCGCGTGCTGCTCGTTGGCTCTGAACGGTCTGTCGAACACACCGCTGCCGAGCTGCGCCGCAGCAAGGGCGCCGGGTACGTCGTGGCGGGGGCGTGCATCCCCGCGCGCGAGACGGGCGGGGTCGCCGGGGAAGACATTCCGGTGATGGGCGGCGTCAGCTCGGTTGAAAGTGCGCTTAAGCTCACGGGTGCCGACACTGTGGTGATCACGAGCACCGACCAGCTCGGCCCGCAGCGTGTGAAGCAGATCTCATGGGCGCTCGAGGCGGGTAAGCAGCACCTCGTGCTCGCTCCGAGCATCACAGACATCGCCGGCCCGCGCATTCACACGCGCCCCGTTTCTGGCTTGCCATTGATGCACGTTGAGACGCCGAACTTCTCGCCCGCCGAGCGGTTCGTGAAGCGCATGATGGACCTGTTCGGATCGCTCGTCATCTTGATTCTGCTTAGCCCGGCGCTACTGATTATTGCTTTGCTCGTGATGATCAGCTCGGGCCGCCCGATCATCTATAAGCAGCCGCGCATCGGCCGTCACGGTCGCGAATTCCGAATGTGGAAGTTCCGCTCGATGATTCCTGACGCAGAGTCGAAGCTGCAGTCGTTGCTCGACATGCAGGATTCGGGCAACGCGGTGCAGTTCAAGATGACGAACGACCCGCGAATCACCAAGGTCGGTCGCGTGTTGCGCAAGTATTCGCTCGATGAGTTGCCGCAGCTGTTTAACGTGCTCGGCGGATCCATGAGCCTTGTCGGCCCGCGCCCGCCGATTCAGCGCGAGGTCGAGCAGTACGAGGATTATGTGCACCGCCGCTTCCTCGTGAAGCCGGGCATGACGGGGCTGTGGCAGGTCTCGGGTCGTTCGTCGCTCACCTGGGACGACAGCGTGCGCCTCGACCTCTCGTACGTGGAGAACTGGAGCGTCGTGAGCGACGTCGTCATTCTGTTCAAGACGTTCAAGGCGGCGCTGGCGCCGGGGGATACGACCTCGTAAGGCTCGGCCGGCTGGGCGGTCAGAACGCCTCGCGCGTCGCAATGCGCACGGCTATTGCCTCGGAGTCGATCGCGTGGTGCCGCACGTTGCGACGTGAGCGTAGATACACATGTCGTCCGTCGGTCGGGTTTGTGCGACTGCTCCGTGCATCATCGCGCCACCTCGCGCCGACGTGACAACGATTCATGCATCCAGCGACGGCCCGCTGACCGCACCGTGCTCCGTGACGTAGCTTGAGAATCAAGCTAAATAGAGGAGCAGGACAATCATGCGTTTCACCCGTACCGCCACTGTCGCGCTGACTGCGGCGTCCCTTGTTCTCGTAGCGGGTTGCTCGAGCGACATTGATGACAGCCCGACGTCCACGCCAGTCGAAGAAGCGGCGCAGCCTGAGCAGGTTGTCCCGTCCGAGACCCCCGAGCCCGTCGATCTGACGGGCGAATGGAAGCAGACTAACTCGAAGTCTGAAGACAGCTATCAGGCGTCGACCATCACGGCGGACACCATCGAGGTCTATTGGATCGGTGACGGTGGTGATACCAAGTCTCTCTACTGGGCAGGTACTGCCGATATCCCGGCCGATGCCGGGGACTCGTTCTCGTGGGAGTCAGCGAACGATGCTTCGAAGACCGAGCTCGCACTGCTTGCATCTGAGGACGCTACGAAGACTTTCACCTACGAGGACGGCGAAATCAGCTACGAAGTGACCGCGATGGGGACGACGATAGTTGCGCGGCTTGGTCGCGAGTAGTAGCCGTGCGTCCCCTGCATCGAGATAGGTGGGGCGCGTGCGTTCGTGCGTCTCACGCGCTCGCCGAGATCTGGGCTGCCGCCGGCAATGGTGGATTGTCAACGGTTACCGGTACTGGCGAGCCTGAGCTTGCGTCAGTGAATCTCGTACGTCCGCGGTGAGCGGCACGTGGATGACCTCGATCTTCGCGTCTTTCAGCGCGGCCGTGAGCCAAGCACCCGGACGGCGTAGGTAGGCGTCTGCCTCGTCGCCGACGACCGCGATGATGAGACGCTCGGCGCCGAGCTTTTCACCTGCCCACGCGAGCTTGAACGCGTCGGTGGCGAGCTTCTTCGGCTGTCCGCCGCGGAGCGCACCGACGCGTGCGTACGCCTCGACGAGCACGGAGCGGTCCTCGCTCGCCCCATCGATCTCGACGCGTGCCTCACCGATTGCGATCCGTGCGGGTGCGAGCGGAACTGCGACGATCTCGCTGACGGCCGCGATAATCGCGATCTCCGCAGCGCGTTGTTCGGATGAATCGGACGCGTGAAGCGCGGCATCGGTCATGGGCTGATCTTGGCATGAGTGCCGCAGTCGGCCTAGCGAGCGTCCGTCGTTCACAATCATCAGATTTCTGTTGATTGACGGCCATATCGTCCGTAATACGCAAGAAGTTGATGATTAACATTGGCGATCGCGCGCGGGCGCAACGCGGCGCGTTCGTTCGGGAGCCTTCACGGGATCCGCCGTCTTGCACGTCGCATAGCATGGCCCCATGCAGCGAGGCAGAATCTTAGAGCAGCAGATCGCCGTGTTCGGCGAGAGCGGCAGCGGCAAGACGGTGCTGCT
>Ga0308157_10004283_pt1 | contig 19141 bp, 16 predicted proteins | sample PhyBR1_FD_201035 | JGI IMG/M metagenome (GOLD analysis project Ga0308157, IMG submission 201035) | Phyllosphere microbial communities from UC Gill Tract Community Farm, Albany, California, United States - DLSLB.R1 | ecosystem: Host-associated > Plants > Phyllosphere > Unclassified | place: USA...
TGTTCCGGCTATACTCAGTAATTTGGTCATGTAATTATTGTATTTTTCGGTAATTCCCTGTAAGCTAAATTCTAATTTATCACCTTTTTTAATATTGTCACCACGATAAAACGCAAACATTAAATTGCCTTGATAAAATTCGTCATTCAGCGCGCCATATTCCGGATACACTATGTTAGCGTTTTTGGCTCCAACTAAGTAAAAATTATCTTCGGCACCGTTATCTTGCCAATAAAATTTAATTTCATAAACATCTTCACCCTCAATTCCAGGTTTTATGCTTTGTTCTGTTTTTACAATGTCTGGAGTAGGCATGAAAATAGAAGTAGAAGTATAGGTTTGACCTTTGTAAAGTACAGTAAGCGTATATTCGTTATTGACAATAGGAACAAAATTGTTGCAAGTATATTCCCCGGTTTGACCATCTTCAACAAATTGAAAAGTAACAGGAGTGTTCAAGCTGATATTAGTAACTGATATTGTGGCTCCAGTTGCAGCAGGAACTGTGTTAGAATAATAATCGGTTGTTGTCGTTAATTTAATTTTTTGAGTATTCCCAGTGGTTTCTTTTTCCCATTTTATGGATGCGTCTATTACTAATTTTGGTGGGGCAGTATCTAAATCAACATTAACTACATCTTCACATCCTGCTGCAAAAAAAACAGTAAGTAATAAGATTATAATTCCTTTTATATTTTTCATGGTACTAAAATTTAAAATTATATGAAACAGATGGAATTACTCCAAAAATTGACAATCTAACAGCTTCGTTATTACCTGTTTCTTCATTCTCTCTAAAGCTGATAGAAGCGGCATTTTTTCGATTATAAAGATTGTAAATACTAAAAACCCACTCACTTTGCCATCCTTTCTTTTTAAATAGCTTTGGAGTATAAGTAGCCGATACATCCAAGTGGTGGTATATTGGAAGACTGTTTCCATTACGTTCGCCATAGCTTGGTATGGTAATTCCCTGATAAATATATTGTCCATTTGGATACGTCACAGGTTGCCCAGATTGGAAAGTAAAATTTGCTCCAAAGTTCCATTTATCGCTCTTGGTATAATTTGCTGTAACCGCTAAATTATGTAGTTTATCATAAGCTGAACGATACCATTCGCCATTATTGATTCCTATTTCTTCGGGAGTTCTTCCAGGAGTTCTTTGTTGTGATTTGGATAAAGTGTAAGCAATCCAACCATTAAATTTTCCTGAATTTTTTCGAAGTAACATTTCTAAACCAAAAGAACGCATTTCGCCGTTAAGAATTACTTGTTCGATAGCTTCATTAGCAACAATATCAGCGCCGTCTATGTAATCCATTCGGTTTTTAATTTTTTTGTAAAAACTTTCCAATTCTAAGGTATATACGTTTTCTTTAAAATTTTTAAAATACCCAAGAGCGACTTGATCTGCAATTTGTGGTTTAATGTAATTGTCACTAGGAGTCCAAACATCAAGCGGGGTAGGTGAGTTAGTATTAGAAACTAACTGAAGATATTGCACCATGCGATTGTAACTCGCTTTAACGGACTGGTTTTCGTTTAATTCATAAGCCACTGAAAAACGAGGCTCTAAGTTGTCAAAATTGGCTATGGTTTCATTTTTTTTATAGGAAGTAGTTCCGATTGGTTTCGCTTTTTCGTAAATTTTTAAATCTTCATCGTAAGCTACTGGTTGGTTATTTTGATATAAGTTAACCGTTGAATTTCCCAAACGATTAAAAAGACTATAACGAACGCCATAGTTTACTGCTAGTTTATCAGTTAGGATTTGTTCGGCTTCAACATATATGCCGTTTTCTAAGGCGTATTTTTTTTCTAATTGTTTAAAATTAACTCCAGAATTCATTCCGCTTGGTTTGATAGTTCCAGGGTTAAAGTCATAGTAAGTTGAATTTACCCCAAAGTTTAATTTTATATTATTCGACAAATAATATTTGAAATCATACTTTAAATTGAAGTTTCTAATACCCGAATCCCAATTAAACCCTAAGAAATCAAGTGTCAATCCATAATAGTAGTCACTGAAAATAGCTGATAAATTGGAGAATAATTTGCTGTTATAAAGATGATTCCACCTCAAATTTAGAGTGGCATTACCATAAGTATTGGCAAAAGTTTCATTTAAAGAAAAAATATCACGACCAAAATAACCTGAAAGATATAAATTGTTGTTGTCGTTAAGTTTGTAATTCAGCTTTGTATTTAAATCATAAAAATAAGCGGAGTTGTCGTTATTGGCTAATTTTAAAAACAAATGCGCATATGAAGCACGACCTCCAATCAGGAAAGAACCTTTGTCTTTTACTATAGGTCCTTCGGCAAGAATTCGGCTGGTGATTAATCCGACACCACCATTCATGTGAAATTCATTGCTGTTTCCGTCTTTTTGATAAATATCTAAAACAGAAGAAACTCTCCCTCCATATTTAGATGGAATTCCCCCTTTGTATAACTTTAAATCTTTGATAGCATCAGGATTAAACACAGAGAAAAAACCAAAAACGTGCGATGAATTAAAAATCATGGCTTCGTCCAAAAGAATTAAGTTTTGGTCTGCACCACCACCTCGAACGTTAAAACCGGATTGTCCTTCGCCAGCATTGGTAACGCCTGGAAGGAATAAAATTGATTTGATAACATCAACTTCGCCCATTACAACAGGCATTTTTTTAATCGCTGAAATGGAAAGTTTATTCACACTCATTTCTGGCTTGCGAATGTTGGCTTCCGTTTTTGCCGAATTAACAACGACTTCTTTCAAAACGTTTTCATTGGCCGTTAACTCGAAATTCTTTTTGGTATTTTTATTTAAATCAATAGTCTCCTCAATAGTTCCAAAGCCAACTGAAGTAATCTCGATTTTGTATTTTCCTTCCGGAAGGGTTATTGAGTAAAATCCGTATTCATTTGTCATAACTCCTACCTTCAATTCAGGAATTAAAACATTCACGGCAATTAAGGTTTCATTACTTTTTGAGTCAGTAATGGTTCCGCTTAGCGTGTACTTTTGTTTGTCCGCATTTTGTGAAAAAAGCGAAAAAGAAGAAAGCAATAGTAATGATACGTAAATAATTTTCTTTATAATCATAGCTAGGTTTTGAGGTTGCAAATATCTATATAATGCAATTAAATTCGTACTTAAAACATGTTAATCTATCGTTAATATCATTTTATAAACTAATTGTAAAAAAAAATCAGCCCTCCTACCAAAGATAATCGTTTTTTGATAGACGGCTGATATTCAGGTTTTTGATTTTATTTCTTTATAAATAGAGCAATGTTAAAATATTACTTTTTTTATATTTCTTGAATTGTTAATGGTGTTTCTTCTATTTTTTCTTTCGCTTTCTTTTTTCCAAGTTTGTCCACACGATACATAAGCAACATTGATAGCACAGAAATACAAACAATAATTACTCCTAAAGTGTCGTAATGTTGTAATGGACTCCATTTGTCATGTTGTGTCACAATAGTTCCTGCAAAAGCAGCCGCAATTCCACCAGCAATTTGTTGCAGAGATGAATTAATACTCATAAACGCCCCTCTGTCCTGCTTGTCTGGAATAGCAGTAACCAAAGCAGTTGATGGTACCATACGTCCCATAATTCCCATCATCATTAGAACATTCAAAACAGCTACTATTCCAAAAGGTGTTACTCCCAGATTTGTATAAACAGTCACCATTACAATTGTCCATAATGAACCAATCACGAAGATTTTGTATTTGTCTATTTTGTCGCTCAATTTACCAATTAATGGCATGACAATTAATGTGGCTAAACCAGCAATCATGAATATCATTGGTAATTGATTTTCTGTAATATGTAAATTATTTATGGCGAAAGCACTGCCAAAAGGCATCATCATAAATCCTCCAATCGAAAGCAAAGCCGTAGCTGTAAATCCTACGCGATAATCTTTTTTTGCAATAGTATGAGTTAAATGTTTAAAAGCAGACTTTTCCTGCTGTACAGCCAAATGTTCATTGATTGGTTTTAGTTTCGCAGCTATGATAATCGCTATAATTCCTGCCATTGCTGCTACCCACAAAAAAGGAGCATGCCATCCCCACGCGTTAGCAATGTATAAACCAATAGGAATACCAAGAATCTGGCTGGCACCAAATCCCATCTGAATAAATCCCATCACTCGTCCACGTTGTTGAAGTGTAAATAAATCGGCAACAATTGCCATCGAAATGGAACCAATTACGCCTCCAAATAAACCAGTTACAATTCTAGCGGCCACTAATAATGGATACGAATTTACAATTCCGCACAAGATGGTTCCAAGTATGAAACCAATATAAAAGAATAGTAACAATTTTTTTCGGTCGAATTTATCAGCAAAACCTGCTGTAAGAAGCCCTGAGATACCTGCGCTAAAGGCGTAAGCAGAAACTACTAAGCCAAAATGTGTTGGTTTTAAGCTCAGAGATTTCATTAAGATGTCGCCCATTGGTGACATCACCATAAAATCCAGAATTACTGTAAATTGGGTAATAGCCAATAAAAAAACAGCTAATTTTTGATAAGATGTAAAGGGAGCCGGTTGGGTGTTTTTATCTTTCATTTTTGTCTTTTATTCTAATGTTGTACAGGTAAAATGGTATTCACTAATAAGTTGAATGATTTGTTCTTCGTTCAAAGTGTCGCTTTCAATACGTAAAACACAATCAATGTCTTCCTGATCGATGGTCCATTTGGATATTTCTAAATGGGTGTCTAAACAGTTGCTTATTTGTTGCTTTTCGCTTTCGGTTTTAATATCGGTTGCGAATATTAGTATGTTTTGTAAATCGGTTTCCATAGTTTGTTAATTTTTATGGTGTCAATGCTTTTATAACCAGTTCAAATGCTTCATCAGTTGCTTCTTTGGTAAGTTTAAAAGGTTTTCCTCCAAAGCTTTTGCCTTCATTTTCAAATCTTAATAATGTGTATAAAGGGCCGTATGCAATACTCCAAAATACTTCTTTGTTTATCGGAATTAATTCTTTTCTCTCTACTGCAGTATTCATAAAAGTTCCCATAGTCGTCTTAAACTCTAATAGACTTTCGTCTAAAATCGAATCTCTATATGTTGAATGTCCCAAAAGATCCCAGCAAGCTACTTTATCTGGATTTTGAATTACAAATCGTGATCTGTTTTCCCATTGTTTTAATAGGCCTTCCCTAAAAGACATGTCGGGCGTAAAATCTTTGGTCATTTCGCTAAAGAAAATTTGTCCAATTTCTGTCCCAATTTTTTTAATTAAATCGTCTTTGTCTGAATAATAGATATAAAGGGTAGCAACAGAAATTCCGCTTTCTTTTGCCAATCGATTCATGCTAAAGCCTTCAATTCCAAGTTTAACAAGCATTTCGATGGCTTTTTGTTTTACTATTTCTTCCTTATTTGTATCTCGCGTTCTCATTTTTTTTGATTTGGATAATCAAAAGTAAAAATTATAAATGAATGTTCGCTTATTTATAAAAAATATTTTATTTATTTTTTTAGCTTTAATAGAAATAGTAATGAAATTATAATTTTAAATCAGAATCAGTGGCAGGAAGTTCCAGTAATAAATTAGCTTTTAGTGAAATGTCTAGTTTGCCACTGATTAAATGATTAGAAGGATTTAATCAGTGAAAAATTGTGTAATCTGTGGCAGCTTTTTTTAATGAGTAATATATTTTAACAAAAAAAGACAACCCTTTCGAGTTGCCTTTAAAATATATAAACTGAGATAAATTAAGCAGTTTTCAAAGCTGTAATTTTATTTAAAATAGTATTGAATGTTTCACTTGGACGCATTGCTTTACTTGTCAATTCAGGATTTGGTTGGTAATAACCACCAATATTTTGAGGTTTTCCTTGTGATCCGATTAATTCACTGTTGATTTTAGCTTCGTTAGCTTCAAATTCGGCAGCGATAGGAGTGAAGATGGCTTTTAATTCTGCATCTTTTGTTTGAGCTGCCAAAGCTTGTGCCCAGTAAAAAGCTAAATAAAAGTGAGAACCTCTATTGTCGATTTGCCCAACTTTACGTGCTGGAGATTTATCATTAGCTAAGAATTTATCATTCGCTTCATCTAAAGTTTCAGATAAAACAATCGCTTTTGAATTGTTTAATGTTTGTCCTAAATGTTCCAATGAAGCTCCCAATGCCAAGAATTCTCCAAGAGAATCCCAACGTAAATATCCTTCTTCAACAAATTGTTCAACGTGTTTTGGAGCAGATCCTCCAGCGCCAGTTTCGAACAAACCACCACCATTCATTAACGGAACGATAGATAACATTTTTGCAGAAGTTCCTAATTCTAAAATTGGGAATAAGTCAGTTAAATAATCACGCAATACATTTCCAGTTACCGAAATAGTATCTAAACCTTTGATGATTCTGTCTAAAGTAAATTCAGTAGCAGCAACTGGGTTTAAAATACGGATATCTAAGTTTGTTGTATCGTAATCTTTTAAATATTTTTCAACTTTAACGATCAATTCTCTGTCGTGTGCTCTGTTTTCGTCTAACCAAAAAACAGCTGGAGTGTTAGATAAACGAGCTCTGTTTACAGCTAATTTTACCCAGTCCTGAATTGGAGCGTCTTTAGCCTGACACATTCTGAAAATGTCATTAGCTTCAACAGCTTGTTCCATTAAAACAGTTCCGTTTGCATCTACAACACGAACAACTCCGTCAGCGTTCATTTGGAAAGTTTTGTCATGAGATCCGTATTCTTCTGCTTTTTGAGCCATCAAACCTACGTTTGGTACACTTCCCATTGTTTTTGGGTCGAAAGCACCATGTTTTTTACAAAAATCAATTGTAGCTGTATAAATTCCAGCGTAACATCTGTCTGGAATAATTGCAAGAGTATCTTGTTGTTTTCCGTCCTTATCCCACATTTGTCCAGAAGTACGAATCATTGCTGGCATAGAAGCATCAACAATTACATCTGAAGGTACGTGCAAATTAGTAATTCCTTTTTCAGAATTTACCATTGCTAAAGCAGGACCATTTTCAATAGCTTGTGTCAAAGCAGCTTCAACTTCTGCTTGTTCAGGTTGTCCTGCAATTTTAGCATAAACATCACCTAAACCATTGCGGGTATCAACGTTTAATTTTTTGAATAATTCAGCATATTTTGCAAAAACGTCTTTGAAATACACTTCTACAATAGCTCCAAATATAATTGGATCAGAAACTTTCATCATAGTCGCTTTCAAGTGAACTGAAAGCAAAATTCCTTCTTTTTTAGCTTCTGCTACTGCATCAGCAACAAAGCTTTTTAAAGCTGAAATATTCATTACAGAACTGTCAATAATTTCACCAGCTTTCAATGGAGTACTTGCTTTTAAAACTGTAGTTGAACCATCTTTAACGACGAATTCAATTTTTACATCATTTGCTTCAGCAACAGTAACTGACTTTTCACTTCCGTAAAAATCACCGTTTGCCATAGAAGCTACTTTTGTTTTAGAAGTTGCAGACCAGGCTCCCATAGAATGCGGGTTTGCTTTTGCAAAATTCTTTACAGCTCTTGGCGCTCTACGATCAGAGTTTCCTTCACGTAAAACCGGGTTTACAGCAGAACCTAAAACTTTAGAATATTTAGCTTTAATCTCTTTCTCAGCATCGTTTTGTGGATCTTCTGGAAAATTAGGAACAGCATATCCGTGGGACTGCAATTCAGCAATAGCAGCTTTTAATTGCGGTACAGATGCAGAAACGTTTGGTAACTTTATAATATTAGCTTCTGGTGTTGTTGCTAATTTTCCAAGTTCTGTTAAAGCATCTTCAGTTTTTTGATCGTCTTTCAAAAATTCTGAAAAATTAGCTAAGATTCTTCCAGCTAAGGAAATATCTCTGGTTTCTATTTCGATATTAGAAGTTGCAGTAAATGCTTGAACGATTGGTAAAAAAGAGTAGGTTGCCAATAAAGGAGCCTCATCTGTAAGAGTGTAAAAAATTTTAGCTTTTGGTGTCATTTTTTATTTTTTTTTAATCTAAAACATAAGTTTTTAATGAGCCTTATTAGCAAATATAACGATTGAGTAAAGGCGGGCAAATATATGAAATGAAGTTGTAATAGGGTTTTAAATTTAGTATAAAAAAAATAATATTAAAGGTATATTCTGTGATATTTTGAATTTGATATTTTTAACGCCTTTTGATTTGTAAATTATGATTTTTACCACCTAAAAATTATCAAAAAAAAAGTCCCGAATTCGAGAATATCGAATTGGGACTTTTTTATTAATTAAAGAAGCTAATAAATTATCTTCTTTTATCTCTAATCTTAGCTTTTTTACCAGTAAGTTCTCTGAAGTAGAAAATTCTAGCTCTACGTACATGACCTTTCTTGTTGATTTCAATTTTTTGTAAAGCTGGTAAGTTTACTGGGAAGATACGCTCAACACCAATTGCTCCAGACATTTTACGAATTGTAAAAGTTTCAGTGTTTCCTGAACCTCTTCTTTGAATAACAACACCTTTAAAAAACTGTGTTCTTGTTTTTTCACCCTCTTTAATTTCGTAATAAACTGTGATTGTGTCTCCAGCTCCGAATTCAGGGAAATCTTTTCTTGTTACGAATTCGTCTTGAACGAATTTCAATAAATCTGCCATCTTAAATGTAATTTATGGTTTTAATAGAGCAACATTCACGGTTTTCGCCAGAGGTTGGTCTAATGAGGGTGCAAATGTAAAAAATAATTATGAATTGTGAAATATGAATTAGAAATTATTTTAAAGCCAAAATTGTTTGATAAATGTAAAAGAAAAGAGCTTCTATTTCTAAAAGCTCTTTCTATAATTTGGTAGTAATAAAATAAATTTAAGGCGTCATTTTTGCCTCTTTTACTTTTTGTTTAGTTTCTGCAATTTTTTCGTCAGTTTTGGATTTAACGTCGCTGTATTTGTTGATGCCTAGTGACGAGGTTAAAGTTTTGTCTCTTTTATCAAATAATTTATCGATTTCTTTATCGCGGTTTTCTTTTGATAAATTTTTATCGTCAACACTAAACAAATCCAATACTAATTGATTGTTGGCATTTTCGAAGTACGTTTTTTCATCTGCACTTAGCGCTACGCCGTAGGTTTTGTTGAGTTCATTCAATAAAGATGTTCTGTTTATCCCTTGTGCGAATGAAGGTGCAGAAATTAAAACCGTCACAATTAAAAATGCTTTAATAATTAATTCTTTCATGATTTTTACTTTTTAAGGTTGCTATAGAGTGAACTAATATTAATCTAAAAAAGTATAAATATATGAAATTTAATCGTTTAATAAGTCAGGTCTTCTGTTCTTTGTGTGCTCATAAGCAGTGTCTTCTCTCCATTTATCAATTTTTGCAAAGTGCCCACTCAATAAAACATCTGGAACTTTCCAACCCTTATAATCAGCAGGGCGGGTATAAATTGGGCCTGAAAGTAAGCCATCTTGAAAACTGTCAGTCAATGCGGAAGTCTCGTCACTCAATACACCAGGAATCAATCGGATTAAAGAATCGCATAAGACCAAAGCTCCTAATTCTCCACCAGAAAGTACATAATCACCAATTGAAATTTCTTTAGTTATAAAATGATCACGGACGCGTTGATCTACTCCTTTATAATGGCCACATAGAATAATGATATTTTCATACATTGACATCGTGTTGGCCATTTTTTGATTTAAAGTTTCACCATCGGGAGACATATAAATGATTTCGTCGTATTCTCTTTGGCTTTTCAAATGAGTAATGCAAGCATCAATTGGCTGAACCGTCATAACCATTCCAGCGCCACCGCCAAAAGGATAATCATCAACACTTTTTTGTTTATTGGTCGTATAATCTCTTAAATTATGAAAATGAACTTCTACCAATCCTTTATCTATGGCACGTTTCATAATCGAAGCCTCAAAGGGGCTTCTTAATAATTCAGGTAATACGGTGATAATATCAATTCTCATGTTGCTTTTTTAAGAAAGGCAAAGATAGACATTAAACATAAAATTTACGAGAGTTGTTTTAAGAGTTATTTCGCAAAGATTCACAAAGTAAAAACAGAGATTCGCTAAGATTTTATTTTAAACTTCTTTGTGTTCCTTTGTGGGATCTTCGTGCATCTCTGTGTAATTTTCTCTAACTAAAGCTCCATTCTTTATAACTCAGCTCTTTTTTGATCTTTTCCTCTATTCTTTCAACCAATTTTTGATTGAAATCAATTCCTGTAATTTGCTCAATTGTATCAATAGTTGTGGCAAAAGTATAAAGTGGCGCATCCGATTCAGCATTTGGAACTAGAAACGGAATCATAACCAAATTATCGTTTTGTACCCGAACCACTATTTTGAAAAAATATTCAGGAACCGAAACTTCTTCTTCTCCAATAGTTATTAAATCATCTTCTAAAATCCCTCCCGTTACAACAAAAAGCGCCGAATATTTATCTGCCCAATAGCGAACTTTTTGTTCCAATCTGTTCCAGACACCGGCATTAAAAGCTTTATTTTGTGGTGATACATTCGAGGTAAAAAAAGTTTCGTTATAGGCTTCTTCAGAAAAACGCATATCGGCAGCAGGAACGAGATGTCCTTTGTCGTAACCCGTGTCTTTGTAATTTCTCCAATGTGCCGATTCAGTATCTACCAGTGGATCTTGCTTAAAATAAGGGCGATCATAACAATGACGCTGCGTCTGAGATTGTGCTGTTAAATAATAAGCCGCCCATTCCGCTTGTTCATGTTCTTCGGAATAAGAAAGAAAGAAATGTTTATGTCGAATTATACTCATACGCTGCTTTTGTTTAATGATGATTTTTAATACTCAATTATGCTTCAAAACCTCAGAGCCGTTTTTAGTATGTGTCATCATTCTCAATTTTAAAGGTTCAAACAAATGTAAAATTTATTTTGACTTCATACATTCAAGATTTTATAGTTATGATTGAATAATTTATAGTAAGTCTGGAATTTTGAATAGTTTTTGATTTAATAAAGTAAAGGTTTTTTTGATTAATTTTAGGACTTACTAATTCAAAAAATATTTAATATGCGAATTCCATCGAAATCATTCGTAATGTATTCACTGTGTTTTGTTTTTTCGCTTCAGGCGCAAAATTCGAATGCTCAAGACAATGCTGAAAAAATGAAAAATCCTTTATTACAAAAAAGTAAATTACAGTACCAGGCACCCGATTTTAGTATTATCAAAGATGATCAATTTAAACCTGCATTCGAATATGGTTTAAAAGTTAGTAGTGCTGAACTAGAAAAAATAGCAAACAATCCCGCTAAACCTACTTTTCAAAACACCGTTTTAGCTTTAGAAATCATGGGAGAAGATTTGAGTAGAGCTACTGGTATTTTTTATAATCTAACAGGTTCTAATACCAATCCGACACTACAGGCAATAGAAGAAGAATATGCGCCAATTTTTTCTGCTCACAGCGATAAGATTTTTTTGAACAGTAAATTGTACAATCGTATCAAGGCAATTGATTTGGCTAAATTGAAAGGAGAAGATAAAAAACTGACGGAATATTATTTGCAAAAATTTGAATTGGCCGGAGCTAATTTATCTGAGGCAGATAAAGAAAAAATGAAAGCAATTAATAAAGAGTTAGCAACGTTGAGCACTCTTTTTAGCAATAAATTATTGATAGCACGAAAAAATGGAGCGGTTTTATTTGATAATGCTTCAGATTTAGATGGTTTGAGCGCTGCCGAAATCGAAGCAGCCAAACAAAAAGCCAAAGAAGCCGGATATGAAAATAAATATCAAATCGGTTTATTAAATACAACGCAACAACCTTTGCTAGTTAGTTTAAAAAACCGCGCAACAAGAGAAAAAATATACAAATCATCTTGGTATCGAGCCGAAAAAAATGACGAAGGAGATACACGCGAAACTTTAGAGAAAATAGCAAGACTGCGTTTGCAAAAAGCCAATTTAATGGGCAAGAAAAGTTTTGCCGAATGGAAATTACAAGATCAAATGGCAAAAACACCAGCGCCAGCTATGAAATTATTAGCTCAGATTGCTGCTCCAGCGGTTGCTAAAGCTAAAGTTGAAGCCAAAGAAATTCAAGATTTAATTGATTCGCAAAACGGCGGTTTCAAATTAGAACCTTGGGATTGGAACTTTTATGCAGAGCAAGTACGTAAAGCAAAATACGACTTGGACGAAAGTCAAATCAAACCTTATTTTGAAATAACTACTGTTTTGGAAAAAGGAGTTTTTTTTGCTGCTAAACAAATGTATGGCATCACTTTCAAGGAAAGAAAGGATTTGCCAGTTTATAATCCAGATGTAAAAGTGTACGAGGTTTTTGATGATAAAGGCACTTCGATCGCAATTTATTATTTAGATTTTTATACACGTGACAATAAAAGAGGTGGTGCATGGATGAATTCCTTTGTAGATCAATCTCATTATTTAAAGCAAAAACCGGTAATTGTCAACGTTTACAATTTTGCAAAACCAGTAGATGGAAACCCATCTTTAATTAGTTTTGACGATGTTACGACTATGTTTCATGAATTCGGACATACTTTACATGGATTGTTTGCCAATCAGCAATACAGTTCTTTATCCGGAACTTCGGTACCAAGAGATTATGTAGAATTCCCTTCTCAAATCAATGAACATGCGGCATTAGACCCAACAGTTCTGAAAAGTTATGCGATTCATTACCAAACCAAACAACCAATGCCACAAGAGCTGATTGACAAAATCAAAAAAGCCGAAACGTTCAACAAAGGTTATGATGTGACTGAAATTCTTGCAGCATCAACCCTTGATATGGCTTGGCATAGTGTGGAAAAAGAATCTGATTTCAAACCAACTTTAGTTTTCGAGAAAGAAGCATTAGAGAAATACGGATTATTGGTAAATGAAGTACCGACGCGCTATCACACTCCTTATTTTGCGCACATTTGGGGAGGTGGATATTCAGCGGGTTATTATGCATACACTTGGTCTAAAACTCTAGATTACAATGCTTACGACTACATGCAAGCACATGGCGGAATGACCAGAGAAAATGGTGAACGATTCAAAAAATACATTCTATCTGTTGGAAATAGCGTTGATTTAAACAAAGCGTTCAAAGAATTTATAGGTCACGACATGCAGGTTGAACCGTACTTAAAAAATGCGGGACTATTAGTAAAGTAATTTTTTAAAATCCAATATAAAAAATGGCATTCGAAAGAGTGTCATTTTTTTTTGGAGCTTAATCCCGCTATCCGTTGCAATCTTATTGCCCGAACCCCGGGCAACAAGGATTTTCACTACTATCGGGGCTAGGGCATTGGGTTTCATAAGACTTTTTGGGTTTTATAATTTTATATAGATATTTTAAATACATTTGATAAGAACAATGTTTTATGGATCTTTATAACTAATCTAAAATGAAAAATACTCTAATTTTACTACTGATGTTTTTTTCAATTGGTAGTATCAAAGCTCAAAACGAAATGATTATAAGATTAACAGAAATCGAAATAGATTCTAATTTTGTTAAAGAATATATAGAAATTCTTAAAGAAGAGGCCAATGCGTCGGTTGCACTTGAACCGGGTGTTATTTCTATTTTTCCAATGTTCCAAAAGGATAATCCTACCCAAATAAGGATTTTGGAAATATACGCAAATAAAGAGGCCTATGAATCTCATTTGAAAACACCACATTTTCAAAAATATAAAACGACTACGCTAAAGATGGTTAAAGCGCTTCGGCTAATTGACATGTCTGCGATTGATTCTTCGACTATGAAAGAAATTTTCTCCAAGCTCAATAGTAAACAATAGTTTTCAAAAAAATATATAAGTCAGCCTCGTTTTAAGTGATTAAAACGAGGTTTGTTTTTATTAAATGAAAATGAAAATTACGATAACAAAAAATTCTGTTACTAAGAGCATCAAATAGTGGTATTTTATTCAACTACCAGCCATTTGATAAATTCTTTCTTAATATTATTTTTCTGTAGTAAAAACCATTATATTTACTTAGTATTTCGAAGATAATCAATTAGTTAGTTTTTTACTTAATAAACATTTAGAACATGAAAAAATCAGTACTATTAATTTTTTTGGTGTGTTGTAATATCGCTTTTTCTCAAATCGGAAAGGTGTATTTGAAAAATTCAAAAATAAAAATAGGTCAGGAAAATACCTATATCTATCAACCGCCAAAAGAATTAGAGGTTTCAAAAGAAGCCAAAATTAAAGTGATTTATAATAATAATTTTGATTTTACTGGCGGTACTTCTTCGTTGATCAAAAGCGCAAAAGGATATGAGTTTACGCTCAAAGTTCCAGATTCTATTAGATATTTTACAGCTGCTATTATTGACGGAAAAAAAGTTGTAGACAATAATCAAGGTGCCGGATATGATGTTTTTTTGAAATCCTCTGATATGGGTAAATGTTTGGTGGACAAAGTGGAACTTCGAAATTATGCTAATAGAATATTGACTTCAAAACTGAATTTAAAATTAGATTCAAAAGCAGAGAATATTTTGGCTGAATACGATAAGGTATACGCCAAATATCCAAAAATGAAAGAAGATGCTAGTCATGGAATGTATTTGTTAATAAAATATTCCCTGTATAAAGACAAGACCAAACCTGAAATGTTAGCTTTTGTGCAAAAATGCGAAAAAATGAATTCGGAAGATTATTTGATAACTGCTAATTCACTATATCGTACGCTACAAATGACTGACAAAACGAAGCAAATCCAAGATCAAATGCTAGCCAAATATCCTAGGGGAAAATATGCGGGAAGTAAATTCTTTTCTGATTTTGCAGAGCAACCCAATAAAACTGAAGCGTCTATTTTAGAAAGTTTAAATGCGTATACAACTAAATTTGATTATGTCAATCCAGCATTAAAAGATGAAATATGTTCGTATTTGTTAAAGATAGCTTCTGAAAACAAAGATTTTGCAAAATTGGATGAATATGAAAAATTATTGTCCAGTAAAGAAAAAGCAGCTGCCTATTATAATAATTATGCTTGGGATTTATCGGGTCAAGATTTGGTAACTCCGGCAAAGAATATTGATTTTGCCGAAAAAATTTCAAAGCGATCACTAGATATAGTTTTAGAACAGCAAAAAAACTCTGATTCACCAGAGGATTTAAACGGAACTTATTATATGTATGCCGATACTTACGCATTGATACTTTTTAAGCTGAATAAATATGATGAAGCTTTTCAACTCGATGATAAACTTAATCAATCTAATGCTTTAGGTACTGAAGGGAAAGAGCGATATGCTGCTTTAATGGAAAAAACAAAGGGTTTAGAAACTACCAAAAAGTACATTGAAGATGAACTTTCAAAAGGAACAAATTCAAGAGTTTTGCTTGCACAATTAGAAACAATATTTACCAAGCTGAATTTGCCTTTGGACAACTTTAAAACAATCAAAGCGAAATCAATTGAATTGGTAAATGCCAAAAAGAAAGCCGAAATCGTTCAGAAATTAGGAAGTACTGATGCTATCAATTTCAGTTTGAAAAATCTGGAAGGAAAAGTCATTAATCTAGCTGATTTAAAAGGAAAAGTCGTTGTTCTTGATTTTTGGGCGACTTGGTGTGGTCCTTGTAAAGCCTCTTTTCCAGCCATGCAGGAACTAGTATCGAAGTACAAAGACAAAAATGTAGAATTTCTATTTGTAAATACTTGGGAAAGAGCCAAAGAAGATGAAACTACTAAAAAAGTAAACACCTTTATCAATGATAAAAAATACAGTTTTAATGTAGTCTTTGATTATGATGACGCCATTACAACAAAATATAAAATCGAGGGAATTCCAACCAAAATTGTAATCGATAAAAATGGAAATATAATCGCTTTTGGATCGTCTGAGCAAGATTTAACACACCTTATTGACGAACAACTGAGTTTGTAGTTTTATAAGCATATTTTATTGAATAGGGTTTAATAACTCATAAATTGTAATTAAATAATTTTGATATTGTTTGAATTGCAATCTATGAGTTATTTTTGCTTTATAATAAATAGACTGAAATGTGTAATAATCGCGTTTCAAACAATAATCATATAAAAATAAAATATAATGCAAAAATTTGGAGCAAGTAAAGAATTTATAAAAGACGAAGACTTAGAGTGGGAAGTAGTTGGTGAAGGTATCAAACGCAAAATCATGGGTTATGATAATACCATTATGATGGTTAATGTGCTTTTTGAAAAAGGAGCTATTGGGACATTACATGAACATTACCATTCGCAAGTTACGAATGTTGCCAAAGGTTCATTTGAAGTAACAATCAATGGCGTAACAAAAGTGATGAAAGAAGGAGATTGCTTTTACATCCCGCCTCACGTAATTCATGGTGTGCTTTGCCTTGAAGATGGTTTACTGATTGATGTTTTTAGTCCAATCCGTGAGGACTTTATGAAATCATAAAAATAGAACACAATTCATTAATTAGAACAGTATTTTTTGCAACATGAATTTATCCAAAACAAATGTCTTATTTATGGCAGCCTGCACTGGGCTTATAGTTGCAAATCTTTATTATTGTCAGCCTTTAATTATTTTAATAGCCAAAGAATTTAAAATCCCGGAAGCCAATGCGGGAACAATAACTTATTTGACACAAGCCGGTTATGCAATCGGTTTGTTTTTTATGGTGCCCCTTGGTGATAAGATTGAACGCAAAAAACAGATCCTGGTTACAACTTTCGCTTCAGTAATAGCTTTAATTATTGCGGCTACAGCTAAAAGTTTTTTGATTTTAGAAATAGCTTCATTGCTTATCGGAATCACTTCAATAGTTCCGCAGCTTATTTTGCCATTAGCAGCATCCTTAAGCTCACCCGAACAACGTGGAAAAGTGATAGGAATAATAATGAGCGGATTGCTGATCGGAATTTTGATTTCAAGAACAGTAAGTGGCTTTGTTGGTCAGCTGTTTGGATGGCGAGCCATGTTTTGGATTGCTGCGGGAATTTGTCTTTTGATATTTTTTGTTATCGAAAAAACATTTCCAGTTAACAGGCCTCAGTTCAAAGGTTCTTACGGACAATTAATTCAATCGCTTTTTACACTGATAAAAACACAACCTCTTTTGCGAGAAGCGACTTTAATTAATGCATTTTCTTTTGCGCAGTTCGGTGCTTTTTGGACAACAATGGTTTTGCTACTTTCAGATGCACCGTTTCATTTTAAAAGCGCGACAATTGGACTTTTTGGAATTGTTGGGGCTTCTGGGGCTTTGGCCGCACCACTAGTTGGAAAACTTGGAGATAAAGGAAATTCAAGAATTGCTGTGGGTTACGGTTGTTTGCTGTTGTTGATCAGTTTTGTAGTTTACTATTTTTCGGTGGCAAGCGTCATAGGAATTATTATTGGTATTGTTTTAATGGATATCGGAATACAAAGCGTTCATATCTCAAACCAAACCAGAGTATATTCACTTTTACCCGAAGCCAGAAACAGATTGAATACGGTATTTATGTCGTTTAGTTTTTTAGGAACAGCCGCAGGTTCAGCTTATGGATTATTGCTTTGGAAATTAGGAGGCTGGCATGCTGTTACTATCGGCTGTGCTGTTTTGGCGCTTTTGTCGTTAGCAGTTTACGGACTTACTTATAAACCAAAATCTAAAAAATAAAATATACAGATAGTTACAACTAAAGATTAAAAATTATTTATGATTATTAATATTGACAATACCTTAAAACTAGAATTAATTAACGAAAATCATGCATTCCCCATTTTTGATATGGTCGATAATAACAGAGCTCATTTACGACCTTGGTTGCCTTTTGTTGACCGAATGCAAACTGTAGAATTTGCTGAAAACTTTGTAAAAGGCACGATGCAGCGACATAAAGATGACAATGAATATGCTTTTGTGATTATTGAAAATGAGAAATTAATTGGGCGCATTGGAGTTTATAAAATTGATAATCAAAATAAAATTGGCGAAATCGGATATTGGATTGTCGAGGGTTATCAAGGGAAAGGAATAGTTACAAAATCATGCGAAGCCATTATTGATTTTTGCTTTTCGGATTTGCTCTTAAACAGAATTGAAATTAAATGCGGTACAGAAAACATTAAGAGTAAAATGATTCCTGAAAAATTAAACTTTAAAAAAGAAGGTGTGATTCGTCAAGGGGAATTGCTCTATGATAAATTTATCGACTTGAATTTGTACGCTCTTCTAAAATCTGATGTAAAATAAAGTCAAAAAGGTAAGTATCAAACCAATTACATTTGATGTAATCCATACTCAAATTTTCTCATTCTCTAAATTTATTCGTAAATTCGCACCTCAATAAAAAATAAACAAAATGGAAAACGGAATATATGCTAAATTCAATACCTCAAAAGGTTCGATTTTAGTAAAACTAACACACGATTTGACACCAGGAACAGTTGGTAACTTTGTTGCTCTTGCTGAAGGAAATATGGAAAATAAAGTTAAACCTCAAGGGCAAAAGTTCTATGATGGTTTGAATTTCCACAGAGTAATTCCTGATTTCATGATTCAGGGAGGTTGTCCAAAAGGAACAGGTACTGGTGATCCAGGTTATAAATTTGATGATGAGTTTAACCCATCTTTGAAGCACGATCGTCCTGGAGTACTTTCTATGGCTAATTCTGGTCCTGGTACTAATGGTTCTCAATTCTTTATAACTCACGTTCCAACTCCTTGGTTAGATAACAAACACACTGTTTTTGGGCATGTTGTAGAAGGTCAGGATGTAGTTGATGCAGTTGCTCAGGGTGATGCATTAGAAACAGTAGAAATCATCAGAGTTGGTGAAGAAGCTCAAAAATGGAATGCAATCGAAGCTTTTATTGGTTTAAGAGGAGCTCGCATGCAAAGAGAAGCTGCTGCAAAAGCGGAATCAGAAGCAAAAATGGAACAATTAGCTGCTGGTTTTGAAAAAACAGAAAGCGGTTTGCGTTACCAATTTATTCAAAGAGGTTCTGGTAAAAAAGCTGAAAATGGTAAAACAGTTGCTGTTCACTACGAAGGTTCTTTAGATAATGGTAAAGTTTTTGATTCTTCTTACCCAAGAAAAAAACCAATCGAATTCAGATTAGGTCAAGGTCAGGTAATCGAAGGATGGGACGAAGGAATTGCTTTGTTATCAGTAGGTGATAAAGCTCGTTTTG